>JAESGA010000019.1_pt1 | contig 371308 bp, 357 predicted proteins | sample 9269521 | NCBI WGS metagenome assembly JAESGA01 (sample SAMN14514842, study PRJNA621658) | algae metagenome | isolation source: Aphanothece saxicola GSE-SYN-MK-01-06B and co-occurring heterotrophs from... | place: USA: Grand Staircase Escalante National Monument, Utah | collected 2006-04-15 | reverse complement strand
GGCCCCACGGTGGGTGGACAGGCGGCGCGGAATTCGGGAGGATTTAAGCACGGACGCAGCGCTTCTGGTGGACGCATCAAAACTTTGCACCAACCACGCAAGTGAGTCGCTAGCAGAGAAAACTTCTCCTAAAAGCCCTAAGTGCGGCGGTGCTGGCACGGCATATCGGCACCAAAAAAAGCCGGTCAACGGAATGCTTGTCCGCAACACAAAACACAAAGGAACCAATCAGCAGGTTTCCAATTTAATCTAGTACCTACCTACATCGTTTACTGGAAAATAGACGTTTGGAGTATCGCCTTTGTCTACCAACGCACCGAGATCTTCAATCCCATCGACACCCAAAAGCGTCTCCACTTCCACTCGGGCCAGCGGGTCTGACAGACTCGCCGTCCAGTTCCGCAAAGGAACTGGCTTCTGAGACTGGTCTCCAAAAACTACTTTCATTTCCCCATTCACGAGAAAACTTTGGAACTGATCCGCCTTAATCAAACTCGCGTTCTGAGCAGGATCAGATATAATCAACCCTTGCAGTGTTCCGTCGTCTGCTACTAGCACAGTCGAAACGGTTCCAATCTCACCCTCTTCAAGGTATTGAACCGAAGCGCTGATAGTGCGAGTAAAATAGCCTTTCGCGCTCAGCGCTACATACGGCGACTGCAGCCCACCACAAGATACTTGCTCGTTTACAATCTCAACATCTTTCAAGCTAACCGACTTAAGCAAGCCGTTACATGTTTTGAAATTTCTAGCACTATCGATTGCGTCGCTTAGGAAGAACCCAATGAACTGGTCCTCCAAGTTCTTTGATCGGTAAAATACAATTGTCTCCTGGCCCTTAAACAAGGCGTCCGGGCTGGCCGATGGGTTATCTTGACCGAAGGAAGGTTCACTCGAAAACATACCAAGCGCGCACACCAGAAATTGAAGTGTGATACTCTTACTCGGCAAGCTTAACTCCATCGTTTATTGAAATGAAAGTATAGTCATCTGATCGTGGGAACCTTATCGTGAAAGGCACCGAATCTGGCGCGCTCCGTCGAAGGATAAAAATGGTTTCGTCCGTGGCGGTAATGAGCCTATCTGTGTTGCTATTCAGTTTCTCGCGCTCAATCGCTGATTTAACAGTTGACAAGCTACCACTATTCAAAATCGGAACAACGATCACCCTTGGAAACCCACTCATATGTTCGACAGCACGAGCGCGCCCCGCCTTGACGGCCTCATGACGCATTGAGACCACCATTAGTGAAAACAGAATGACAAGAAACACGGAGTTACTTAAAATTCTTCCGGACTTCTGAAAAAGTCCGATTGCAGTGCCGCCTAGGACCTTATGAATTGCAAAAACGCCCAGAGAAACAAGGGCGGCCATGAACATCAAACCGGCCGGACTCTTGGGTACCCATTCACTGCCGCCACTTAGAAAAACAAACACACTACCAAGCGCAACTTCATTGTAAGATGGAGATATTTCTTTAAGCTGAATGCCAAGTGTGAAATAATACTCTTGAAGATATATGAAGCCAAGAACATACGGGAGTAGCGTGAAAAAAAGCAGAAGCGGAAGATACTCAGAACTCTTTTCAAGCATTATTTGCCTTTCAGACTCAGGCTCCGCCCAGAGGTTCTCATATATCGGCGATTAGATTGTGCGGATGAAGTTGCCTCTAGTCAAGTTTTTGCACCCATTCCCGCAACACACAGCCCGGCCCATCCTCCCGCAGCCTCCGCTCATAAATCACCCGCCATTCCCCCTCATCAAAGGCCGGGAAGAAGGCATCTGCATCAGGGATGGTGAGGTCCACTTCCGTCACCAAGAGCCGATGGGCCATTGGCAGCAGGGCGCGGTAGATGGCGCTGCCGCCGATGCCGTAGAGGCGGGTATGCCCGGCCTCGAGCGCGAGGGCGATGGCGGCTTCGGGCGTTGGGGCGGTGGTTTCCCAGATCGTTGGGTCGGAGGTGACCACGATGTTGAGGCGGTTCTTCAGCGGACGGAAGGGCAGGCTTTCCCATGTGCGCCGCCCCATGATCAGCGCGCCACCCGTGGTTTCCCGCTGAAACGCGGCGAGGTCTTCGGGCGCGTGCCAGGGGATGGTGTTTCCCTTGCCGATGGCCCCATTGCGGGCGCGGGCGACGATGAGGGTGATCATACCGCCACCGGCGCCTTGATGGCGGGATGGGGGTCGTAGCCTGTGATCTCGAAATCCTCGAACTTGAAGTCAAATATGGATTGGACAGGCCGCGTGATCCGAAGGGTGGGCAGCGGACGGAGGTCGCGGGAAAGCTGCGTCTGCACCTGTTCCATGTGGTTGGAATAGATATGCGCGTCGCCGATGGAATGGACGAAATCGCCCGGCTCATACCCCGTGACATGGGCGAGCATGACGAGGAGGAGGGCGTAGGAGGCGATGTTGAACGGCACGCCGAGGAACATGTCGGCGCTGCGCTGGTAGAGTTGCAGGTGGAGTTTCCCGCCGAGGATGCGGACCTGCCACATCGTATGGCAGGGCGGCAGCGCCATTTGCGGCACGTCGGGCGGGTTCCAGGCGGACACGATCAGGCGGCGGGAATCGGGCGATGTGCGGATCATGTCGATCAGGGTCTGGATCTGGTCCACCCCGCCGAAATCGCGCCATTGGCGGCCATAGACGGGGCCGAGATCGCCGTTCGCATCGGCCCATTCATCCCAGATGCTGACGCCGTTTTCCTTGAGATAGCGGATGTTGGTATCGCCCTGGAGGAACCAGAGCAGTTCGTGGATGATGGATTTGATATGCAGCTTCTTGGTGGTGACCAGCGGGAAGCCGTCAGCCAGGGGGTAACGGCATTGCAGGCCGAAATGGCTTATGGTGCCGGTGCCCGTACGGTCGGTCGATTGGGTGCCTTGGGCAAGGACGGTGCGGAGCGCGTCGTGATATTGCTGCATGGGCCTGCCGATGGGTATGGGATGAGTCGCTTGCCACTATATCTTGCGGTGGCGTCGGGTGCGACGGGCTGTGTAAGGTGGTGGCAGGAAATCATAAGGGGGATGCAATGGGCATTCGGTATTTGCATACGATGGTGCGGGTGAAGGATCTGGAGGCGTCGATCGCCTTTTACAAGCTGTTGGGGCTGGAGGAGACGCGGCGCTATGACAATGAGGGCGGGCGGTTCACGCTGGTCTTTCTTGCGCCGCCCGGTCAGCCGGAATGCCCGGTGGAGCTGACCTATAACTGGGATGGGGATGAGGGGCTGCCCAGCGACAGCCGCCATTTCGGGCATCTCGCCTATGAGGTAGACGACATCCACGCCACCTGCGCGCATTTGCAGGCGAATGGCGTGGTGATCAACCGCCCGCCGCGCGATGGGCGGATGGCCTTTGTGCGGAGCCCGGACAACATCTCGATCGAGTTGTTGCAGAAGGGTGGTGCGCTGGAGCCAGTGGAGCCGTGGAAGAGCATGGCGAGCGTCGGGCATTGGTGAGCGGTGGCGGGGGGACAACAGTCCTCCCATTCTGCAGAGCCCGGCCGGACGCGCGGCGCGTATCGGGGATTTGGGTATTTGGGCCAAGTTGAAATGGCAGGTCAGAAGGACCAGCGGGTGAGTGTGTCAGGGCCAATGGTGGTGGCGTCGGTCAGCCTTGGCCGTGGGGCATCGGCGAGGGTTGTCAGGTCGAGGGGGCCGAGGACGGGGACGCCGTCGCCGCCGATCAGGCAGCCGGCCTGAAACAAAGCGAGTTCGTCGACGAGTTGCGCACGGATCAGGGCGGCGGCGAAATGGCCGCCCGCCTCGATCAGGATGCGGGTCAGGCCCTCTGCCGCCAGAAGGCGGAATGTGGCGGGGAGGTCGAGATGGGCGCCGTCGGTCGGGGCCGTTATCAGGCGCGCAGCGGTCTGGTCCCATCCGTTGGGCGTGGCATCGGCACCGTGCAGCACCCAGACGGGGTGCTGGGCGGCGGTCTGGCCGAGGCGGGATGTGGCGGGGACGCGGAGGTTGGTGTCGGCGAGGATGCGGAGAGGCTGGTGCGTGGCCCCAATGTCGCGGGCGGTGAGGTCGGGGTCATCGGCCAGCGCGGTGGCGGAGGTGGTCAGCACCGCGTCGTGGGTCAGGCGCATCTGATGGACGGCGCGGCGGGCAGCGGGGCCGGTGATCCAGCGGCTTTCGCCCGAAGCGGTGGCGATGCGGCCATCCAGCGTGGTGGCAAGTTTCAGGGTGACGAAGGGCAGGCCTTGGGTGATGCGCTTGAGAAAGCCCGCCTGAAGCGCGCGGGCGCGGGGTTCCAGCACACCTTCGGTGACCGCAAGGCCTGCGGCGCGCAGGATGGCGTGGCCCCGGCCCGAGACGCGGGGATCGGGGTCGGTGTGCGCGGTGACGACGCGGGCGACCTTGGCCGCGACCAGCGCCTCGGCGCAGGGGGAGGTGCGGCCATGGTGGGCGCAGGGTTCCAGAGTGACATAGGCGGTGGCACCCTCGGCTTGGGTGCCCGCCTGGGTCAGCGCCATGCGTTCGGCATGGGGGCGGCCACCCGGTTGTGTCCAGCCGCGCCCGATGATGCGGCCCGCCTTGACGATCACGCAGCCGACGGCCGGGTTGGGCCATGTGCGCCCAAGCCCCCGCGCGGCGAGCGCGAGGGCGTGGGACATATGGACCTCATCCCCGGTCACATGCGGCCCGTCACTCTTCGGGGCCGCCGCCGGGGCGAAGTTCGCTGACGAATTTGTCGAAATCATCCGCTGCCTGGAAGTTCTTGTAGACGCTGGCAAAGCGGACATAGGCCACGGTATCGATCCGGGCGAGGGATTCCATGACGATCTCGCCGATCACCTTGGAGGAGATGTCGGTTTCGCCAAGGGATTCCAGCCGCCGCACGATGCCGGAAATCATCTGATCGATGCGTTCGGGATCGATGGGCCGCTTCTGCATGGCGATGCGGATGGAGCGTTCAAGTTTGGAGCGGTCGAAATCCTCGCGCTTGCCAGAGGATTTGATCACGACGAGATCGCGCAACTGCACCCGTTCATAGGTTGTAAAACGCCCCCCGCAGGCCGGGCAGAAACGCCGACGGCGGATGGATACGTGATCTTCGGCCGGACGGCTGTCCTTCACCTGGGTGTCGATATTGCCGCAGAATGGGCAGCGCATGGGCCCCCTCCTTGCTTGTTGGTGTTTATGCCTGCCTCTAATCCCGGTGTTGCCCCGGGTATTTGCCCACAGACTATAGGGGCAAGCCTGCAATATGGGCTAGGACGAAGTTAGGGCCGCATCATCTGGGGGGCCGGGTGTGGCGTTGCGGACTCAGCCTTTTCAGCCGAACAGGGTCTCGCCAAGTTGGTCGATGGCTTGTTTGGCTTTTGCGACGGACGCTTCGATAGCCTCGTCGCGCGAACTGCGGGTATCGGCGCGGATCAGGTTGTGCGTTTTTGTCTGACCATCGACCGTCATCTCGATGCGCGCTGCGATCCGATAGACGCCACCCTCGGCGATAGGATCGGGGAAAATGCGAAAGTCTTTGTGCAGAACGGCTGCCGAGTCCTCTTTGACTTTGGCTGTGGAGGAGGAACTTCCAAAAATCCGGGAGAAGAATGAGGGCATCGGGGCTCCTGTATCGGGAGGTCGGGCATCACGGCCGGGCCGGTCAACACCCGCCCTAATCAAGGTTGAGCGAGGGGACGGAACGCCAGTCATGGTTTCTGACGCGGTCTTGCTCAGCCGGAATGTCGTCTTTGGTCAAACCCGTGCTGGCGTAAAAGCCATCTGCAAAAGAACCCTCAGAAGGCATGGGCATACCGCGATCCAAACTCTCTTTGGAAACAACGAGGACAGAGACATTCGGCAGGCCATCTTTTGCGCAAAGCGAGGCGGCTTCGTTCAGATAGCTGCTGAGCCCCTGACCATTAACCTTGGCCATCCCCAACCTGCGTGCGAGTTCGGAATAGGTCAGCGCCTGTTCGCCCACCAGCGCAGCCTTTGCGACGATCTTGATTGTCGCAAAGGCACGCTCTTTTGTCAGCGGGGATACGGGACGGGGTATAGTCACTGATCCAGGAAACTCCGCAGCTTCCGGCTTCTGCTCGGATGCTTCAGCTTGCGCAGCGCCTTCGCCTCAATCTGGCGGATGCGTTCGCGGGTGACGCTGAACTGCTGGCCCACTTCTTCCAGCGTGTGGTCGGTGTTCATCCCGATGCCGAAGCGCATCCGGAGAACCCGCTCTTCGCGCGGGGTGAGGGAGGCGAGAACGCGGGTCGTGGTTTCCTTCAGGTTTTCCTGAATGGCGGAATCCAAGGGCAGGATCGCGTTCTTGTCTTCGATGAAATCGCCAAGCTGGCTGTCTTCCTCATCCCCGATCGGGGTTTCCAGCGAAATCGGTTCCTTGGCGATCTTCATCACCTTGCGGACCTTTTCCAGCGGCATCTGCAGCTTTTCGGCCAGTTCTTCCGGCGTCGGTTCGCGGCCGATTTCGTGCAGCATCTGCCGCCCCGTGCGGACCAGCTTGTTGATCGTTTCGATCATATGGACCGGGATACGGATCGTGCGGGCCTGATCGGCGATGGAGCGGGTGATGGCCTGCCGGATCCACCATGTGGCGTAGGTGGAGAATTTGTAGCCCCGGCGGTATTCGAACTTATCCACGGCCTTCATCAGGCCGATATTGCCTTCCTGGATCAGGTCGAGGAATTGCAGGCCCCGGTTGGTGTATTTCTTGGCGATGGAGATCACGAGGCGGAGGTTCGCCTCGACCATTTCCTTTTTGGCCTGACGGGCCTCTTTCTCGCCCTTTTGCACCTGGTTCACGATGCGGCGGAATTCGCTGATGTCGACGCCGATATATTGGCCCACCTGCGCCATCTCGGCCCGCAGTTCTTCGACCTTGTCGCGCGATTTTTCCATCAGCGCCTGCCAGCCCCGGCCCGCCTTGGCGGCCATGCGGTCCAGCCAGGTGGGATCAAGCTCATAGCCCTGATATTCGTCGATGAATTCGCGGCGGTTGATGCGGGCGGCATCGGCCAGCTTCACCATGCCGGAATTGATCGCCATGATCTTGCGGTTGATGCCGTAAAGCTGATCGATCAGCGCTTCGATACGGTTGTTGTGCAGGTGCAGCGCGTTGACCAGCGTGACGATTTCCGAACGCAGCTTTTGATAGGCCGCCTCGTCGGAGGCCGAATAGCTGGCGGTTTCAGACAGGGTGGCCGACATACGCAGATCCTGCATTTCGGCCAGCTTGGCGTAATCGCGGGCGATGATTTCCAGCGTTTCCAGAACCTTGGGCTTTAGTGCCGCTTCCATCGCGGCCAGCGACATGGCGCTGGCTTCGTCATCGTCATCCTCTTCCTCGGCGCGCGAGATGGGGTTGCCGTCGGCGTCAAGCTCCGGCTCGGCGCTGCCGCCGCCGGAACGGCGCGGGGCGGCGGACATGTCCACCTCATCCAGCGCGGGGCCGCCTTCAAGATCATCTTCGCCGTCGAGCGAGCGGCCGAAAGTGGCCTCAAGGTCGATCACGTCGCGCAGGAGGATGTCTTCGTTCAGCAGTTCGTCGCGCCAGATGGTGATGGCCTGAAATGTCAGCGGGCTTTCGCACAGGCCCGCGATCATGGTGTTGCGGCCAGCCTCGATGCGCTTGGCGATAGCAATCTCGCCCTCGCGCGACAGAAGTTCCACGGACCCCATTTCGCGCAGATACATGCGGACCGGGTCATCGGTGCGGTCGAGCGTTTCGGTCGTGGCGCCCACGACGGCCACTTCGCGCGAAGTGGAGGAGGTTTCCACCAGCTCGCCGCCGACTTCGCCTTCTTCGGCCTCGTCATCTTCGATGACGTTGATGCCCATTTCCGACAGCATGGACATCACGTCCTCGATCTGTTCGGACGAGACCTGTTCCGGCGGAAGCACGGTGTTGAGCTGTTCATAGGTGATGTAGCCGCGCTCGCGCGCATCGGCGATCATCTTCTTGACCGCGGCCTGGCTCATGTCGAGCGAGACATCGGCTTCCTGCTCTTCGGGCTTCGCGTCGTCAGTGTCTTTGAGTGCCATGTGGTCTCCTCGGGCGCGGGGCGGTTGCGAATCGGTTCGCCTGCTACGAATCAATAACGCGAATCACGGTGGGTTAAAGGGTGCGAACGGTGATTCTTTCGCATTCTTTGGGGTTTTCGGGCCCTGGGCTGCTTGCGGATCAGTGGCGGCGCGACGGGCGGTCGAAGCGGATGCTGTCGAACACTTTGCGCGCCTCTTCGAGTTCCTCCTTGTCCAGCGCGACCCCGTTGGGAGAGATCACGGCCTCGCCGATCTTGTCCTGCGGGCCGCGATGCGCGGCGGCGCGGGCCTCGTTCGCCTGGGTGATGCGCCACGTCAGGCCTTCGTCAACCACGCCTTCGATATCTTGTTCCGCTTCCTGGATTTCGCGCCTGCGGCCACGTTCCGCCTGAAGAATGAAGAAATCCTGTGCGAGTGCGAACTCGGCCCGTTCGGTATCGGCATGGTCCAGAAGGGCGGGTGCATTACGCACATGGGGATGCGAGAGCAGCGCGTCAAGCGGTGCGGGCGCGGCGCGGGCGATTGCCTCCTTCGGGTCGGGGGCATCGGCGTGGGCAAGCAGCAGGTCGCGGATCAAGGCGTGGCCATCGCCCGTGCAATCAAGCGTTTCCAGCGCGGATTCAAAGCGCGCGATCAGGCGCGGATGGGTGAACAGGGTGGCCAGGATCACCGCTTCGCGCAAGGCTTCCTCCACCGGGGTGGTGGCGGATCCCAACAGCGATTGGCGGGTGGTGTGCAAAGGCGAGATCGGCTGGAACGGGATGCGCCCCCCTGCCCTGCCCCCGCCTTGACCGCGCGGGGTGTAGGGACGGAAGGGCTGGACGTTCTGGCCGAACAGGTCCAGTCGCAGGCGTTTGATATCCTCGCCATAATGGGCGCGGATCGACGGGTCGGCGATGCGCTTCAGGGCGGCGCGCAGGGTCTTGTCCAGCGCCGCCTTGCGTTCGGGGCTGTCGAAGACCTTCCCCTCCGTCTCGCGCCGCCACAGGAGGTTGACCATGGGCTGCGCGGCATCCAGCACCTTCTGCATCGCGGGCGCGCCTTGCGCCTTGATCAGATCGTCGGGGTCCATCCCCTGTGGCAGGATGGCAAAGCGCAGGCCCTTGCCCGCTTCCAGAAGTGGCAGCGCAAGGTCAATCACCCGCAAGGCGGCGCGGATGCCCGCCGTATCGCCATCCAGCGCGATGATGGGTTCATCATGGATGCGCCAGAGCAGGCGAAGCTGATCCTCGGTCACTGCGGTGCCGAGGGGGGCCACTGTTGCGCGGAACCCGGCTTCGGACAGGGCGATCACGTCCATATAGCCTTCGGCCACCACCAGAGGCTGGCCCTTGCCCGCCGCTTCGCGCGCCGGGGCCTGATTGTAGAGGTTGCGTCCCTTATCGAAGAGGTCGGTTTCGGGGCCGTTGAGGTATTTGGCCCGCGCGTTCGGGTCCATCGCCCGCCCGCCGAGGCTGATGGCGCGGCCACGGGCATCGCGGATGGGAAAGATGATGCGGCCACGGAACCGGTCATAGGGCGGGCCCCCGTCATCGGGCTTGGCGCAAAGGCCCGCATCGACGATCAGATCGGGCGCGATCCCCTTTTGCGTGAGCGCGGCAAACAGCGCCTGCCGCTGATCCGGGGCGAAGCCGATTTCCCAACGTTCCTGCGCGGCGGGGGACATGCGGCGCTTGTCCAGATAGGCGCGGGCGTCAGCGGCAGCCGAGGTTTTCAGTTGCAGGCGGAACCATTTGACGGCCTCTTCCATCACCTGCGAAAGCTGGGTCCGGCGGTCGGCCTTCTGCGCGGCTGCCGGATCGCGGGCCGGCATCTGCATCCCGGTCTCGCGCGCCAGAACCTCGACCGCTTCCATGAAGGAAACGTTGTCGTTTTCCTTGATGAAGGTGACGGCGTCGCCTTTGGCGTGGCAACCGAAGCAGTAGTAAAACCCCTTGCGGTCATCGACATGGAAGCTGGCGGATTTTTCCTGATGAAAGGGGCATGGCGCCCACCAATCACCCTTGGCCATGTTGGATTTGCGCATGTCCCATGTGACCTTGCGCCCCACGACTTGGCTCAGGGACACACGGGTGCGGAGTTCATCAAGGAATCCGGGCGGCAGGGACATGACTCTTATATCGGGCGGGAGGGGGCGACTGTCCAGTCATCATGCGGACGGCGTGCGGGCTGGCCCGCCCGCCGAAGGCCATTCTCCCCACCCGCGCCATGCGGCGCGTGCGGGGCCCGGTCAGGGGGCGTTCCGCCCCCTCGGCGCGTGACGCGCCTCACCCCCTGAGGGTATTTGGGGCCAAGATGAAGGATATGGGTTTCATCTTGGCGAAAATACCCATCTGCCCTGTCTGATCTGCGCGCGGTCAGGAGACCTTGGCGCGGGCGGCCAGTACCTCCAGCGCCTCAGTCAGTTCGGCCCAGGCGGTGCGGGCCATGGAGCGGAAGACCATAACCTCAAACGCGTCCGGCCCGGTGCGGGTGAGAATGGCCTGCATGTGATTGAGCGGCGCGCGGGCGGTGCGCCCGACGGGGAACGCAGTGCCGCGCAGGTCCAGCGGGACGGGCCGCATCAGCGCATCGCCCGCGGCGGGACCTTGCAGGGTGAGGATGGCCCAGCCATCGGTCTGGTCGGTGAGCGCAGCCAGTTCGGCAAGGTCATCGGGGGCCTTGGCACCGATCAGGAACGCCTGATCGCGCCCGGTCCAGAGCAGGCGGGTATCGCCAATCATGGATTGGGTATTCGGTGCAGGAAAAGACAGGCCCAGCGGCGCAAGCGTGGCGTTGACCTGCGCCATCCGCCCTGGAAATGGCGCGATGGAGGTGATCGGCGCCGCCTGCCCTTCGGCCAGGGTGGTTTCCAGCGCGGTCACGGGGGCGTGCCCGGCAAGGGCGGATTTGGCGATGAGTTCAGGCACGGAGCTTGGCCCCTTCCTTGTCGTGGAACACGGGATCGGTGATTTCCGCCATCACGTCGATCTTGCGCAGGTGATCGACGACGCGGATGGTCTGCCCATGCCGGGCACGGCCATCCTTGACGAAGGCCAGCGCCAGATGGGCGTCCAGCGTGGGAGAGTAGCAGACCGAGGTGATGTAGCCCTGATCGGTTTCGCGATGGACGCGGTCGCCGGGCGTGAAGAGATGCGCGCCCGCCGTCATGGGGGCGATGGCCTTCAATCCCACCAACTGTTCCCGCTCTGGCCCCTGCATCCCCGGCCGCGCGGCGGCGGCCTTGCCGATGCAGTCCTTCTTTGCGCTGACCATCTTTTCCATGCCGATGTCAAAGGCCGTGGTGCGACCATGGATTTCGGCGTGCGTGATGAAGCCCTTCTCGATGCGCAGGACGTTGAGCGCCTCCATCCCGTAGGGCCCGCCGCCCATGGTTTCGGCCCGCGCAAGCAGGTCGCGGAACAGCGCCTCGCCGTAGCGGGTGGGGACCGCGATCTCATACCCCTCTTCGCCCGAGAAGGAGATGCGGAAGAGCCGCGCGGGGGTGGAGCCGAGGGTGATGTCGGTGACCCCCATGAAGGGCAAGTTGGGCGCGTCGCCCAGCAGGGTGGACAGCAGCTCGCGCGCCTTTGGCCCGGCGACGGCGAATTGCGCCCAAGCCTCGGTCACCGAGATGAAGCGGACATCCCAGTCGGCACAAAATGCCTGATGCACGAAATCCAGATGGCGCATCACCAGCCCGGCGGCGGCGGTGGTGGTGGTCATCAGATAGTGATTGTCGCCCAGCCGCGCGGTGGTGCCGTCATCCAGCACCAGCCCATCCTCGCGCAGCATCAGACCATAGCGGACGCGGCCTACAGGCAGGGTGGAAAAGGTGTTGGTATAGACGAAATCCAGAAAGCGGGCGGCATCCCTGCCCTGAATGTCGATCTTGCCGAGGGTGGAGACATCGGCCACGCCCACGGTTTCGCGGACCATGCGGACCTCGCGGTTGCAGGCGTCGAGCCATGTCGCCTCACCCGGTTTGGGGAAATAGCTGGGGCGATACCACAGCCCCGCCTCGATCATCGGGGCACCCCGGTCGCGGCTGGCCTGATCGGAAGTGAGGAAGCGTTGCGGCGCGAAGCCCGCGCCGCGCCCGCCCGCCCCCATCGCCGCGATGGACGTGGGGATGTAGGGCGGGCGGAAGGTGGTGGTCCCGGTCTGGGGGATGCCACGCCCGGTGGCATCGGCCAGAATGGCCAGTGCAGCCACGTTGGAATTCTTGCCCTGATCGGGGGCCATCCCTTGGGTCGTGTAGCGTTTCATGTGTTCGACGCTGCGGAAGTTTTCCTGCGCCGACAGCTTCACATCCTTGGTCGTCACGTCATTGGCGAAATCGAGCCATTGGCGCCCCTCGACCCCCGGCGTCTGCCAGAAGGGGGTGATGGTGTAGGGCGCGTCCTCGGTCATGGGCAGGGGCATGTCGGGCGCAGTCTTGCCCAGCGCTGCAAGGGCGGTGCGGGCGGCATCCATGCCATCGCGCAGGCAGGCGGCGGTGGAGAAGGTGCCGTTGCAGGCCCCGGCAGGCGTGAGGCGCGGCACCGCATCGGGGGCGGGGATGAAGGCGGCGATATCCTCGCGCCAGAGGGGGCGGCCGTTCATGTGGCAGGTCAGGTGGACGGTGGGGTTCCAGCCGCCCGACATGGCAAGGCAATCGGTTTCCAGCGTGGCGGTGCCGCCCGCATGGCGGAAAGTGATCGAGGTCAGGCCAAGGCGGCCCGCCGTCCCGGTGATCTGGGCGTTCAGGTAGACCGGGCAATCCTCCAGCGCGGTGGCGTCGGGGCGGGTGTCGAGGATGGCCGCCACCTTGACGCCAGCCGCCATCAGATCGCGCGCGGTGGCGCGGGCGGCGTCGTTGTTGGCGATGACGGTGACGCGGCTCCCCGGGACCACGCCATAACGGTGCAGGTAGGAGCGCACCGCCGAGGCCAGCATGATGCCGGGGCGGTCATTGTCGGGGAACACCACCGGGCGCTCCAGCGCACCTGCGGCCAGCACCGCCTGCCCCGCCACGATGCGCCAGAAACATTCGCGCGGCAGATGCGGGGCGGGTTTGCAGTGCAGCCCCACCCGCTCCAGCGCGCCGAAGGTGCCATCATCATAGGCGCCGGTCACGGTGGTGCGGGTCATCAGGCGCACATTGGGCATGGCGCGCAACTCGGCCAGCACCGCCTCGGCCCAATCAGCGCCGGGCTGGCCGTCGATGCGCAAGTTCTCGGCCAGCAAGCGGCCGCCCATGCGCGCGTCCTCTTCCGCCAGGATCACATCCGCCCCCGCCTGCGCGGCGGTCAGCGCGGCCATCAGGCCCGTGGGGCCCGATCCGATCACCAGCACGTCGCAGAAGGCCCAGGCCTTTTCATACTGCGCCTCGTCGTGCTGGCCCGACAGCGAGCCAAGGCCTGCGGCGCGGCGGATCAGCGGTTCATAGAGCTTTTCCCACAAGGGGCGCGGCCACATGAAGGTCTTGTAATAGAACCCTGCCGACAGAAAGGGCGCGGCCAGATCATTGACCGAGAGCAGATCGAATTTCAGCGACGGAAAGCGGTTCTGGCTGCGGGCGGACAGGCCGTCGAACAGTTCCTGCATAGTGGCGCGGACATTCGGCGTCTGCTGGTTACCTTCGAGGATTTCCACCATGGCATTGGGTTCTTCGCTGCCCGCTGTCAGCACGCCGCGCGGGCGGTGGTATTTGAAGCTGCGCCCCACAAGGCGCACGTCATTGGCCAGCAGGGCGGAGGCCAGCGTATCGCCCTTGTAGCCCTGATAGCTGCGCCCGTCGAAGGTAAAGCTGACGGGTTGGCTGCGGTCGATCAGTCCTTTTCCGGCCAGCCTCATGCCGCGTCCCCCTTGCGGTCGGCCACAGTTTCTACGGCGAGGATTTCATGCGTCACCGTGTTGCGGGTGACGACCAGCCAAGAGGAACAGCCCATGTCGTGATACCACAGATCGCGCGTCACCCCGGCGGGGTTGTCGCGGTTGTGCAGATAGTCATCCCAGGCCTGCGGCTGGGCATCCGGTGCGGGACGGTTAAGGTAATCTTCCGCGCCGTAGTAATGAAACTCGCGCCGGTCACGGGGGCCGCAGAGGGGGCAGGTCAGGCGCATGGCGGGCTCATTTTCTGAAAACGTTGGTCGGCTTGGCTGGCGGTAAAAAGGGGCGCTGCCCCTCGGCCTTCGGCCTCACCCCGGAGTATTTTTGCCAAGATGAAGCTGGCGGGTTTCATCTTGGCCCAAATACCCTCGCCGAAGGCGGCGACGGCTGGGGCCCGGTGCGGGGTTTCAGGTCGGGTCATGGTCAGTGCAGATTGTGCTGGCTGCCGGTGCCTTCCTCATCGAGGAGGTGGCCGGTCGCGAAACGGTTCAGGCGGAAGCGGGCGGCGACGGGGTGGCTATCGCCTGTCGCCATCAGATGCGCCATGCACCAGCCGCTGGCCGGCACGGCCTTGAAGCCGCCGTAGTTCCAGCCGCAATCGATGAAGAGGCCATCCACCGGAGTCCTGTCGATGATGGGGGATCCATCGGGCGACATGTCCATGATCCCGCCCCAAGAACGCAGCACCTTAGCCCGCCCGATCATCGGCATCAGGGTCATGCCCGCCTCCATCACGTGTTCCACCATGGGCAGGTTCCCGCGTGAGGCATAGGAGGCGTAGAAATCCAGATCACCGCCAAAGACCAAACCGCCCTTGTCGGACTGGCTGATGTAGAAATGGCCCATGCCGAAGCTGACGACATGGTCGATCACGGGCTTCAGCCCTTCGGTGACGAAAGCCTGCAGGATGTGGGACTCGATGGGCAGGCGCAGGCCCGCCATGGCGGCCACCTGGGACGAGCGGCCTGCAACGACGATGCCGACCTTCTTGGCCTTGATCGCGCCGCGCGTGGTTTGCACGCCGACCACCTTGCCATTCTGGATGTCGATCCCCGTTACTTCGCAGTTCTGGATCAGGTCCACGCCGCGCCGATCCGCGCCCCGCGCATAGCCCCAGGCCACGGCATCATGCCGCGCCGTGCCGCCGCGTGGGTGGAAGAGGCCACCATAGATGGGAAAGCGGGTCTGTTCGAAATCCAGATAGGGCAGATGTTCGCGCACCCCTTCACGGTCCAACAGGATCGCGTCATCGCCCTGATTGATCATTGCATTGCCGCGCCGGGCAAAGGCATCACGCTGGCCATCGGAATGGAACAGGTTGATCAGCCCGCGCTGCGAATGCATCACGTTGTAGTTCAGGTCAGGCTCCAGCCCTTCCCACAGCTTCATCGAATGGCTGTAGAATTCCGAATTGCCCGGCAGGAAGTAATTGGCGCGCACAATGGTGGTGTTGCGCCCGATATTGCCGCTGCCCAGATAGCCCTTTTCCAGCACGGCGATATTGGTCAGCCCGTGGTTCTTGGCCAGATAATAGGCGGTGGCAAGGCCATGCCCGCCGCCGCCGATGATGATGGCGTCATATTCCGCCTTGGGCGCCGGGTCACGCCAGGCGGGTTTCCAGCCCTTATTGCCGAAAAGCCCTTCCTTGATGACCTGAAAGCCTGAATAGCGCATCGCTGTATCCCGTCCGCTGGCCGCGCCAAGACAAACGCGCCGTGGGGGAAGATGCAACCCCCGGCAGGCTACGCCATTGCCGGGGGCGACAGGAAATGTCGTTTCCGGTCAGAGACCCTTGGACCGGTAGGTCTGTGCGACGCGACCGATTGACACAAGATAGGCCGCCATCCGCAGATCTTCGACATCCGCGCGGCTGTGCCAGACCTCGCGCATGGCCTGATAGGCCGATCGCATCGTGTCATCGAGACCCGAGCGGACAAGTGCCAGTTCATCGGAGCCGGTGAGGAACTTTTCCTTGAAATCGGGTGACAGGGTCCAGCCCAGATGCTGGTCGTTGGACAGGCGTTCCAGTTCTTCGACCATCAGGCGGGACCGCGCCTCTTCGGCCCGGCGCTGCATCCGGCCGAAGCGGATATGCGACAGGTTCTTGACCCATTCGAAATAGCTGACCGTCACCCCACCTGCGTTGGCGTACATGTCTGGGATGATCACCACGCCCTTCTGGCGCAGGATTTCATCGGCACCAAAGGTGATGGGGCCATTGGCGGCCTCCACGATCAGCGGCGCGCTGATGCGGGCGGCGTTGCCCTTGTGGATCACCCCTTCCAGAGCGGCGGGGATCAGGATGTCGCAGGCCTTTTCCAGCACGGCGGCACCTTCGGCGGTGAATTCGGCCCCGACAAAGCCGTTCAACCCGCCGGTCGCGGCAAGATGCTGGCGCACCGCTTCGACATCCAGCCCGGCATCTGAAACCAGCGCGCCATCCCGTTCGATGATGGCGGTGATGCGCGCGCCGTCATCCTGCGACAGAAACTTGGCGGCATGGTAACCCACGTTGCCCAGCCCCTGCACCACGACACGTTTGCCATCGAGGCTTCCCGTAAGCCCTGCCTTGGCCACATCCTCGGGGTGGCGAAAGAATTCGCGCAGGGCGAATTGTACGCCCCTGCCCGTCGCCTCCACCCGGCCCTGAATGCCGCCGGCATGGGGCGGCTTGCCCGTGACGCAGGCCTTTGCGTTGATGTCGGTGGTGTTCATGCGGGCGTATTGATCTGCGATCCAGGCCATTTCCCGCTCGCCCGTGCCCATGTCCGGGGCAGGCACGTTCTGCGCCGGATGGATCAGGTCGCGCTTGATCAACTCATAGGCGAAGCGGCGGGTGATCTGTTCCAGTTCATGTTCGTCCCAGGCGCGGGGGTCGATGCACAGCCCGCCCTTTGACCCGCCAAAGGGCGTTTCCACGAGCGCGCATTTATAGGTCATCAGCGCGGCGAGCGCCTCCACCTCATCCTGGCTGACGGACAGGGCATAGCGGATGCCGCCCTTGACCGGTTCCATGTGTTCGGAATGAACCGACCGATAGCCGGTAAAGGTTTCGATCTTACCACGCAGGCGCACGCCGAAACGGACCGTATAGGTCGAGTTGCAGACGCGGATCTTGTTCTCTAGCCCGGGGCTGAGATCCATCAACCGAACTGCGCGGTTGAACATAAGATCGACGGATTCCCGAAAGCTCGGTTCACCAGAATGTTGCATGCTTTCCTCCCTGTCGCGCCAAAACAGGGGGCGCGTCCCCGACCGTGACGCTAGCACGACCTGTCATCCGTTTCGCCATGATAACGACGGGCAGGTTTGCAGGGATTTAAGACACGGCAGTAAAACAGTGCCGAAACACCGGCGAAATCGCCGGAACGCAGGCTATTCATGCGGCCGGAAAGCTGCCGCAAAACGTCTGCTTCTTTCCAAATCCTGCCGTAATCCTGCCCATCGGAATGGTTAAAAGCCCAGACGTGGGGATGGGTCCCAATACTGTTGGAACACCCCGGAAAGGGCGAGACATGACGATTTACCATATCAGCCGCCGCACGAGGGCCATTGTTGCCCGGGCGACATGGAACGAATCGGTTTACGGGAGTCTCCGGACGGCCCGCAAAGCACTGTCTGCGGCGGCGCCACAATCGTGGCGGAATTCAGCCGACCGTTTCCTCGACCCCCATACGTTAATGCCCAATAACGCGCAAAGCTTGCAGCAATCGCACCTATCCCGCACACCAGAACGGGGGTGCGAAGATGTGGCAGGCCGGGAAACCGGACTGTCGTGCCATGGTCATGGGATCATCAGACATGCATAACACTATCCTCTCCCTTCTCGGTCGGCCCTTCCGCAGGTTCCGCCGCAGCGAGGATGGCTCGCTGCTCGTCTTCGGGCTGTTCCTCTTTGCAACCTTCTTCCTGATGAGCGGGATGGCCGTTGATCTGATGCGGACTGAAAACCGCAGGACGGCGCTTGCCCAGTCGCTGGATCGCTGCGCGCTGAACGGCGCGGCGTTGCGCCAGACACTGGACCCGGAAACGGTGGTGCGAGACTGCGTAGACCGCGACGGACTGCTTCCCTTCCTGACGGATGTGATCGTGACAAACGGCACCGGCCAGCGGTCGGTAGAAGCAAAAGGCAAGATCTCTGTCGAGACGTTGTTTATGGGCGCCTCGGGCCTTGATGAGATTGACGTCTCGGCCCGGTCGGTGGCCGAACAGCGCGCGACGAACATCGAAGTGGTTTTGGTGCTTGACGTGTCCGGCTCTATGGCCGGGTCCAAGCTGACCGGGTTGAAGACCGCCGCCAAGAATTTCGTGACCACCGTGTTGGCCAACAACAACAACAAGATTTCGGTCGCGATCGTACCCTATAACGGTCAGGTCAACCTTGGCGCATCCTTGCGCACCAAGTTCAACGTGACCCATGTTCCCGGGATTCCGGCAACGGACAACGTGAATTGCGTGGATCTGCCGCCCGAAGTCTATGGTTACAACGGAATCGCCCGCACTTTGGCGATGCCTGCAACCGGCTGGGCGGATGCCTACACCACGCTGTCGTCGTTCCCCACCAGCCATTCCACAACGGGCCGGTCGCCAACAGCGAGCAACGTGTGGTGCCCGCCTTCCTCCGTAAACGTTGTGCGGATGCAAGATGATGATGTCGACGACATGCACGACTATATCGACGACCTGACAGCCATCGGCGCGACATCCACCAATGCGGGCATGAAATGGGGCAGCGCCATGCTGGACCCGCAGTTCCGCGGCATTGTGAACGAATACGTCGATGCCAATGTCGTCCCGTCGGAATTCCGCGATCGTCCTTTCGACTATAGCAAGCGGGACGCGCTGAAGATTGTCGTTCTGATGACAGACGGTGAGAACTTTGGCGACGTGCGCCTGAATGACACCTATCGCGTCGGCCTGTCGCCGATCTTCAAGGGCACGGATGGCAACTATTCGATCCGCCACCAGACCGGACGCCCGTCTTCTGCAGGCACGAACCAGTTCTGGGTGCCTCACCGCAGCAGCAATGCGGGCGAATGGCGCGCGACGTCGTGGGGCGGGTCCACCTCGACCCAAGGCACGCAACTGACCTGGCAACAGGCTTGGCAGGAACTGAACGTCAGCTGGACGGCGTGGCATCTGTACGCCCGCGCACTGGGCACGAATTCCACCTCTCGGACAAACACCTATAACACTTGGTTTGCCAACTTCCGCACCCAGCGCGGCACCAGTTCCTCGACTCCCGAGATGGATGCCGAACTGCAGGAAATTTGCGGCCTGACCAAGCAGCAAGGTGTGCTTGTTTACGGCATCGCCTTCTCGGCGCCCACACGTGGTATCAATGCGGTGAAAGGGTGTTCCTCATCGGAAGGTCACTTCTTCCATTCGACGAACACATCGCAGTTGAACGCGGCCTTCCAGGCGATTGCCACCAACATCACCCAGCTGAGGCTTGTTAACTGATGGGCCTCACGCATCTTCTCCGCCGCTTCCTGCAACGGGAGGATGGTAACGCCACAACGGAATTCGTGATCCTTGTGCCGCTGCTGTTCTCTATCTTCGTGGCCACGCTGGAAATTGGGCTGATGATGTCACGCTGGTCGAGCATCGACCGCGCGGCAGATATGGTGATCCGCAATCTGCGGTTGGGCCAGTATGAAAACCCCACGGCCCAACTGTTGCGGACCGAGGTTTGCAACGAGGTGTTTCTGGTCGAGAACTGCTTTGAGAACACCGCCGTGGACATCCGCAGGATCAACCGAGCGACCTTTGTCATGCCCGGTGAAGACGATCCCTGCGTGACGCGTGAAGAAGAAGTCATCCAGCCGGTGACCGAAATCACCCCCGGCCAGCAGAACGATCTGATGCTGATCCGGATCTGTGTGACGGTCGACGCGATGTTCCCGACTTCGCATTACGCAGTCCCGATCGAGCTTGACGAACAGGGCGGTTACGCGCTGTCGGTCGCCTCGGTCTATGTCAACGAACCGAGCTGAGGAGGGCAGGACATGATGATGCTGTCTTCGCTGAAAACTGGCCTTGAACGGGCGATCCGGCGCTTTGCGTCGGATACATCCGGAACCATGTTGGCCGAGGTCATGTTCATCGTACCAGTGATGGCGATGGGAATGTCGGGCTTCTTTGCCTTCTGGAACGTGTATCAAACCCAGAATCTGGTGCAAAAGGGCGCCTATGCCATATCCGACATGCTGTCGCGTGAGATGGTTCCGGCGACGTCGGGCTTTCTTGATGGTCTGGAACGGACACTGGAATACCTGATCGGAACGGATGCACGCACGCGCGTCACCAGCATCCGGCGCAATTCGGACGGCCCTTTGGGAACGGCCGGGTTACAGGTGCTGTGGTCCTATTCCCCAGGCGGGGTCATGCTTCCGCTGACCAATGCAACGCTGACAGAGGTCATCGCAGATGTGCCGATGATGGCGGTTGGGTCGAATATGGTGGTCTATGAAGTGGTGGTTCCCTACACCCCCGTGACCGAGATCCTGACCATCGATACGATCCGGGAAACCGTTGCCATGCGCCCACGTTTTCTGCCGACCCTGTGCAAGACCGGCGTCGTCTGCTGATCGGGCGGCGACACTGGCGGCGGCCCGCTGTGCGCCACAGCACCATTCTTCTGCAAGGGGCGGCGTTGTCCGCCCCTTTTGCATGACCTACCTTGCGGGTCACGCCAAGAGCAGGAGGCCGCCATGTCAATCCGCCCCGTCATTCATGAAAACCACGCTCAGCCCACCTATGAAGGCGCGGGCGTGCATCTGCACCGCGCCTTTGGCTTTGGCGATCCGGAGCGGATGGATCCGTTCCTGCTGTTCGACGATTTCCGTAACGAAGACCCGCGCGATTACATGCGCGGCTTTCCCTGGCACCCCCATCGCGGGATCGAGACGATTACCTATGTGCTGGCCGGGGCCGTGGAACATGGCGACAGTCTGGGCAATCAGGGCCTGCTGAAGGGCGGCGATGTGCAGTGGATGACCGCCGGTTCGGGAATCCTGCATCAGGAAATGCCGCGCGGCAACGCCAAGGGGCAGATGCACGGTTTCCAGCTTTGGGCGAACCTGCCGTCCTCCCTGAAAATGACCGCGCCGCGCTATCAGGACGTTAAGGGCAAGGACATTCCGGAGATCATGGATGATGACGGCACCGTGGTGAAGGTGATCGTCGGGTCGTTCTGGGGCAAGACCGGGCCGGTGGACGGGATCGCCGCAGATCCGCAATATCTGGATATCTACGTCCCGCCGGGGCGGAAGAAGACCTTCAAGGTCGATACCTATCGCCGCGCCTTTGCCTATGTCTTTGACGGCAAGGGCACCTTCCGCGATGCCAGCCGCCCCAAGGGGGTGCTGCTGGAGAAAGAGGTCATGGGGCAGGAGGTGAACATCCGCGACATGTCGGGGGATCGCACGCTGGTGCAGTTCGGCACCGGGGATGAGGTGACTGTGCAGGCCGGGCCGGACGGGATCCGTTTCCTGCTGATCTCGGGCGCGCCGATTCAGGAACCCGTGGCTTGGCACGGTCCCATCGTAATGAACACGCAGGCCGAAATCCGGCAGGCGATGGCCGAGCTGAAGAACGGCACTTTCATCCGTCCTGCGCATTGACGCTGGCCTCACTTGGGGATTTGTTGGGCGCAGAGCGCGCGGTCGGAAAGCGCGACCGCGCGACCGGAGCCCATATGATGCGCCTGCAGCCCCTCCTTGCCCTTGTTGCCATGGCCATCCTCGCCGGATGCAACGAGCCGGGTTTCCTGCGGGATGCCGAACCCGCTCCGACGCCTACCCTGCTGCCAATCGAGGAAATTCTCACCGGGGACAGCGCGCGGCTGGATGCCGAAGCGGCTGCCGCTCTGTCCGCGCGCGGCGCGGCTTTGCGGACAAAGGCGGGGACGGCTGGTTAGGCCGCGTTGCAAGCTCTTTCACGAACGGCTAAGGGGGCGATGAGCCTGCCCGAATGATGGAGTATCCCATGCCTGCGCCCCTTCGCCTTGGTCTTGCCGGTCTGGGAACCGTGGGCATCGGCGTGGTGAAGATCGTGCAGAAGCATGCCGACCTGATCGCCGCCCGCGCCGGCCGCCCGGTGGTGATCACCGCCGTCTCGGCGCGTGACAAGACAAAGAACCGCGATGCCGATCTATCGGGTTATGCTTGGGAAACCGACCCTGTTGCAGTGGCCAAGCGCGACGATGTGGATGTGTTCGTTGAGGTGATGGGTGGACATGAAGGGCCTGCCCGCGCCGCGACCGAGGCTGCCATTGCATCGGGCAAGGATGTGGTCACCGCCAACAAGGCGCTGCTCGCCCATCACGGCAATGCGCTGGCCCTGGCGGCCGAGGCGGCGGGACGGGTGATCCGGTTCGAGGCGGCGGTGGCGGGCGGCATCCCGGTGATCAAGACCCTGACCGAAGGGCTGGCCGGAAACCAGATGCGCCGCGTGATGGGCGTGATGAACGGCACCTGCAATTACATCCTGACACGCATGGCCAATGCGGGCCTGCCTTACGAGACGGTCTTTGAAGAGGCCCGCCAGCTTGGCTATCTCGAGGCCGACCCGAACCTTGACGTGGGCGGCATCGACGCGGGACACAAGCTTTCGCTGCTGGCCGCCATCGCCTTTGGCACAAAGGTCAGCTTTGACCATGTGGAACTGGAAGGCATCGGCAATGTGTCGATCGAAGACATCCGCATGGCCGATGACATGGGCTATCACATCAAACTGTTGGGTGTGGCACAGATGACGGGGCGGGGCTTGGAACAACGCATGACCCCTTGCCTTGTGCCCGCCGAAAGCCCGTTGGGCCAGTTGCAAGGCGGCACCAATATGGTGGTGCTGGATGGCGACAGCGTGGGGCAGATCGTGCTGCGCGGCCCCGGCGCGGGCGAAGGCCCGACAGCCAGCGCTGTGATGGGCGATGTGATCGACCTTGCACGCGGCTTCCGTGTGCCGACCTTTGGTCGCCCGGCCACCAGCCTTGCCGATCCGATCCCGGCCAAGGCCGCGACCCCGGCCCCCTATTACCTGCGGATGACGCTGCTCGACAAACCTGGCGCGCTGGCCAAGGTGGCCACCTGTTTGGGCGAGGCGGGCATCTCCATCGACCAGATGCGCCAGATCAACCAGCCCGGCGAGGCGGATGACAAGGCGGTGGTGCTGATCGTCACCCACAAGGCCGCCCCCGCCGACATCGCCTATGCGCTGGCGCGCTTTGGCGAAACCGGCGTGGTGATGGGCGCGCCAGTTGCGATCCGGATTGAGGAAGTCTGATCCGTGGATTGGCTGCAGGCCGTCGACATCTACTGCGAACGCACCTCGTCCGCGTATTGGGCTGAACCGGTCAATGCGCTGACCAATGCGTCCTTTCTGCTTGCCGCGCTCTGGGCTGCCGTGGAAGCGCGCAAGCGCGGATTGACCCAGCCCATCCTGTGGATCCTCATCACGATGGCCGGGCTGATCGGCGTTGGGTCGTTTCTGTTTCACACGCACGCCAATCGCTGGTCCGAACTGGCCGACACCCTGCCGATCTGGAGCTTTGTGGGCCTTTTCGTGCTGACCGCCATGCATCATGTCGGCGGCATGCCATTGGCGCGGGTTCTGCGTGTAGCGGGGTTCATCGTAGTGGCGGTGGTGCTGACGATCTGGCTTCTGGCTTTGGGTGAGGGGGCAGATGCGGCAGCACAGGCGGCTGATCCTTTGAACGGGTCAGGCCAATATGCCCCCGCCCTGCTGGCGCTGCTGGTCTTCTCGGTCTTTTCGTGGATACGCAAAAGCCCCGCAGGCCCTTGGATATGGGCGGCCACAGCCACGTTTCTTGTGTCTTTGGCCTTTCGCACCTTTGACATCGCAGTCTGCCCGACCTTCCCCTTGGGCACCCATTTCATGTGGCATCTGCTGAACGGGCTGATGATCGGTCTTCTGCTGCAAATGCTGATCCGAGCACTGGAAGCCCGCCGTTAGCGCGACCACGCTTGCCCCGCATCTCGCCCGGCGCTAAGGGCAGAAGGAATAGCCCGGGGCAGGAGAGCATAAGCATGGCCGACAAGCAGGAATTCGAGGACCGTCTCCTCTCGCTGGGCCTTGCCCGCGTCTCGGAAGCGGCCGCTTTGGCCAGCGCACAGCTGATCGGGCGCGGCGATGAGAAGGCCGCTGATCAGGCCGCCGTCAATGCGATGCGTGACCAGCTTAACCTGCTCGACATTGCCGGGGTGGTGGTGATCGGCGAAGGCGAGCGGGACGAAGCGCCGATGCTGTATATCGGCGAAAAGGTCGGCACCGGGAACGGGCCTGCGGTGGACATTGCGCTTGATCCGCTGGAAGGCACCACGCTGACCGCGAAGGACATGCCTAATGCGCTGACTGTGATCGCAATGGCCCCACGCGGCACGATGCTGCATGCCCCCGATGTCTATATGGAAAAGCTGGCCATTGGCCCCGGGTACAAGACCGGGACGGTCACCATGACGATGACCCCGTCCGAACGGGTATCGGCACTGGCCGCTGCCAAGGGATGTTCGATAGAGGACATTACCGTCTGCGTTCTGGAACGGCCTCGGCATGAGGAAATGATCAAGGAGTTGCGCGCAACAGGCGCGTCGATCCGGCTGATCACCGATGGCGATGTGGCGGGTGTGATGCACTGCGCCGAACCCGAGGTGACCGGGATCGACATGTATATGGGTTCGGGCGGTGCGCCCGAAGGGGTGCTGGCGGCGGCCGCGCTGAAATGCATGGGCGGTCAGTTCTTCGGCAAGCTGCTGTTCCGCAACGACGATGAGCGCGCCCGCGCCCGCAAGGCCGGGATCACCAATTTCGACCGCGTCTACACGCGCGACGATCTGGTGCGCGGCGACGTGATCTTTGCGGCGACCGGTGTGACCAGCGGATCGCTTTTGGCCGGCATCAAGCGCGAACCCGGCGTGGTGACGACCGAAACAATCCTGATGCGGTCGAAGACCGGATCGGTCCGGCGGATGACCTATCGCAGCCCGGTCAAGTGAACGAAAGATTACGTAAATTACGTAAATAGGCTGTTGGGGGCTGCGGGGCATGGGTCTTGCGGCCCCCATCATATTCCGGCAGGTGTTCCGGCATGACGGCACGCGCGTTTCTGAATGTCGAAGCCTCGCTCACCGGGCGGCGCTGGATCGGCCCCTCGGCCGAGGAAGACCGGCTGGCCGAGGCGATGGCGCAGGTCACGCGCCTGCCTCTGGCGCTGTGCCATACGCTGGTCAAGCGCGGCGTCGCGCCTGCGGATTGCGCTGCCTATCTGGCCCCTGCGCTGCGCGATCTGCTGCCCGATCCGCTGTCGCTGCGCGACATGGGGCCAGCCGCTGCACGGTTCCTGCGGGCGCTGAAGGCGCGCGAACCTATTGCCGTTTTTGCCGATTATGATGTGGACGGCGGGTCATCGGCGGCGCTTCTGATGATTTGGCTGCGGGCGATGGGCCATGCGGCCACGCTTTATATCCCCGACCGGATTGATGAGGGCTATGGCCCCAACGTTCCGGCGATGGAGGCACTGGCGAGGGCGCACCGCCTGATCGTTTGCGTCGATTGCGGGACGTTGTCGCATGAACCCGTCGCGGCGGCGGTGGCGGCGGGTGCGGATGTCGTGGTGCTGGACCATCACCTTGGGGCGGAGACCCTGCCCCCCGCGCTGGCCGTGGTGAACCCCAACCGGCAGGATGAGGATGGCGCGCTGGGCCATCTCTGCGCCGCGTCGGTCGTGTTCCTGATGCTGGTCGAGGCGAACCGCCAGTTGCGGGCCGAGGGCGTGCAGGGGCCGGAACTGATGGCGCTGCTCGATCTGGTGGCACTGGCCACCGTGGCCGATGTCGCCCCGCTGATCGGGGTCAACCGGGCGCTGGTGCGGCAGGGGCTTAAGGTGATGGCGCGGCGCGACCGGGTCGGTCTGCGCGCGCTGGCCGATGTGGCGCGGATGGATACCGCGCCCAACACCTATAGCCTTGGCTTCCTGCTCGGCCCCCGCGTCAATGCGGGCGGGCGGATCGGCGCGGCCGATCTGGGCGCGCGGCTGTTGTTCACCGAGGACGAGGCCGAGGCGCGGGCGCTGGCCGACCGGCTGGACGAGTTGAACACAGAGCGGCGCGAGATCGAAATGCGCGTGCGCGAGGCAGCGATGGAACAGGCCGAGGCGCGCGGTCTGGATGCGCCGCTGGTCTGGGCAGCGGGTGAGGGCTGGCATCCCGGTGTGGTGGGGATCGTGGCCAGCCGGTTGAAAGAGGCGACCAACCGCCCCGCCGTGGTGATCGGGCTGGAAGGCGGGATGGGCAAGGGATCGGGGCGGTCCATATCGGGCGTCGATCTGGGGGCTGCGATCCACCGGCTGGCGGATGAGGGGTTGCTGGTCAAGGGCGGCGGCCATCGCATGGCCGCAGGCCTGACGGTAGAAGAGGGTAAGCTGGAAGAGGCCATGGCGCGATTGTCCGACCTGCTCGCGCGTCAGGGCGCGGGCAGTGCCGGCCCTGCGGATCTGAAGCTGGACGGTCTGTTGATGCCCGGTGCCGCCGACCGCGATTTGGTTGAAAAGCTTGAGGAGGCGGGGCCTTTCGGCGCCTCTTCCCCTGCCCCGCGCTTTGCCTTTGCCGCCATGGCCGTCAGCGCGCGGCGGATCGGGGAAAGCCATCTGCGCCTGTCCTTCGGCGATGGTCTGGGGCCAAAACTGGATGCTGTGGCCTTCGGGGCCTTTGATGGCCCGCTCGGCCCTGCCCTGCTGGAGGGGGGGCATCAGCGGTTTCACCTTGCGGGGCGGCTGGAACTGAACCAATGGAACGGCAAGACGAAGGTGCAGCTCCGCCTGGAAGACGCCGCGCGGGCCTAAACCGGGACGCAAGCCCCTGCCCGGATAAAGCGCGTATCTGACGCACATTTTCCCCCTTGCGAGTCAGCCGCCCCGTCTTTAGACACCGCGAAATCGAGCGTGGCCCGTTCGTCTATCGGTTAGGACACCAGGTTTTCAACCTGGGAAGAGGGGTTCGACTCCCCTACGGGCTGCCAGATTTCCTAACATTTCCAGCCTGTTGCAACACCCCGAGCGCATTCGGTTTCGGCGCGTTCATTTGGGGTGATATTTTGAGCTTGAAATTTCTGTTGACAGAACCTCAACGCCGGAGAAACCTTAACCCAAGAGTAAAGAATTTCGCGGCAATGCGAATCGCTTAACAGGGGTGGTGGCGATGCTTCAAGAACGCATCGAGGGAAAATGGCTTGCCAGCTTTCGGCGCGTGCTGGCGCTGAACGGGATCGGCACGGGAACGCAGGTGGCGATCCTGTCGGAAACCCAGTCGCGGCCCGTGCTGGTGCATCTGTGCGAACTGGCGGCCTATGATCTGGGGGCGGAGTTTTGCATGATCCAGATGCCCACCCCACCGCAAACTGCGCCTGTTCCTGTCAAATCCACCGGTACCAGTTGGGCGATCCAAGGCAATCGCGCGGTGATCGAGGCGTTGAAGCGAGTCGATGTGATCGTTGATTGCACCGTCGAAGGCCTGATCCACGCCCCCGAATGGCCAGAGATCGAAGAAGCGGGCCGCGCGCGCCTGTTGGTGATCACCAACGAACATCCCGAAATACTGGAACGGACCGAACCCAAGGCCGAGGACAATATCAAACTCCAGATCGGCATTCAGATGCTGCGCGAGGCGTCCGAAATGCGGGTCACGTCGAAGGCGGGCACCGATCTGGTGGTCAACCTGCGCGATGCGCCCTGCGGGGGCACGGCGGGCTTTGGCACCGCCCCCGGCGCGGTGGCGCATTGGCCGGGCGGGCTGTGCCTTGCCTTCCCCGGCAAGGATGCGGTCAATGGGCGCATCGTGATGGACGTGGGCGACATGAACCTGACGTTCAAGACGTTCTTGACCAGCCGGATCGACTTTAGCATCGAGAACGATTTTGTCACCGCCATCAAAGGCGATGGGATCGATGCCCTGCACCTGCGCGAATACATGGAGGCGTGGGACGACCGGAATGCCTTTGGCATGTCCCATGTCGGCTGGGGCATGAACCACGGCGCGAAATGGGTGTCCGCCACCATGTATGACAAGCGCGACATGCAGGCGGTGGAGTTTCGCGCCATAGCCGGGTCGTTCCTGTGGTCCACCGGGGCCAACCAATATGCCGGGCGCTATACGCTGGGCCATTTCGACCTTCCGATGAGGAATTGCACCATTGCCCTGGATGGGCGCGTCGTCGTGCAAGACGGCGTTCTGCAAGGAGAGCTTGCCTGATGACCGAACAGCGCCCCATCACCGCCGCCATGCCGATGAGCAGCCCCGGCGATTATTATGACCTGTCGCGTATCCGCCCCGAGGTGTTGGCGATGCTGGACAAGGTCAATGCCCTTGGCCCCCGTTTTGCCGAACGCGCCCGCGCCGTGGATGACGAGGCGTCTTTCCCGGTCGAGAATTACCGCGATCTGGCGGATGAGGGCTTCCTGACGCTCTGCATCCCCGAAGAATATGGCGGCATGGGGTTCACCATGTGGGAATACGCCATGGTGGGGGCGGAAATCGCCAAGTACTGCGGGGCGACCGCACTGACCTTCAACATGCACAACTCTTCCATGGCATGGTCGCGTTTCATGTTCGACATGCCCAACCTGACGGCCGAGGAAAAGGCCGCCTTCGCCCCGCTGCGCGAACGGCAGTTCAAGCGGGCGATTGCGGAACGGGCGATCTATTCGCAGCCGATTTCAGAAGGCGGGCAGAACTGGACATCGAAGCCGAACCAGACCCAGTGCCGCGCGGTCGAGGGCGGCTGGCGGATCAACGGATTCAAGAAATTCGCCTCGCTCGCGGGTTATTGCGACTACTACACAATCGTCTGCACCGAGGTGTTCGAAGGCGTAGAGCCCCGGCATGAGGACACGATGCTGTTCGTCGTCCACAAGGATGCTGTCGGGCTGACGGTGCGGGGGGAATGGGATCCGCTGGGGATGCGCGGCACCAACAGCCGCGACCTGATCCTGAAGGATGTCTTTGTCACCGCCGAAGACATGCTGATGCCGCGCGGCATCTTTGGGAAAACCCTGTCCAACTGGCCGCATATGATGGCCACGCTTTCGCCTACTTATATGGGCGTGGCGCAGGGGGCGTTTGATTTCACCGTCGCCTATCTCAAGGGTCAGGTGCCGGGTCAGCCACCGATCGACCGGCGCATGTATGCGACCAAGCGCATCGCCGTGGGCAAGATGTACGCCCGCCTTGCCAACATGCGCGCGCTTTGGTGGCAGGCCTTTTCCGAGGCGAAGGGCTTTCCCACCAAGGCCGAGGTGATGCGCATGTATGCTGCGCAATACAACGTGATGGAGGGCGCGGCTGAGATGACGAGCATGGCCATCCGCACCTGTGGCGGGCAGTCGATGCTGCGGTCCCTGCCGCTGGAACGGATGTATCGCGACAGCCGCTGCGGCGCGCTGATGCTCCCCTATACATCTGAAATCATGGAAGATTACCTGTCGATTCTGACGCTTTACGACATGGATGAGATCGACGATGCGCCGGGCGATGAGGGCGGTGCGCGCAACTCGCTCTGGCGTGGGGATGCCGGGTCGCTCAAGGGGCTGCGCTAGGGCGATGGGGCGCGAACGGGTTCAGGTCCATGCCCATATCGCTGCCGATCCGGCGGCGGTCTGGGCCATGGCGCGCGAGTTTGGCGGGGCGTGGCATCCATGGATCGCCACGATCCGGACCGAGCGCGATGCGCAGGGCCATCTGATCCGGGCCTTCACCGTGACCGGGGAACCCACGCTCTATCGCGAGCAATTGACCTACTTTTCCGACAGCGACCGCGTGCTGGCCTATACCCATCTGGAAGGCATTGCCGGGGCCGAAAGCTATGACGCGCGGTTGACCGTATCGGCGGCGGAAGCGGGTGGATCGGTTGTCACCTGGACCGCAACTATCGCCGCCCCCGCCGCACGGCTGGCGGCCATCTGCGACGGCACCCGCGCCGTGTTCGAGGCCGGGGTCGAGGCTCTGCGGGGTGCTGGGACGGTGCATAGCGCGCCCCCACAGGCGCCCGCCCCCACACTGCCGATCACCGAAATGACGATCGACGATCTCCCCCGCCTTGGCCTTTCTGTTACACCTGACCTCGGCGACGGCAGGCTGTGCCTGTTCCTGCACGGCATCGGCGGAAATCGCCGCAACTGGCACAGTCAGCTTGCCGCAGTGGGCCATCACATCCGCGCAGCTGCATTGGACCTGCGCGGATATGGCGACAGCACGCTGGGCCAGCGCGGTTCCACCGTCGATGACTATTGCGCCGATATCCTGCGCGTGGCGCAGGTTCTGGGCGCGCGCCGCCTTGTCCTTGTGGGCCTGTCTTATGGCTCATGGATCGCCACCTCTTTCGCCATGCGCCATCCCGAAATGCTGGATGGTCTTGTCCTGTCGGGAGGCTGCACCGGCATGTCCGAGGCAGGGCCGGAAGAACGTGAGGCGTTCCGTCTGTCGCGCGAGGTGCCTCTGAACGCGGGGCAAGTGCCCGCCGATTTCGCGCCCGCCGTGGTCAAGGTGCTGGCCGGACCAGAGGCCAGCGACGCTGTGCGCGCCGAATTGCTGGCCTCCATGGCCGCGATCCAGGCCACGACCTATCGCGATGCGCTGGTCTGTTTCACCAATCCGCTGGAGCGGTTCGATTTCGCACGTCTGACCATGCCCGTCCTGATGATGACGGGCGAGCATGACCGGCTGGCACCGCCGTCAGAGATCCGAGGCGTCGCGGGCCGTATCTGGGACAGCGCCTCGCGCCCCGATGTGCGGTTTGAGGTGATCGCCGGGGCCGGCCATGTGTGCAATGTCGAAAACCCCGGCGACTATAGCCGTCACCTGACCGCGTTCCTGCAAGGCCTGCCCGCATGACCGCCCCCTCCCGCCGCGAACAGAACCGGATCGACCGCGAGCGGCGCATTCTGGACGCGGCGCTGAAGGTCTTTGCCGAACAGGGCTATTCCGGCACCACAATGGATGCCGTGGCCACTGCGTCGGGCCTGTCGAAACCCACGCTCTACCAGTATTTCGACAGCAAGGACGCGCTGTTTCAGGCCATGATGTTGGGCAAGCGCGACCAGATGCTTACGGTGTTTGATCACCCATCGCCCAAAGGGATAGTGGCCGATCTGCACGGCTTTGCCTGGACATATGCCGATACGGTCATGCGGCCTGAAATGCTGTCGCTGGCGCGGCTGATCATCGGCGAGGTGCAACGCTTTCCCGAAATCGGGCGGGCCTATCAGGCCTCTGGGCCCGATCAGCTTTTGCGCGGGATCATGGCCTATCTGACCGCGCAGCGCGCGGCAGGGCGGCTGCTCTTTGACGATGCGGAACTGGCGGCGCAGGATTTGTGGGGCTTGATCCTTTCCGCCCCGCGCACGCAGGCGCTGTATCTGCCCGATGCCCAGCCGACGCGGGCGCAACTGGGCCGATACATCAGCAACGGGCTGCGCGTCTTTCTGCGGGCCTATTCCACCGATCCGACCACCGATCTTGAACAGCTAGAGGCGCTTGAAAGCGCCCGTTTGACAGGGACAGGAACATGACACTGGACGACTTCCTCGCCGATCCATCAAGCCGCTTTGCGACCGTGGCCATGGCCGATACCAACGGGCTTTTGCGGGGGCAGATGGTGTCTGCCTCCAGCCTGAAGGGCATAGCCAAAAACGGCATGGGCATGGCCCCCGCGCAACTGGCGCTGGACCCGACCGATGCGATGCTGACGATACCGGGCGTCAATGATGACAGTGGCGATTTCCATGACGATCCGCTGGAACTGGACCCCGCAACGGTGCGGCGGATGCCTTGGTCCAAGCCGGGATATGATCTGCTGGTGCTGTCGAATTACACCGGGGCCTCGGCGCAGATCTGCCCCCGATCGATCCTGAAATCCGTGCTGGCGCGGGTGGGTGAGGCCGGGTTCACCCCGAAATACGGGATGGAACTGGAATACACTTTGTTCGACGAAACCCCCGAAAGCGCCCGCGCCAAGGGATACCGAAACCTCAAACCCGCGACGCAGCATGCCAGCCATGACCTGATCCTGTATCAGGCGGTGCAGACCGAATGGTATGAAGCGTTGGCCGCGATCTGCGAACCGCTTCGGATCGACCTTGCCAAGATGCACGAAGAAATCGGTGCGGGCTTCATGGAGGCCTGCATCGGCGCGGGCGAAGGGTTGGAGCCTGCCGATCAACTGGTTCTGCTGAAAAACTTCGTGCGCGGGCTGGCCATGCGGCAGGGCAAATCCGTCACCTTCATGCCGCGCTGGAACGAGCAGGCCGATAGCCAGTCGATCCACCTGCATGTCAGCCTGAAGGACAAGGCGGGCAAGCCGCTGTTCCACGATCCGTCAGGGCGCAACAATGTCAGCCAGACGTTCCGGCATTTCCTGGGTGGTTTGCAGAAATACATCGGTGACATGACGCTGATCTTCCAGCCCACGGTGAACAGCTATCGCCGCTTTGCCCCCGGCACCTTTGCGCCGCCCGGCCTGACTTGGGGATACGAGAACCGCACGACCTGTTTTCGCATCGTGGGCCATGATGCGGGCAGTCTGCGGGTGGAAAACCGCCTGCCGGGCGCGGATACCAACCCCTACCTCACCGCTGCCGCCACCATCGCCGCAGGCGTGGCGGGCATCCTGGAAGGGGTGGAGCCGGACCCGGAAACCATCGGATCGGGCTATGCCCAAACCCCGCCCCGCGATTTCGCCCGGTCGATGCCCGAGGCGATCGACCGCCTGCGCGGATCGGCCTTTGCCAAAGACTGGCTCGGGCCCCGCTTTGTAGAGGCCTTTACCGCAACGCGGGAATGCCAGCATGATGAATTCCGCAAGAAGGTGCCGGATGTGGAACTTGAACGCTTCTTCGATCTGGGCTGACGCGCATGGATGACTTGCGCGCCCGCTTTCTGGAAGGCATGAGCCGTGCCGCCACCTTCGTATCGGTCGCCACGACCGATGGGCCGGGCGGGCTTGCGGGGGTGACCATCTCGTCGCTCACCTCGGTCTCGGCGGATGGGGAACATCCGTCGCTCTTGGCCTGCATCCATCACCAAAGCCCGGCCGCCACAGCGATCATGGCCAACCGCGCCTTCTGCGCCAACCTGCTGGCCGAAGATCAGCAAGAGGTGTCGAACCTGTTTGCAGGCCGTGCCGGGGGCGATCATGCCCAACGCTTTGCTCAGGCCGATTGGACGCATGGCAACTTGGGCCAGCCCCTGCTGGCCGGGGCCACCGCCGTTTTCGAATGCCGCCTTGCCACCGCCCTGCTGTGGGAGACGCATTACATCATCGTCGGACAGGTACAATCGATGCACCTGTCCGAAAGCCCCGCCGCCCTGCTATACGGCCAGCGCGCCTATCGTCGGGCGGTCCATCTGCCCAAGGGGAATTAAGCATCTCCGGCGCGGGGACACCCGCGCCGGGGCAATCAGAACGGCAACCGGCAGCAAGACCGGATTCGCCAACCAACATGGAGTGGACAATGACCGAAATTTCGCAGGGCGGGGCCAACCAGCTTCGCAAGAACTCGCTGGGGCTGCTTGCCGTCACCTTCATGGTGATCTCGGCCGCCGCGCCGCTGACAGGGGTGGCGGGCGCTGTGCCCATCGCCTTTCTGATCGGTAACGGAACCGGGGTGCCCGCCACCTTCCTGTTCATGACGCTGGTCATGCTGGCCTTCGCGGTGGGCTATGTTGCCATGTCGCGTTACGTCAAGAATGCTGGTGCCTTTTACGCCTATGCCGCGCGTGGGCTTGGCGGGCGCTGGGCGGGGGCCACGGCCTTTACCGCGCTGGCGGCCTATAACGCCATGCAGTTTGGCCTGATCGGTCTGCTGGGCGGCATTTCGGCAGGCGTCTTTGGCAGTTTCGGGATCAACCTGCCGTGGTGGGCCTGGAGCCTGATCGCCATCCTGCTGGTGGGCTTTCTTGGCTATCGTCAGGTGGACCTGTCGGCCAAGGTGTTGATCGTTCTGGTGGCGCTGGAATATCTGATCGTGCTGATCGTGGATTTCGCCATCCTCGGCGCAGGCGGTGCTGCGGATGCGGGCGGTTTGTCAGTGAACCTCTTTGACACCAATGCCATCTTCTCGGGTTCGCTCACCGCCGCCATCCTGTTCTGCCTGGGCTCCTTCATCGGGTTCGAAGCGACCACGATCTATGCCGAAGAGGCGCGCGATCCGGAAAAGACCATTCCCCGCGCGACCTATCTTTCGGTGCTGATGATCGGTCTGTTCTTTGTCTTTACCACATGGCTGATGATCGCTGGCGTGGGTGCAGAAAATCTGATCCCGACCATCGGCGGTCTGGCCGACCCGACCGAGTACTTCTTCATGCTGGCAGATATGTATGTGGGCGGACCGGTGCCCCCCATCGCGGGTATCCTGCTGGTCTCCAGCCTGTTCGCCGCGCTGTCGGCCTTTCACAACTACATCGCCCGTTACAGCTATGTCGCCGGGCGTGAGGGGCTGCTGCCCGCCAGCTTTGGCCGCACCCATGACACCCATTCCAGCCCCCATGTCGGATCGGTGGTCCAGACCATCGGCGCGCTGGTGGTCCTGGCAATCTTTGCGGGGCTTGGGCTGGACCCGATCCTGAACATGTTCACATGGATCAGCCAGGTGGGCACGCTGGGTGTGTTGGGGATGATGGCAGTCACTTCGCTGGCCGTGATCGCCTTCTTCCGCCGCAACGCGAATGACGAAAGCGCGTTGGCCACGATGATTCTGCCTGCGGTCTCTGGGCTGATCATGGCCGCGCTGTTTGTCTATATCGCGATGAACTTCGGCGATCTGACCGGAACCACTGGTGGCGCGCTGGGCTGGATCCTGCCTGCCATCATCCCGGTTTCTGCCGTGATCGGATGGCTGGCCGCGATGCGGCTGGAAAAGGCCGATCCGGCCGGTTTCGCCCGCATGGGCCAGAACCGCGCCTGACCTGCACCAAGTGGGGGGCGGCGCGCCGCCCCCCACCCTGCCCCATACCCAAACCCGATCATCCAAGGCCAGCCATGCACAGCGCTTCCCTCGGCCCGACCGGCCATTCCGACGGCTTTACCCGCGACAACCTGCCCCCGGCAGGCCAATGGCCCGAGCTTAGGCTGGATGGGTTCGACTATCCCGAATGGCTGAACGCCGGCGTGGAACTGACGGACCGGATGGTGGAACGCGGCTTTGGCGATCACACCGCGCTGATCGGCAATGGTCGCGCCCGCACCTACAAGGAACTCACCGACTGGTCCAACCGCATCGCCCATGCGCTGGTGGAGGATTACGGCGTCAAACCCGGCAACCGGGTGCTGATCCGGTCCGCCAATAACCCCGCCATGGTCGCCTGCTGGCTTGCCGCCACCAAGGCTGGCGCGGTGGTGGTGAACACCATGCCCATGCTGCGTGCGGGCGAACTCAGCGCTATCGTGAACAAGGCCGAAATCACCCACGCCCTGTGCGACACCCGCCTGATGGAGGACCTGGTCGCCTGCCAGAAGGACTCGCGCTTTCTTCACACGGTCATCAGCTTTGACGGCACCGCCAACCATGATGCCGAACTTGACCGGATCGCTTTGCGGAAGCCCGTCCGCTTCACCCCGCCCCCCACGGGGCGCGACGACGTGGCGCTGCTGGGCTTCACTTCGGGTACGACAGGCGAGCCGAAGGCCACGATGCATTTCCACCGCGACCTGCTGATCATCGCCGACGGCTATGCGAAGGAGGTTCTCAACGTCACCCCCGATGACGTCTTTGTCGGCTCGCCGCCCTTGGCCTTCACCTTCGGCCTCGGCGGACTGGCCATCTTCCCCCTGCGCTTTGGTGCGGCGGCGGCGCTGCTGGAACAGGCAAGCCCGCCCAACATGATCGACATCATCACCGAACACCGCGCGACCATCTGCTTCACCGCCCCCACCGCCTATCGCGTCATGCTCAAGGCGATGGAGGAAGGCGCCGACCTGTCGTCGCTCCGCGCCGCCGTCAGCGCGGGCGAAACCCTACCCGCCCCGGTCTATGACGAATGGATGGCCAAGACCGGCAAGCCCATGCTGGATGGCATCGGCGCGACCGAGATGCTGCACATCTTCCTGACCAACCGCTTTGATGACCACCGCCCCGGATGCACCGGCCGCCCCGTGACGGGATATGAAGCGCGCATCGTCGGCCCCGACATGGAGGAACTTCCGCGTGGCGAGGTGGGCCGCCTCGCCGTGCGCGGCCCGACCGGCTGCCGCTACTTGGCCGACCCACGTCAGACCGCCTATGTGCAGGGTGGCTGGAACCTGACGGGCGACAGTTTCTGGCAGGATGACGAGGGCCGCTTCCACTTTGCCGCCCGTTCGGACGACATGATCATCAGCGCAGGCTACAACATCGCCGGGCCAGAGGTGGAGGCGGCGCTGCTGTCGCACCCCGCCGTGCATGAATGCGCCGTGATCGGCGCTGCGGATGCAGAGCGCGGTCAGATCGTCGAGGCGCATGTCGTGTTGGCTCCCGGCCATGCGGGCGATGCGCTGATGGTGAAACTGCTTCAGGACCACACGAAAAAGGTGATCGCGCCCTACAAATACCCCCGCCGCGTGATCTTTACCGACGCGCTGCCAAAAACCCAGACCGGCAAGATCCAGCGTTTCCGCCTGCGCGCGACCTGACGCTCAGGCCGGGATCACAGCCGTCGCCTCGATCTCCACCTTGGCGCGATCCTCGACCAGCGCCACCACCTGCACCAAGGCCATCGCCGGGTAATGCCGCCCGATCACCGCCTTGTAGACGCGGCCCAACTCCTTCAGCGAACCCAGATATTCGCGCTTGTCCGTGACATACCATGTCAGCCGCACCAGATGCTCCGGCCCCGCCCCGGCACAGGCCAGCACCTCGACGATGGATTTCAGGGCCTGTTCCACCTGCCCCACGAAATCGTCTGTTTCAAAGACCTGATCGGCATTCCAGCCGATGATACCCCCGGTGAACACCATCCGCCCGGTGGCGGCCACGCCATTGGAATAGCCGATGGCGGGTTTCCAATGCGACGGGTGCAGGAATTGCAGCGCGGTCTCGGTCATTCTTGCGTCTCCAGATGCGCGGTCAGCACCGCGCGAATACGATCCGGCCAGCGGGCGGGCCGATGCTCCGGCGACATCCACACCAGAACCAGCCGCGTGATCAGCCGCACCTCCGCGCCACAGCGCGCCTCCAGCCGGAAGGTGGCGGATGACCCACCCACCGTCTCCACCACCATCCCCCAATCCAGCACATCGCCAAGGCGAGATGGCGCGCGGAAATCCGTCTCCACCCGCGCGGTCGGCACGCCGATCCCGTCATCCATCATGGCATGATAGGAATAGCCCACCACCTCGCGGAAGAAGTTTTCCATCACCGAATTCGTCATCTCGAAATAGCGGGGATAGAAGACGATCCCCGCCGGATCGCAATGGTTGAACTCCACCCGGATCGCGCGCTGATACATGGGCCGATCAGTCGTTGGCTTCGGGCGGCAGGAAATCCACGTCATGCGCCGCCGAGGCGGCCACGATGGCGGGAATATCCGTCATGTCATGCAGGGTGTCGAACAGCGCTTCCAGCTTGCCCGCAGGCGACACCCAGAACAAAGCACGGCAGGGCGCGTCGGATTTGTTGAAATAGCCATGCGGCACACCGCGCGGCATCCGCACCAGATCGCCCGCGCGGGCCGTGTGCCAGACGCCATCCAGTTTCAGTTCCAACTGGCCTTCCTGCACCAGAATGAATTCATCCTGCGTGGGGTGGACATGCACGGGAACGAACTGCCCCGGCTCGCTGTTGGTTTCAAAGGCGAAACTCGCCTCGCAACTGGCCTTGGGGAAATAGCGCTGCCCCAGGATGTTCAGTTCGCGCCCGTGATAGGCCGCGCCGTCCCGCGTGATGCCGCCGTCCAGTGCCTTGGTCATGTCCAGTCCCCTCTTTACGTTTCAGTTCAGAATGCTGCGGGCGATCACCACCCGCTGCACATCCGACGCCCCCTCATAAATCCGCAGCGCCCGGATTTCGCGATACAGGCTCTCCACCACCGATCCGTGCCGCACCCCATCGCCGCCATGCAATTGCACCGCCATGTCGATCACTTCCTGCGCGGCCTCGGTGGCGTAAAGCTTGGCCATCGCCGCCTCCCGCGTGACCCGCGCCGCGCCTGAGTCCTTCGTCCAAGCCGCGCGATAGACCAAGAGCGCAGCCGCGTCGATCTTCAACGCCATGTCGGCCAGATGCCCCTGGACCATCTGCAATTCCGCCAGCGCTTGCCCCTGTATCCGCCGCGCCTTGACGCGGCCCAAGGCCTCGTCCAGCGCGCGGCGCGCAAAGCCCAGCGCCGCCGCCCCCACGGTGGACCGGAACACGTCCAGCACCGACATGGCGATCTTGAACCCCTCGCCCGGTTTGCCGATCAGCGCCTCCTCCGGCAACACGACACCCTTCATCTTCAAGGTCGCCAAAGGATGCGGCGCGATCACCTCCAAGCGTTCCGCAACCTCCAGCCCCGGCGTGTCGGCGGGCATCAGAAAGGCGGACAGCCCCTTCGCCCCCGCAGCCTCGCCCGTCCGCGCGAACAGCACATAGACATCGGCGATCCCACCGTTGGAAATCCAGGTCTTTTCCCCCTCGATCAACCACCCACCCTGCACCCGCAAGGCGGTGGTGGCCGTCGCCGCCACATCCGACCCCGATCCCGGCTCGGTCAGGGCAAAACCCGAAATCGCCTCGCCCGCTCGCGTCCGCGCCAGCCACTCCTGCTGCGCGGCCGTCCCGAACAAGCTCACCGCCCCCATTCCCAGCCCCTGCATGGCAAAGGCGAAATCCGCCAACCCGTCATGGCGTGCCAGCGTCTCGCGGATCAGGCAGAGCGTTCGCACATCCAGCCGCTCCCCCGCTGCCGCAGCGCTGTGCTGCAACCATCCACCTGCACCCAGCAACGCCACCAGCCCCCGGCAGGCCGCATCCACATCACCATGATCCACAGGCAGATGCGCCGCGCACCACGCCTCCAACTCGGCGGCCAATGCGCGATGCCGATCTTCAAAGAAAGGCCAGTCCAGAAAACTCGTATCGCTCATCTTCTCTGTTCCAAATATCCTCAGGGGGTGAGGAGCGTCAGCGACGAGGGGGCGCGAGCGCCCCCTGATTTTTCGCATGAAAAATCGTCAATCCCCGCCAAACACGGGCGTCTCCTTCGCCACGAAGGCGCGGTAGGCCCGTTCGAAATCCCGCGTCTGCATGCAGATCGCCTGCGCCTGCGCCTCGGCCTCGATCGCCTGCTCCAGCCCCATGTTCCATTCCTGATTGAGCTGCGTCTTGGTGATCCCATGCGCGAAGGTCGGCCCCGCCGCAAGGGCCCGCGCCAGCGTCATCGCCGCCGCCTCCAACTCCTCCGCCGGATGCAGGCTGTTCCAGAACCCCCACCGCTCGCCCTCCTCCGCCCGCAGCACGCGGCCGGTATAGAGCAGTTCCGCCGCCCGCCCCTGCCCCACGATCCGGGGCAGCATGGCGCAGGCCCCCATGTCGCAGCCCGCCAGCCCCACGCGCGTGAACAGGAAGGCGCATTTCGCCGCAGGCGTCGCCAGCCGCAGGTCCGAGGCCATCGCCATGATCGCCCCCGCCCCCACGCAGACGCCATCCACCGCCGCGATGATGGGCTTGCCGCAGCCGATCATCGCCTTGACCAGATCGCCGGTCATGCGGGTGAAGGCCAGCAACTCCTTCATCTCCATCCCAACCAGCGGACCGATGATGTCATGCACATCCCCGCCAGAACAGAAATTCCCGCCGTTGGACGCAAGAACCACCACATCCACATCGGTCGCATAGACCAGCGCGCGGAAGGTATCGCGCAGCTCGGCATAGCTTTCAAAGGTCAGCGGGTTCTTCCGCTCGGGTCGGTTCAGCCGCACCACGGCCACGCGGTCCACTACCTCCCACAGGAAATGTTCGGGCCGCAGCCCCGCCATCGCGCCCATCACGCGCCCCCCATGCGTTTGAGAATATCCGTGAGCGTCTCCAGATCAGCCTCGGACAGGTTGGCAAAGCGGCGCGATACTTCGGCCTCATGCCCCGCAGCCAGCACTTCGAACTGCGCCAACCCCTCCGGCGTCAGCGCCACGAACACTGTGCGGCGATCCACTTCGGACGGGGTCCGCCGCACCAGCCCGTCTTTCTCCAGTCGGTCCACCACCGTGGTCGCATTGCCGTTTGAGACCAGCAGCATCCGGCTCAACTCGCTCATCGTCACGCCGTCACGGCGGCGATAGAGCGCGGCCATCACGTCAAACCGCGGCAGGGTGGTCTGGTGCTGCACCCGCAGGAATTCGCGCAGGTCGCTTTCGGCCATCCGGGTTACCCCCAGCAGGCGGATCCACATCTTCAGCCGCCGCTTGGACAGCGGGTCGGTGGCGGTTTCGCTCATACCTCACCCCCGGAAATCACGATGCCCTGACCGTTCACGCCCTCGGCCCCGTCGGAGGCCAGCCACAGCGCCGCCGATCTCACCTCATCCGGGCGATAGAGACGGTTCTGAGGGCTCATCGCTTCCAGCGTGGCGCGGGCTTCGTCCAGACTGCGCCCGGTCTTTTCCGAAATCACCTTGATGGAGTGTTCCGTCATCTCGGTGTCCAGAAATCCGGGGCAGATCGCGTTCACCGTGACCGGCCCTTTAGCGACCTCCAAAGCCAGCGACCGCACGATCCCCATCACCCCATGCTTGGCCGCCGCATAGGGGGCCACTTTGGCATAGCCCTTCACGCCCGCAGTCGAGGACACCGCAATCAACCGCCCCCAGCCGTCGAACTGCCGCAGCCCTTCGCGGAAGGTCAAGAACACCCCCGTCAGGTTCACGGCCAGCATGGCATTCCACTGGTCCAGCGTGGTGCGGGCAAAGGGGGCAGAGTCCGCCTGCCCCGCATTGGCGATGACCACATCCACCCGCCCCGCCTGCGCGAACAGCGCCTGAACCGACGCCTCCTCCGTCACATCGCAAGGTAGCGTCCGGATGGCTGGATGCTGAGCGGCGACTGCGGCCAAAGCCTCCACCCGCCGCCCGCAGATCACCACTTCGGCAGCACCGGCACGGGCGAAGCCCAGCGCAAGGTCCGCCCCCGCGCCAGACCCGCCGCCCGTAATCAGAACCCGCCGCCCCGTGATGGTCATGCCCGGATCACCTCTGTTCCCTTTTGCGCCAGCCGCCGCATCTGATCGCGCCCGGCCAGATACGGGAGCGGCCATTCAGTGGCAGCATCGCCCATGGCGACGGCGGCGTGAAGGGTCCAATAGGGGTTGGCCAGATGCGGCCGCGCCAGACAGACCAGATCCGCCCGCCCCGCCAGCAGGATGGAATTCACGTGATCGGGTTCGGTGATGTTGCCCACCGCCATGGTGGCAATCCCCGCCTCGTTGCGGATGCGGTCGCTGAACGGCGTCTGGAACATGCGGCCATAGACGGGCTTGGCATCGATCGAGGTCTGCCCAGCCGACACGTCGATGATATCCGCCCCCGCAGCCGCAAACATCCGCGCGATCTCTACCGCCTCGTCGGGTGTCACGCCCTCATCCCCCACCCAGTCGGTCGCAGAAATCCTGACCGACAGGGGCTTCTCCTCGCCCCAGGCAGCCCGCATCGCGCGCAGCACCTCCAGCGGCCAGCGCATCCGGTTTTCCAGCGAACCGCCATAAGCATCGGTGCGGATGTTCGATTTCGGGCTGATGAAGGACGACACCAGATAGCCATGCGCCGCGTGAAGTTCGATCATGTCAAAGCCCGCGCGCTTTGCCATCTCGGTCGCGGCCACGAATTCCGCCGTCACTGCCTCCATATCCGCCCGCGTCATCTCACGCGGGACGGCGTTCTTTGCCGACCACGGCAAGGGCGATGGTGCGATGATCTCCCAGTTCCCCGCAGGCAGGGGGGCATCCCCCTCCTCCCAGCCGAGTTGCGTGCTGGCCTTTCGCCCCGCATGGCCGATCTGGCAGCAGATCTTTGCTGTCGTCTCGGCATGGACAAAATCCACTACCCGCCGCCAGGCCGCCTCATGCTCTGGCGCATAAAGCCCCGGACAGCCGGGCGTGATGCGGCCTTGCGCGGAGGTGCAGGTCATTTCCGTATAGACCAGCCCCGCCCCGCCCTTGGCCCGCTCGCCGTAATGCACCAGATGCCAGTCGGTCGGGCAGCCCTCTACCGCCTTGTATTGCGCCATGGGTGACACCACGACGCGGTTCTTCAACGCCATGTCCCGCAGACGGAACGGCGCGAACATAGGCCGCCGCCCCTTCACCCCGCCCGCCTGTTCCTGAAACCAATCCTCCGTCCGGCCCAACCATTCGGGGTCGCGCAGACGCAGGTTTTCATGCCCGATCCGCTGGCTGCGGGTCAGCAGGGAATAGGCGAACTGCTCGGGCGGCAGGTCCAGATAGCGTTCCACCTGTTCGAACCATTCCAGCGAATTGCGCGCCGCCGATTGCAGGCGCAGCACCTCTACCCGCCGCTCATCCTGATAGCGCTGGAAGGCTGCCTCCATCGTGGGTTCGCTGTGCAGGTATTCGGCCAGCGCAATCGCGCTATCGAAGGCCAGCCGCGTGCCTGACCCGATGGAGAAATGCCCCGTCGCCGCCGCGTCGCCCATCAGCACCACGTTTTCGTGGAACCATTTGCCGCAGACCACGCGGGGGAAGTTCATCCACACCGCCGACCCGCGCAGATGCGCAGCGTTGGAAATCAGCTCATGGCCGCCCAGATGCCGCTCGAATATCTTGCGGCAGGTTTCGACCGTGTCCTCCTTGGACATGTCGGCAAAGCCCCATTTGTCCCACGTCTCTTGCGCCATCTCTACGATGAAGGTCGCGGTCTTGTCGTCGAACTGGTAGGCATGGGCCCAGACCCAGCCATGTCCCGTCTTTTCAAAGATGAAGGTGAAGGCGTCGTCGAATTTCTGCTGCGTCCCCAGCCAGACGAACTTGCACAGGCGCATGTCGATATCGGGCTGGAACACGGGTTCATATTCGCGCCGCACCGCCGAATTGATGCCATCGCAGGCCACGACGATGTCATAGTCCTTGCGGTATTCCTCGGCCAACTTGAACTCTGTCTCGAATTGCAGATCGACGCCCAGCTCGCGCGCCCGTGCCTGCAACAGGATCAGCATCTGCTTGCGCCCGATCCCCGCAAAGCCGTGCCCACCCGACACCGTGCGCACGCCATCATGCACCACGGCGATGTCATCCCAATAGGCGAAGTGGTCACGGATGGATTGGGTGGACACCGGATCGTTCCGCCCCATCCGCCCCAGCGCATCATCCGACAGCACCACGCCCCAGCCAAAGGTATCATTCGCGCGGTTGCGCTCCAGCACCGTGATCTGATGCGCCGGATCGCGCAGCTTCATCGAAATCGCAAAATACAGGCCGGCAGGGCCGCCGCCCAGACAGAGTATCTTCATGGCCCAAATCCCAGATGGCGCGGAATGCGCCTTGGGGAAAAGCTACACCGGATCAAAACAATTTCAAGCTTGAAATTTTCGGGCTTGAAATTTTTGCACCGCTGGCGAAGATCACCCCATGGACCTGATCATGGATCGCCTCGGGGGCTGGGCGCGCCTCACCCTCAACCGTCCGGCGCAGAAGAACGCGCTGAACACCGCGCTTCTGGCGGCGGTGACGGATGCCTTGGGCGACTTCGCCGCCGACCCCGCGATCCGCGCCGTGCTGCTGACCGGGGCAGAGGGCAACTTTGCCGCCGGGGCCGATATCGGAGAGATCGAACACAAGACCACCGCCGAAGCGGCGCTTGATCCGCGCAAGGCGCATTGGGCCGCGATCCGCGCTTTCCCGAAGCCGCTGGTGGCGGCAGTGGATGGCTTTGCCCTTGGCGGCGGGTTTGAACTGGCGTTGATGGCCGATCTGATGGTCCTTGGCCCCACGGCGCGGGTGGGGCTGCCGGAAACCAATCTTGGCCTGATCCCCGGCGCGGGCGGCGGGCAGCGCCTGATGGCGCTGGCCGGGCGGGCGCGGGCCATGCGGATGGTCCTGATGGGCGAGGTGATCGACGCCCCCACCGCCCATGCCTGGGGCATCGCCACCCATCTGGCCGACGGCCCCGCGCTGGACATAGCCGAACCGCTGACCGCGCGCCTTGCCACCCGCGCGCCGCTGGCGCTGATGGCGGCCAAGGCCGCGCTGATCGCGGGGTCGGAAGAGGCCCGTGCGCTGGCGCAAGAACGCGCTGCGTTCGAGGCGCTTCTGGATAGCGCAGACAAAGCCGAAGGCATCCGCGCCTTCCACGCCCGCACCAAGCCGGAGTTCAAGGGGAAATGACCGTTGCCGTGATCGGCCTTGGGGCGATGGGCCTTGGCATCGCGCAGGTCTACGCGCAGGCAGGCCACACCGTCCGCGCCACGGATGCGAGTGCCGAGGCCCGCAGCACCGCCACCGCCCGCCTTGCCGCAAACCTCGCCCCGCGCGTGGCCAAGGGCGCCATATCGCAGGCAGATTGTGACTCGATCCTGTCGCGCCTCCTTATCGTCGAAAGGATCGAAGACCTCGCCCCCGCCGATCTGGTGATCGAGGCGGTGGTGGAACGGCTGGCCGTGAAACAGGCCGTATTCACCGTGCTGGAGCCGCTGTTGCCACCTCATGCCGTGCTGGCGACCAACACGTCATCGCTGTCCGTTCAGGCCATTGCGCGGGGCCTAACCCATCCCGAACGTTTGCTGGGTCTGCATTTCTTCAACCCTGCCCCGGCGATGCGGCTGGTCGAAATGATCCCCCATACGGGCACCGCGCCCGATGCACTGGCCGATGCCCGCGCCCTGACCGAGAGCGCGGGAAAAACCGTCATCCAATGCCCCGACCGCCCCGGTTTCATCGTCAACCGCTGCGCCCGGCCCTTTTACGGCGAGGCGCTGGCGCTGCTGGAAGAAGGCCGTAGCGCGAGCGAGATTGACGCCGCCATGGTCGCCGCAGGCTATCGCCTTGGTCCCTTCGCCCTGATCGATCTGATTGGCGCCGATATCAATCTTGCCGCCACCGAAAGCCTTGCCGCCGCGATGGACCACCACCCGCGCTATCACGTCTTTGACACGCTCAGGACGCAGGTGGCGCGTGGCGATCTGGGGCGCAAGACCGGACGCGGCTTTGTCTTTCCTGCCGACCCCGCGCCACCCCCCAGCGATGCCGCCGCCATCGCCCTGCGGATCGAGGCCGCATTGGCGAATGAGGCTGCATGGCTGCTGGCCGAGGGCGGCAGCACCATAGATGGCATCGACACCGCGCTGAAACTTGGCCTCAACTTCCCTCGTGGCCCGTTCGAGGCGCTGGCTCTTCACGGGCGAAGCCGGGTGCTGTCCATCTTGGCAGGACTGGAAAGCACCGCCCCGCCCCATCTGAAAGGGCGCTACCTGCCCGCACCGGAGTTGGCCCGATGACCGAAGTTTTCCTCTGTGCCCCTCGCCGCACCCCCATCGGCCGCCATGGCGGCGCGCTGGCCATGGTCCGCCCCGATGACATGGCCGCCCATGTGATCGACGGGCTTCTGGACCTGCATCCCGGTCTGGCGGTGGATGAGGTCATCCTCGGCTGCGCCAATCAGGCGGGTGAGGACAACCGCAACGTGGCCCGCATGGCGGTGTTGCTCTCGCGCCTGCCGGACAGCGTGCCGGGGCTGACCGTGAACCGGCTTTGCGCGAGCGGCCTTGATGCCGTGATCGCAGGTGCGCGGGCCGTACGCGACGGGGCGGATGTGGTCATCGCGGGCGGCGTGGAAAGCATGACCCGCGCGCCCTTCGTGCTGGGCAAGGCGGACACTGCCTTTTCCCGTCAGGCTGAGATGTTTGATACCACCATCGGCTGGCGCTTCATCAATGACCGGATCGCGCGCGCCTATGGCACCGACTCCATGCCCGAAACGGCGGAAAACGTGGCAACCGAGCATAGCATTTCACGGGCCGACCAAGATGCCTTCGCCCTGCGCTCGCAGTCGCGCTACAGCGCCGATTGGCACGCGGGCGATATCCTGCCCGTCACCATCACCGGGCGCAAAGGCGATACCGTCGTGGCGCAGGACGAACACCCCCGCGCCACCACGCTGGAAAAGCTGGCCGCCCTGCCCACCCCCTTCCGAGCGGGCGGCACGATCACGGCGGGCAATGCGGCGGGCATCAACGACGGCGCAGCGGCGCTGATCCTCGCCTCTGCTGTCGGAGTGAAGCGCCACGGGCTCACCCCCCTCGCCCGCGTTGGCGTGGCGGCGGCGGCAGGGGTAGCGCCGCGCGTGATGGGGATCGGCCCTGTCGCCGCTGTTGAACGCCTGACAGCACGAACGGGCCGCGCGGCGGCGGATTACGACGTGATCGAGATCAACGAAGCCTTTGCCGCACAAGTGCTGGCCTGTCTGCGTACCTGGGGCATCGCGGATGATGATCCGCGCGTGAACGCCCACGGCGGCGGCATCAGCATGGGTCACCCCCTTGGCATGTCCGGCGCGCGTATCGCGGGCGCAGCTGCCCGCAGGCTTGCCAAAGGCAGCGGAAAAAGCGCGCTGGTCACGCTCTGTGTGGGCGTGGGCCAAGGCGTCGCGCTGGAGCTGCTGGCCGTCTGACCGGAAGCAGCGCACATCCTACGGGCGCCGATGGGTGGCCGCGACGCGCGAGATTTCCTCATAGATCCCCGACAACAGGTTCAGCGTGCGCGTTGCCTCGGCCAGCCGTTCGCTGAACCCCGGCACATTGGCCACCGCCTGCAATAACAGCCGTCGCCGCAAGGCGCCGTAATCCTCGGTCACGCGCAGACCTTCCTCTGTCACCTCATAGGTCACGCCCGACCGCCCCGCCCCCTTGCGCAGCACCAGCCCCGCCCCGATCAGCTTGCGCAGCGAATACTGGATGTTGGGCACATCATCCCGGTTCGTCAGCCGCGCCAGATCCTTGATCGTCTTGGGGCGGTCATTCATGCGGATGATGTGCAAAAGCGCATTCTCCGGACCCGTCGCCGCCAGATCACAGACCGAAGCAAGGCATTCCGATTGCCAGCGCCCGAATCCCTCAAAACTCCGCATCAGGGCGAATTCCAGCTCGGTCGTGTCCACCTCGACCGCGCTCTGCGCCAGATGCCAGTGCCAATCCAGCCCCGGCACCCGCGCATCATTTTGAACTGGAATGATTTTGTCTGCCATCGGACCCGTCCTTTGCTGGTCTGACTCTGGCCGCACAGGACCGTTGACGCAAATAGAATTTACGATAGACTTTCAAACATAAAATACTTTCAAAACTCCAACAGGGACAGCTGACAATGCCACAACACCCGATGCTCTCGGGCGATCGTTTTCGCCTTTGCACTTTTTCCACCAACTGCTCATCGGGGATGACACCCACCAAGGTGCCCGAACGCTGGAACAACAGCTGGGACAACAACCTGAAACTGGCGAAAATGCTGGATGAGGCGGGGATTGATTTCATGCTGCCAATTGCGCGCTGGATCGGCTATGGCGGCGAGACGGATTTCCACGGCGGCGTCTTGGAAACCATGACATGGGCTGCGGGCCTGCTGGCCGCAACGAAGAACATCGCCGTCTTCGCCACGATCCACACCGCCGCCAACCATCCTGTTGTGGTGGCCAAGCAGATGGCCACGATCGACCAGATCGGCCATGGCCGCGCGGGGCTGAACATCGTGGCCGGCTGGAACAAGCCGGAATATGAGGCGCTGGGTCTGACCCTGCCGGATGACCACGAAACCCGCTACGCCTATGCGCAGGAATGGTTCGACCTGATCCGCAAGCTCTGGACATCGGACGACCATTTCGATTGGAACGGCAAATACTTCAAAGCCGCCAAGGTGAAGGGCGACCCCAAGCCGATGCGTGGCACGGTCCCCATCATCAACGCCGCAGGCAGCCCGCAGGGCCGCGAATTCGCCACCGACAATGCGAATTTCCTGTTCACCCCGGCCATCGACCTGGACCGGTCAAAGGTGGAAATCGCCGAGTTGAAGGCGCAGGCCAAGGCAAAGGGGCGGGATGTGAAGGTGCTGACCTTTGCCCACGTCATCTGCCGCCCGACCGAGGATGAGGCGAAGGAATATGCCGACTATACCGCCGTGCAGAATGCCGATACCGACGCGGTCGACAATCTGGTGCGCCTGCAATTCGCCCATGCCCACAGCTTTCCGCATGATCTGCTGGCCCAGATCAAACATCTTTTTGCGCTTGGCCATGGCGGTTTCCCCCTGATCGGCACGCCGGAACAGGTTGCCGACGGCATTGTGAAGCTGCATGCGACAGGATTTGCAGGAACCACGCTTTCCTTTGTCGATTATGTCGAAGAGTTCCCCTATTTCCGTGACCATGTGCTGCCCCGGCTGGAGGCGGCAGGGATCAGATAGGAGAACGGCAAATGGCCGAACCAGACGCCAAGGCGTTTCGCGATGCGATGCGCGCCTTCGTGGGCAATTGCAGCGTGATCACCGTGGGCGAGGGCGAGGAGGCGACAGGTTTGGTCGTCACCTCGGCCATCTCGCTTTCGGCGGATCCGCCGCTGCTACTGGCCTGCGTGAACCGCTCTGCCTCCAGCCACCCGCTCTTTGCGCGCTATGGCCATTTCGGCTGGAACTCGCTGGGGGCGGCGCATCAGCCGGTGGCGGAGCGCTTCTCCGGCTTTGCCGGGGTCAAGGGCGCCGCGCGCTATGAGGGGGCGGAATGGGAAACCGCCGTCACCGGCGCGCGGCTGCTGAAAGGCGCGCCTGCGGCCTTTGATTGCACGATCGAGGAAATGATCGACCGCGCCACCCATTCCATCCTGATCGGGCGCGTGCGCGCCATCCGCACCACGCCGGGTGCGGGGGCGCTGATGTATTGGAATGGCGCCTATCGGGCGCTGGAGGCCTGAGGCCGCAAGGGGGGCAACGGCCCCCCTTGAACCCCCGTTTTCCCTTTGCCCGTCCCCTGCGCTGCGGCGAGGGCAGATTGGGTATTTGGGCCAAGATGAAAGGGGCAAAGAAAAGTTTGCGTGTCAGGTAAAGCTGCGGATCGTGGCGATGGCCCCGTCCAGCGCCTTGCCTTCCTCATCCATCAGCGCGGCTTCGCGCAGGCGGCGGCACCAGTCGGCGGCATCGGGGCGCGCTGCGATCTGCGCGGTCGCAGCAAGCACGCGGTCGAATTTCGACTGTCCGCGCGCATGGGTGTCGGAATAGCCCTTGATCAGGCGGCGGCAGCGGATGAGTTCAACGGCCAGATCATAGTTGCGGGCCGTCTCCGCCAAGGCCGTTTGCAGCCAGCGCGCCAGATGCGCCTGTTCCTGTGCGTGGCGCAGCGTGCGGCGACGCCATCCGCGCAAGCCCCCCACCAGATGCAGCGTCAGAAAGGCGCGCAGGCTGTCGGTCCGCAGACGGCGGCCCTTGTTGAACCAGCGGTCCAGCCGCGCCATCCATTTGGGGTCTGCCTCCACCCTCGCGCCCAGACGCGCCGGGAAGAGGCCCACGATTTCCTCGGCGCTTGGGTGGAAGAATTCGGTCAGGTGCAGGAGGTTGGTGTCCTTGACCCGCATCTCCTTGCGGATGCGGTCAAAGCGGCGGCCACGGGTTTTCAGATCGGCCACGCGGATGATGTCGTCGTAGGCCATGGCATTAGCGATATACTTCGCCGCCTCGCGCGATAGAACCCAGCCCTGCGCTGCGTTGTCTTGGGCCAGCACCGTGGCGAGTCGGTCCAGATATTCCGCGCCATAGGCGGTGTCCTGAAAATCCACCACTTTCCGAAGACCGGGCAGAGCCATTTCGGCCACAGGCGCAGGCAGGGCCGCGGCACCGGCGGCGAGGGCATCCCATGCCGCCGTCAACCGGGCGGGGCCTGTGACCCGTGCGGCCGCTGCTTTGGGTTTTGGCACGGCGGCCTCCGCCACCGGGTTTGCCGCCACGGCCAGCGCGGCACCAAAGGCGCGGAGCGACCCCTCCACCCCTTTGCCGCTGGCGCGGATTGCGGCCTCGAACGCCGCGCGATCAAAGGGCAGCGCCCCCGATCCGGCCAGAGCGCCAAAGAGCGAGGCCGAAATCACCGATCCGTTCGCAATCGCCAGCGCGTCGAAATCTGCCGCGATGAAGCGCCGTGCCGCGATCTCGGCCGCCGCCATCACCTCATCAGATGCGGCGATGCCGTCGCCGGGAACCATCTTTTCCGACACGGCCAGCGCGCGATGGGTGCTGGCGATCAGCGTTGTCCGGTCGGGCGTCACGAAGCCCCGGATGATCGACCGCCCGGCCTCCATCATTTCTGCCGCAATCATGATGTCCACATCGCCCGCAGCGGGCATCAGCGAAAACACCGGCATCGGATCGCCCGCGCGATGCGGGGCCATCTCGATATAATAGACCGTGGCCCCCGTCCGCTGCGCCACGCCCGCGACGGATGTTGCCTGCGCGGCATAGCCGTTGGACCGCGCCAGATCCTCGATCCAGCTGGTCAGCACCCCGCCGCCCTGACCGCCCACAGCCAAGATCGCCAGCTTGATGATCCCCGACAGGCGCGGATCGGCGGGCTTGGGCGCAAGCGTTTCCTGCAAGGTCATGCCGCCCCCCCAAAATCCAGCCGCCGCGCGGCGCGGCGCGATTGCAGCCATCCGATGATACGGGTGCGGAAGGCCGCCAGCCGGGTTTCCCATTTGGATGGGTTGTGGATCACATCCGCGCGGTAGAAGGACGGGCAGAGGACGGCGGCATCCGCCACCTCGCCGCAATTCCCGCAGCCCACGCAGCTTTGGTCGATGCTGGCCACCGGATCATCGCGCAACGGATCGTCCAGTTTTTTCACCGACAGCGACGGGCAGCCCGACAGGCGGATACAGGCGTGATCGCCCGTGCAGACATCCTCATCCACGCCGAACCTCGGGGCCTCGACCCGGCGGCCTTCCTTGATCGCCTTGGCCGCCAGCGGCTTTTCCCGGCGCTGCTTGTTCAGCATACACTCGCTGGAGGCCACAATCACCTTCGGCCCCGGCGCATCGGTCGTCAAAGCCTCGCGCAGAACGTCGCGCATATGGCCCACGTCATAAGTGCGGTCCACCTGACGGACCCAGTCGATCCCGATGCCGCGCAGGGCCTTGGTGATCGGGTGCTTCGTGGCCTTCGTCGGGTTATCGGCGCGCGAGGACATGATGTCCTGCCCCCCCGTCGCGGCGGAATAATAATTGTCCACGATCACCGCAACGCCATCGGATTTGTTGAAGGCCATGTTGGTGAAGGAAGACGACAGCCCGTTATGCCAGAACCCGCCATCCCCGATGATCGACACCGGCCGCCGCTCGCCCCCGCCATCAAAGGCGGCATTGGCAGCGGGGCCAAGGCCATAGCCCATCGTCGCGCCGCCAATCTCGAACGGCGGCAGGGCGGCGAACAGGTGGCAGCCGATATCGGCGCTGATCTGCAGCTTGCCGGTTTCCTTCTGCACCAGCTTCATCGCGGCGAAGATGGGGCGCTCCGGGCAGCCGGTACAGAAGCCTGGCGGGCGGATCGGGACTGTTTTGGTCAGGTCCGGGATCTGCGGCTTGTCCTCATTCGGGGCGCGCACCAGCGCGGGCAGCATCTGCGGCGCGGCCTCTTTCAGAAAGGCGGTGATCCCGTCCAGCAGGACCTGACCGGTATATTCCCCCGCCATCGGCAGGATGCCCTTGCCGCGCAGTTTGACCGTCGATCCAGCGCGATAGAGATAGGTCGTCAACTGCTGTTCGATGAATTCGGGCTGGCCTTCCTCGATCACCAGCACCTGATCCTTGCCCTCGCAGAATTCGAGGAACTCGGAGGCCAGCAGGGGATAGGTGACGTTCAGCACATAAAGCGGCACTTCGGTATTGCCGTGCAGATCGGCCAGACCCAGCCGCTGCAAGGCGCGGATCACGCCGTTATACATGCCGCCTTGCAGGACCAGCCCGACAGGCGCGGTCCTAGGCCCGAACACCTCGTTCAACCCCCGCTCGCGAATGAAGCGTTCTGCATTGGGCCAGCGGTTCTTTATCTTGTCCTGCTCATGGGCAAAGGACATGGGCGGCAGCACGACGCGGGCGAAATCGGATTGCGGGTTAGACAGCGCGTCCTTCACGCTCAGGGTCGGTCGCTGGTTGTCGCGTGTCTCGAAGCTGCCCGTCACATGGCAGGACCGGATCCGCACCATCAGCATCACGGGCGTATTCGATGCCTCGGACAGTTCGAACCCATCCTTCACTGCCTTGGTGATGCAGGGCAGGTTGGGGCGCGGATCCAACAGCCAGAACTGCGATTTCATCGCAAAAGCGTGCGACCGCTCTTGCATGATCGACGAGCCTTCGCCGTAATCCTCGCCCACGATGATCAGCGCGCCGCCGTTCACCCCGGATGAGGACAGGTTCGCCAGCGCGTCAGAGGCCACGTTCACGCCGACCGAGCCCTTGAACGTCACCGCGCCCCGGATCGGGTAATGCACCGACGCCGCCAGCATCGCTGCCGCCGCCGCTTCATTGGCATTGGCCTCGAACCGGATGCCCAACTCGCCCAGCAATTCCTCGGCATCGGCCAGCACGTCCATCAGATGCGAAATCGGCGCGCCCTGATAGCCGCCAACATAGCCCACCCCGTTCTCCAACAGCGCTTTGGTGATGGCCAGAATCCCCTCGCCCGTGAAGGTATCTCCCGCGCCCTTGCGCAGGTGTTCCACTTCCGCCTTGAAGGACCGTTCAGCCATGTCAGATCTCGTGCTTGCGGATATTGGTCAGCATTTTCTGCAACGTGCCCACAAAGGCCCGCCGCTCGTCATCAGGAATGCCACGGAACATCCGCGCATGCGCCTCGGCCATCCGGGGCCAGAGCGCCTCGAACGCCGTGCGCCCGGCTTCCGTGATGAATATCCGGGTGGCGCGGCTGTCGCTCGCATCGGCCTCGCGGCGGATCAGCCCCTCTCCCGCCAACTGGTCCAGCGCGCGGGACAGGGTGGATTGTTCCACCACCGAATAAACAGCCAGTTCGCGGATCAGCGGCCCTTCGATCACCGACAGCACCGCCAAGGCCCGCATCTTGGGCGTGGTCAGGCCCTGCTCGGCCATCTCGTCCCGCAGGCTTGCGTTATACCGCCCCATGATGCGGTTCATCAGATAGGGCGCGTAATTCGTCAGCCCGATCTCCCCCAACCGGGGCAGCGTCGATGGGGGTTTTTCCGGGGGCGATTGATCCGTCATGCGCCCAGCCTTTTCGCCGCAAGAAAGCCCGAGCCGCCCCCAAGACCGGGGCCGGGATGGGTAGAGGCCCCGATATGGATCAATCCGCGTACCAGCCCGGTGCCGTTGGTGGAATGGGCATAGGGGCGGAAGATGAAGAACTGGTCGATGGTGCAAAGCCCGCCATAGGGATCGCCGCCCACAAGGTTCACGTTCATCGCCTCAAGGTCCGCCGGGCTATAGGCACGGCGCGCCAGTTTGATCGCGTCGAAATCCTTTATGTGTCGCTTCAGGATGGCCTCGATCCGGTCGGCAAATGCCTCTCTCACCGCCTCGGACCACACACCATCCGTGGCAATCGTGCCGCCCGCATCGCCCTTCACCACCCTTGGCGCGTCGGGGATTTGCAGCCACAGCACCGCTTTGCCCTCCGGCACCCTCGACGGGTCCAGCCGATGGGGCTGGCCCACACAGATCGTGGGCACCGCAGGCAGCATCCCCCGCTCCGCCTCATTCGCCGACTTGGACACAGAGTCGATCCCATCCGCGAGATGGATCAATGCCACGTCATCCAAGCCTTCCGACAACCACTCGGGATGCCGATCCAACGCATAATGCAGCTGGAAATTCCCGCGCCCATGGCGGAACGCCTTTGCCCCCGCCTGATCGTCCGGCAGGTTCACTTCGCGCAAAAGCCGCCCCTGCAACTGCCCCGGCGCGACCGAGGCGAGGACCGACCCGCAGGCGATCTCTTCACCCCCCGCCAGTGCCACGCCCCGCACCTTTCCGTCGAGAACGATGATCCGGTCCACATCCGCGCCACAACGGATTTCCCCGCCCTTTTCCGCGATCAGCGCGCGGAACGCCGCCACCGCCGCCCCCGACCCGCCTTTCACGATGGGTGCCCCCGCCGCCTCCAGCGCGAAGGCGATCACCTTGCCCATCTGCCCCGAATAGGTGCTTTCCGGCGTCAGCCCGCAATGCAGCACCCAAGGCGCATAAAGCGCCTGCACATCGGGCGAGGCATAGGTTGTCTCCAGCCATCCCCGCGCCGGAACCAGCGCCCGCCCGAACCACGCCGCCAACCCGCGCAAGCCGCGCTTGCGCACCTGCCCCCACAGCAGTTTCGCCGTGGGCCAGGACCACAAGGCCCCGCCCAGCAGGGCGAACAGGAAGGGCGCATCAGCCTCTACGCCGCCCACGTCGCGGGCATGGGCATCGCCATCCCCCGCCGCCCGCGCGTTGAAGGCCGCGATATTCGCAGCCCGATCCGTCGTCAGCACCAGCGCCGATCCATCCGGCCGCAGCACGGCCGTTGGATGCGGCGTGTGGCAATAGTCGAAGCCATGCCGCGCCAGATGGGGGCCAAGCGCGGCCCCCGCAGGCGATGTCATGAACAGCACCCATGTCGCCGCCATCACGTCATGCTTGAACCCCGGCAGCGTGATCTCCTCGGTCCGCAGGCAACCGCCCGGCACCGCCTCACGCTCCAGCAGCAACACACGCTTGCCCTTCAGGGCCAGCATGGCCCCGGCGACCAGCGCGTTGATCCCGCTTCCGATGATGACGTGGTCAGGCCGCATGGATCAGCCCTTTGGAACCAGCGCCAGCGCCCGGATGGGCGACCCTGTGCCCTGCTTGATCTTCAACGGCGCGGCAATCAGGATCGCCCCCTTGGCGGGCAGCTTGTCCAGATTGGCCAGCGATGCGAGGCCAAAGCAGTTGTTCTTGTGCAGAAGGTTATGCGCCGGGAAGGGCGGGTTCATGCCGCCCGCCTGCCCCGCGTCCGTGCCAATGCACTGGCTGCCCCAACCGACGATCCCCTTGGACAGCAGGTATTCGATCACCTCTGCCGTCGGCCCCGGCGTATGCGGCCCGGTGGCATCGGCGTTCAGGAAGGCCGCCTCGTCATGCGCGCGCTTGTCCCAGTCTGACCGCAGGACAACCCATTCCCCTGCATTGATCGGCCCATTGCGCGATTCCCAATCCTGCACATGCTGAATGGTCAGCAGGAAATCCGGGTTCGCCGCGCATTCTTTGCTGAAATCCAGCACATTCACCGGCGCCACCAACCGCTGCACATCCAGCGTGTCGGTATAGCCGTCCGGGTAATCCTTGCCGGTGATCCAGTGATGCGGCGCATCGAAATGCGTGCCGCTATGTTCGCCCAGTTCCAGCCAGTTCCACGCCCAGAACGGACCGTCCTTGTCATATTCGCTGATACGGTGAATCTTGATCGGCGGGGTGTCCTTGGCGAAATCCGGCGGTAGTTTCAGTAGCGGCGTTTCCGGCCCCAGAACCCCGGAGCAATCCACCACCTCGATTCCGCCGGATGCCAGCATCCCCGCCATGGCCTGAAGAACACTTGCAGAGGTCATCACCATCTCCCTGTTGGCCGGTCCATCCCGGCGTAAGCTGCGCCGGTTGTCCCGGCATTCATGGAATCATGCTAGACAGATTTAAATGCATTTGCAAATATCCCTGCGTCAATCTGGCGGGGAGAGAATGGCCGATACCTTCGACGCAGTTCTGATCGGGGCGGGCCACAACACGCTGGCCGCTGCGCTGCATCTGGCGGCCAAGGGCTGGCGCGTGGGCCTGTTCGAACAGGCCGCCACCGCAGGAGGCGCAGTCAAGACGGGCGAATACACGCTGCCCGGTTTCCGGCATGACTGGGCGGCGATGAACCTGTCTCTCTTTGCGGGAAGCCCGTTTTTCAAGGCTTACGGCCCCGAACTCACCCGCCACGGCTGCGCCTTCGTGCCGGTGAACCACCCTTTCGCCTCCAGCTTTCCCGATGGCACATGGGCGGGCGTATCGACCGACATGGCCGAGACCACGGCCAGCCTGCGCGCCCTGTCACCCCGCGATGCCGACACATGGGCCACCCTTGCCGCCCGATTCGGGGACGAGGCTCCGCACCTCTTCGGCCTGCTCGGGGCCGAGATGAAATTCCGTGCGCTTGCATATTTCATGTTCAAAACACTCCGCGCCAAGGGTGTGGCAGGCAGCCTCGACATGGCGCGTTTCCTGATCGCCTCGCCCCGCGCATGGCTGGAGGAAACCTTTGAACATCCCCATATCCGCGCGCTGCTGGGCGCGTGGGGGATGCACCTTGATTTCGCGCCCGATGTCGCGGGTGGCGCGATGTTCCCCTATCTCGAAGGCATGGCAGGCCAGGCCTTCGGCATGGTGATCGGGCAAGGCGGGGCCGATACCGTGACCCGCGCTTTGGTGGCCGCCCTTCAGGCGCGCGGCGGGGTGGTGGAAACCGGAGCCACCGTCGCGCGGATCGTCCATTCCGGCAACCGCGCCACGGGCATCGAACTGGCCGACGGCCGCCGCATCACCGCCACCCGCGCGGTGATCGCAGGGATCGCCCCGCGCGCCCTGCCCCGCCTGACGGGCGGCACCACAGCCGCCTTTGACCGCGCGATGACAGGCTTCCGCCACGCGCCCGGCACCATGATGATCCACCTCGCGCTGGACGCCCTGCCCGACTGGCGCGCGGGGGCGGCGTTGCAGTCGCATGCCTATGTCCATATCGCACCCAGCCTTGATCAGATGGCACGCACCTACCAGCAGGCGCAGGCGGGCCTCTTGCCCGATGAACCCATCCTTGTCGTCGGCCAACCCACCGTCTTCGATCCCACCCGCGCGCCTGAGGGCAAACATACCCTCTGGGTGCAGGTTCGCATGGCCCCCGGCACCATCGCGGGCGATGCCAAGGGCGAGATCACCGCGACCGACTGGGGACAGGCCGCCGAACCCTTTGCCGACCGAGCGCTGTCCATCCTCGAAGCCCATGCCCCCGGCACGCGGGCGAAAATCCTAGCCCGCCGCATCGTCACGCCGATGGAGCTGGAAGCCGACAACCCCAACCTGATCGGCGGCGATCAGGTCTGCGGCAGCCATCACCTGTCGCAGCATTTCCTGTTCCGCCCCGCGCGCGGGCATGCCGACGGGTCTACCCCCATCGACGGGCTGCACCTGACCGGGGCCGCCGTCTGGCCCGGCGCGGGCACTGGCGCGGGATCGGGCTTTCTTCTTGCCCGCAAACTCGCCGGAACCTGATAGCCTTCAACCAAAACCACAAAACCAAAAACCACCAACAGGGAAAATGACCATGAATCTCAACCGCCGGAGCCTTCTGAAGCTCTCTGCCGCCACCATGGCGGCAGGCACCATCGGCCTGCCGACCTTTGCGCAGGCCATCGACGAGCTGGTGATCGCCTATAACGTCAACCTGCCGTCTTGGGATCCGACCGTCGGGCCGTCGGCCGTGAACCCCACCATTCAGGGCCTCTATCAATCGGTCTTTGATCAATACATCCTGCAACAGCCCGACCTGTCGCCCGCCCCCGGCCTGCTGACCGAATGGGGCTGGAGCGACGACAAGAAACAGGTCTGGATGACCGTGCGCGAGGGCGTCACCTGGCATGACGGATCGCCCTTCACGGCGGATGACGTGGCTTGGAACCTCGCCCGCGTCGCCAATCCCGAAACCGGCAGCCCGATCCAGTTCGTCTGGGGCACGCTGACGAACCACAGGGTTGAGGGCAACCGCGTCATCGCCGATGTCGCCCAGTTCGACCCGACGATCTTCAAATGGATGTATTTCTTGACCGGCTATGTCCTGCCCAAGGCCTATTACGAAAGTGTGGGGGCCGAAGGGTTCGAGGCCGCGCCCATCGGCACTGGCCCCTATATGGTGGAAAAATTCGAACGCAACGCCTTTGTCCGCCTCAAGGCCAATGCCAATTACTGGGGCGGCAAGCCCGATTTCGACACGGTGACGATCAAGTTCGTCCCCGACGCCGCCGCCCGCGTGGCCGAGGTGGAGAGCGGCAACTCCCACGTCACCCTCGAAATGCCTTACGAGGAATATGACCGCCTGAAAGGCGGCCCGCTGGCGGGCGTGGCCGCGCCGATTTCCGATATCGGGATGATCTTCCTGAACGATATCGAGGTGATGACCGATCCCAATGTCCGCATGGCCGCCGCTTTGGCCATCGACAAGCAGGCGATCATCGACCGCCTTCTGTCGGGTTATGGCGTCAAGATCGACACGCTACAAACCCCGGAATACTCCGCCTATGACGCCTCCATCGCCGTACCTTACGACGAGGCGAAGGCTATCGAATTGCTGGCCGCATCCGGCTTTGGCCCCGACAACCCGGTGAAGTTCAAGATCCAGACGACCAAGGGCTTCAAGCCCAAGGATTACGAGATGATCCAGGCCATCGTCGGCCTCTGGCGCAAGGTGGGGATCGAGGCCGAGATCGAGGTCTATGAGATCGCCAAGCATTACGAGCTGCGCGCCGCCGACCAGTTGGCCCCCGCCGCCTTCTACAACTGGGGCAATTCGGTGGGCGATCCGACGACATCGACCGGCTTTGCCATGTTCGGCCCCAGCCCGCATTCGGTGTGGGACGGCGAAGACCTGATCGGCATGATCGGCCCCCTCTGGGGTGAAGCGGATGAGGCCAAGCGGATCGACGGCTGGAAGGCGGTGGACAAATACATCGCCGAAAACGCGCTGGTGATCCCGCTGCTGCAATACGTCCAGCCGATCCTGCACGCCCCCGGCGTGGTGGTGACGCCGCACGCCTCCGGTTCGCTTCTGCCGCATCTGATGAAGCGTGCCTGACCGCAGGCCGGGGGGCAACCGCCCCCCGGACCCCCCTTTCGCGCCTGATTGGCGTCGCATCGGGTGGGCGCGTTGCAATGGGTATTTGGGCCAAGATGAAACTGGCAAGGACAGTGCCTTGATGGGTGCTGTCATGGGGTGGGAATGGCGTTCTTGAGGTTACTTGCGATCCGATTGCTGACCACCGCCATCACCTTGGCGGGCGTGGCGGTGATCGTGTTCTTCGTCATCCGCGTGGTGCCGGGCAATCCCATCGCCATGATGCTGCCCCCCGGCGCGACGGAGGAGGATATCGCTCGCCTGTCGGCCCTCTATGGGCTGGATCAACCACTGGTGACGCAGTTCGGCATCTGGCTTGCGGGCGTGATGCAGGGGGATTTCGGCACATCGATCACCACGCGCCAACCGGTGCTGGACCTTGTGCTGGGGCGACTGCCGGCCACGCTGGAATTGTCGATCATGGCGCTGGTGATGGCTGTGATCCTTGGGGGTGCTGCGGCCCTGACCGGAACCCGCTTTCGCGGCGGACGGCGCGAGGGCGCGATTGATGTGGCCAATGGCATGGCCCTGTCGGTGCCAGATTTCCTGTGGGGGCTGGTGCTGATCCTGCTGTTTGGGGTGCTCTGGCCGGTGTTCCATATCTCTGGCCGCGTCTCGCCGTCGCTGGACCTGCCTTTCACCACCGATTTCTACCTGTTTGAAAGCCTGCTGCGCCTGCGGTTCGATCTTTGGGCCGATCTGGTGGCGCATATGTTCATGCCCGCGCTGGCGCTGGCCATCCCGCTGGCCGCGATCATCGGCCAGTTGCTGAAGCAGAGCCTGAAGGAAACCATGAACCTCGATTACGTCACGCTGGCCCGCACCAAGGGCTATGGCGAGACGCGGGTCATCCTGCGCGAGGCGCTGCGCAACGCCATCCTGCCCACGCTGACGCTGGTGGGGGTGCAGTTCACCTTTCTGATCGGGGGGACGGTGATCATCGAACGGCTGTTTTCCTATGAGGGCCTTGGCAACATGGCGATTGATGCCGTGATCAACCGCGACCTGCCGCTGATCCAGGGGATCGTGATCCTGTTTGCGGTGATCTTCACGGCCGTGAACCTGATCGTCGATCTGCTCTATGCTGTGCTGAACCCAAGGCTGCGCCATGCTTGATGCCAAAGGACTGGATGGGCGGTCCCTGATCCGCCGCCGCGCCGGACTGCGGCTGTGGCTATCGGCGGGATGGCTGGGCCTGCTGGCGCTGGCCGCGCTGCTGGCCCCGTGGATCGCGCCGCATGATCCCTTGGCGCAGGACCTGTTCCTGGGCCGACTGCCGCCCTTTTGGATGACCGGGGCGGAACCGGGCTATTGGCTGGGAACCGACAGTCTTGGCCGCGATGTGCTGTCGCGCATCCTGCATGGCGCGCGGCTGGCGCTGATCGTGGCACTACTGGCGGGCAGCATCACCTGCCTTGTCGGCGCGACGCTGGGCCTTTTGGCCGGGTTTCTGCGCGGCTGGGTGGATATGGTGATCTCGCGCCTGATTGACATCTGGATGGCCTTTCCGCCGGTGCTTTTCTCCATCCTTCTGATCGCCGTCCTCGGCCCCGGCCTGACCTCCATCATCATCGCCATCGTGGTGATTGACTGGACCCGCTTCGCCCGTGTCGTCCGGGCCGAGGCGATGGCGCAGGGGGCGATGGATTATGTGGCCTCGGCGCGCGTGGCGGGGCGGGGGCGGATCGGCACGATGATCCGGGAAATCCTGCCCAATGTCCTGCCCACCATCGTGGTCCTGCTGACGCTGGAAATGGGCATCGCGGTGATCGTGGAGGCGATCCTGAGCTTCGTGAACCTCTCCATCTCCACCGATGATCCGACCTGGGGCGGCATGATCGCCGAGGGGCGCACCTCGATCCATCAGGCGTGGTGGGTGCTGGTCTTTCCGCTGATCACGCTGTTCCTGACCGTCCTGTCCTTCTCGCAACTGGGCGAGGGGTTGAAGGACCGCTTCGATCCGGTGCTGAGATGAGTTTCCTTTCCATCCGCAACCTCTCTGTCCGGCTGAAGAACGGCCCGCCCCTGCTGCGCCGCGTGTCGCTGGATGTGGCGGCGGGCGAGGTGCGCGGGCTGGTCGGAGAATCCGGCGCGGGCAAGTCGATGATCGGCAAGGCCGTGCTGGGCATCCTGCCGCCTTCGGTGGAGATCACCGGGGGGCAGATCGTGCTGGACGGCACCGATCTGCTGGCCCTGCCGCCCAAGGAACGCCGCCGCCGCATCGGCGCGACCTGCGCGCTGATCCCGCAAGACCCGCTCACCGCGCTAAACCCCAGCCACCGCATCGGCCCTCAGATCACCGACCGGCTGGTCGATATCCTGGGCTGGTCGCGCGCCGATGCCAATGCCCGCGCCCGCGCCCTGCTGGAGGAGGTGCAGATCCCCAACCCCGACCGCGTGCTGCGGTCTTACCCCCATGAACTGTCGGGCGGGATGCGCCAGCGCATCCTGATTGCCAGCGCCTTTGCGGCAGAACCCAAACTGATCGTGGCGGATGAACCCACCACCGCGCTGGATGTGACGGTGCAGAAGCAGATCCTGAAACTGATCGCCGGGATGCAGGCCCGCCACGGCACGGCGCTCTTGTTCGTCACCCATGATCTGGGCGTGGTGTCCAAGGTCTGTCAGCACCTGTCGGTTCTCTATGCCGGGATGGTGGTGGAGGACAGTGCGGTGGCCGATTTCTTTGCCGCCCCGCGCCATGCCTATTCCGCCGCCCTGCTGGCCGCGACGCCGAAATACACCGACCCTGCCGCCGGGTTGAACCCCGTGTCAGAGGCGGTGATCGACGCGGTCCGCGCCGAAGTGGCGGCCTTTGATGCGGGGGGGCGATGATGGACCTGTACCAGATCGACAACCTGACCCTGTCGCTGGCCGACATGACCGCCAAACCCCTGTTCGGGGCCGCGCCGCGCATTGAAATCCTCAAGGGCCTGAGCTTCACCATCCCCAAGGGCGCGGTGGTGGGCATCGTCGGTGGGTCGGGGTCGGGCAAATCCACGCTGGGCCGGGCGCTGGTGCGGCTTTTGGAGCCCTCGGGCGGCAGCATCCGCTTTGACGGCACTGACATCACCCACCTGTCGGAACCAGCGCTGCGCTCAATGCGGCGGCGCTTTCAGATGATCTTTCAGGATCCCATGTCCTCGCTCAACCCGCGCCACCGGGTGGGCACCATCATCGCCGAACCCCTGCGCCTGCATGGGATGGACGCCGTCCCCGCCCGTGTGGCCCGCGCGCTGGATCACGTGGGCCTGCCGCATGCCTTCGCCAGCCGCTTCCCGCATGAACTGTCGGGCGGGCAGCGCCAGCGTGTCGGCATCGCCCGCGCCATCGCGCTGGAGCCCGAATTCATCCTTGCCGATGAAATCGTCTCGGGCCTTGACGTGTCATCCCAAGCGCAGGTTCTGAACCTCCTCGAACGCCTCGTGGCCGATCTCGGCCTGACACTCGCTTTCATAAGCCATGACCTGTCGGTCATCCGCCGCCTGTGCCAGCGCACCATCGTGTTGCATCAAGGCCAGATCGTCGAGGATCGCCCCACCGCCGACCTCTTTGCCAACCCGCAGGCCGCCTATACACGCGACCTGCTCGACGCCATTCCGCTGCCTGATCCCGCTCAGGTCTGGGCCTGAGGGCCGCCAACCGGCCGCCGTTCCAGCGCCTCCGCCGGCCCCATCAGACTTTCCAGCTTGGCCTTCACATCCTCGGGCCAGACCATCGAGGTGTGGCTGTCCAGCCAGCTTGCCGCCAGCACCTGCTCTACCGACCAGCGATGTTCGTCCCCGCAATGCACCGTATGCGCCAGCCGCAGCGAGGACTTGCCCACCTTCAGCACTGTCAACCGAAAGGTCAGCTTGTCGCCAAAGAAGGACGGTTTGGAAAAGTCGCAGGACAAATGCACCGTCGGCGTCCCCCAGCGTTCCTTCCAGATGATCTCATGCCAAGGCCAGCCGATATGCGTCCAGAATTCCTCGACCACCCCGTTCAGGATGTTCATATAGGCCGGGTAATAGGCCGTGCCGGAAATGTCGCAATCGCCAAAGCGCAGCATCCTGTCGGTCGTGAAGCAAACGGTCATCCTGTCCTCCCCTTTGGCCCAAAAGGCCGCAACCGGGCGGGTCAGGTCAAGGGTGAATGCCCGCCCGCTGCGCCAGCCCTGCCGCGCGCACCACATCGGCCACCTGCAGCAACTGCTTGGACAGGGGCGAAGTGCGCCGCCACACCATCCCGATCCGCCGCGACGGCTGCGCCCCGTTGAACCGCGCGATGGACACATGCGCCGACCGGGTTTCCACCGCCACGGCCATTTCGGGGATCAAGGTCACGCCAATCCCCGCCCCCACCATCTGCACAAGGGTGGAGAGCGAGCTTCCATCCAGCAATTCGCGCGGCGCCGCCTGCCCGGCATAGCAAAAGGACAGCGCCTGATCGCGAAAACAATGCCCCTCTTCCAGAAGCAAAAGCCGCATCTCGCGCAGCTTTTCCGGGTTCGGCACCGGCTTGCCCGCCTCGGCCCCGGGGCGGACCAGCACAAAATCCTCGGCGAACAGATCGACCTCGGTCAGCGAAGGCTCACTCACCGGCAGCGCCACGATGGCCGTGTCCAGCCGCCCCTCCTCCAACTCTCGGATCAACTTGGGCGTCACCGTCTCGCGAAGATGGATGTCCAGCCCCGGATTGGCCTCGGTCAGCCGGGCGATGATGGCGGGCAGCAGATAGGGCGCGATCGTCGGGATCACCCCGATCCGCAGCCGCCCCGAAAGACTGCCCCGCGCCGCCCGCGCCATATCGGCCAGCTCCTCCACCCCGCGCAAAATCTCGCGCGCGCGCAGCAGCGTTTCTTCGCCGAACCCGGTCAGCCGCACCTGCCGCGCGCCGCGCTCGAACAGGTCTGATCCCAGCACCGCCTCCATCTCGCGGATCTGCATCGACAGGGCGGGTTGCGAAATCGAACAGGCCTCGGCCGCGCGGCCGAAATGGCCGTGCTGGGCCAAAGCCTCGAAATAGCGCAACTGTTTCAGCGTCAGGTTTATCATAAGTCGAACTTATCACGTCAATCAGAAAATCCAACTTAAACTAATCGACATGCAGTGTTAGAACGATTCCATTCCGGCAGGCCGCCACCCGACTCGGGGTTGGCGCGTGCCCGCCCTGCACAACCCTAGGAGAGCAACATGGACGGAAACGACGTTGGCAAATGCCCGGTGATTCACGGCGGTCAGACCACGACCGGCAAGACCGTGATGGATTGGTGGCCCAAAGCGCTAAACCTCGACATCCTGCACCAGCATGACACCAAGTCCAATCCGCTTAAGGGTTTCAACTATCGGGAAGAGGTCAAGAAACTCGACTTCGCCGCGATTAAGGCCGATGTCCACGCCCTGATGACCGACAGTCAGGATTGGTGGCCCGCAGATTGGGGCCATTACGGCGGGTTGATGATCCGCATGGCCTGGCATTCCGCCGGCACCTATCGCATCAGCGATGGCCGGGGCGGCGCCGGCACCGGCAACCACCGTTTCGCGCCCCTGAATTCCTGGCCCGACAATGCCAATCTCGACAAGGCGCGCCGCCTGCTCTGGCCGGTGAAAAAGAAATACGGCAACCGCATCTCCTGGGCCGATCTGATGATCCTTGCCGGGACCATCGCCTATGAAAACATGGGCCTGAAAACCTATGGCTTCGCCTTTGGGCGCGAAGACATCTGGGCACCGGAAAAAGACGTCTACTGGGGTTCGGAAACCGAATGGCTCGCCCCGTCGGAAAACCGCTATGCCGACCTGTCCGATCCCTCGACGCTGGAAAACCCGCTCGCCGCCGTTCACATGGGCCTGATCTATGTGAACCCCGAAGGCGTGAACGGCCAGCCCGACCCGATGAAAACCGCCGCGCAAATCCGCGAAACCTTCTCGCGCATGGCGATGAATGACGAGGAAACCGTGGCGCTGACCGCCGGGGGCCACACCGTCGGCAAGGCGCATGGCAATGGCCGCGCCGAAAACCTCGGCCCCTCGCCTGAAGGCGCGGATGTCGCCGAAGCTGGCCTGGGCTGGATGAACCACACCACCCGCAGTGTGGGCCGCGATACCGTGACATCGGGCATCGAAGGCGCATGGACCACGCACCCGACGCAGTGGGACAATGGCTATTTCCAGCTGCTGCTGAACCACGATTGGAAACTGGTCAAATCCCCCGCCGGCGCCTGGCAATACGAGCCCATCGGCATCCGGGAAGAGGACAAGCCGGTGGATGTCGAAGATCCGTCGATCCGCCTGATGCCGATGATGACCGATGCCGACATGGCGATGAAGGTCGACCCGGCCTATCGCGCGATCTCGGAAAAATTCTTCGCCAACCCGGCCTATTTCTCGGAAACCTTCGCCCGCGCTTGGTTCAAGCTGACCCACCGCGACCTTGGCCCCCGCGTCCGCTACCTCGGTCCCGATGTTCCGTCGGAAGATCTGATCTGGCAGGACCCGGTTCCCGCAGGCAACACCGGCTATGACGTGGCGGCGGTCAAGGCAAAGATTGCGGCTTCCGGCCTGTCGGTCACCGATATGGTGACAACGGCATGGGACAGCGCCCGCACCTTCCGCGGGTCCGACATGCGCGGCGGCGCCAACGGCGCGCGCATCCGCTTTGCCCCGCAAAAGGATTGGGAGGGCAACGAACCCGCCCGCCTGTCGCGTGTGCTGTCGGTGCTGGAACCCATCGCCGCCGCCACGGGCGCATCGCTGGCCGATGTGATCGTGCTGGCGGGCAATGTCGGCATCGAACATGCGGCGAAAGCGGCAGGGTTTGACGTGACCGTTCCCTTCCACCCCGGTCGCGGCGACGCCTCGCAAGAGATGACTGATGTCGAAGCTTTCGCCGTTCTGGAACCGGTCGCCGATGGCTTCCGCAACTGGATCAAGAAGGACTACGCCGTCCAACCCGAAGAAATGCTGCTCGACCGCGCGCAACTGATGGGTCTGACCGCCCCGGAAATGACCGTCCTGCTGGGCGGGATGCGGGCGATCGGCACCAATTACGGCGGCACGACACATGGCGTGTTCACCAACAAGCCCGGCGCGCTGACGAATGATTTCTTCGTCACGCTCACCGACATGGGCTTCAAATGGGTGCCGAAGGGCAAGAACACCTATGACATCGTGGATCGCGCCTCAGGCGTGGCAAAATTCACCGCCACCCGTGTCGATCTGGTGTTCGGCTCCAACTCCGTCCTGCGCGCCTATGCCGAGGTTTACGCCCAAGACGACAACCGTGAGAAGTTCGTCCACGACTTCATCGCCGCTTGGACCAAGGTGATGAACGCTGACCGCTACGACCTCGCCGCCTGACAGGCAGCGACTGCAGATCAGAACGCCCCGGTTTCGATCGGGGCGTTTTCTATGTCGGCCAGCAGATCCCCCCGCTTGCCGCCAAGCCCGGCAAACAAACCGCGCAGCGTGGGTTTCTTGCGGGGGGCCTGTTCGAACACAGCCACCCATCCCGCCGGATCATCGGGGTTCTGCATCGAGATGAACGTGTAACCAGTCCGGTCCCATCGCAGGATACGGTCGGTCACGTTGTCCAGCACATAGTCCCCCAGATCCGTTCGCAGAACCAGCACGGCGTGCGGGTCGTTCTTGCGATCGAGCACAACGGAAAACAGCAGTCGGTCGGCCGAAATGCCTGCTTCGACCAGTTTCATCTTCTTGAACAGTGCATAGTCCTCGCAGTCGCCGCCGCGCGCACTGGGAAGCGCCCAGCGTTCGGCTTCGGCATATTGGTCTTGATCGGTGATCGGGCGGATCGCGGCATTCGCCGAGGCGTTCACTTCAACCACCAGCGCAAGCTGATCCGGTTCAAGGGCCGCCTCCGTCGTGCGCCCGGCGCAGGCCCACTCATGAGTGGTGCAGATCGTCCGCGCCCCTTGCGGCGCATCAGCCTCTTGCCGGGCAGTCAGATACAGCGACTCGCCCGCATCCATCGCAAAAGCACCGCCGCTCAACGCGATCAGAATGGCGGAAACAAGAAAAACGGGGCGGACCAGAGGCATGGCAGCATTCCTTTCAGCAAGTTCAGGCGAAACGGCAAAGCCACCGGCGTAGGCAAAGGCGTTGTGAATCGCATATCCCCTGCATGTCGTGCGTACAGTCTGGCATAAGGCTGGCCGCCGCGTCCCTAGGTAGAGGGTGCGTTGGCGACTATCCGCCCGCCACCGCACCGCCATCCTTTCGACTGTCCCGCGCCGGGGTCTTCATCCCTTCTCCATCCCGGGCTGCCACGGCAGAACCCGCCCCCGCCCGGCCCTTTTGGCCGCGTAAAGTGCCGCATCCGCATGGGCCAACAGATGCGAAAGCGGCGCCCCGGCAGCCTGCGCCGCAAGGATCACCCCAGCGCTCGCACCGATCCGGCACAGCGCATCGTCAAAGGCTATCGGCTCGGACAAGCGCGCGATGATGTGTCCGATCCGCGCCAGCGCGGTATCGGCATGGTCCATCCCCGGCATCAGCAGCACGAACTCATCCCCGCCGATCCGCGCGACCGTATCCACCTTGCGGCTTTCCTCGCGCAGGATGCGCGCCACCTCCAGCAGCACATGATCGCCCGCGGCATGGCCCAGTTCGTCATTCACCTGCTTGAACCGGTCCAAATCGAGATGCACCAGCGCAAAGTCCGGCCCGGTCAGGGCCTCCATCGCCAGATCCAGCCCGCGCCGGTTGCGCAGGCCCGTCAGCGCATCGGTCAGGGCCTGTTCCTCGGCCACCACCTTGTCGCCTTGCAACCGCGCATTCAGCGCGCGCAGCTCTTCAAGAACCGCGGTCTTGGCCTCATACAGGTACAGCAGTTCAACCGTCAGATCGGTCGCCGCGAAATCCGCCTCGGTCAGCGAAAAGCGTCGCACCGCATCAACCACGCCAATGCCAAAGGACAGGTTGATCAGCGCCCCCTTGCCCGGTCCGACCGGCACCACAAGCCCGCGAAATGAAAGGTCGGGGCGACCGCGCATTTCCACCTGAACCTTGCCGCCACCCACTTCCAGCAACGCGGCAACAGTAGCGACGCGCATTCCGTGCCGCAGGTCGAACAGGTCGCTGAATCTTGCGCCTACAACGTCCTGACCAGCCAACTGGGCCAGCGTGCCCCCGACTGAAACGATGCAACCAGAGCCGTCCAGCGCCAGATGCATCGGCATCAGCCGCGCTAGCGCCTCACCCGCGATCTCGAAAGTCCCTGTCATCACACCACCCCGAGTGTGAAGGCCCGCCCTTCCGCATGGTCGGCATCCAGCACCCGGATCGTCAGCACCGCAGCGCCATCCGGCATCTCCGGCCCCGCCTCCAGCAGGACCAATGCGCCATAATCATCTGCCATCGCACGCAACAGGCCCAGCGCCACCGCCCCGGCCCCGGAAATCCCCGGCGCGATCGTCAGGCGGAACGCATCCCCCCCAATCGCCTCCAACCGCATCGCAGGCAGGAAAAGATCGGGCAGCGCCAACCGCGCGCGTGCAGGCAGATCCTCAAGCGACTGCAGGAATTCGCGGAAATCCGCCCCACCAAAACGCAGCAGCCGCCTCACCGCTGCCCGCGACGGATGCGACACAAGGTAGGTTCCCAAATCCTCCAGCAGGCAATCCCGCCCCCGGTCCAACCGCTGCGATGCCGCCAGCAACAGTCGATCAGAAAGCTCGGGCGGGTAATTCAGCAGCGGTTCAAACCCGCGCGGGGCCACGCCGGCCGCCCGCGCCGCATCAACCCATGCCTGCGTGCCCCAACCATCGCGCAGAAAACACTGGATCGCCTTGTTGATCAGCCCATTCATCGCCCGTCCGGCCCCCGCCTTCCTCTCGGACAGCAGGATCACCGAATCGGATCAATAAACCCTTACGGCAGAAGCACGATGCCGCCAGCAACGCCCAATACGTTCAGCGGTGCCGGCGAAAGGGCGACCGGCGCATCCTGCAAGGTGGCGATCAGTTGTTCGCCCTCGGCCCTGTCTGGCAACATCCCGGTCATGGCCGCGACCGACCGGCGCTGCACCTCACCGCCGCGCATCCCCAACCCCTCATAGCGAATGAAACCCGAAGGCTCGCGTAACAGAACCAGCGCCTCCTCACCCGGCGCATCACTCCACAGATCCGCAACTACGAACACGCAACCGGGCCGCTCGGTGCCCGGCAGGGGGCTGCGGCAGGCATCAATCCAGCTTTGCAACTCCATGGCCGGGACTGCCGCCAGCAACATATCCCGCGTGGCCTCCGCCCCTGCGGGCTGCACCGGCAGAACAGTTCGCAAATCCGCAAGCAACGCTTCGGCGCCTTGTGCGATCACCGCAGGATCACCGCTCGCCATAAGCTCATCGGCCCGCGCTGCCAACCGCTCCGCCAGCACCTCCCGCCCCGGTTCCAGCGCCAGCGTTTCCAGCCTTTCCATCGCCCGCGCCCCGGCCCGGCCCCAGCGTTCCAAGGCCGCAAGATCAAAATCTGCCGCGCTCACCAAGCCCGCCTCATACCGCGCCAATTGCGACCGGGCCGAAATCGCCTCGGCGTTCAACACGGGCGTCAGCCACAGCCCCGCTGCGGCCATCACCACGCCTGCCATTCCAAGATTCGCCTGCCGCACCTTGCGGTGCCATCCACCCTGGCGGAACAGCGCCACCAGGTAGAGGACCGCATACCCCGCCGCCAACACCACCAAGACAGCCCCGAACAGCCGCCCCGGCGTCCAGCCATGTTGCACGATCCGCTGCCCCAGCGCCCAACCCGCCAAGGCCACCGGCGCGGGCAGCAGCAGCGCCAATCCCTGCGCCGCGCGGGCTGTCAGCGCGCCCGTCGCGGCCTGAGCCTCATCCCGTTCCACCACCGCGCTGATCAGCGCGACGGCACTGGCCGCAAGCAACAGCAATGTCACCGCAGCCGAAATCCCATCGGGCAGATGCGATAGTCCCTGCACCGGCAGCGCCACCAGAAACACTGCCATCACCGCCAGCAGCGGCAGAACCAGCAACCGCATCAAACGCAAGATCAGGTCAGGTGACAGCAGATCAACATTCTCCACCGCCGCCGCCACACCTACGCCCAGCGCGGCCCCCGTCACCATCCCCGCCAGCGGCCCGCCATTCGTGATCAACCAGTCGATCACGCCCAGCCCGACAATCCCCAGCAACGCATCCGACAGCCAGATCAGCCCCCAGATCAGCCCGGCAAAGACCCAGGCCATCGTCACCCGCACCACCAGAAGCCAGCTTTCACTGAACAGTGCCAGATAGTCCCGCCAACCCGGCCCCGCCGCCGCAATCAAAAAGGGCAACGCCAGAAAGCACAGCGCAAAGGCCGCGACAAAGGACAGATCGGCAAAATGAAACTGCGCCACCGCATCATAACGCAGCGACGCCAGCAGCAGCAAACCCGCCACCACCGCGGCCAGCGGCGCGGCCGACAACGCCGCCCGGCGCAGGCTCAGCGGCCCCGCCATCGCCAACAGACTGCCAAAGAACACCACGGCAAAGGCTGTCACAAGAAAGCTCGCCCGTTCGGGCATGGCCCCGCGCAACGCGATCTCGTCCAGCGCCCAGAGCGAAAGCCCCGCCAGCGCCCCGGTCAGTGCCAACCCCCCGCGCCGTCGCATCAGACCGTTCATCTGCCGAAGTCCCCCAATGGCGGCCCGGCTGACGCGGACCTTCCCGCGCATAGGCTAGCCTGCGCGGGGCGTCCGGGAAAGGGAATACTGGCTGTCGCCCGGCCCATCATCGGGCAGGACGCCCCTCAGAAATCGGTCGGCGCGCCGCCCTCTTGCTTGCGGCGGGCAACAAAGCGACGCAATTCCTCTTGCGCGGTGCCGTCCATCGCGGGGGCCTCGAATTCCTCAAGGATCTGCTTGTAGATCCGATGTGCCCGTTCCGGCGTCCAGACCGACCCGTCCTGCTGCCAAGCCTCATAGTTGCGCCAGTCGCTGACGAAGGGCGCGTAGAAGGCCGTGGAATAACGTTCCTGCGTGTGCTGGCACCCAAAGTAATGCCCGCCCGCGCCCACTTCCTTGATCGCGTCAAAGGCAAGGTCATCCTCGCCCGTGGCAAAGGTCGCTTCCTCGAAATAGCGCTGGATCATCTGCAACACTTCGCAATCCATCACGAACTTTTCGGGGGATGCGATCAGCCCGCCCTCCAGCCAGCCCGCCGCGTGATAGACCATGTTGGTCCCCGATTGCACCGCCGCCCACAGGCTGTTGGATGTCTCCCACATCGCCTGCCCGTCCGGCACGTTCGCTGCACACACCCCCGATGACCGCATCGGCAGCTTGTAATGGCGCACCAACTGCCCCGTCATCTGCGTGGCGCGCATGTATTCCGGCGTGCCAAAGGCAGGCGCGCCGGACTTCATGTCGACATTTGATGTGAAAGTCCCAATCGCCACCGGGCAACCGGGCGCGATATATTGCAAAAGGGCAATCGCGGCCAAAGCCTCGGCCAGCGACAGCGCAACCGCCCCCGCCATGGTGACAGGTGCCATCGCCCCGGCCAGCGTGAAGGGCGTCACGATCACCGGCTGCCCGCGCTTGGCCAACCGCATCGCTCCATCCAGCATCGGGAAGTCGTGCTTCAAGGGCGAGACAGAGTTGATGTTGGTATACATCCGCGGCTTGGCCTGGAACTCGGCCTCCGTCAGCCCGCCTGCGATGCGGGTCATTTCCATCACGTCTTCCACCCGCTCCGCGCCCAGCGAATAGGCGTGAACGACCTTGTCTGTCAGCGTCAGCTTTTCATAGAGGCAATCCAGATGCCGCACCGACGGGTGGATGTCGATCGGCTCCACCGGGTAACCACCCGCGATGTGGATGCAATTGAAGTACTGCGTCAGCTTCATGAATTCCTTGAAAGTCTCGAAATCGCCCGACCGCTTGCCCCGCTCCAGATCCCAGGCATTGGGCGGGCTTGAGACGTTGACGAACACCATATGCTTGCCGCCGATGATGATCTCGCGATCCGGGTTCCTCGGCGTGATGGTGAATTCGGATGGCGCATGCGACAGCATCTCCATCACGAAATCTTCGTCGAACTTCACATTGGTGCCGTCCACCTTGCAGCCCGCGCGCTTCAGATGGGCCACGGCATCCGGGTTCAGGAACTCGATCCCGATTTCCTTCAGGATACGCATCGCTGCCTTATGGACACGCTGTACGCCCTCGGCATCCAGCGGTTCCACCGGCGCATCGGGGTTGACCGGAATGCGCCATGGCATCTGGTCGATGACCGCCGTGCCTGCCCGCTGCTTGTTCCCCGCCCGTCCCCCGGCGCGGCGCTTGCGTGGCTCTTCGTTCATGGCATCCTCCGTCGGGCAGATTGTCCCGCTTTGGGTCACCATGGCGAAGCAGGGCGGCAAAGGACACTCCGCCCACGACGCAGTTATGTCGTTTTTCGCAATCGTCCGCGCCTGCAACTGCCGAGCAGGTGGCATCCCCACCTCCGCACGCCGGTCAGCGCCAAAGAGGAAGTGTTGTCCCCGGCCTCAAGACAGGGTCGTCCTGCCCATTCACCTTGGCCCAAATACCCAGTCAACACCCGCCAGCGGCGCCACGATCACAGGTCAGGCACTACCCTGCCAACCCGTCGATCCAGGCCTGCAAATGCCCGATATCGGGCAGCACCGCATCGGCATGGGGGGCCAGATCTGCCGCCCCCGCTACGCCCGTCAGCACCGCCACCGCCCGCATCCCCGCCGCGCGCCCGGCCTCAAGGTCATGTCGGCTGTCGCCGACCATCACCACTCGCGCCGGATCAAGGCCCAACTGCCGCGCAAAGGCCGCGCACATCCCCGGCCCGGGCTTCGCGCCATGCCCGCTGTCATAGCCCGCCACATAGTCGAACAACCCGCCGATCCCATGCGCTGCCAAATGGGCATGGGCAGTGCCCTCTACATCATTGGTGGCAAGCCCGATCTTCAGCCCCCGGTCGCGCAGCGCGCCCAGCACGGCCGACAAGTCCACGGCAGGCAGCATCGGCGCGCCTTCTGCCATCTGGTTCATCCGGTCTTCCAGATCGCGCGCATTCGATCCCGGCACCACCGCCGCCAGCGCCGCCGAAATCTCGCCCGACGTGCCCGCAATCACCACGCTGTCGGGCGCAAAGCGCCGCGCCACCGGATCAAAGCCGATGGAAGCGCCCAGCACCGCCGCGGGAATCCCGGACTCCGCCGCCAGCACGTCCACAAGCCGCGCCGCCCATGCGCCCCAACTGGCGCGAAAATCGAACAGGGTGCCGTCCTTGTCAAAGATCACACCGTCAATCATGCCCCGCACCCCTTGCCCTGTCTGTCTATTCTGCTGCGCCATCTTTGGCGGCCCATCCCGCCTTTGGCAATCACGTCCAATGTACCATCTGCCCGCCCGGCAGCGCCGCCCGCGCCTGCATTGGTAGCCCATATCCGATCCCCGCTGCATCGCAGAAGGCCACCACCCACGCGTCATCCATCAGCACGAAATCCAGCACAGCAGCCAGAAACTCGGGCCGTCCCGCCGCTTCGGCCACACTTGCCGCCGAGGCCCCGGTCGCGCCAAGGAACTGCCCGAACAGCTCATCCTGACTTGCCAACCAGCCCAGCGCCTGCAACGCCACAGTCTCCGCCGCTTCTGCCTTCACCTTCGCGCCCCCTCGAAAAAGGTCAACTTGCATCCGGTTTGGTAAGGTCCCGTTAACACCTTGGTAACAGTTCCAGAACCATACTGTCCTGACCGTAGCAGGGACTGACCGTCAAGACACGCCATGGCAGGCAAGATACTTATCGTAGATGACGTGGCGACGAACCGCATCGTGCTGAAGGTACGGCTGGGTGAGGTGTTTCACGAAACGCTCGTCGCGTCAGATGGGGCCGGTGCGCTGCGCCTTGTGCGCGACCGCAAGCCTGACCTCCTGCTGCTCGATCTCGAACTGCCGGACATGGATGGCATCGCCGTGCTGCACGCCCTGCGCGCCGATCCGGCAAGCCGCGATCTGCCTGTGATCATCTACACTGCAACCGCAAACGCAGATGCGCGGCTTGCCGCGCTGCAAGCGGGTGCAGATGATGTGATCACCAAACCCGCCGAAGATCAGCTTCTTCTCGCCCGCGTCCGCAGCCTGCTGCGACGCCGCGATCCGGCCGAGGTTGACCAGACCCCGTTGTTTGCGCTGCACGAACAGGCCACGCCCTTCGACTGGCCCGGCGTCATTGCGCTGACTGCCTTTCGCGGCGATGCAGGCGTAAAGTTGTGCCGCGCGCTGGCCCCGCTTCTCCAGCACCGGGTTACGCTGTTCGGCAGGGCCGCGGCCCTGCGCGGCGAAGGCGGGCCAGTCGGCGATCCGGTCTGCGCCGACCCGACGCCGCCGGACGCCTACCTGATAGATGCCACCGGCACCGAAGGCGCGGCTGCTTATGGCTTGCTGTCTGAACTCCGCTCCGACCCCGATTTTCGTCATGCCGGTATCGCGCTGCTGACCGATGACGCGGCCAGCGCCGCCATGGCCTATGATCTTGGCGCGGACGAGGCCATCAGCGCCACGGCACCCGATGCCGAAATCGCCCTGCGCCTATCGGCGATGGTCACCCGCAGCCGCGCCGCCGCCAGCCGCCGCGCCTCGCTGCGCGACAACATCCGCCTTGCCATGACCGATCCCCTCACCGGCCTTTACAACCGCCGCTACGCACTGCGGCGAATGGGGGAGATGTCGGTCCTTGCCGTGGACACCGGGATCGGCCCCGCCGTCCTGATCGTCGACATCGATCGTTTCAAGCAGGTCAATGATCGCCATGGACATGCTGCTGGCGACACCGTGCTGGTCGAGGTGGCCGCGCGCCTGTCCGCCGGTCTGGCCGAGTCAGACCTGATCGCCCGCATCGGAGGGGAGGAGTTCCTGATCGCCCTGCCCAACCGCAGCTTGGTCGAGGCGCAGGAAAAGGCACACGCGCTTTGTGCACGTATCAACGGAACGCCCATCACCCTGCCGGATGGCAGCCAGGTTGCGCTGACAATTTCCATCGGCCTGTCGCTCGCCCGTCCCGGCACACTTCCGGATGATGCGATCGATCGCGCTGACCGCGCGCTTCTTGCGGCCAAGATGCAGGGGCGGAACCGTGTCATCGTCGGTCGGTCCGCCGCCTGATCTGACCTCAGACCGCAGCAATCAAACCGGCGTTCTAGTCCTGCGCTTCCCCGGCATCGGGCTTGCCCCCGCCCCGACGCAGCCGCTTTTCCAGCCGGTCGGCAAAGGCCGCGCGTTCGGCCGGTGGCATCGCGGCCAGCCGTTCCAGCAACAGCTCCCGCCCCAGTTCAATCCGCCGCGACATGCGGCCTGCCTGATTGTCCATCACCGCCTCCAGTGCTGCGGCGTCAAAGGGTTCGCTACGCAGCACGGTCAGGAAGGTTTCCAGATCACCCCGCATCTCACGCCGCACATCGCGCAGTCCCGGCGCGCGTTCGACAAAGGATCTGCGCAACGCCTCACGGTCGCGCGGCGACAGCGCCTCGGTGAATGGCCCGAAATCCAGATCGCGCACCATCCGCGCGCGCGGATCACCGTCGCGCAGCAAAGCTCCCGCCACCAGACCCGCCACCAGCAGGTTCAGCGCCACCGAAACCCCAAGGGCGATCCGCAACCCCTTGCCAGATGCGGCGGGCGGAACCGGTGGCACGGGCGGTATCGGGGGCTGCGGCGGCACGGGCAGGGCATCCATATCCTTCGTCTCGCTCATCGCTCAATTCCCACCCAAAAGCGTATCGACACTCGGCATCAACTCCACCGTTTCCAGCGGCGCACCCAGCACGGCATCGCCCAACACCGACAGATCCACCGGTTGGGCAAAGCCGATGAACAGCCCCGCCGCAGCCGCCGTGCCCATGCCCGCAAGCGCACCAGCCCCGCCAAACAGCCCGGCCAGCCGCATCCAGAACCCCGGCCCGCGCAAGGGCGTCGGGGGAACCGGCAACGCGGCCCTTGGCTGCACCTCCATCGCATCGGTCAGGACCTGCGCCATCAGCGCCTCGGACGGCACCGGCGTGGCGCGACGCGCCTCGGCGAACAAATCGTCAAGCGCGTCTTTGCCGTACTGCCCGTCAGTCTTCATCGTCATAGCCCAACTCCTCGCGCCGCCCTGCCAAAAGCGCAGTCAGCGCCCGTTTCGCGCGGGCGGTCAGACTTTCGACCGCCTCCACGCCAATGTCCATCACCACCGCAATCTCGGGGTTGGAGAACCCCTCGATATGGCGCAGCACCACCGCCTGCCGCTGCCGATCCGGCAGCGCATCCAGCGCGGCCTGCAACGCGGCCATCCGGTCGGCCTCGATCATCCCGGCCACCGCGCCGCGGTCGCCATCCGGAACCTCGGGCGCATCGTCCAACGCACTGGCCGGGCGGCGCTTGCGCGCGCGCAGCCGATCGGTGCAAAGGTTGGTGACCACCCGGTAAAGCCAGGTCGCTACCTGCGCCTCGCCCGCCCGCCAGCCGGGGGCCGCGCGCCAGAGCCGCAGCATGGCCTCCTGCGTCACATCCTCGGCCTCGGCCCCGTCGCCCATCAGGCGCGCGGCATAGCCCAGCGCACGCGGCACCAGCCGCTGCGTCAAGGCCCGCGCCGCCGCCGGATCTCCGGCGGCATAGCGGGCCAAAAGCGCCGCATCGGTCTGATCAAGCAGTTCTTCGGCCTGCATGTCGCGGGGCATGTCCATTCTTTGTCCGGCTTACCGCTTCCACCACCATCCTGCAAACGCCGCGCGCCCGGATCAGGGGCGCGCGGGTTCAACGGTCTGATCAGTCAAAGAACCAGCGGCCACGCTCGCCATGACCTTCGCCCCGGCCATGCTTGCCGCCCTTGCCGCGACCTTCGCGCATTTCGGCCATCTTGGCCCGTGCCGCCTCGATCTCGGCCTCTGTCAGGGCGCCATCCCCATCGGTATCGGCCATCTCGAACATCCGCTCCGGCGCCGGGGGTGTTGCGAATTCCGCCGCCGTCAGCATCCCGTCACCATCGGCATCATGGCGTTCCACCATGCGCGTGGCCATCTGATCGGCACGCGTCTGCATGCGTGCCAGATGCATGGCCGACAGTTCCGCCACCGACAGCTTGCCATCCTTGTCGGTATCCGCTTCTGTCACCCGTGCGGCGCGAAAGGCATCCATCTCGGCCTGCGTGATCTTGCCATCCTTGTCAGCGTCCATCGTGGCGAAATCCAGTCCTGCCAGTGGCCCGCCGCCCATCGGCCCATCTCCCATACCTTGCGACATCGCAGCAGTGGACAGCATGGCACCAGACACAGCCGCGACGGCCAGCATCGACAGGACATTGCGTTTCATAGTCATCTTGGTCTTCTCCTCGGTCAGACGTGCAGGCCATCCCTGCCGCCCTTCTGACCATCAAACGCCGCCGTCTTCGTGTTCCGTCGCTGCAACATGCATCTTTTCACACCTGCCCATAAGCAGCGCCTGTCGCGCCGGCTGTGCGGATTTCCGCACCTCCACCCGATGTGGCGATCTGTCCCCTCCCCTTCCCCGCATCGCCGCGCTAGGCATTCGGGTCTGTTCTCTTTCCCCGACAGGATCGCCCGATGCCAGACGGACAGTTTCCGCAAGACGACCTGCGCGAAGATTTGCTTGAGGATCGCCCCCTCCGCCCTGCCATGATGCGGGGCTGGCGTCGGCGTTGCCCCTGCTGCGGCGCGGGTCCGCTGCTGCGCGGCTATCTCAAGGTCCGCGAAAGCTGCCCCGTCTGCGGCGAGGCGCTGCATCACCAGCGCGCCGATGATGGCCCGGCCTACCTGACCATCCTGATCGTGGGCCACCTGATGGCACCGCTGATCCTTTGGGTCTTCACCAAATACCGCCCCGATCCGCTGGTGCTGGCCACCGTGTTTTCCGTAGGCACCGTGGCGCTTTCGCTCTACCTTCTGCCACGGCTCAAGGGGGCCTTGGTGGGGGTGCAATGGGCGAAACGGATGCACGGCTTCGGGGGCCGACCGTGACAGAGGGGCAGGCAGCGGAAGCGATCCGCCCTGCCGCGACCACGGTTCTCTTGCGCCACACCGCCGATGGCCCGCAGGTCCTGATGGGCCAGCGGGGCGCAGGTGCGGTGTTCATGCCGTCGAAATACGTTTTCCCGGGGGGCGGGGTGGACCCCGCCGATCACCGTCCGCTGACACCCGGCCTCTTGGGTGACGCCTGCCTTGCCCGCCTGACGCAACATCTGCCCGACCCTGCCCCGTCGCCTGCGGCACTGGCCACCGCCGCCCTGCGTGAACTGGTCGAGGAAACGGGTCTGACCCTCACCCCCTCCGCCACCCCCGCCCTGCGCTTCATCTTCCGCGCCATCACGCCGCCCGGCCGCTCCCGCCGCTTTGACGCGCGCTTCTTCCTGATCGACGCCACCCATATCGCAGGCGACCCCGACGACTTCTCCGCCGCCTCGGATGAGCTGTCGCATCTGCACTGGATCGGCACCGACGCCGCCCGCGCGCTCGACCTGCCTTTCATCACGGAAGTGGTGCTGTCCGAAATCACCGCGCTGGCACTCGGCCACCCCGATGAAGGCGTGCCCTTCTTCGACAATTCCGGCCCTGTTCCCACGTTCCGCCGCCTTCTGTAGGGCGGGGTTCACCCCGCCTCGAAGGGTTCACCCCGCCTTGAGGGGGTTCACCCCACCACCCCCTCCAGCACCGCCCCGCGGCCGTCCCGCCGCAGCCGCCATTCCGCAGGCGGCGCGCCCCGCGCGCGTTCGCGCGCCAGATGCCAGACCGGCCCGCGCTCCTCTAGCAAGGTCGATTCCGAAGGCAGGGGCCGCATCCGCCAGCGGCTTTCCGCCCCCGGCGCGCCACCGTCACCCGGCGTCAGCATCACCCCCAGCGGCGCGATTCCCCGCCCCGCGTGATGCGCCGCATCCGCCCCCGCCTCGGCGGCCAGGTTCAGCCGCCGCACCGGCGTCAGCCCCGGCACGGCGGCCATCTCGGCCACCACCAGCGGCACCGCACCCGACCGCAGCGCCTCTTCCATCGCCCAGAGAATCTCCTCAGGCCGCCGCGCCCGCGCGCAGATCAGCCGCCCCGGATCGGCAAACCGCGCCACCCCGTCGGGATAGAGCCGCTCTGCCTGCCAGCCGGGGCAGATCCACAGTACCGGCCCGGCACATTCCGCCATCACCTGCACCGCCAGCGCCACACGCGCCGGGCCGCAAAACTCATGCACCCGCCCGCGCGCCAGCGCGACGCCGGCCGCTGCCCCACCGGGCATCGGCTGCATCCCCCGCGGGCGCGGGCCAGTGCTGGACAAGATCGGCAGACTCATGCATCACAAGCTAGCGTGTTCCTGATATGTTCTCAACCCGCACCCTTGCCCCCAGCCACCACCCCGCTAGGCTTGCCACCAGACCGGAAAGGACAATGCAATGAAACAGATCCGCCTCGGCGCAAGCGACCTGATGGTGTCCGAGCTTTGCCTCGGCACCATGACATGGGGCACCCAGAACACCGAATCCGAAGGCCACGCCCAGATGGACATGGCGCTCGATCACGGCTGCACCTTCTGGGACACGGCCGAGATGTATCCCGTCAACCCCGTCAGCGCCGAAACGGCTGGCCGCACCGAAGAGATCATGGGAACATGGCTCGACTCCCGCGGGGGGCGGGACCGCCTCGTGATCGCCACCAAGATCACCGGCGAAGGCCAAAAGGCCGTGCGCGATGGCGCCCCCATCACCGGGGCCAGCTTTCGCGCCGCCGTGGATGCCTCGCTCAAACGCCTGCAGACCGATGTGATCGACCTCTATCAACTGCACTGGCCCAATCGCGGCAGCTATCACTTCCGCCAGATCTGGGACTATGACCCCCGCCCGCTGAACAAGGCCGAGGTCACTGATCACATGATCGAAGTCCTGTCAGTCGCCGCCGACCTGATCCGCGATGGCAAGATCCGCCACATCGCCCTGTCCAACGAATCCGTCTGGGGCACCGCGCGCTGGCTGCATCTGGCCGACGTGCATGGCTTGCCCCGCATGATCAGCGTGCAGAACGAGTATTCCCTCCTCTGCCGCCAGTTCGACAGCGACTGGGCCGAGCTTTCGGTCGCCGAAAACCTGCCTCTGCTGGCCTTCTCACCCCTCGCCACCGGCCTGCTCACCGGGAAATACGCAGGCGACGTGATCCCCGAAGGATCGCGCCGCAGCTTCAACCCGCTGCTGGGCGGCCGCATCACGCCGCGCGTCTTTCCCGCCGTCGCGGCCTATATGGGCATCGCCACCCGCCACGGGCTGGACCCGGCCCAGATGGCCATCGCCTTCTGCTTGCAGCGCCCCTTCCCCTGCATCCCGATCTTTGGGGCCACCACGCTTGACCAGCTGCGTATTGCCTTTGGCGCAACCTCGGTCACACTGTCCGAGGAAGTGCTTGCTGAGATCGACCTCGCCCATCGGGAGCACCCGCAACCCTACTGAGGCACCCTGCCCCGGCACCCGGGGCTTTGCCCCGGACCCCAGGGTATTTGGGCCAAGATGAAGCCGCTTCTCCCAGGCTGTGCAGTTTCATTGCAGACCGAAGGCACGGCCACCGCATTGCGCCGCCGATCGTGATGCAGCAGGGCAGGCGCGGGCTTGCATCACGGCACGGCTTCTGTCCATCTGGCGCAGCCCCCCGCAGGATGACCAATGCGCCGCGTCTTTCTGATCCTTGCCTTTGCTCTGCCCCTGATGGCCGCCTGCCAGCTGGCCCTGCCCGGCCGCGACCGGCCGACGGAAGAGGCGAACCCGATCACCGGCGGCACCATCACCACCACCACGCTGGAAGAAGCACCCGTCGCTGCACCGGTCACGGAAGAGCAGGCGGCAGACAAACCGCCCGCCACCCCCAAGACAGATCCGGCGCAGACCACCGAAACAGCCCCACCCGATACCCCAGCCCAGACCGAAGCGGCGCCCGCCATTCCCGCCGCGCTGAAATCGGCAAGCCAGATCGCCTGCGAAAAAGATGACGGCACCTGGGCGCGGGCCGGCGCGGGGGGCGGTATGGCCTGCATCCGACAGACCCGCGACGGCGGCAAACAATGCGACAGCAAGAGCGATTGTCAGGGCGAATGCCTTGCGCGGTCGCGCACCTGCGCGCCGATCCGGCCAATGTTCGGCTGCAACGCCGTGCTCATGGACAACGGGGCAGAGGTATCGCTGTGCATCGACTGATCCTTCCCGTACTTCTCCTGCTTGCGGCTTGTGCCGCGCCCACTGCGCGGATCGACGGGTTCCGCGGCAAAGGGCCGATCTATTCCAATGCTGTGCTGGACCTGACCACGATTGCCGGCCAATGGACGCAAGTTGCCGCATTTGCCAGTGATGGGCGCACTTGCCGCCCCGGCGGGGCCGAGTTCACGCGCGGCACTTCCGGCCTTCTCGTCTCGGCCCGGCTTTGCCTGAACGGATCCGACGTCACCTATCGCGGCCCAGTCACCGTTTCAGGCCCCGGGCGGCTGACCCCGGCGGCCAAGGCCCCTGCGCCGCTGAACCGCGAATGGTGGGTGCTCTGGGCCGATGTCGATTTGCGCACGCTGGTCATCGGCACACCTGATGGCAGCTTCGGCTTCATCCTCAACCGGGGTGGCGCCTTGCCACCCGACCGGTTGGCCGCAGCGCGCGATATCCTTGACTGGAACGGATATGACGTGGCGCGTCTGACCACCTTCCGCTGACGCGCGCGCCGCTTCGTAACCTTAGTGACCCGTGAACAGGCAGTCCGCAGCGTGCATACGCCCATCTGCACTGACCGTCTGCACTGACCGTCTGCACCGCTGGCGGCATGCCGTCATCGCAAGATTCTGGCCCGCAACTCCCGCAGATGCCCCGGCACATCGCGGGCGCTGAAGGCCGCTTCCTTCACCAGCCAGTCGAAATGCTGGCTTATCTGCTCCACCCGCGCGCTGTCGCGGAAGGCCAGATAATGCCGCCCCAGATAGACCACCGCCAGCAGAGGGCCAAAGATCGTGACCGGCGCGGAAAACACCCGCCGCGCATCAAACAGATACAGCCGCAGCGACGGATAAAGCTGTTCTGTCAACAGGATAAGCCGGTCCATCTGCTCCGCCCGGATTCGCGCGGGTAGGCCTTCATAATAGCCCGCACCATCGGCAAAGGCCGCCAATTCGTGCAGCGGCAGCGCGATTTCATAGTCCGACCGCGCGTTCCGCATCCATTGCAGCCGGTCCTCAAATGCCCCCAGCGCCTGTTCGGCGGTGCGCCCCAATTGCGGGCGGTACTCCCATTCCACCATCGCCCGCGTCTTCAACATATCGGGCAATGTTGCCGGAACATGCCGGATCTTGTATCCCGCCGCTTCGCGGTGCCAGCCAAAGATCGCCTCATCCATCAGCGCGCGGGGCGCTTCGGCCACGGTAAGACTTGTCGCCAATAGGTCGGCAATCGGTTCCGGCCGGCCCGTCAGCCCCAGCAGCCAATCAGCAGATATGCCGAGTACCTGCGCGCAATCCGCAGCCAGTTGCGCATTGGGCAGCCGCGTGCCGGGGGCAAGCAGCTGCGATAGGGTAGATCGGTCCACCCCCGCCGCCCGCGCAAGCGCCGCCCGGGTCATGCCACGATCCGCCATCGCCTCGGCCAATCGGGCGCGAAACAGGTCAGACCGGTCACGCTTGTCCATTCGTAACGCCATTGGTGATTTTCCTCACCAAAAGTGACTTTATGTTGCCCATCCTCTAAATTCCCCTACTGGAATGCAAGTGGTATTGCTGAATCCAATCAGAACAAAGACTTGGGAAGCAATCTTGCGCGCAGACGCCCACGCCATCGAATGGCCGACACTTCTTCTGCTGGCCGTCACCTATGGGGCTTGGGCGTTTGGGACCACCGCCGCTTTTTCTTTCTCCCCCCTCCTCGGCATCCTGGTCACCGGCCTCGCCATCGCGCAGTTTTCCTCGCTCCAGCATGAAATCCTGCACGGCCACCCGTTCCCGTCGCGTCGGCTGAATGAGGCGCTGGCTTTTCCTGCTTTCACGCTGACTGTGCCCTTCGGCCGCTTCCGCGACACCCATCTCGCTCATCACTACGATCCGATCCTGACGGATCCCTATGACGATCCGGAGTCCAACTATCTGGATCCGGCAGTCTGGGCGGGGTTGCCCGTCCTGACCAAGGCCCTGTTCAAATTCAACAATACCCTGCTTGGGAGGGTTACGTTGGGGCCGATCCTGGGGAACTTTCAATGGCTGGCGTCCGAATGGCAGCTTATCCGCACAGGCGAACCCGGCCTGCGCCGCGACTGGGCGCTGCATCTGGCGGGGCTGCTGCCGGTGGTTTTCTGGCTCTGGCTGGCCGCTATGCCCTGGTGGGCCTATCTGTTGGCCACTTGGATCGGGCATGGCCTGCTGAAAATCCGCACCTATCTCGAACACCGCGCGCATGAGGCCGCCCGCGCCCGCACTGTGATCGTCGAAGATCGCGGCCCACTGGCGTTGCTGTTTCTCAACAACAACCTGCATGTCGTCCACCATATGCACCCCAACGTGCCTTGGTATCGCCTGCCCTCCGTCTATGCCGCCAACCGCGATCACTACCTGCGCCGCAATGATGGTTATGTCTATCGTTCGTACCTCGACATCTTCCGCGCCCATTTGTTCCGCGCCAAGGATCCCGTCCCCCATCCGCTGATGCCCGATGGCAAGGAACAGGCCGTCACCGACCGCGCCGCCTGATTTCGCCGCCGCCATCACACAAAGCTGTGCGGGCCTTTTGGCAAATCCTGCTATCCTCTTGCGTAACCAAAGGGATTGCCATGCGCCACGGATGGATCGCTACAACCTGTCTTGTCCTGCTGCTCTCCTCCCCCGCGCAGGCAAAGCCGCTGCCTTACCTGCTGGAACCCGCCGAATCCACCGTGGGGTTTGAAACTGACTTCGGCCCTGACCGGATCACCGGCGCGATGCCCGTGAAATCCGCCAACCTGATCCTCGATTTCGACAAGGTCGAAAACTGCCAGATCAATGTCGCGCTCGATGTTGCGGGGGCCGAGGCTTCGTTCCCCTTTGCCGCGCAGGCGATGAAGGGCCCCAAAGTGCTGGACTCTGGGAACTTTCCGGAAATGTCCTTTCGTTCCACCGCTGTCCGCGCCGCAGGCGACGGCGCACAGGTCGACGGCGACCTTACCATCCGTGGGGTCACCCGCCCCGTCACCCTGCAGGCGATGATCTGGCGGCAAAAGGGAACTGAGGCCGGCGATCTGCGCCAGTTGACGGTGCGGCTGACCGGTGCTGTTCTGCGCTCGGATTTTGGCGCAACAGGCTGGGCGGATATGGTGGGCAATGAGGTGCGCCTCACCATCCTCGCCCGCATCGCACAGGTGGAATGATGCTGCGCAACACGGCGGAAAGCTTCGGTCTGGTCACCCGGCTCCTGCATTGGGGTATCGCGCTGCTGGTCGTCATCATGCTCTCGCTCGGCCTGCGGATCGAGGATATGGAACCCAGCCTTTCCAACCTCTGGCTCTATTCCCTGCACAAATCGCTGGGGCTGATCACCCTTGCGCTGATGGTCCTGCGCATCCTGTGGCACCTTTACTCCCCGCCCCCCAAACCCTTGGGTAGCGGTTGGCAGGCCAGCTTTGCCCGAGCTGCCCATTGGGCGATTTACGCCCTGCTGATCGCCATCCCCCTGTCCGGCTGGGCCGCCAGTTCCGCCACCGGGATCGACGTGATGCTGTTCGACCGCTGGGTCATCCCCGCCATCGCCCCCGTCTCTGTGCTGTGGGAAGAGCGCGGCTTCGCCGTCCATGGCATCCTGACCAAACTCCTGCTCGCGCTTGTTTTCCTGCACATGGCCGGTGCCCTGAAACGCGAGATGGAGGGGGACGGCACCCTGCGCCGCATGGTAACCGGCCGCAGGCAGGGCTGACCGGCGCGCACGGCACGCAAAAATCCGGCACCCGCTCCCGCTCTGCCGCCTTGGCTCTGGCCCTCGCCCCCCGCCCGCGTTAAACAGCGCGCGCATCGGGACGAAAGGCGCGCACATGGCACGGATTCTGATCACCTCGGCCATCCCCTACATCAACGGGATCAAGCATCTGGGCAACCTCGTGGGCAGCCAGCTGCCCGCCGACCTCTTCGCCCGTTACATGCGCGCCCGTGGGCATGAGGTGATGTTCATCTGCGCCACCGACGAACACGGCACCCCCGCAGAGCTTGCCGCCGCAAAGGCCGGTAAACCCGTTGAGGTATATTGCGCTGAAATGCACCAGACCCAGAAAGACCTCGCCGCAGGCTTCCGGTTGTCCTTCGATCACTTCGGCCGCTCCTCCAGCCAGCGCAACCACCGCCTGACGCAGCATTTTGCGGGCAAACTGGCCGAAAATGGGTTGATCGAGGAAGTCCTCGAAAAGCAGGTCTTTTCCATCGACGACAACCGCTTCCTGCCCGACCGCTACATCACCGGTACTTGCCCGAATTGCGGCTATGACGCCGCGCGCGGCGACCAATGCGAAAACTGCACCAAGCAGCTTGATCCGACCGACCTGATCAACCCGCGCTCCTCCATCTCTGGCTCCACCAACCTTGAGGTGCGGAAAACCAAACACCTGTTCCTGCGCCAGCGCTCCCTGCGCGGCAAGCTGGAGGCGTGGATCGATTCCAAGACCGACTGGCCGATCCTGACCACCTCCATCGCCAAGAAATGGCTGAATGACGGTGATGGCTTGCAGGACCGCGGCATCACCCGCGATCTCTATTGGGGCATTCCGGTGAAAAAGGGCGATCAGCCTTGGCCGGGGATGGAAGGCAAGGTCTTCTACGTCTGGTTCGACGCCCCCATCGAATATATCGCAGGCACCGCCGAATGGGCCGATGCCAACGGTCTGGATGATGCCGCATGGGAACGCTGGTGGCGCACCGACAAGGGCGCCTCGGACGTCACCTATTACCAGTTCATGGGCAAGGATAACGTCCCTTTCCACACCCTCTCCTTCCCCGCCACAATCCTGGGGTCGGGTGAGCCGTGGAAGCTGGTCGACTACCTCAAGTCCTTCAACTACCTCAACTATGACGGCGGCCAGTTCTCCACCTCGCAGGGGCGCGGCGTGTTCATGGATCAGGCCCTGTCGATCCTGCCCGCCGATTACTGGCGCTGGTGGCTCCTCTCCCACGCCCCCGAAAGCTCTGACAGCGAATTCACCTGGGAGAATTTTCAGGCTTCGGTGAACAAGGATCTGGCCGATGTGCTGGGCAACTTCGTCTCCCGCGTCACCAAATTCGCCAAGTCGAAACTCGGCGAAACTGTCCCCGCAGGCGGCGATTTCGGGCCTGAGGAAACCGCGCTGATCGCCGATCTGGGCGCGCGCATCCGCGACTATGAGGCCCTCATGGGCCAGATGGAGGTCCGCAAGGCAGCGGCCGAGCTGCGCGCCATCTGGGTGATCGGCAACGAATACCTGCAGGCCGCTGCGCCGTGGTCGGCGGTCAAGACTGATCCTGCGCGGGCAGAAGCAATCGTGCGCCTTTCGCTCAACCTGATCCGTGTCTATGCGATCCTGTCGCGCCCCTTCATCCCCGATGCCGCCGCCGCCATGATGGAAGCGATGGGGTCCGACGATTGGACATGGCCCGAAGACACCGCCGCCGCCATGCGCGGGCTGCCGCCGGGGCATGATTTCAGCGTGCCGGAAAACCTGTTCCGCAAAATCACCGATGAAGAACGTGCCGACTGGCAGACCCGCTTCTCCGGCATCCGCGCCTGACCCTTTCTTCTCTGTTCAAATATCCTCGGGGGGAGGGCCGCGCTACGCGGCCCGTGGGGGGCGGAAAGCCCCCCTTCCCCCATTAGCCAAAGGAACCACGCGATGACGCTATCGACCACCCATTTCGGCCGCACAGGCCGCACCGTCACTCGTATCGGCTTTGGCGCCTGGGCCATCGGCGGCAGTTGGGGCGACGTGTCCGAGGGCGACGCCAAGGCCACGCTCCACGCCGCCCTTGATGCCGGGATGACCTTCATCGACACCGCCGATGTCTATGGCGATGGCCGCTCGGAACGCATTATCCGCGACGTGCTGGCCGAACGCGGCGGCGACCGGCCCTATGTCGCCACCAAGGCCGGGCGTCGCCTGTCGCCCCATGTCGCGGCAGGCTACACCCCCGCCAATATCGAAGCCTTCATCGACCGCAGCCTGACCAACCTCGGCGTGGATTGCCTCGATCTGGTGCAACTCCACTGCCCGCCAACCGAGGTCTACTACACCCCCACCCTGTTCGACGGGCTGGAGGCGCTGAAAGCCAAGGGCAAGATCGCCAACTGGGGCGTGTCCGTCGAAAAGGTCGAAGAGGCGCTCAAGGCCATCGAATATCCCGGCTGCACCTCGGTTCAGATCATCTACAACATCTTCCGCCAGCGCCCCGCGACCCTGTTCTTCCGCGAGGCACAGAAACGCAACGTGGCCACCATCATCCGCGTCCCGCTCGCCTCCGGCATGCTGACCGGCAAGATGACCAAGGACAGCACCTTCGCGGCCGACGACCACCGCGCCTTTAACCGGAATGGCGAGGCGTTTGATATGGGCGAAACCTTCTCCGGAGTGCCCTATGACGTGGCGCTGGCAGCGGTCGAAGAGTTGCGCGCCATGGTGCCCCAAGGGGCGACCATGGCGCAATTCGCCCTGCGCTGGATCTTGATGGAAGAGGCCGCCACCGTCGTCATCCCCGGTGCGCGGACCGCGGCGCAAAGCACCGCCAATGCCGGGGCCGATGCGCTTGCGCCGCTGCCCGCTGACACGATGGACGGCTGCCGCGATGTCTATCAGCGCCTCATCGCGCCCCACGTCCATCAGCGCTGGTGATATCCGCAGCGAAGGGGGCTTCACCCCCCTCGGAGCTTACGCGCCTCACCCCCGAGGATATTTGAACAGAGAAGAATGTGCAGCGTATCGCCCCATCTTCTCTGCGCAAATATCCTCGGGAGAGGTCCGGAGAGGGCAGACAGCCCTTTCCGGGGCCGGGGCCGCAGACTGACCTTGATCAGTTATCGGCCCCGAAAAATCATTCCTCGCCCGGCAGAACCCGCACCGCGCCCTTGTCGGCCGATGCCGCGAAAAGCGCATAGGCCCGCAGCGCCTGGCTCACCTTGCGCGAGCGAGGCTTGGCGGGTTTCCAGCCCAGCTTGTCCTGCTCAGCCCGGCGCGCGGCCATTTCGGCATCCGAGATGCGCAGGTTGATTGTGCGGTTGGGGATGTCGATGTCGATCATGTCGCCTTCGCGCACCAACCCGATTGCACCACCCGACGCCGCCTCCGGCGAGGCATGACCAATGGACAGGCCTGATGTCCCGCCCGAGAAACGGCCATCCGTCAGCAGGGCGCAGACCTTGCCCAGCCCCTTGGATTTCAGATAGCTGGTCGGATAGAGCATCTCCTGCATCCCCGGTCCGCCTTTCGGCCCCTCATAGCGGATGACCACCACATCGCCGGCTACAACCTCGTTGTTCAGGATGCCTGCAACGGCGGCGTTCTGGGATTCATAGACCTTTGCCGGGCCAGAAAAGACGAAGATCGACTCGTCCACACCCGCCGTTTTCACGATGCAGCCGTCCAGCGCGATATTGCCTTTCAGCACCGCCAGACCGCCCTCTTTGGTAAAGGCATGCTTGACCGACCGGATCACGCCCTTTTCCCGGTCAAGGTCCAGTTCGACATAGCGCTTGTCCTGGCTGAACGCCGTAGCCGACCGAACATTCCCCGGTGCGGCCTTGAAAAACTGGCGCACATTTTCATGGTTGGTGCGGCTGATATCCCAATGATCCAGCGCCGCGCCCATGGTGGGCGAATGCACCGTCACGCAATCGCGGTTCAGCAGCCCGCCCTTATCCAACTGGCCGAGGATCGACATAATCCCACCTGCGCGGTGAACATCTTCCATATGCACGTCCTGCTTGGCCGGGGCCACCTTGCAAAGGCACGGGATGCGGCGGCTCAGACGGTCGATATCGTCCTGATCAAAGTCAATCCCGCCCTCATGCGCGGCGGCGAGGATATGCAGGATCGTGTTGGTCGATCCGCCCATCGCGATATCCAGCGCCATGGCGTTTTCAAACGCTGCCTTGTTCGCCACATTGCGCGGCAGGATGCTGGCGTCATCCTGTTCATAGTAGCGCTTGGCCAGATCAACGATCAGATGCCCCGCCTCGACAAACAGGCGCTTGCGGTCGCCATGGGTAGCAAGGGTCGATCCGTTGCCGGGCAGCGACAGGCCCAGCGCCTCGGTCAAACAGTTCATCGAATTGGCGGTGAACATCCCACTGCATGACCCGCAGGTCGGGCAGGCGGCCTTTTCGATCTCTTCCACTTCGGCATCGGTATAGGATTCGTCCGCTGCCACGACCATGGCATCCACCAGATCCAGCGCGATCTCCTTGCCCTTGATCACGGCCTTCCCGGCCTCCATCGGCCCGCCGGACACGAACACCACGGGAATGTTCAGCCGCATCGCTGCCATCAGCATGCCGGGGGTGATCTTGTCGCAGTTGGAAATGCACACCATCGCATCGGCGCAATGGGCATTGACCATGTATTCCACCGAATCCGCGATGATCTCGCGCGAGGGCAGCGAATAGAGCATTCCGTCATGGCCCATCGCAATGCCGTCATCCACTGCGATGGTGTTGAACTCTTTCGCTACGCCACCCGCCGCCTCGACCTCGCGCGCGACAAGCTGGCCCAGATCCTTCAGATGCACATGGCCCGGCACAAACTGGGTAAAGCTGTTGACGATGGCGATGATCGGTTTTCCGAAATCGCCGTCCTTCATCCCCGTCGCGCGCCAAAGGCCACGGGCCCCGGCCATGTTGCGGCCATGGGTGGTGGTGCGGGAACGATAGACGGGCATAGCGGCTCCTCCGGCTGACATGTCAACGCGACATGGCATTCACGCCTTGGCGGGTCAAGGGAAAGCCCCGTCAAATAAGGCCGCGACCCGCAAGATTCCGCATCAGGGCCGACGTGCCAAAGGTCCATTCCGGCGCTTCGGTCGCCAGCCGCACCGTATTGCTCAGCGCCCCAAGCTCTGGCGCGGCAATGGTCACCACGTCGCCCAGATGATGGGTGAAGCCTTGCCCCGGTGCGCCCCGGTCCTGCACGGGGGCGAACATGGTGCCGCAATAGAGCACGAACCCATCTGGGTATTGATGATGCCGCCCGCGCGCCTGCCCCACCAGATCGGCGGGGTCACGGCTGATCTCGGCCATCGACGACCGGCCTTCCAGCACGAAGCCATCCTCACCCTGCACATGCAGCGACAACTCGATCCGCCGCACATCTTCCAACGTGAATCCATCATCAAAGATGCGGATGAACGGCCCCAGGCTTGCCGCTGCGTTGTTGTCCTTGGCCTTTCCCAGCAAGAGCGCCGACCGCCCCTCGACATCGCGCAGGTTCACGTCATTGCCCAGCGTTGCACCGACGATCCGGCCTGTGGAATCCACCGCCAGCACCACCTCGGGCTCGGGGTTGTTCCAATGGCTGACAGGATGCAGCCCGACACTTGCCCCCCAGCCCACCGCCGCCATCGGCTGCGCCTTGGTGAACACCTCGGCATCCGGGCCGATCCCGACCTCAAGGTATTGCGACCACAGCCCTTCATGCTGCAACAGCCGTTTCACCTCGGCCGCCTCGTCCGACCCCGGCACCAGGTCACGCAGGCTGTCGCCGATCACCCGCGCCACCCGGCCCCGGATCGCATCCGCCCGGCCCGGATCGCCGCCCGCGCGTTCCTCGATCACCCGTTCGATCATTGACCGCGCAAAGGTCACACCGCAGGCCTTGACTGCCTGAAGGTCGACCGGCGCGATCAGCCGGGTGATCCCGCCTGTTCCTTCCACTGACGCATGGGCCAGCGCCTCCAGCGATCCGATCGCTTCACCCGCGATCCCCGCGACAAAGGCCCCTATATCGGGCTGCTCCAGCAGATCGCGCATCGTCGGCGCCTCGCGCGTGGTGATGTCCACCACTTCATCGCCGCGCACCGTCACCAGCGAAGGTCCGACCCCCCGCTTCCATACCCGTCCGACGAACATGCCCGTGTCCGGCAGGTTCAACATGCCTTCCCCCAACCTCTGGTTTTCCCCGCGCCATGTTTGCGCAAGGATCGCGCCAAGAGCAAGCGGCGGCAACACGTGTCACATACCGACTTTCGGCCAATCCCACGACAGAGCCTTCACCGTGCTGCAGGATGGATCAACAGCAGGATCAGCCCTGTCTGCGTGGCCGTGCCACGTCGTTTGATCCCTCTTCTTCCGGTCCCAACCCGTAGGACATACGTTTCATCTGCGCGATCACGCGTTCCATCTCGTCATCCGGCAGCACCGGCGGCTCGCCCAGCGCCAGCGCCTGCACATACATCCGCGCCAGCGTCTCCACCTCCACCGCCATCCACAGCGCGCCCTCCAGCGTTGTGCCAAGGCTGATCTGCCCATGCTGGCCCAGAAGGCAGGCCATCCGCCCCTCCAGCGCCTCGATCGCCGCATCCGACAGGGCCTGCGTGCCAAAGGTGGCATAGCGCGCACAGCGCAGCGTGTTGCCCCCCATCACGCCCACCATATAGTGAAAGGCCGGGATCGTGCGGTGGTGACAGGCCACTGATGTGGCAAAGGCCGAATGGCAATGCAGCACCACATTCACATCGGGCCGCGCTTTCAGGATGTCGCGGTGAAACCGCCATTCCGACGAAGGGCGCCGCCCGGCATAGCTGCCATCCCACCCCATCTCCACAAGATCACCGGGCTCCATCCCCTCATAGGGCAGCGACGATGGCGTGATCAGGAACCCGTCACCATGCCGCACCGACAGGTTGCCCGCCGTACCCTGATTGATGCCCGTCTCGTTCATCTTGCGGCAGGTCTGCACCATCTGGCGGCGCAGGGTCAGTTCGGTGTCAGTCATGTCACGGCTTCCTCGGCAAGCGCGCGCCAGCGCGCGGCGTAATCGGTCAGGTCAGGCAGTCCCGTCAGGGGCTGCGGTTCGGTCAGATGCAGGGGCGGCCTCGCCTCGCCCGGCGCGCAGAGCGCCGCCGCCCCGGCGGCAATGCCATAGCTTTCGCTGTGAACCCGCGTCTCGCGCCCCGGTCGCAGCGCCGCCACCAGCGCGGCAAAGGCCGGATCGCGCAGGAAACTGCCGTCCAGCACCCAGGGCCTTTCAGCGTCCAGCCTGTTGCCGCATTCCAGCGTCAGAAACGCCACATACAACACCGCCAGCGCGTGGCGCTCCGCCGCGCCTTCGGGCGGCGGACCCACGATCCGCCCCCGCCCCGCCGTGCCAGGAAACTGCCCGTCATTCGCGCCAAAGCTGGGCAGCGCCACCGTCCCCCGCGCCACGATCCGCGCCAGGGCGGCGGGATCGACCCGCGCCCCCTCCGCCTGCGCACCCGCGACGGCGGCATATTCCCGCCCGCCCATCGTCAGCGCCCCGCCGACAGGCGCGCCCGCCACATCCGCGTTGCAGGTCATCCCCCGCGCCTCGTCCAGCCGCGAAAGGTCCACCCCATCGGCCAGCGCCACGATCCATGTCCCGGTCGAGATGACACAGACCCCCGCCATCCCCGCCGCACGATAGCGGTGGAAATTGGCGCTGGAATCATGCACCCCCGCATGGACCCGCATCGCAGGCACACCCTGCGCGCGCAACGCCGCGCGCACCGCGCCCAGATCATCCGACGCAAGCGCGAAGGGCGGCATCAGCCGCCCCCAGCCCCGCGCCGCCACGATGGGCGACCACCGCCCCCGCGCCACGTTCCACAGATGCGATTGCGCGCCAAGGATGGTGGCCTCACTCACCGCCACCCCCGTCAGCCGCCACGCCCAGTATTGCGGGATGCCCAGACACCACCGCGCCTGTGCAAACTCCTGCGGCCTCTCCCGCTCCGCCCAGAACATCTGCCGCGCGGTATGGGTTGCGGCCATCATCACCGCCGATCCCCGGTCGAAGAAATCCCCCGCCAAGGGCGCATAGTCCTCGGCCAACCCCTCCGGCAGGGGCTGCTCATAATCCACCATCGGCAGCACGGCCCCGTCGCCGCCCGCATCGGGATCGTCGCCTACCAGCACGCCCCCGGACCCATGCCCCGATGCCACGAAATGTGCCAAGGGATGCCGCCGCCCCAGCGCCGCCAGACCCTCCATCACCCAAGCGTTCAACGCCTTCAGATCATGGTGCCGCCACGGCGGCCCCGGCAGCACTGGGTTCGGCGTGGACAACGTCTCCACCACATGCCCATCCACGTCACAGGCCGACAGCTTCACGTTGGATTTGCCCACATCCAGAACCGCGATGCTGCCCGGCCCTGCCATGGCCTAACCGTTTGCCAGCCGGAAATCCTCGTCCCGGCTTTCGGCCATGACGAACCGTCCATTGGGCAGATCATTGCCATCCAGCTTCCACCCGATCTCCTCTGCCGTCAGGTCGTAATGCCGCCACCGCGCGGTCAGCCGTTCCCGCAGCACGGGCTCGGGCACATCGACCAGCACCGCCACAGCAAACAGGGGCCGCAGCCGCGACCACGGCTCCTGCCCCAGCAGCAGGTAATTCCCCTCGGCCACGATCACCGGCACATCGGCGGGGATCATCCGCGCCCCTGCCCGCGCGATCTCGATATCGCGGTCAAAGACCGGCACGGCCACGAAATCCTCATCCCGCGCCCTGAGCCGCTTCAGCGTGTGGTAAAGCCCGCCCACATCAAACGTCTCCGGCGCGCCCTTCCTTGGCCGCAGCCCCGCTGGCACCAGATGCAGGTCGTCGTAGTGATACCCATCCATCGGCAGCACCGCCGCCAGCCCCGCCTGCCCCGCGTTCAGCGCATCGCACAGCCGCTCTGCCACGGTGGATTTGCCAGACCCCGGCGCCCCGGCAAGGGCCGCGATCACGCGCCCCCCGCCCTTGGCCCGTTCCGCGAGAAGGGCTGCCAGCCCCGCGATATCGATGGATGGTGCCGCCACGTCGCCCCTCAGATCAGCCGATACTGTTTGGCCTTATTGCGCAGGAAGGGCAGGCCCTTGTCCATCACCTCCTGGAAATTTTCCGCAACCGGCCGCCAGACCGCCAGCCCGTAACCCACCTCCGGCGGCATGTTGATGAAGCTTTCCATCGCCAGCCCGCCCTTAAACCCGATGGCTGCCAGCGTGGCGTAAACCTCGTCCCAGTCGCAGGTCCCTTCGCCCGGCGTGCCACGGTCGGACTCGGACAAATGGATATAGCGCAGGTGTTCCCGCGCATCGAGGATGCCGTTCCCAACCCCCTTTTCTTCGATGTTCATGTGATAGGTATCAAGATGGATGAAGATATTGTCCGCCCCCACCTTTTCGATCATCCATTTGGCCTGCCAACCGGTGTTGATCAGATGGTTCTCGTAGCGGTTCACCGGTTCGATGCCGAAGGCGATGCCCTTCTTCTTGGCATGCTTTGCCACAGCCGCCAAAGCGCGGGCAACATTGTCATATTCCGCCGCCGTCGGCGGCAGGCCCGTGCGTTGCCCGATCCCGCCATAGGTCACGCCTGACAGCGCTTCTGCCCCCATCTCGGCGGCCGTGTCGATGCTGTCACAAAGCTGTTCGATTGCACCATCAGGATTGACCGAAGCCCAATTCTTTTCCGGCAACCCCAATGAACAGACCGCGCGCATATTGTGCTTTTCCAGCAGTGCCCGCGTATGTGCTGCATCCACGATGGATGTATTCAGCAGCGCGATCTCGATGAAATCCATCTTGTAGGCCGCGGCAGAGGGGATGGTCCGTTCCGCCCCCGCCCTGTCCCAATGCATGGTCCACATGCTGGTGTGAACACCAAATCCTTCCATCGCGTCCCCCCTGTCGCCTTTGTCCGATCCGTCGCGCAGCGACATAGAGCGGAGCCTTCAAGCCGATCAGGACAAGTCAGCAGGCAAAAGTAAACAGGTTCTCGTTGCCTATGCTGATCCAACCTCAACGGACGGTCACAGAAAGGCGCGGTCACACTCAAATCTGCCTCGGCACACCGCGCAACGGGCAATAGGAACTTTGGAAATGGTCAAGGGGCGGGCCAATGCCCGCCCCCCCTGCCTGCAGCGCAAAGTTGGTTTCAGTCCTCAAGATGCTGGCGCAAAATCGTTCCGCTCGCTACGTCGACATACATTTCCACGTGCTGGCCTTCGGGCGTGACCACCTCCAACTCGACGACAGACCCATCCTCACGGCTGATGTCCAGAACGCGATAGCCGCGCGATTCCCAGTCCGACACCACATCGCCCAGTACGGGCAGGACCATTCCGCCTTGGGAATAATCATCCGCCCCATGCCCGCCATGGCGACGGCCGTGGTCGTCAAAGCCCACATCGTCGCTGCCACGGCCGCTCGTGTGGCCGCCATTGTCATCCCCGCCCCGATCATCACTGCTACGATCATCACTGCCACGGCTGTCGCCGCCCCGGTCATCGCTGCCACGGTCATCGGTGCCGCCATAGGCCGTGCTTGTGACCGACATCAGCGAAAGCGCCCCGACCACAGCAGCCACCATGGCAAAGCCCATCGAGATATTGCCTGCACGGCGAAGTTCATTGGCGTTCATTGGTTCATCCTCTCGTTCTTTTTCGATTGCCCCAACTCTCGGGATGCCCCAACTTTGCATGAGTCGTCTGACAGCCTCCTGACCGGCGCTGTCAGCCAATTGTCAGCTTCACCCATGTAAAACAGATGCATGACGCGCCCGGCCATCCTCCTGTTTCTCGCGATACTGCTTGTCGCCACACCCGTTGCCGCCAAAGATGGCGGCGATGACGGTGGTGGTGGCAGCGGGCATGGTGGCAACGGGGATGACAGCAATGGCGACGACAGCGGCGATGACGACGACGATGACAGTGGCCGCGCCCGGGCGGGTGTATCGTCTGGTGTTATCCTGCCTCTCTCGTCTATTCTTGGCGGCATTGAAGACAACTTCGGTGCTCGCATGATCGATGCGGAACTGGGTCGAAAGCGTGGACGCACGACCTATGAACTTGAATTGATCACACCCTCAGGCAGAGTGCTGGAAGTGACCGTCGATGCCGCAACCGCCCGCGTGATCAAGGTCGACGATTGATGCGCGCCCTCGTCGTCGAAGATGACGCCCGCATCGCGAGCATGGTCTCGACCGCGCTTTCAGCGGCGGGGTTTCGGGCCGAAACCGTGGCTGACGGCGAAACTGCATGGTTCCAAGGCGGGACAGAGGATTACGATCTGGTCATCCTTGATCTGGGCCTGCCACGGCTGGATGGCCTGACCCTTTTGAAACGCTGGCGCGCCGAAGGGCGGGGTTTTCCCATCCTGATCCTTTCCGCCCGCGGCACATGGTCCGAACGCGTCGAAGGGATCGAAGCCGGGGCCGATGACTACCTTCCCAAACCCTTCATGGTCGAGGAAATGACCGCCCGCGCCCGCGCCCTGATCCGCCGCGCCGCCGGGCAGGCGCAGCCGCTGCACCATGTCGCGGGCCTGAGCATTGACCTCAACCGCATGACGGTGCAGCGCGACGGTCTGCCTGTCGCCATGACCCCGCTCGAATTCCGGCTCCTTTCTTATCTTCTCCTGAACCGCGACCGCACCGTGGCTCCGACCGAATTGCTCGACCATCTGTACGGCACTGAAGACGGGCGCGAGGCGAACGCGGTTGAGGCTATCATCACCCGTCTGCGCCGCAAACTTGGCTCAAAGGCCATCGAAACCCGGCGTGGCTTTGGCTACACGCTGGGTGGGGACGCATGAACCGCAGTTCCCTGCGCCTGCGCCTCGCACTTGCGGGGGGATTGGCGCTGATCGTCACCCTCGTCGCAGCGCAGTTTGGTCTGTCGATCCTGTTCAACCGCCATGCTGAGCGTGCCATCGCCACGGATCTGTCCGATCTGTCGGATTACCTTGTCGCCGCGCTCGATCCAGCGCCCGAAGGTGGCCTTGCCCTTGCGGAACCGCCACCGGACCCCGCTTTCAACCGCCCTTATTCCGGCCGCTACTGGGCAGTCTCAACATCAGATCAGGACTGGACCTCCCGCTCCTTGTGGGACTTCACCTTGATCCTTCCGGCCGCACCGCCACCGGGCGAAACCGTTCTGCTCACCCTGCCCGGCCCGCAGGACACGGCGCTTCTTGCCCTTGACCGCACAGTGATCCGCCCCACGCCCTCAGGCGAAAGCGTCGTTCGGATCACAACGGCACTGGATCGCGCGCGGATCGACACGGCCCGCGCGGCCTTTGGGTCGGACATGCTGCCATGGCTGGCGGCGCTCGGTCTGTTGATCCTCGCCGCAGGGGCGATGCAAATCAGGGTTGGCCTTGCCCCGCTTGCCACCTTGGGCCAGCGCTTGCAGTCGCTTGCCTCCGGGATGCAGGACCGCATCGGTGACAGCGTGCCGCAGGAACTTGCCCCGCTGGCCCGACAGATCGACCATCTGCTTGATGCCCGCGCCACCGAGATCGACCGGTCCCGCCGCCGCGCCGCCGATCTGGCGCATGGGCTGAAAACTCCGTTGCAGGCCTTGCTCGGCGATGCCGCCCGTCTGCACGATGCCGGTCGCACGGACGAGGCGGCGGGAATTGAAACCATCGTCCAGTCAATCCGCCAGCAGGTCGACCGCGAACTCACTCGTGCCACACTGGCGGGCGGAATCCACGGAAGCGGCGCCGATGTCGCCCGTGCCCTGCGTGGTGTGGTCGGCGTGCTGGAACGCACGCCCCGCGGCGCAGCGCTCGACTGGAGGATGGATCTGACAGAGGGGCTTACAGCCCGTATGGACAGCGCCGATCTGACCGAGGCGCTTGGCGCCTTGATCGAAAATGCCGCCACCCATGCCAAAAGGCAGGTTGTCCTCTCAGCCCGCCGCGACGGCCCGCATGTCCTGATCGTCATTCGCGACGATGGCCCCGGCATGCCCCCTGATCAGATCGGCCGCCTGCGCCAACGCGGCCAGCGGCTCGACACAGCGGAACAGGGTGACGGGGGCACTGGCCTTGGCCTTTCCATCGCGGATGAGATCATCACACGTGCCGAAGGAAAGCTGGAGTTCGACAGCGCCGGCGATGGACTGCATGTCACGCTTCACCTGCCCGCTTTGCAAAAGGCGTGATGCCGCAAAAAACAAAGGGCCTTCCCATCTTCTGGGAGGCCCTTTGATCTTCAGCGCATCATCCTGTTTACGTGGCCTTGTCCCTAAGCAATGCTTCTGTTCCGCAAATGCGCAGGACGCCGGGTCTTAGTGCATCGGCACGCCAAGTCGGCACTGCAACAATGCCACGAACTTCTCACGAAACTCGGGGCGGCCCGACAGGATCGTCATCACCTCATTTGCACCCCATCCACCTACGTCAATCTGCCCTGTCTGCGCCCATTGGCCGATAAGTGTTTGAAGGTCCGTCAATTCTCGGTCGTACATTTCTTTTTTATCCGTCTGCTCTGTCACGGAAACTCAGTATAGGGCAACCTCGGCCGGATCAATCCGACCGAGGTCTGATGCGCTTACAGATTAAAGGACGATCCATCCAGGTTGTGCGCGCCGCGCAGGGTCAGGGTGAAGTCCGCATCCGCATCGCCGTCGGTGAAGCCTTCTATCAGCGTGTCCACGCCATCGGCGGTGGCCACTTCGCGGATCACAAGGTTGCCCGCCGCCGTGGTGCCCTGACCGGCCAGCGTGAAGCTCTGGTTGCCATTGCTGCCAACCATCGCATCAATCCCCGACAGGTCGATCCGGTCGCCCGGGCGGAAGTCGGTGATCACGTCGCCATTCGCCGCTCCGGCCGAGACGAAGACGAACACATCCTCGCCATCGCCCCCGGTCATCACGTTGATCGACAAGGATGCCTTGATCACATCATTGCCCTGGCTGCCGATGACGTTCTCGATGCCGACCAGATGATCGGTGACACCGCCCGCCCGCGCCGTGCCGATGGGGGTATAGGCCCCCAGATCGATCACCGCGCCACCCATGACCGCCGACAGATCGAGCGTATCGCTGCCTGCCCCGCCAAAGATCATGTCGGCCCCGTCGCCATCCTGCACGATGAAGATGTCGTCGCCTTCACCGCCCAGTTGCACGTCACGACCAGCGCCGCCTTCGATCACATCAGCGCCCGAGCCGCCGACAGCCACGTCACTGCCGCCATTGCCCAGGATGATGTCCGCGCCGCCCTTGCCCAGCAGGGCATCGCCCTGCTCGCCACCGACAATCACATCATCACCCGCACCGCCAACCTGCACCCCGGCCGTGGAGCCCGGCATCAGGACCACACCCTCCAGCTCCGGTGCCGGTGCCGGGGTTCCAGTGCCTGAACCGGTGCCCGTTCCAGTGCCAGTACCGGTGCCCGAACCAGTGCCGGAACCCGAACCCGAGCCTGTGCCGGTTCCAGTCCCAGTTCCCGAGCCAGTGCCGTTGCCAGTTCCCGATCCTGTCCCGGTCCCGGTTCCCGAGCCAGTGCCCGAACCCGTACCTGTCCCCGAACCGCTGCCCGTGCCGTCTCCGGCCGAGTCATCGTCGCCATCGTCATCGCCGCTGCCCGTACCGCCGCTTCCGGTGTCACCATCGGCCGAGTCGTCGTCACCGTCAGTGTCGTCGTCATTGCCGCCGGTGTTGCCGTCATCGCCACCGCCAGCGTTGTCACCGTCGCCATCGCCGCCACCGGCGTTGTCGCCGTCACCGCCCCCGGCATTGTCTTCGTCCGACACTTCGAAGATCCGCTCGTCCAGCCCGGTCAGCCCGGTATTGCGCATCACGATTTCCGAGAAGCTTTGTCCTTCGACGAAGTTCTCATAGAGGTCGAAGTTCTCCAGCCGGTCGACATAGTAGAAGCGATCGCCTTCCTGCAGACGGTCAAGCTGTTCGTGGATGATCGCCCAGAACGTCGACCCGACGACCCCGCCGTTCACCTTTGCCTCGGCCAGACCACCCACCCAGAGGTCGACACGGTCGATCCCCTTGACGGTGAAGCTGCCATCGCCGTTGTCCACCAGGGTGATTTCCGGGTTCAGGTCGGCAAAGGCATCTGCCGCCGCCTGATCGGCCAGCACGAGATCGGGATAGGCCTGCTGGAACTGGGCCAGAACCGCCGCCGACAGGTTGTTGCGTGCCCCGAAATCGGCCCAGCTGGTGTAGGGCTGCAGATCCGCTGCATCAAGGAAGCTGAGCGCCTCTTGAATGTAAGGGCTTTGCGAGGCGAGAAGCGCCGCCTTGACCTGGTTCAGCGTGCCGATCCCCACATCGCGGCCACGGGCCACGTTGAAAGAGAACAGATCGGCGCTGACGCGGACCAGATCGTTGCGCACACCGTCGACGATATTCACGTCGACCTCTTCTGCCGCCTGACCCGCGATCCCGCTGAGCACGGCGCCTGCACCAAGCTGGGCATAGCCCGGCTGCGGCACATAACCATACTGCGCCAATGTGGCGAGGCTTTGGGTAAAGGCCCCTTCGGCATTGGTCGGGTTGAGGAAGGCATCAAACAGCGACACCTGCGACACGCTGCCATCAGGGTTGGTCACCGAAATCGTCTGCCCGATCATCGTATGGCCGAAGCGGTAGACCGCCGAGGCGAACTCCTGGCTGATGGAGGCATCGGTGGCCGGGTTCCATTCGGTGAAGCCGTGATCGCCGTCACCCCGGATCCCTTCCCCACCCAGCAGCTTTTCAGCGAACTCGGTGAATACGACGCGCTGATATTCAGCCTCGTTCACGATCTTGGCGGCTTGGAACAGTTCTTCCGGTGTCAGGGTCGTGTTGCTGGCATCATAGAGCGCCTCCAACTGATCCACGTGATAGTTGTGGTTGCGGGCAAAGATCGTGTGCATCGACGTAAGGGTGATGTTTTCATTCACCCGGCCGTCGCCTGCTACGATGTGATCCAGCAAGTTGATGAAGGGGTTGGCATCCAGCAGAAGCGGCTGGCCCTCGCCCATGAAGTTGCCTGCAAGCTGGGCCACCACGGCGGTGTTGAAGCTGCCATCGGCGTTCAGCAAGCCGGGGTAGTAATCCAGCAGTGTATGGCCACCTGCGGCAAGTCCACCGCCGGTAAAGACGGTGCCTGCCTCGATATGGTGTTCCAGAACACCGCGCAGGGTGGGCAGCAGCTGGTATCCATCAGCCGAAGGATCATCCGCCCCGAGCAACACCCGCGCGCCCAGACCGCCATTGCCATCGCTTTCGCGCAGCAACTGCCCGATGAGCGTGGTGGAGCCGTAGACCTGGTTCTGATCGACGAAGGGCGAGGTGATGTTCAGGTGCTGTGCAGCCCCATCGGCATCAAAGCCCACCACCGAAGCACGGGTCAGGTCGGCTGGGTTCTGCGACGTTGCGCCCATGCCCGGTCCGCCGATCTGGATGGTTCCCGCGCCCCCTTTCGGGATGAACGAAAGACCGTGATCGAAGTACTGCGCGAAGGCCATGAAGAATGTATTGGCCTGCGTGCTTTGCGGGGTTCCCGCCTCTTGCGTGCCCAGAATGTCCGAGATGCTGCGCGCATCCAGCCCGTCGAAGATCGGGTTGATCTCGTTGTTCACGCCGCCTTCTTCAAGCTCGCCCGAACGGTTGGGCGTGATGCGGATGAACGGCTGACCATGGGCGCCCATGGTCGGGTTGGCAGGATTGTTGCCCTCACCCGTCAGGGTGCGGACGCCCAGCGCATTGGCCGCATCGTCATTGCCATCGGGGTTGATGCCGCGGACCAGATCCAGCAGCCAGTCGCTGTCTTGCGTGGTGAGTTGCGGATTCGAAACATCGTTTCCGCCGCCGTTTCCGTCAGTGCTTCCCGTGCTGTTGGAAAGCGACGGAAGCGCAGTGATAGAGCCGGTAAAGGTGACTGCATGGCTGCCATTGGACATGGTGACCGTGCCGTTGCCGTTATCCGTCGCTGTGTAAGAGGCGGGGTCGCTGCCTTCTGGTACTTCGATCACATCCTGTGCGCGCAGCGTGCCAACAATGGTGTCATTGCCGCCCGCCGTCCTGAAAACGATACGATGCGCCGAAGTTAGGGCCGAAATGTCAACGCTGTCCGCCCCCTCAGTCCCGTTGATGGTGATCGTCGAAAGATTGAGACTGGTCGTCACAAAATTCCCGGCAACCGAGATGGAGTCTCCGGCAGCGGTGCCGTTGTTGTTGCCCAGTCCGCCACCATTATTGGCCGAGGCAAGAAAACCGTTCACGACGATCTCTTCGACATTATCTAGTTCTGCTATGACGCTTGTAACGCCACCCGCCACACGAATGACGGCGATTTCCGTTGCCGCATTGAGGGCAGGCTGGCCTTGCGTGGCGAGAAGCAATTCAATCTGGCTTCTGTTGAAGGCGTTCACGCCGCCTCCGGAAACGGCGAAGATCGTAAATGATTCCGGCTGCGCATTTCCGGTGATGGAGACCGTATCCACGCCACCACCCTGGCCATCAATGAAATCACGCCCGTCGCCCGCATTTATGACGATCAGATCGTTGCCGCCACCGCCAAGAAGCGTGTCGTTTGCATTGCCTCCGGTCAAGGTATCTGCCCCGGCTCCGCCGTCAATGATATCGGCACCGCCACCACCGTTGATAATGTCCGCGCCACCATTCCCGAACAGCAGATCCGCCCCACCGCCGCCATTGATCAGATCGTCGCCCGCACCGCCGTTTACGGTATCTGCCCCGCCATTGGCGTTGACGGTATCATTTCCGCCCAGCGCGTTGATCGCATCATCATCCGCTGTCCCGTTTAGCACTTCGGCCGCCGCGGTTCCGGTGATTGCTGGGGCGATGTTCGACGTGATGGCCGAAATCAGTTGCGTCACATTGCCGTTGATATCCGTGACGGTCACCAAAACACGCAGGGGTTCACCGACCTCGTCCGCCGTAGGGGCGAAGGTTGCGCCGGTCTCGCCATCAAGATCGGTCCATGTTCCGTCATGCAGGTGCTGCCATTGCAGGGTGAAGGCCGGGCTGGCCAAGCCATCCAGATCCACAAGGCTGGTCACGCTTACCGTCAGGGTCTGGCCAACTGTAGGTGTGGTGTCAGAGATCGCTATAGTGGCCGTTGCCGGCCGATCCACGATCAGACTGTTGACCGCCACATCACCATCATTGAACCGCAGCACCTCAATGTTGCGCAGGGTGTCGGTGCCTTCGTTGAACAGCTTCAGCGCCTCTGCCTCGGTAAAGTTCAGATCGGCAGGGTCGCTTTCTGTCACATGAGTGACGACCACGCGGTCTGCGAAGCGGGTGATGATATAGTTTTCGCGGATATCCCAGAATTCAGCCACATCGGTGTCGCCGGTGGCGTTTCCGTCAACCACTTCACGAACCATCTCAAGCTGGCTGGGCGCGATGGTCCCATCCAGAAGCTGAACCATGATTTCGGACAGACTGTCGATAGTTTCCGGCACGCCAGCCGGGCGCGGACCGTTGATCTGGATCCGCACATTCAGCCAATGGTCACCGTCGATGAAATCATCACCGCCACGGCCCATGATTACGTCGCTGCCGCCGCCACCCAAAAGGATATTGCCTTTGGTAAAGGCGGCATCAGTGCCGTTCACATAGGTGCCGAGCAATTCGCGCAGGCCAGCGATCCGGCCTATGCCTTCCTGAGTCAGTTCATGCCCCGTCAGCGTGGCCTCATTCTGGCCGAGGGTTACCGCAGGGTCGAGATCGGCACCCGTGCGGTCATCGCCCCAGATCTGATCGTCCTGATCATAGCCTGACGCGCCTTCCACCCGGTCGAACCGGTTGCGCAGGATGTCTTGCTGGTCGGTGGCAAAGATCTTGCGGTTCAGGTCCAGATCGGCGGCGATGCGCACATCCTTGTAGGTCACCCAGTCAAAGCCGAACATGCCTTCGGCCCGGATGACGCTTTCGCCCATCACCATGATGTCGTCGCCGCTTTCGGCGTCGAAGTCGGTTTCGTTGTCACCGGCGAACATGATGTCATGGCCGATGATGGTAGAGTTGAAGAACAATTCCGAGTTGTCGCCCGAGATAACGTCGAACCCGCCTGCGCCTTCGATCCAGTCGTCGCCTTCCGAACCGTTCAGCAGGTCGGCACCTGCGCCGCCCAGCAGGAAGTCATCGCCTTCGCCCGCGATGGCATGCTTGGCATCATCGGGCCCCAGAATGATCACGTCCACGCCGCGCCCGCCGAACAGAAGTTCGGCGGCGCCGCCGCCGGAATGCAGCACGTCATCGCCGTCTTCGCCGTGCAGGAAGGACACGTCGCCACCATCCAGAAGGATGTCATTGCCCGCGCCGCCGTGCAGATGGTTGACACCTGCACCGCCGATCAGCAGGTCATCCCCGCCGTCGCCCCAGTGCGTATCGTCGCCATCATCGCCGATCAGGATGTTCCGGGCGTCCGTGCCGCCCAGCACCACGTGTTCACCACCGTGGAACTCCAGCCGGTTGTCATAAACCCGCGCACCCACCGTGATGGGGCCGTCTTCGCGTTCCACCTTGGACCGCCCGATGGCACCGAGGAAGGGGTCGAACTCGTCATTCGTCGGATCAACCTCAAGCTGATAGCGCATATCGACTTCGAGGATGTGGTCGACATTGCCGAACACCTCACCCGGAAGGTGGCTGCCACCTTGGCCAAAATCGGTGTTGTTCATGATGATCGACGCGAAGGAGTTGTTCTCCAGCTCGTTCAACATGTTCAGACCCTGAGTCCGGGTCAGATAGTAGAAGCGGTCGTTGTTCTGCAGGTTTTCAAGCTGCACTTCAAAGACGAAGGCAAAGGTCGAACCCAGCATCCCGCCGAAGGGCATGATCTTTTCAGCCAGACCGCCGATCCAGAATTCGACATTGTTCAGACCGCCCAGCGCAGCGTCCAGCTCATAGGGGCCTGTCGCATTAAGGAAGGCGCGACGGTCGGCTTCGAACTCCGCCAGCGCGGTGCCGGTCAGGGTGTCATCGCCAAGGACCAGCTTCATCGCTGCGTCCCGCTTGTCCGCCGCCGTTGTGGCAAGCAGGATCGAGGCATGCGTGCCATAGGCCGCGATGAAGTTGATGATTGAGGCCGAGTTCTTCAGGTTGACCGCGAAATCCGCCCAGCTTGTGTAGGGGCGAAGCCAATCGGAACCGGTCGCTTCAAAGAACGTCTGACGCGCAACCTGCAGCGAAGGAATGCCGGTGTCGCGGCCCCGCGCGATGTTCAGCGCGGCAAGGTCCAGCGGCAGGCCGACAAGGTTGTTGCGCAGCGCACTGGTGACAAACTCATCAATCGAGTTGCCGGTTTCCGCCGTCATACCACGGATGACGGCGCCAGCCGCTTCATCCGCCGAAATGCTGCGGTTATTGTCAAAGGCGACGGGGTTCAAGAAAGCGGCGATGAGGCCGGTATCCTCGGTGATCGCCGTGACAGTGCCATCAAGACCAGTTTCAAAGCGCACCGTGTCAACGTTTTCGGTCAGCATCGAATGTCCGAAGCGATAGACGACATGGGCGAACTCGGCAAAGATCGCCGGGTCGATATCGGTGATGGTGTTGAACACGAAGGCGTCGATGTCGGGGTGGACGCGGCGCGCGAATTCTTCGAACACCATATGCTGATACTGCATCTCGGTGGCGAAGCGGGCCGATTGGAACAGGCGTTCGCCGTCCCATGTCAGCGAAGCCGGATCAATCGAAGTGGCATCCGTGCCGGGCGCAAGATCAATGAGCAGCCATTCATTGATGAAAGCCAGATCGGCGGTTTCCAGAATCGTCGCCTTCATCGCGTCGACCTGGCGGTTATGCTCCGAATGGAAGATGTGGTGAACGGCGGTCAGGCCGAAGTTTTCATTGGCGCGCCCGTCGCCCGCCATGAAGTGCCGGTCGAGCAGTTCGTTGTCATATGCGGTGCGAACGCCGGTGAGCGGATTTTCGTTCGAGAAATCCAGCGGATCGGTCACACCGACCACGCCATCCCGGTCGGCCGTCATCAAGAAAATGTCGTTCGTCGTCCCGGGATTGCGGTCAAGGTCGTAAAACCCCGGATTTGCGGTATGGGCGATATCTTCAAGGAAGGCATGGCCGGTCGGAACGGAATCGACTGTGCTGACAGGCGCCAGTGGATTGCCCTCAACCAACATCGTCTGGACAACACCGCCTTCAGTCACCACCGCGCCGGTAACCGGGTCCACCATCACAGGCGCTCCGCCTGCATCGCGCACGATCTTGACCATCTGCGCATAGCCGTTCGGGCCAAGAATAAGGTTTCCGTATTCATCGGTAGCCAGCAGCGGCACGCTGTGAACGTCAAAATCGTTCAACTCGATCCCCAGCAGGGTGCGCGCCTGCAGTTTCACATCCGCCCATGTCGCCATCCCGTCGCCGGGGCCGTGCAGCAATTCGCCGGTCGAACGGGTCTCATCGCCCACTCGGATGTATTCCCTAAGGAAGACCTGATGCGAAGCATGCGACGTATAGGTCTGGTTCTGATCGACCCAGGGAGTCGTCTTGTTGGCATGTTCGCGAATGTCGTCGCCATTGCCAAGAATGCCATCCGGCCCCGGCTGGTTGGTGGCGCGGGTCAGAACCATGAAGTTGGTGTTCGACCCCGGCACGTAAAGCGGATCATCGGGGCTCAGCGGGATGTAGACCGTGCCAGAACCGCCCTTGGACACCAGATCCAGACCGTGATCGAAGAACTGGCCGAACAGTGTCATCCATGAGTTGAAGGGCGCAGTCAGACCTTCATCCGGCGAAACATCCGGGATGCGGACGTTATAGCTGCCGTCGGGCGAAAGGTCGATTTCGATCCCGGTCGAGGTGACCAGCCCATCCACCGCGGCCTTGGCCGCCACTGTTGCGGCCGATGCCGGATCGGCCCGATAGGCCGCCTGATAGGCGTTGTAGGCGGTGACAATGCCCTGCGCCGCGTCAACAACACCTGCGGGCTCGATCGTGCCAAAGCGCATGAGCCAGGCGGATACCGCCGCGATGTTGGACAGCGACTGATCCGCAATCAGGTTTGAGATCAGGCGAGGGTCGGAGTCAAAGACGTTGCCCGAGAAGGACGCATAGGTCGTGGCCGGGCCGCCGGGCGCACCAAAGGGCGATGCGTCGGCAGTCTGGAAACTGGGCGGCAGCAGCCGTGGCATCAGCTGATCGGCCGACCCCCAAAGTTCGCGCCCCTCGACAAGGTTGTTGTAGGTGCCATTCACCGTCCGCAGACCATAGGGAAGATGCGGGTCCGAGATCAGATCGGTTAGCTCCGCGCCGGCTGCGTGTTCCTCGGCAATCTTGATTTGCTGAAGGATGAATTCCAGGTCGTGGCGATTAACGTAAACCATCTTGCGTATCCTGTGTTCATGGACAGTTTTGTGCCAAGCCGGAACGAGGCGCGAATAGGAATGATAAACAGTCGCAAGCATTGGTCCCTTCGACAAACGGCGAGGGTCCAACAATCGGTGCGTCTACGGTCCAATGCTTCTTCAGACCTAAGTCTGATCGAAGGGCGCAAAACGCGCCTGGCAGGCCCTTTCAGCGAACCCCGCCATAGGCGGCAGGCGCGGCTGCCGCCTTGGAAGCCCGACGATTGCTCTGATGCCTGACCCTGTAGCTGCGCGGGTTTCCGCCATTTGCCCAACTGTGGGGGGATATGACCATTTTTCCGCTTGAGGGTCAGAGGCACGCAAAAACGAATCAGTTTACGTAACGCTGGTAACCCTCAGTGATGCGTCGATCCGCGTCCTCAACCTATGGGCGAAACCTATCGGGGAACGCGCCAAAGTTCCGACACAGTTAGGTCAAACTTGTATCACCCGAAAACTTTGTTTGTTGCGGCATGCGAAACGAACCCCACGCAACTGCTTGAATTATCTACGTGCTCAACCACTAATCATGGCGAAACTATGTCCTAAAGCCGGCAGCATATAAACTTTCGTTTAGACCTAGCCAGCAATTAAGGTAGGTTAATTCTGGGGGCTATGGGAAGCGGTCGGCTCAACCGACCCGAACCAGCAAGTGGGACTGACATGCTGAATCTTGTTCTTGTTGACGACCATCCGATTGTGCTTGCCGGTCTTGTCGACATCCTGCGCGCTCATGCGCAATATCAGGTTGTTGGGACCGGATCGACGGCGGAAGCTGCACTCCGCCTCGTCCGTGAAGGGAATTGCGACGTGCTCGTCGCGGATCTGAACCTTCCGGGAGACATGATCGAGACAATCCGCCAGATCCGGGCTGACCAGCCCGAGGTCAAGATCCTCGTCTTCACCGCAGCAGCCAGTCCGGAGATCTGCATGCAGGTCCTCGCGGCAGGCGCCAACGGGTTTGTGCTGAAAGGCAGCTCGGGCGGTGATCTGTTCTACGCGATCGAAGAGGTTGCGGCAGGCAAGGAGTTCATCTCCTCCTCCATGGCGTCGAAGGTCATCCGCGAGATGCGGATCGCCGAACAGCGCAAGGCGGAACGTGCCTCGGTCGCGCTGAATTCACGCGAAGATCAGGTTGTGCGGGAACTGCTGAACGGCGCCTCAAACAAAGAGATCGCCAACAAGCTGAACCTGTCGGACAAAACGGTGAAACACTACATGACCCAGATCATGCAGAAATTCAACGCGCGTAACCGACTTGAGGTCGTGCTTGAGGTTCAGCGCATGAATGGCACCAACGACAGCCAGCCGCGCTATTACGCCTGAACACCTGACGCCTTGACTGTGGGGGATGCGGTCGCTCCGCACTTCACGGAACGGGGGTCAGGGGATGTCTGGCCAGTAATCCGGCCGGTCCCTTTACCTCTGGAATTCGACTGAACGAAGTGTCCCGACGTTTGGGCGCAGGGCTGCGCATTGCCTTCTGACAGGGCTGCGAACCCGGACCGCATCAGGACAAGACCAACAATCACTGGGCGTAAGCCATTGGAACGCAGGTCTTTTCCTGCGCGACCAGGGAAGTTGCACCCGCCTTCAACAGCCACGACCCACCCAACGCGGGTGCAGATGACAGGAGCACAAACCATGACAAGCCGGGCGCAGGACGTAGCACTCTACCTGTCAAACCACTTTCAGTACGCCTGGGAAGGGTTTGGCTTTTTCGACCTGCAGCGCCTGCTGTATCTGGCGCAGGGGTGGCACCTGGCGACGGGGCGGGGGGTGTTGTTTTCCGAGTCGATCGGGGCGCATCGGTCGGCGCCGCTGACCTATACGGTCAAGGGGCTGCTGCCGATGGACGAGATGCTGCCGCACCCCGATCTGACGGAAGAGGATGAAGAGTTCCTTGAGACATTCTGCATGACCTACGGCGTTGCAGATCGGGGCGCGGTGCAGCGTCAGGTGGATCGCGAGGATGGGGCATGGCGGTTGGCGCAGGTCACCGCAGGCGAAGGCGCGACGATCCCGCTGCCGCTGATGGAAGCCACCTTCCGGTTGATGTTGCTGGATCACATGGACAGCGGCAAGCAGTTGCGTCAGACGCAAATGATGGCGCAACAACAACGGCTTGCGTCATCGAACGTGGTGCAGTTCCGCGCCCGCTGCTAACGTTCAGGCGGCCTGTTTCACGCCCGGCAAAAGCGCTGGGGTGAAGGGGTGCCAATCGAAATCGTAGTAGCCAAACATCTGGGCCAAGGCTGCATCAGAGGCGGCTTTGGCTTTCGGGTCGGTGGGCAGACGGATCAGATCGGACATCGGTATTCTCCTTGTGACCCCTGACCTATGCCTCTGGGCGGGGCGGGGTAAGGGGTGGTTTTGCAACCGCGCCATGCGCCCGGCGCAGGGCTGCGCGCGGCGCGTTAAACTTGTTCTTTTCCAACCACTTGGGCCAAAGGTGCCGGTGCAGCACGCGGTGCAGCGCTCCGGTGCAGACTCCTGTGCATACGCGCGGTGCCGCAATTTTGTGGAAAGGATTCGATTAACCTTCTAGCGGCCGTTCTGGCGACTCACTCCCTGTCACTGTCAAAATCGTTTCAGCCGTCGTTCGGGCGGAAAAATTGTTACAATCATATGCGACGACACTTGCTGAGTCGGCATTTCCGCCTTTAGCGTGTTCTTACGGTCTGGAACCGTCCAACGCTGCTGATGGGGAAACCGCATGGCCTTTGGCGTGCGGCCGGATCAGGACGAAAACACGAACGGGGAGACGTTCACATGAAGATTCGTAACATGCTGTTTGCTTCGGCAAGCATTGCCGGGATGCTGCTGGCACCAATGGCGCAAGCGCAATCGATGGAAGAGCTGGAGGCCGCTGCCAAGGCCGAAGGCATGCTGTCCACCATCGCGCTGCCGCATGACTGGTGCGGCTATGGCGACGTGATCGCCGGCTTCAAGGCAAAGTATCCGGAAATCACCGTCAACGAGCTGAACCCCGATGCGGGTTCGGCAGACGAGCTGGAGGCCGTGAAGGCCAACAAGGACAACAAGGGCCCGCAGGCCCCCGACGTTCTGGATGTGGGCCTTGCCTTTGGCCCGCAAGCCAAGGCCGAGGGTCTGACCCAGCCGCACAAGGTTGCGACCTGGGACGAGATCCCGGAAAGCATCAAGGATCCGGAAGGCCATTGGTACGCCGACTATTATGGCGTGATGTCTTTCATTGTGAACAAGGACATCGTCGAGAACGTACCGCAGGATTGGGCTGATCTGCTCAAGCCCGAATATGCTGGCATGGTTTCGCTGGCCGGTGATCCGCGCGCATCGAACCAGGCGATCCTGGGTGTTCTGGCGGCGGGCATGTCGACCGGTGCCGCACCGGGCGAAGCTGCCGGCAAGGCGGGGCTGGACTTCTTCAAGGCGCTGAATGATGCGGGCAACTTCGTTCCGGTCATCGGCAAGGCCGGCACGCTGGCGCAGGGCACCACGCCCATCGTCATCATGTGGGACTATAACGCGCTGGCCGCGCGCGACACGCTGGCTGGCAACCCGCCGGTTGAGGTGGTCGTTCCGAAATCGGGCGTCCTGGCCGGTGTCTACGTGCAGGCCATTTCCGCCTATGCGCCGCAGCCGAACGCTGCGAAGCTGTGGATGGAATACCTGTACAGCGATGAAGGTCAGCTTGGCTGGCTGAAGGGCTATTGCCACCCGGCGCGCTTCAACGCGATGGCTGCTGCTGGCAAGATCCCGCAGGACCTGCTGGATGCTCTGCCCCCGGCAGCATCTTATGAAGCCGCCTACTTCCCGACGCTGGAAGAAGTGGATGCCAACAAGGCCGCCGTCACCGGTGGCTGGGATGCCGTTGTCGGCGCCAACGTTGCCGAGTAATCTGTCCGCGTGACAGCATCGCCTGCCCCGGTTCGCGCCGGGGCAGGCACTTCGTTTGAAGGCAGCCAGCAGAGCCGCCAAGATCAGGGGGACCGATGGCGACCGATCCGAAGCGGCACCCAACGCCGCGCCCGACACGGCGGCTTCCGTTGGAATGGCTGGGCATCCTGCCCTTTGCGCTGTTCGCGCTGTTGTTTCTGATCATGCCAACGATGCGGATTGTCCTTGGCGCGTTCCAAACCCCGGACGGCGGGTTTACTCTGCAAAATCTGGCCGATCTGAACACGGATTCCATCCGCGCGGCCTATTGGACATCCATCAAGCTGTCCTTCATCACGGCCGCCCTGGGCTGCGCGGCGGGCTTTGCGCTGGCGGCGGCAGTGGTCTTTGGCGGCCTGCCCAAGGGCGTGCGGTCGCCCTTGCTGACATTTTCGGGTGTCGCGTCGAATTTCGCGGGTGTGCCGCTGGCATTCGCCTTTATCGCCACGCTGGGGCCTGTGGGCCTGATCACGGTCTGGCTGCGGACGGAGTTCGGCATCAACCTGCGGGCGATGGGGTTCAACCTGCTGTCCTTCTGGGGGTTGGTGATCACCTATCTGTTCTTCCAGATACCGCTGATGATCCTGATCATCACCCCCGCGCTGGACGGGCTAAAGCGCGAATGGCGTGAGGCGGCGGCGGTGCTGGGCGCGACTGGTGTGCAGTATTGGCGCATGGTGGCGCTGCCCATCCTGTTCCCATCCATCCTTGGCACCTTCGCGCTGCTGTTCGCCAATGCCTTTGGCGCGGTGGCCACGGCCTTTGCTCTGACCGGGCCACAGTTGAACATCGTGCCGATCAAGCTGTTCGCGCAGATCCGGGGTGACGTGCTGGGCAATCCGAACCTGGGCTATGCGCTGGCCTTCGGGATGATCGTCATCACCGCGGCGGCGAACATCTTGTACATCTGGCTGCGCGTGCGGTCGGAAAGGTGGCTGAAATGATGCGTCTGGTCGCATGGATCACGCTGTTCCTTGGCGTGCTGTTCTTCCTGCTGCCCTTGGTGGGGATGACGGAATTCAGCCTGAAGATGCGGCGGGGGGAATATTCGTTTGACGCCTATGCCGTCGTCTTTGCCGACCCGGCCTTCTGGGCGACGTTTGGCTATTCGCTGGCGCTGTCGGCGGCAACGATTGTGGTGGGCGTGGTACTGGTGGTGCCGACGGCCTATTGGGTGCGGTTGAAGCTGCCGCAGGCACGGCCCTTCGTGGAATTCATCACGCTGCTGCCGCTGGTGATTCCGGCCATCGTGATCGTTTTCGGCTATATCCGACTGTATAACACATCCAGCTTTCTGCCGATGACCGGGTCGGCATTCGGGACCGATATCCTGCTGACCATGGGCTATGCCATGCTGGCGCTGCCTTATATGTACCGCTCAGTCGATACCGGGTTGCGGACAATTGATGTGGGCGTGTTGACCGAAGCGGCGCAAAGCCTTGGCGCGGGGTGGATGACCATTCTGGCCAAGATCATCCTGCCCAATGTGATGGTGGCGGTGCTGTCGGGGGCATTTCTGACGCTGGCCATCGTGATGGGCGAATTCACTATGGCGGCGCTGCTGAACCGCCCGGCCTTTGGCCCCTATATGCAGCTTCTGGGCGCGAACCGGGCCTATGAGCCGCCCGCGCTGGCGGTGATCGCCTTTGCCATCACCTGGGGGTGCATGGGGCTGATGCAGCTTGTCACCCGGTTTTCCAAACATGAAAGGGCGAAGGCCTGATGTCCTTTTTGCAGTTGTCCCATCTGGAAAAGTCTTTTGGCGCGAACCGCGTGGTCAAGGATTTCAATCTGAACGTGGAAAAGGGTGAGTTCATCTCGCTGCTTGGCCCATCCGGCTGTGGCAAGACGACGGTGCTGCGCATGGTGGCAGGGTTCGAGGTGCCGACCTCGGGCGGGATCGTGATTGATGGGCAGGATGTGACGGGGCTGAAGGCCAACCAGCGCAATATCGGGATGATGTTTCAGGCCTATGCGCTGTTTCCCAACATGACGGTGGCCGAGAATGTGGCCTTTGGCCTGAAGGTGAAGGGCGTGGAGAAGGCCGCGCGTGAGGCGCGGGTGGATGAGATGCTGCGCCTGATCGGGCTGTCGGAAATGCGGGGGCGCTATCCGTTCCAGCTTTCGGGCGGGCAGCAGCAGCGGGTGGCGCTGGCGCGGGCTTTGGCACCGTCGCCGCGGGTGCTGTTGCTGGATGAACCGTTGTCGGCGCTGGATGCGAAGGTGCGGGTGTCGTTGCGCAATGAGATCCGGGAAATTCAGCGCGAACTGGGGATCACCACCATCTTCGTGACGCATGATCAGGAAGAGGCGCTGTCGATGTCGGACCGCGTGGTGGTGATGAATGGCGGGATCGCCGAACAGGTGGGCGCGCCGTTCGAGGTGTATAACCGCCCGTCCACGCGCTTTGTGGCGACGTTTGTCGGCACGCTGAACATATTCGACGGCGCAGTGACGGGGCCGCAGTCGGTGACGCTGGCGGGGGTTCCGGTGACGCTTGCCGAACCCATCGGGGCGGGCAAGGGGGCGAACCTGTCTTTGGCGCTGCGGCCTGAGGCGGTGCATCTGGGCCGCGTGGAGGGTGCGGATGTGGTGCTGCCTGCGACGATTGAGAGTGTGGAATTCCTTGGATCAATCATCCGGGTGCGGGCGCGGGCGGGTGGGTCTGTCGTCGCGCTGGACACGTTCAACCGCATGGACGCGCCGCCGCCCGCCATCGGCACGCAGACGGAAGTAAGCCTTTCGGCGCGCGATCTGATCGTTCTGGGCGGCTGATCCGGGCATTATCCGCCTGACAGGCGGGCCGCGCTGAAAGCCAGCTTTGCGACTCGCTTTTCGGTGCTACGCTGCCTGCCATCAGCGGCGGGGAGGGCGGCAGATGGCGGGTGCGGTGACGGTGCTGGTCGGCACCACCAAAGGCGTGTTCCTGTTGCGGTCGGACGACGGGCGGCAGGGTTGGGCCGTGTCGGGGCCGCATTGCGATGGCTGGCCCATCAATCATGTGATTGGCGATCCGGATACCGGGCGGCTTTGGGCGGCGGGTGGCAGCGACTGGCACGGCGCGGGCGTCTGGCGATCCGATGACGGGGGGCAGACATGGGTGCTGTCGCTGTTGTCGAACGGCCAGATGGATGAGTTTCTTGCCAATGATCCGGGGATGGCCGCCTATCTGGGCCGTGGTCCCGCGCCCAAAGCGCCGTTCAGCGGGCAGGTGGTGGCGCTGTGGTCGTTGGGCCTTTCGGGCGGGGTTCTCTATGCCGGAGCCAAACCCGCCGCGCTGTATGAAAGCCACGATGGCGGCGAAAGCTGGGTCGAGGTGACGGGTCTGTCCAGCCACCCGTCACGCGAAGACTGGTCGCCCGGCGGGGCGGGGCTGGTGCTGCATACCATCGTTGGCGATCCGGGCGATCCGGCAAAGCTGTGGGTGGGTATTTCGGCGGCCGGGGTTTTCGCCACCGAAGACGGCGGGGCAAGCTGGGACCGGCGCAATCGCCTGTCGAATGAACGGGATCACGCGCATGACCATGATCACGCCCATGACGGGCATGAGTTGGGCCATTGCGTGCACAACATGGTGCGGGCGGCCCAGAGCGGCGATCTGATGTATCAGCAGAACCATCACGGTGTCTTTCGCAGCCCCGATGGCGGGCGCAGTTGGCAGGCGATCACGCCGGGCTTGCCATCGGGGTTCGGCTTTCCCATCGCCGTCGACCCCGCCGATGCGCAGCGTATCTGGACCTTTCCCCTGAACGGCGACACGCAGGGGCGGTTTCCGCCGGGCGCTTCTGCAGCGGTGTGGCGGTCGGAAAATGGCGGCGAAAGCTGGCAGGCGATGACGGATGGGTTGCCGGTGAAGGATTGCTTTTTCACCGTGCTCCGGCAGGCCATGGCAGTGGACAGGTCCACGCCCACGGGCATCTATTTCGGCACCAACAGCGGATCGGTCTTTGCCAGCGCCGACCGTGGCACCCATTGGGATGAGATTGCCCGCCACCTGCCCACGGTTCTGAGCGTAGAAACGGTAACGGCAGCCTAATCGCTTGCCATGGCGGGATCCGGTTCCGCCATGCCATGCGCCGCTTCATAGGCGGCAAAGCTGTCGGCGGCTTCCTGTTCGCTGGCCACAAGCCGCATATCGGCGGCCTTGAGGTAAGAGATCAGATCCGCAACATCCACCGGGTTCAGGCCAAGATTGGGCATCTTCACGCCGGGAAAATCGTGATCCAGCACTTCGGCGATGGGATCGCCCGATGCCAGCATCAGATCGGGGTTCATGATGAATTCCCTGAGCCAGTCTTCCTCGCGCCGGAGGGTGACGGCAGCAAGGTCGGGGCCAAAGCGGACGCCAAGCCCGATATTGTGGCACGAGGCGCAGGTACGCAGAAAGATCGCCTCGCCCGGGTGGGCGGACAGGTCATAGACCGTGTTGATCTTCAGCGCCGCGGCCAGCGCCTCGGCATTGGTTTGGGTGCTGTTGCCCCATTCGGGGTCAAGCTCCAGAATGGATTGCAGCGCGATGGTAAGGCTGCCCATGACCGAGGAACGCCGCCAGACACCGGTTGTGGCATTGCCGATCACCATATCCGTGCGGTGCAGCGCCAGCGCCCGCGCCTTTTCGCCCAGCTTGGCGCGGATGATGTCGATGTTTTCGCGACTGCCGGTCAGAAACGTCCAGCCCCGGTCGGCCTTGAACCCCTCTTTGAACGCAGCCAGCTTTTCCGGCGTGTCGTTTTCCGGGTCCAGCGTGATGGAGACGAAGAACACGTCGCGCCCCATGCGTTCGCCCAGCCAATCATAAACCTGCGCAAGCCGCGCCGTTGTCAGCGAACAGAGGTCGGTGCATTCGGTGTAGAAGAAATTTACAACGACGATGCGGTCTTTCAGCATGTCATCGAAGAAGGCCACTTCCTTGCCTTCAGAGGTGATCAGCGGAAGGTTGGTGAAATAGTCGGCGCCGCGCGGGGCGGCATGGGACGGCATCGCTGCCAACCCTGCCGCCACCGTCACCGCCAGCACCACGCCCTGCAACAAACGCAGCGCGCGAACCCATGGAAATGCACTGTCGCCCATCCCTCTGCCCTCTCAGGTCGATCGTCTGGGGAAGGGTCGGAAGCTGCGGTGGAACGGGTTCCCCTCAGGCAGGATCTCAGGCATCACATAGGTGACGCCATCCGGTGTGGGATTGGGCGTCGGGATGACCTGAACATGGGTCTGTGATGTCTTGGGGTTGTTGGGATCGGTCAGGATGTCATAGCGCAGCAGCATCGCAGCATCTTCATGCACGGTGTTGTGGCAATGGGTGACATAGGCTCCGCCATATTCCCCGAAGCGGACCTGAATTTTGACCGATCCGCCTTCGCCCAGCCACCACACATCCTTGCGCGCGCCACGCTCTGCGGCACCCATCGCGAATTTGGTGCGCGAGATGGTGACGCCCTCTTCGAAATGCAGGTGTGCGGGATGGTCCCAGCCGCCGCCGCCATTCAGCAAGGTCCAGTGTTCCACCTCGCCCGGACGCGGCACCAGCATGGATATGCGGTTGGCGTTCAGGGAATGGGTATCTTCGCCATTGATGCGGATGCCCCAGGGGGTTTCGCGTTCCTCGGGGCAGGATGGGAAGCAGCCGTCGGCTGTGGCCTCACGCGCATCGTCGGCGCCGCGCTTGAATTCGATAATGCGTTCACGCACGGGGGCGACGATCGGGATCGGGTCGGTCAGGCGGGCCGGCACGATGCTGCGGTCGCGGTCCTGATTCTTGGTGATGTCATAGACATAGCCGGGCATATCGACGCTGGCCATGTGGCGGGTGACCCGGAATTCCATCACGCGACCGATGCCGGGATCCAGCGTCTTGCCTTGCAGCGCATCGCGGATCGACAGCTTGTCCTTCGGACCGCGGCCATTTTCGAATTCCATCAGATTGACGATATAAAGCCGTTCGCCAATGGCAAAGGGGGTGAAGTCGATGATCACGTCGAACCGCTCGCCCGAGGACATGGTGTCCATCTGGTTCACGGTCACGGGGTTCGTGATCAGGTTGCCATCGGTGGCGATGATCTGGATCGGGACAGCCTTGCCCGCCTGATTGACCAGCGCGAGCTTGTACCAGCGCGACATGGACGCGCAGAGCATCCGGAACCGGTATTTGCGGGGCATCACCTCGAAGAACGGTTTGTAGGCAAAGTTCACCAGCAGCATGTCGCCGAGGAACCCTTCGGTATCGAAGATGTCAAAGAACAGTTGCCCATCCGGGTCTGACGCCGCGTCCGAGAACATCAGGTTCACGTCGAAATCGGTGTTGCCGTAATCCAGCATCGCCCCCGAGGGCAGGCGCAGGTTGACGCCATCCTGAAGCGCCTCATTCCCGCGATCCTTGCCGGAATAGTAGTTCATCATCCCGGCATGGCCTTTGTAGACATTCTCGGCCGTGTAGAAGAAGCGGTGGTCGTGGAACCACAGCGTTCCCTGCAATTCGCGATAGTCGCCCGGCACGTTGACAAGGCCGCCATTGCCATCCGGTCCAGAGGCGCGGTTGTCGGTGGCAAGGGTGTTGGTCATGTCCGCGCGGGCGAGTGTGGTTGACCAGTGATAATCGTAGAACTGGCCGGGGTAGAAATGCGCGTTCGACGCGCCGTCCGAGGTGGAGGCGTTGTGGCCGTTGTGGTTGTGCGTGGTCTGGCTGATCGACCCGAACCCGCCGTTCTGATCCTGCGTCAACGCCACGTTGTTGTAGTGGCGAAGGATCACAGGCTCGCCATAGCGGACCTTCAGCAGCGGCGGCGGCAGCATCCCGCCCGCAAGGCGGCCGGGGCCAAAGGACCAGATCTTGTCATCCAGCTGCGACGGCAGGCCGGGGTGGAAACCCACATGGTAATCCGGGCAACCCAGCGACATCAGATAGCCCTTCTTGGGCAGGTATTCGAGCCAGCGCTGATGGGCGAAGTATTCGCCCGGCGGGCGGCCTTCCATCGGGCCGCGCCCGGTAAGGGCATTTGCGTACATCGGGTTGCCGCCGGTTGCGGAATACTCCGTGTGCCACGAGGTGCGCTTGGAATAGGGCTCATCCGGCAGGCCGGACCATTGCAGCATCACCTCATTACCCTGAACGACCGGGGTCAGATCATGCGGCGTCTGTGTGTTCAGGCGCGGCATGGGCTGGGTAAAGGGCGCCACGCCAAACAGCGGGCTGGGTGGCGTGCCGGTCGGGATGCTGGGCAGGATCTGGCTGTGTGCATAAGGGCTGAGCCCGTTTGTCAGGGCCAGAGTCCCCGCCGCGGTGAAAATTCCCCATTTGAAAAGTTCGCGCCGCGTGACCTCACCGGTCGACAGCGCCCTGACAATTTCGGCACGGTTGTTGCGGGCATTCTGTGCCTCGCGAATACGTGCGCGTGATGCGTCCTTGGAAAGGTACATTTATGACCCCGTTGGTTGATCCGCGCTCAGCCCCCGGCGCGGTTTTCGCCGTCTGCATTGGCAGCCGGAACATGCTGCCGTTCTGCTACGGAGATCCTTGCCCGATCCCCACCCCGCCGCAGCCGTTCGGGCTGCTTTGCGGCATCACCAAGTTGCACCCTTGCGCCGCCTGACAGTGGCGATGGGCGATTTTGCCATGAGAAAAGATTACCACTTCGCGGCGGCGGGAAACTCATCCAGAGGTCCACTCCTGCCATCAGACCAAAGTCTGATGGAACAACCAGAGCGTGAAATCAGACCTGGAAATCTTTGGAAACTGGCTGTTTTTTGGGCATATCCCCAAAACTCGGCGGGGCTGCCCCTATTCCGCGATGAGCAGTTCCGCCTCGAGTCGGCGCGCGGAAGACCCGGTAAAGCCGCAAGTACGACAGCCCGCACCTTGGCATTCCGGGCAATCCGAAAGCGCAAGGTTCTGCGCCAGAACCCCCCGCAGCACATCGCCCACGATGTAATCGGGCACCCCCAGATCCACCAGACGCGTGCGCGCGCCCTGGGCATCGCGGGTGTGCAGGGTGGAAAGGACCATCCGCCCCACCTGCGCGGCGCGGCAGGCGATTTCGGCGGTTTCGGGATCGCGGATTTCACCTACCATAATGACATTGGGATCATGCCGCAGGATCGACCGAAGGACCCGGGCAAAGGTCAGGCCGATGTCATCCTGCACCTGCACCTGCTGCACACCGGGCAGGCTGTATTCCACCGGGTCTTCCACGGTCACGATTTTGCGGCGGTTGGAATTCAGATGCTGAAGCGCGGTGTAAAGCGTGGTTGTCTTGCCCGACCCTGTGGGACCAGTGACAAGGAACAGCCCGCTTGGCCGTTCGATGGCGGCGGTGATCCGCGTCACCATATCGGGCGCGAAACCCAGCCTGTCCCAGCCAAGTCGCAGCGCCTGCGGGTCAAGTACACGCAGGACAATGCTTTCACCATTCTGCGTGGGCAGCGAGGACAAGCGAAAATCAATCCGCCGGCCCGAGAAAGTAGATGAAAAACGCGCATCCTGCGGCAGGCGACGTTCGGCCACATTGGCCCGCGCCATCACCTTGAGCCGGGCAAAGACGGTGGCGGCGGGGATGGCGGGATCGGTGTTCATGGGTCCCAGCAGGCCATTGATGCGCTGGCGAATGGCAAGGCCGGTAGGCAGCGCCTCGAAATGAATATCAGATGCGCCGGCGGCCACAGCCTCGGCCAGCGTTTCCGTCACAAAGCGGATCACCGGGCCATCATCGCCCTGCGACGGTTCGGACATCGGGGCCAGGGCGGGGGTGGCGATGTCGGCGGGTGTATCGGCCAGAAGCGCGCGAATGGTGCGCAGCGTGGCCCCCTGCGGCGCGACCGGGCGATCAAGGTGGAACGCCAGTTCCGCCACCAGCGCGGCATCAGAGGGATCGGCCATCAGCACCGTCTGCGCCCCATCGGGCGACATCAGCGGCACAGCGGCACGGCTGCGCAGGAAAGGCAGGGTCAGGCGGGTGAACGCGTCACGGTCTGGCGGCGCGCAGGACCAAGGATCAGGCGCGAAGGGAATGGCCAGCGCGGCGGCAAGTGCGGGAAGGACGACCTCTTCTTCCGCAAGGCCCCGGTCGATCAGCATGCGGTGCAGGGCGGTTCCGTCAGCATTGGCCTGATCAAGCGCGCGTTGCACATCGCCCGGCGGAAGGGCCGCGCGTTCGGCCAGCAGACGGGCGAGATCGGCGTTCAAGCTTGCCACTGGCGTGCTCCGGCTTGGTCTGGTTAATAATCGTAAGGCAAGTGACCGCAGGAGCGGTTGATCCGTCAATGGTGTTGTTGGGGGTCTGGTGGGACAAGGGGCCGGAAGTGCGGGGATGACAGGCCGGATGGCCGCAGCGCTGGAGGCAGCGATGCCTGCCTTTCTGCTGCGCGCCGGTCTGCCGCCAAGCGCGGTCCGGTCGGTGCGGATTGACGCGCTGCCACTAGAGGAACCTTCCCGCGCAGCGCTGGCACTGGCCGTGCGGCGGGGCGGCGCGGTGGATGTGCTATTGGCGCCGGGGCTGTTCCTGCGCCGGTCGGTGGCGCTGCCCGGCGTGGCGCGGCGCGATCTGGCCGGCGCCGTAGCGATCCAGATGCGCCAGTCCATGCCCGGTCAGGCCGAAGGACTGGTCTGGCGGCATGTTCCCGTGGACGGCGGGGCCGAGGTATACGTGATCAAGGAAGCGCGGCTGACGGAATTGCTACGCGATGCCGGGACAAACCTGCGCCGTGTGGTGATCGACGGGCTGGACTGCCCGCCGCTGATTGACGCCCGCACACACACCGATGCGCCGGAACGGTTCTGGAACCGTGCCGCGCCTTTGGCGGCGTTGGCGCTGGTACTGGCGGTGCTTGGGGCGCAGGGCTGGCGGCTCTATCAGGTGAACGCCGATCTGGCCGCCGAAACAACACGCCTTGCCACGCTGCGCGACAGCGCGGCGGCGGCACGGGCCGAGGCCGAGGCGCGGGCTGCCACGGGCACGGCGCGGTTGGCCGATGCGGCGCGGCTGGCGCAGGACAATCGCCGCTTGCCGCTGCTGGCCGATCTGACCCGGACGCTGGGGGATGATGTCTGGATTTCCAGCTTTGCGTTGGAAGGCGACAGCCTGCGTCTGTCCGGCTTTTCCGGGGGCGAAATGGCCCCGGTGGTCGCGGCTTTGCGCGGCCTGCCTTGGGTGGCGGCGGTGGATCTGGACGGCGCGGTCACGCTGGATGATGCGGGTGGCGCGCGGCGGTTCCTGTTGAACCTGCGGCTGGCAGAGGGGGGCGGGGAATGAACCGGGGGTTGGTCCTGCTGCTGGCCGCGCTGGGCCTTGGTGCTGTGGCCGGGGGTGGCTGGCTGGCAACTGCACCGCTGGAGGCGCGGGTGTCCGGGGCGGCCCAAGCCTTGACCGAGGCGCGCGCCGAGGCGGCGGCGCTGGAGGCGCGGATCACGGCCTTTCAGGCGGCAGATGATAGCGCGGCGCTGCCTGAGGAACTGGTCCTGCGCGAGGCGACAGCAGAAGAGGCGGCACTTGCCCTGCAGGAACGGCTGGTCACGCTGGCCCGCGCGCACGACGTGGACCTGTCCAGCCTGACCGCCGCCGCGCCGCCCGACGCGCTGACCCTGCCCGCCGCCGCGCTGACGGTCGAAGGCCAAGGCACGTTGCCAGATGTGATGGCTTTTCTGGACGCGCTGGAACGGCAGACCCCGCGGCTGGGCCTGTCGCAGCTGATGCTGACCCCGCAGAATGAACCGGGGCGGCTGTCGCTGCGGTTGACGGCCTGGGGTTTGTTGAACGGGGAGGCAGGCTGATGCGCTGGTGGCCGCCTTTGCTGCATCTGGCGTTGATCGGGGCCGTAGCGGCGCTGGCGGTGCTGCGGTTCGGGGCGTTGGAAACGGCGGCGACCGATCCCGGAAATCCGTCCGGCGCGGCGGCAGAACAACCGACCACGCCAGCCGGGGGCGTGCCGGAACCGGGGTTGGCGGCAGCCGAGGTTGATCTGGCCGATCTGACCGCCCGCCCGCTGTTTGCCGAAGGCAGGCGATCCGAGGCGCCAAGCGCGCAGAACGAATCCCCCACCCCTGTGACAGAGGTCGAATCCCCTGTCTTTCGGATGGTGGGCTATCTGAACGATGGCAACCTGCCCCGTGCGATCCTGTCACTCGATCCGGATGCCCCCGATGTGATTGTCCGGGAAGGTGAGGAAATTCAGGATGTTACAGTCCTTCGCATCGGTAGGGATACGGTGGTGTTGCGACAGGACGGCAAAGAAATAACTATTAATATGTTCGGGCAGTAGCTAAGCCGGAACAGGGTTCGGGGTCTGCACACCATGCGTAAACGGGGAGTTTTCATCGCATTTTGCGCCGGGATGGCGCTGCTGCTGGGCGCATGTGTCGATTCCAGCCGTGGGCGCAGCGCCGGGGCCTTTGGGCCGGATGGTGCGCGCAGCAGCGGAACCTCTGGCAATTCCGGCGCGCGGTTCGGGTTGGCGGCGGATGGCGACAGGGTCGCCGTGCAGCGCGGTTCGGATGTGGTTTTTGACAGCGACGCCTTGTCGGACAGCGCATCGCGCGCCGAAATTCGCACCGCAGGCGGCGGCAATGTGGAAATCAGCCTTGTGAATGCGTCGATCGATGCGGCGGCAAAGGCCGTGCTGGCCGATACGCTGGGGCTGGATTACGTGATTGCCGACGGTGTGCAGGGGCGGGTGACGATTCAGACAACCAGCCCCGTCCCGCGTGAGGTGCTGCTGGATCTGTTCGACGCCGCTCTGGGTGCCAATGGCGCAAGGATGGAAAAATCGGGCGACACGGTGCAGATCGTGCCGGGGGTTTCGGGATCATCCAGCTTTCGCTTGGCAGGTCAGGGCGGGCGGGGCGGATCGTCGATCATCGTAGCGCCGCTGCGCTATGTCTCGGCCTCGGAAATGCTGAATCTGCTGAAGCCGCAGATTGATCAGGGCCTGAACGTGGTCCCGGATTCGCGGCGCAATATCCTGCTGCTGTCCGGCCCGGCATCTGTGACGGAAAGCGCGCTGGACGCGCTGAACATCTTTGATGTCGACGTGCTGTCGGGCAAATCGGTTGCGCTGGTCCGTCTGACCTCAGGCGAACCCGAGGCGGTGGTGGAACAGGCGCAGGCGCTGTTTGAAACCGAAGAGGGCGGCGCGTTGCGGGGCGTGGTGGAATTCGTTCCCAACGAACGGCTTGGCTCGGTTCTGGTGATTTCATCGCGCGCGGCCTATCTGGACCGGGCGGTGCGCTGGATCCGCGAGTTGGACCGCCCCGGCCCCGGCGCAGGGCAGTATCTGGCGACATACAACCTGCAAAACCGCAGCGCGACCGAGGTCGCGCCGATTCTGGCCAATCTGCTGGGCGCGGGCGAGGTTGCGGGCGATGGCGAGGGCGAGGCGGCGCTGGGCGGCACCACCGGCACGCGCGTCGCTGCCGATGACAGTCGCAACGCGCTCGTGGTGCGGGCGCCGCGCGCGCAACATGCCGAAATCGAAGGGCTTTTGCGCGAACTGGACAGCCCGTCGCGGCAGGTGCTGCTAGAGGCGACCATCGCCGAAGTGACGCTGAATGACCGGCTGGATATCGGCACACGCTGGTTCTTTGAAAACGGCAATTTCGATTTCCGCTATTCCGATCAGGCCGGCGCGGTGGCGGGCAACGATACCGGATTCACCGCCGTTTTCGGCACCAACAGCGCCAATGTCGCGCTGTCCGCGCTGGCGGCGGTAACGGACGTAAAGATCATCTCGGCCCCCACGCTGATGGTGATCGACAACAAGGAAGGCATCCTGCAGATCGGCGATCAGGTGCCTATCGTCACCTCGCAATCGCAGGACCAGACGGCCAATGCCCCGATCCTGACGCAGGTGGAATATCGCGATACCGGAATCATCCTGCGTGTGCGTCCGCGCATCGGCGCGGGGGGACGGGTGACGCTGGAAATCAGCCAGGAAGTCAGCGATGTGGCCGAAACCAGCACATCCGGGATCGACTCCCCCACGATCCGGCAGCGCAAGGTACAAACCTCGGTATCATTGGTGGACGGGCAGACGCTGGCGCTGGGTGGGTTGGTGCAGGAATCCGACCGGGTGACGCGGTCCGAAGTGCCGGGTCTGGGCAAGGTGCCGGTCGTCGGCAACCTGTTCCGCAACAAGGACAGCCGCCGGGGGCGGACCGAACTGCTGATCTTGATCCGGCCCCGCGTGATCCTGAGCGATGACGATGCCAATTCGGCCACATCCTATTGGCGGACCAAACTTTCCGGGGCGAATTCCACGCTGGAAAGCGGGCTGGGCCGCCCGCGCCATTCCGTCAGCGACGTGATCGAGTGACGGCTTAGGCAGGGGGGCGCGGCGATTCCCACCTATGCATACAGGGCCTATGGCGCGCGCGGCACGGTGGAAACCGGGCAGTTGGACAGCCCGTCCGAAGTGGCGGCCATCGACACGCTGCGCGCCTTGGGGTTGACGGTCGTCGAACTGACCGATGGCAGGGTGACATCGGCGCTGCCGTGGTGGAGGCGCGATATCAGCCTGTCGGGTGGCGTGCTTGCGCTGGCGGAACAGGCAGCGCTGGCGGAGCAGATGGCCACGATGTTGCGCGTGCGCCTGCCTGCGTTGGAAATGCTGCGGATTCTGGCGCAGGGCGCGGGGCGGGCGGATACGCGTGACCGGCTGGAACGCACGGCGCGACTGGTTGCTGAAGGCGTGCCGCTGGCCCCGGCATTTGAACAGGCGGGGCCGAAGGTGGCGCCGGTCTTTCTTTCGCTGCTGCGGGCGGGGGCGCAATCGGATGCGATGCCCGAACAGTTGACCGACCTCGCCCGACTGCTGCGCCTGCAGGATCAGTTGCGCGGGCAGGTGGCGACAGCGCTGCTGTATCCCGCGATCCTGATCGTGGCGGCGGTGGCGGTGATGCTGATCGTGGCGCTGACACTTGCCCCGGCCCTGACGCCGCTGTTTGAGGGCGACGGGCGGGAAATGCCAGCATCGCTGGCGTTTTTCCGGGCGCTGGGGGATCTGATCCGGGGGTGGTGGCTGCTGTTAACCATCGCCCTGATCGCGTTGATTGTGTTGGTCGTTCTGGGGTTGCGGGCGGGATGGGGGCGGGTGGTGTTCCGCCTGCCGCTGTTCGGCCCGTTGATGCGGGACGCGGCGCTGCTGGCGCTGGTGCGGTCTTTGGCGCTGATGCTGCGCGCGGGCCGACCGCTGGCCGAGGCGATGCGCGGCATGGCGGATGCCGATCCGACCGGCCCCTTCGCCCCCGATCTGCGCGCCGCCACTGCCGCGCTGGAACGCGGCGAACGCGCCCATGCCGCGCTGGCCAAGGGCGGACGCTTGCCGCCGATGGTGCGAGAATTGTTCCGCGTGGGTGAAGAGGCGAACGCCCTGATCCCGGTGCTTGAAGCGCTGTCGCAGACGGTGCAGGGCCAACTGGACCAAAGCACCCAGCGCCTGCTGCGACTGCTGACGCCGATCCTGACGCTGATCATCGGCGGGGCGGTGGGGGCTCTGGTCTATTCCATCATGGGGGCGGTGCTGTCGATCAATGATCTGGCCTTCTGAACCGCGCAACCGGCGGCGGGGATTTTCCTTGCTAGAGGCGATGCTGGCCATGGCCATCCTCGCGCTTGTGCTGGGTGCGGCATTGGGGGGCGTGGGTTGGACCGTCGGGCAGGTGGGACAACGGTCGGATGCGGCATGGGCCACGGAACTGGCCCGGTCGGTGCTGGAGGAATACAGCGTTACCCGTGATCCCGCGCTGGCCGAAGGCAGCGCCGCGCCCGATTGGCGCTGGCGGTTGGACGAGGTAGCGGCGGGTGAGGGGCTGACAGAGGCGACCGTCACCGCCTGGCGCGATGGCGGGCGGCAGCGTGCGGTGACGCTCTCGCTGCTGATGCCAGAGGATGGCGCATGACGACGCGCAACCCGCGCGCCGGGGTGACGCTGCTGGAACTGCTGATCGCGCTATGGGTGATGGCGGCGGCGGCGCTGATCCTTGCGTCGTCGTTGGGCCTGATGGGGCGGTCACTGGCGCGGGTTGGATCCGAGGCAGCCGATGTGGACCGGATCGCCGCGCGCGTGACCCTGCGGCGCTGGCTGGAAGACATGCCCGCCGCCGCGCGGCTGACCGGGGATGCCAGCGCGGTGACGTTCTTCACCCTGATCGACAGCCCGCCGCTGACCGCGGCGGAACTGGTTGAGGTGCGGGTTTCGGGGGATGATGGCGCAGTGCGGGCAAGGGCGCAGGCGGGGGCAGTGCAGGTGGATCTGTCACCTGCGGGGGGGATTTCTTCCATCCGCTACTACGGCGCGCCGGGGGTTGCCGACCGCAGCGCGTGGCGCGACGACTGGCCTGTCACGGCGACCGCCCTGCCCGACCTGATCCGCATCGACTATGCTGATGGCGCGCGCCCGATGCCGCCGCTGACAGTGATACCGGCGCGAAAGGCGGGTCAGATCGAGATGTCGCTGTCCTCGCCCGTGCCGCCCGGCTGACCGTCGCGACCAAGGCTTGTCAGGCCAAACGGCCCCGCCTCGCCCGGCGCGGCATAGGTGAACGGGCGACCCCAGGGATCGGTCATGTCGCCATCGCCATCCAGATACGGGCCCTTCCATCCGGCCACATCCGATGGGGCGGCAAGCAGGGCGGACAGCCCTTCGTCCGTGGTCGGATAGCGCCCGGTGTCGATGTAGAACAGCTGGATCGCGCCTTTCAGATTGGCCATCGCAACCTCGGCCGCCTGCGATTTGGCGCGGCCAAAGCTTTCCATCAGACGCGGCGCGCCAAAGCCCACGATCAGCGCGATCACCGCAAGAACGATCATCACTTCCAGCAGCGTGACGCCAGCCTTGGGGTTGCGATGCGGGGTGGGTTTGGTCATGGCGCGAAAGGTCCGGTCAAAGGAAAGTTCACGAAGATGAATATTGCATAGGCCAGAAACGGCCCAAAAGCGAGGCCTGTATCCGCGCGTCCCCGCCGCCGCGCCATGAGCGCCGCCACGATGCCCCCAGTTGCGGCGACAAGGATCATCGCCCAGGCTTGGCTTGCTCCGACACAGATCGCCCCGGCCCCGATCAGTTTCGCATCGCCGATCCCTAAACCCTCGACTCCACGGCGGCGGAAGTACCAGCCACCCAATAGCCAAAAAGCGGCGGTCAAGCCCGCAGCGGTGGCGAGGGTGGCAAGGAAGGCTGTGGTCAGCCCATGCAGATGCCACTGGAAAACCAGCCCCGACAGGGCGATGATCGCGCAGGCGGTATCGGGGATTTCCTGCCGTGTCAGGTCTGTTACCGTCAGCCAGATCAGCGGCAGGGCGATGACGGCGGCAAAGACCAACCGATCGGAGGGTTCGGTCACAAAGGCAAAGACAAGTGTTGCCGCATAGGCGGCGGCAAGGGTGGCGTAAAGCAAGGGGCGGGGCGGCGTCATGGCGCGCAATCATGGGTCGGTGCGGAACCCACGGCAAGGGGTCGTACTGCTGGCGGTGCTGGCGGGCGTGGTGCTGATCGCGGCGCTTGCCGGAACGCTGCGCGCCCGCGCCGGTGCCACCAGCGCCACTTTGGCGCGCTTGGCGGACACGCATCGCGAGGCGGTGGCAGAGGCGTCGATCATCACGCAGGTCCGGGCGGAATGGGCCACACCCGGCGCTGCCATCCGGCGCGCCGACGGGTCGCCCCGGGTGATCCAGCGAGACGGGATGCGGTGGGAGCTTCGCGTGACCGATGTCGAAGGGCTGGTCGATCTTTACACCGCGCCACCCGCCGTACTGGGCCTTTTGCCGGGCGTGTCGGCAGGAGAACTTTCCTCCGCGCGGGGGCGCATGATCGCGACGCTGGCCCCCGGTGATCGGTATTTGTCACCCGTACAGACCATGGCGGTGATGGGCTTCGATCCCGCCATCCGTGCCCGCCTTTTGCCGCTCGTCACCCAGCGGGCACGAACGGGTGAGATCAACCCCACCCTCGCCCCGCCCGAATTGCGCGGGGATGCGATGCTGCTGTCCGAACAGGATATCGCGGGCGGCGATCTGGCGCAAATCAGCGCCCGTTTGCTGCCTTGATCAGCCGCGCCATGCCGATCCATCTGGCCACATGTGGGCCGTCAGGCTTTCGGGTTTCATGGTGATGGAATAGCCCGCATCTTCGGGCGGCAGATAGTGGCCCGCCTTCATGTGAACGGGTGTTAGGAAATGATCATGCAGGTGATCGACATATTCCAACACGCGGTCATTCAGGCTGGCCGAGATGCAGACATAATCGAAGATCGACAGGTGCTGGACATATTCACACAGCCCCACCCCGCCCGCATGGGGGCAGACGGGAACGCCGAAATGATCGGCCATCAGGAACACGCCGACGATTTCGTTCACGCCACCAAGGCGTGCGGAATCGAGTTGCAGTATCTGCAACGCATCCGCTTGAAGAAACTGTTTGAACATCACCGCGTTCTGGCAATGCTCGCCCGTTGCCACCTTGATCGGGGCCACGCCCCGCGCGATGGCCGCATGGCCGAGGATATCGTCAGGGCTGGTGGGTTCTTCGATGAACCACGGATCGAACTGGGCCAGCGGTCGCATGTGATCAATCGCTTGCGCAACCCCCCAGACCTGATTGGCGTCCATCATCAGGCGGCGATTGGGGCCGATCTCTTCCCGGATGATGCGCGCGCGGCGGATGTCGTCGTCCAGATTGCCCCCGACCTTCATCTTGAAATGATTCCAGCCCTGCGCAATGGCGGCGCGGCACAGCGCGCGCATCTTATCATCGCTATAACCGAGCCAACCCGCCGAAGTGGTATAGGCCGGATAGCCATTCGCGCGCATCTCCGCGATACGGGTGGCGCGGGTGGGGTGGTTTTCCTCCAGCCTTTCCCGCGCGCGGCCGGGGTCCAGCGCATCGGACAGATAGCGCCAGTCCACCAGTGCGACCGTTTCAGCCGGGGTCATGTCGCACAGGATGCGCCAGACAGGTTTCCCCGCCCGCTTGCCCCAGAGATCCCACAGCGCATTGACCAGCGCGGCGGTGGCGAGGTGGATCACGCCCTTGTCGGGGCCGACCCAGCGCAACTGGCTGTCGCCCGTGATGCGCCGCCATGTGGCGCCCATGTCCGACAGCAGGTCTTCGACCGGAATATCCTTGATCAACGGGGCAAGGGCGTTGATGGCAGCGACGCACAACTCGTTCCCGCGCCCGATGGTGAAGGTCAGGCCGTGGCCTTCGGTGCCATCGTCGGTTTCGATGATGCAATAGGCGGCCGAATAATCGGGGGCGAGGTTCATCGCATCCGACCCATCCAGCGAGCGTGAGGTAGGAAAGCGGATATCCAGCGCGCGGATGGCGGTGATGCGGGTCATGGTGGGTCCTCCTGCCCGGACCATAGGCCGGGCAGGACAGCGTTGGGAAGTCTCAGCCCTTGTTGCGCCGCAGCATGGGCAGCACGATCAACGCAAGGCCAAGGCCAAGCTGGACGCCGCCGATCAGCCGCCGCGTTTGCGCCTTGGGCATCAGAAGCAAGACAAGCTCGGCCAGCCCTTTTATGGACGATGCGGAAGATGCGGCTGCCCGCGCCCGTGCCTGCGCAGCGCGCAGGTTGGACCGGATCACCAGCGTGAGGACGCCAACAAGGGCCACCAGCACAAGACCAATGATGGCCAATGCGCCCGGCAACCCGACATGCGGGATAAGGGCGGTGACGCCTGCCGCGACCAGCAGCGCAAGGGCCGCCAGCGTGACAAGCACCGCCACCAAAGCAAGGGCAATGGCCCCCAGAACGGGGGCCACAGTTCCGTTGCGTTGCATCAATCGCTGCGCGTGAGGAACAGGCCCAGGATCACGCCCAGCCCGACCGCCCCCGCCAGCCACGCGAAAGGGTGCGACTGAACCTTGCCTTCCACTTCGGATTGCATCGAATCGAACTGTTTGCGCAGTTCCTTGATGGCATGCATCGCCTCATCCGTGGCGTCGTCGGCGATGTCCTTAGCCTTGGCTTTCGCCTCGGCTGCGCCCTTAAGTCCAAGGTCGCGCAGTTGGTGGGTCAACGCGGCAATTTCATCGCGCAACTCCTGAATGCGGCTTTCAACATCGTCCTGAATGTTATCGCGCGCGTCAGCAACGGTTTGCAGCGGAGTTTTGGCCATGGTGAAAGTCCTTCCTAAGCAATTCGTCCCACCGTCAATCATAATGACTAATCATGGCGGGTCGCTGATCTAACGCACAGCAGGCGGGGTTGGTGCCATCCGCCTGCATCACGTTTTCGTGCTTTTGCCGGGGCCGCGATCAGGCACGCGCTTTAGGCAAATGTCACCGTGCGGGCGAAGGGCAGATCGCGCAGGCGCTGGCCTGTCAGGGCAAAGATCGCATTGCCCAGCGCGGGCGCGGCAGGGGGCGTGCCCGGTTCGCCGATGCCCCGGATATGAGGCAGGTTTTCCAGAACCTGCACCCGGATCGGCGGGCATTGCGACAGGCGCAGGGGTTCATAATCCCAGAAGTTCGCCTGTTCGGCCATGCCATCGGCAAAGGTGATTTCGCCCCGCATGGCGGCGGACAGGCCATAGACCATCGCACCCTGCAACTGCGCCTCGATATTGCCGGGGTCCAGCGCGATGCCCACATCGGCGGCGATCCATGCGCCCGTGATGCGCAGGCCGTTGGGGGTATTCTCAACCTCGATCACCTGCGCGGTGGGCACGCCGAAGGACATGCAGAACGCCACGCCCTTCGCCCGGCCAGGCGCAGCATTGCCCCAGCCGGACATTTCGGCCACCGTTTCCAGCACCTTGCGGGACAGGTCATGGTCGATCTGTGACAGGCGGAATTCCAGCGGGTCCGCCCCGGCCAGATAGGCCAGTTCGTCCATGGCGGTTTCGTGGAAAAACGCGTTCTGCGACGCGCCGACCGACCGCCACGATCCGACCGGCACCATGGCCGGAGCGCGGTAACCTGTCACGCGGTGGTTGGGCAGGCGGTAGGGCTGCTCCCAAGCACCCTGCACGATGGCCCCATCAGGGCCAGGGATGGAATAGCCCAGCCGCCCGGCCTGACTTTCCACCACCGACGACGAACAGGTGGCAAAATCAAACGCGACCAGCCGCCCTTCGGCCACCGATGCGCGCACCCGCGCCATGGCGGCGGGGCGATAGCCATCATGGGTCATGTCCTCTTCGCGGCTCCATGTCAGCAGGACGGGTGTGCCTTCCATCGCCTGCGCGACGGCGATGGCTTGGCGGATCACGTCCATCTCGGCCCTGCGGCCAAAGCCGCCGCCCATGGGCAGGGTCTGCACATCTATCGCCTCGGGCGCAAGGCCGGTCATTTCCTGACCCACGGTCACGATCTGGGTGGGCAACTGGTTGCCGGACCAGACGGTAAGCCTGCCATCTTTCAGAAGGGCCGCGCTGCCCATCGGTTCCATCGTGGCATGGGCCAGATAGGGGACCGTGTATTCAGCGGTGAAGGCATCGGCGGTCAGCGCGGCATCTACGTCACCGTCGTCGCGGTTGGTGCTATCCAGCCGTTCCGGCGTGAAACTGGCGCGCAAGGTATCGGCAATTTCGGCGCTGGTTGCGGGATAGGGCGCGGGTCCCCAGTCGAAGGTGATGGCATCTGCCGCCTGCATTGCGGCCCAGGTGTTGGTGGCGACGACAGCCACGCCGTTGGGCAGGGGAACGATCCGCTCTATCCCCGGCATCGCCTCGGCGGCGCTGGCATCATAGGACAGCATCGCCCCGCCAAGGCGGGGGTTGGTGCGGGCGGTGGCAAAGCGCATCCCCGGCAGGCGCAGGTCGATGGCATAGGTTTCTGTCCCGGTTACCTTGGCCAGCATATCGGTTCGCGGCAGGCTGCGGCCCAGCAGGCGCCAGCTTTCGCGGGGTTTCAGCGCGGGTTCTTCGCGCAGATTGATGCCTGCGGCATCCACCGCCAGATCGGGATAAGGGATGCGCGTGCCATCGGGAGCGATCACCGCGCCATTTTCAGTTGAGAGTTGGTCAGCGGGGATGTTCAGCCGCGCGGCGGCGGCCTGCACCAGCGCCATACGCGCGGCGGCCCCGGCAAGGCGCATCTTGTCAAACGCGTCAGGGATGGAAGAGGAGCCACCCGTGATCTGCAACCCTAGGAACTTGGCCGGGATATCCATCGCGCCGCGCATGGTATTGGCAAGGCGGCTATCATCGGTGGGGGCGAAGGGGACGCCTTCGGCAAGGACGGCCGCGTTGAAATAAGCCTTGGACGCCGGGCCGTGGATTACCCGGATCGTGGACCAATCCAGATCCATTTCCTCGGCCACCAGCGCGGCAAGGGTGGTGTGAACGCCCTGCCCCATCTCGGCGCGCGGGGCGATGACGGTGACGCCATCGGCATTGATCAGGACATAGGGGTTCAGCGTCGCCTCCCCCGCGCCAAGCCCCGCCTCCAGCGGGTTGGGATAGGGCGTAGCGTAGCGATACCAGCCAAAGGCCACCCCGCCCAGAATGGCGACGGACCCGAACAAGAAGCCCCGACGGGCGATCTTCATAGCGCGGCCCATCTCATGCCCCTTTCATGCGGTTGGCGGCATCCTGCACGGCAGCGCGGATCCGGGGATAAGTGCCGCAGCGGCAGAGGTTGCCTGACATCGCCTCATCAATCTGGGCATCTGTGGGATCAGGGGTGCCAGCCAGCAACGCGGCAGCCTGCATGATCTGGCCCGACTGACAGTAACCGCATTGCGCCACCTGGCCCGCGGCCCACGCCGCCTGCACGGCATGCAGCGCGGCGGGGTTGCCCAGACCTTCGATGGTGGTCACCGTGGCCCCGGCGACATCGCCCAGCGGCGTCTGGCACGACCGCACGGCCTGCCCGTCGACATGCACGGTACAGGCCCCGCAGGCGGCGACGCCACAACCGAACTTCGTGCCAGTCAGGTTCAACCCATCGCGCAGCGCCCAAAGCAGCGGCATCTCGGGCGGCAGGTCCAGCGTTTCGGTCCTGCCGTTCACGGTGAAAGTCACGGCCATCAGCGTCTCCATTGGTTCATGACAAATTGAGCGTTAAATGTCAGTCTGTCAATTGACAAAGTGGAAGGATTTTGTCAGTTTGTCGCCATGGCTGTGATACCGCCCCCCAACGCCACCCCGGTTGACCGCCAGGATGCAATCCTTGACGCGGCTTTCGGGGCCTTTGCAACCTATGGGTATCGCCGTACCTCGATGGATGACATCGCACGCGGGGCGGGGCTGTCGCGCACGGCGCTGTATCTGCATTACCGCAACAAGGAAGACATCTTCCGTTCGCTGGCGGTCCGCTATTTCGATGAGGCGCTGCGCGACATGACCGCCGCGCTGAACCTGCCTGGGCAGACGCTGGAACAGGCGCTGCTGTCGGCCTTTGTCGCCAAGGATGGCAAGTTCATGGAGGCGGTGCTGTCCACACCCCATGGCGAAGAGCTGATGGATGCGGGATTTTCCGTGACCGGCGATCTGGCGGCGGCGGGTGAGGCGCGGATGGTGGCGGTGCTGGGCGATTGGCTGGCACAACGCGCCCTGCCACCCGACCTTGGCAGCGGGCCAGAGGTGGCGCAGGCGATCATCGCGGCAGTGAAGGGGCTAAAGACTTCCGCCCGGTCGCTGCCCGACTATCGCGCCGGGCAGGCACGGCTGGCCGCGCTGTTTGCCCGCGCACTGGCCTGAATTAGAACCGCCCCAGATATTCCACAATGACACCCGTCGCGATGGCGACGCGGACAAGGTCATTGTCAATGCGCACATAGCGGCTGCCATCGGGCGGGGCGGGAAGATCGTAACGGTCGTAGTCGCGCAGCTCAAACCACGGGGTCGTCCCCGGTATCCGCTCGCCTATCTGCCACGTCCGCACCTGCCCTGGCGGCACGCAGGGCACTGCCTTCTTGGCCAGCCCGGGCGGGCAATCCTTTGGCCCGGCCATGGCAGGCAAGGCCGATGCCCCCATTGCAGCCGCGAACAGAAGGGGAAGGACTGGATTTCGCATTTTGATCATTCTTGCACTCTGCGCCCGACCACCCGGCAAGGCAACCCCGCGGCCTTTGGGCGGGCGGAAACCCCCCGTCCGGGCGGTCAGACCGAACCCATGATGATGGTCAGCGCCGTCCTCGTCTCGGCGGTGCGGTCCGACAGGGCATCGACCAGCCCCGGCAGCGCGGACCGGGCGCCTGGGTCGCGCGCCGCATTCTCGATATCCTTCAGCGCCGCATGCAATCCGGCCGCCCCAACCGATGCAGCCGACCCTGACGCCCGATGCGCCGTGGACGCCAGATTGGGAAAGTCGCCCTCAGACAACAGCCTGCGCAGGGTGTCGCCGGTTTCGTCGACTTCGGCCATCATGCGGCCAAGGAACACACGCAGCGTGTCATCCCCTAGCGTTTCCCGCACCTCTTCGATCACGGTGGCATTCAACAACATCGCAACCTCCTGACACGACCGAGGTTCTAACGCACCCGCAGGCCACTTGAACCCGTCCATAGGTCTGGTTTTACGACGAATGGTCAGTCAAACCGCCGATCTGGGCCGGTGTGTGCGGAATTCCGCCAATCCCGGCGCGGTTGCGCCATGCGCCCGGCCTAGGCCGCGCTTTCCAGCGCCTCGTTCACCGCGGTGATGATGTCGCCCAACGGCTGCCGGGTCAGTGTCCGTGGCATCGCCAGCACGACCCGGGCGCGCAGGTCATCATCCAGCCGGTCACGGATTGCACCCAGAAGCGGCGCTTCGGCGGCCAGCACCAGCCGCTGCGCCCGCCCACGCGCGGCTTCGCGCGCCAGACGGCCCACGACCTGCACCGCAAAGGCCGAAGTGGCAAGGCGTTCGCGATCCGTCACTTCGGGTAGGGAACGGTTTTCGGGCGGCAAATGGGCCACGGGCGCATCCATCCGGTCTATCAGGCGCAGGTCGGGCTGTTTCACACAGCCCGCATTTTCCAGAATCATCGCGCCCTCCGAACAGGCAGCCACGATCCATGTTCCCCGGTGAAGTCCTGTCATGATGCTACCCTCCGCTCTTGTTGTTTTGCCCGCCAGAGGTGGCGATGCGCGGGCCCTGCAAAAGTGCGACAGCCTGCCGCAGTGGGGCAGAAAGCCGTGAAAACCGCCGCAGTCGGGCAGAGTTCACGCAGAGTTCAACACGGCCCCCCCGCGAAGGGCACAGGATGCAGGCAGGGCGCGATTTTACTTGCCAGACGTCCCCCTGCCCCGTCTTATTTGTTTCACGAATGTATAGGAGCGCATCCTTGGCCGCACCCGCCGCGCAGCACCGATCTGATCTCGCGCCCGAAGCAATCCGGGTGGAAGGGCTGCACAAATCCTTTGGACCGCATCATGTGCTGAAAGGCGTCGACCTGACGGCGCATGAGGGCGATGTGATCGCGGTGATCGGCGGGTCGGGGTCGGGCAAATCCACCATGCTGCGCTGCATCAACTTTCTGGAAACACCCAGCGAGGGCAAGATCGTCATCGCGGGCGAAGAGGTGCGGCAGCGGGCCGAAGGGGGTGCTGCCGACCGCCGCCAGATCGAACGCATCCGCCGCAGTCTGGGGATGGTGTTCCAAAGCTTCAACCTGTGGACGCACAAGACGGTGCTGGACAACCTGATCGAGGTGCCAGTCCATGTGCTGGGCGTATCAAAGGCCGAAGCGACGGATCGCGCCATGGCCCTGCTGGCCCGCGTCGGGCTGGCGGAAAAGGCCGGGGCCTATCCGGCCTTTCTGTCGGGCGGGCAGCAGCAGCGCGCGGCCATTGCCCGCGCCCTGTGCATGGAACCCAAGGCCATGCTGTTTGACGAACCGACCTCAGCCCTTGATCCAGAACTGGTGGGCGAGGTTCTGGCCGTGATCCGGGCGCTGGCCGCCGAGGGGCGGACGATGATCCTTGTCACGCATGAGATGAAATTCGCCCGCGAAGTGGCGAGCCATGTCGTCTTTCTGGCCAATGGTCTGGTCGAAGAACAAGGCCCACCCGAACAGCTTTTCGGCGCGCCTCAATCGCCGCGCCTGCAACAATTCCTTCGGTCCGTGGGTTAGAACGCGGACTAAAGGGACAAGAAACCAAAAGATCAAAACTGGGAGTCTGACCGATGAAAAGAACAATGACCGCCGCGCTTGCCCTGACGATTGGCCTGATGGCCGGTGCTGCAAGCGCGCAGACCACTGTAAAAGTGGGCATCGCCGCCGAAGCCTACCCGCCCTTCGCCAGCCAGGATGCCAGCGGCGCGTGGGTCGGCTGGGAGGTCGAGATGATTGGTGCCATCTGCACCGCGGCGGAACTGACCTGCGAGATCGTTCCCGTGGCTTGGGATGGCATCATCCCGTCGCTGACCGCCGGTCAGATCGACGCGATCATGGCGTCGATGTCGATCACCGAAGAGCGGATGCAGACCATCGACTTTTCCAACAAATACTACAACACGCCCACCGTGGTTGTGGGGGCAAAGGGCATGGAAATGGACGCCACCCCCGAAGGGCTGGCCGGTAAGGTGATCGGGGTGCAGGTGTCGACCGTGCATCAGGCCTATGTCGAGAAGTACTTTGCCGCCGGCGCCGCCGAGGTGAAAACCTATCAGACGCAGGATGAGGCCAATCAGGATCTGATCGCAGGCCGGATCGATGCCACGCAGGCCGACAGCATCGCGCTGGATGCTTTCCTTGCCACCCCCGAAGGCACCGCCTGCTGCGAAGTGAAAGGCACCGTGGCCGATGATCCGGCGATCCTGGGCCTTGGCGTGGGTGTGGGCCTGCGCAAAGGCGAAGAGGAACTGAAAGCGGCCTTCAACAAGGGCATCGCGGCGGTTCTGGCCGATGGCACCTATGAAAAGGTGAACTCGGGCTATTTCGCCTCAAGCATATACGGCAACTGATCGGCAATAACAGGGAGAGGGCCTTATGGGCACGCTGGACCTTCTGGCCCTCTCGCCCCCCGGTTGGGGGGCCACTTTACTTGCCGGACTATGGAATTCGCTGCTGATCGCGGTCGGGGCGTTTTCCATGGGTCTGGTTCTGGGCGGGCTGGGCGCATGGGGGAAAATCCATGGCGGCCCGATCACGCGCGACCTGCTGGCGATGTATACGACCGTGGTTCGCGCCGTGCCGGAACTGATCCTGATCCTGATCCTGTATTTCGGCGTCACCGATCTGGTGAACCAGATCCTGATCGCCTTCGGGCATGAGCGCATTCAGATCTCCGGCGTGCTGGCCGGGATCGTGGTGCTGGGCGTGGTGCAGGGCGCCTATGCGACCGAGGTGCTGCGCGGCGCGCTGCTGGCCGTGCCGCAAGGGCAGGTGGAGGCGGCCAAGGCCATGGGGATGCCGCCCCTGCTGATGGCGCGGCGGGTGATCTTTCCGGCCATGCTGGGGCTTGCCATGCCGGGGCTGGCGAACCTCTGGCTGATCGCCACCAAGGATACCGCCCTGCTGGCGGTGGTGGGCTTTGGCGAGCTGACGTTCGCCACACGGCAGGCGGCCAGTTCGACCAAGGCTTTCTTCACCTTCTTCCTCGCCGCCGGAGTGATCTATCTGATCCTGACGCTGTTATCGGGCTGGGTCTTTGCCCGGATTGAGGCTTGGGCCCGGCGCGGCGAACCGCGCAATGCGGGGGGCTGAACCGATGCGTGACTGGCTGCAACCCCACCGCATCTTCCTGTGCCTGCTCGGCGTCGCCCTAGTGGCGTGGTGCGTCACGACGATGCGCTGGGACTGGCTGCCGAAATATGCGCCGCTGATGGTTGAGGGGATCTGGCGCACGATCTGGCTTTTGGTGCTGTCGGTGTTTCTGGGCATACTGCTGGCCATCCCGCTGGGTTTGGCGCAGGCGGCGGGGCCTTGGTATCTGGCCACCCCCGCGCGGGTGTTCTGCACGGTGATCCGGGGCACGCCACTGCTGCTGCAGATCTGGCTTTTGTATTACGGGCTGGGGTCGCTATTCCCGCAATTCCCCTGGATCCGGCAGAGCGATCTGTGGCCGATCCTGCGGCAGGCATGGCCCTATGCCCTTCTGGCGCTGACGCTGTCTTATGCGGGGTATGAGGGCGAGGTGATGCGCGGGGCGTTTAAATCCGTCGGGCGCGGTCAGTTAGAGGCCGCGCGGGCGATGGGGATGCCGCGCCACAAGATCCTGTCGCGCATCTGGCTGCCGCAGGCCTTTCGCGCCGTGCTGCCCACGCTGGGGGGTGAGACGGTGCTGCAGATGAAGGCGACGCCCCTCGTCGCCACGATCACGGTGGTGGAGATTTACGCCGTGGCCAGCCGCGTGCGGCAGGATACGTTCATCGTTTATGAACCACTTCTCCTGCTGGCGCTGGTCTATCTGTGCCTTGCAGGCGCAATCGTGTTCCTGTTCCGCCAGATCGAAAAGCGCGGCCCACAGGTACGCCGCCCCAGTTAAGACCGGGGCGGCCCGTTTCTTAGCCAAGATGATAGGTTTCAGGGACACCGTAGACGGGGGTATCCAGCCCTTCCATCCGCGCCTTCAACTGCAACGACAGGAACTGTGAATAGTGCCGCGACTGGTGCAGGTTGCCGCCGTGGAACCACAGCGCCTCTTGCTTCGTGGGTTTCCACATGTTGCGCTGTTCGCCGACCCAAGGGCCGGGGTCTTTGGGCGTGTCCGACCCAAGGCCCCAGCATTTGCCAACCTTGTCCGCCACATCCTTACCGATCAGATCCGCCGCCCAGCCGTTCATCGATCCATAGCCGGTGGCATAGACGATCACATCGGCGGGCAGATGGGTGCCATCCTCCAGCACCACGCCATCGGGAACGATCTCGGCCACATTGCCGTGCGCGAGCTTGATCTTGCCGTCGATGATCAACTGGCTGGCGCCCACGTCGATGTAATAGCCCGACCCGCGGCGCAGGTATTTCATGAACAGGCCCGATCCATCGGCCCCCCAATCCAGCCAGAACCCGGCCTTTTCCAGCCCGGCATAGAAATCGGCATCCACTTCCTTGATCTTGTCATAGATCGGGATCTGGAACTCATGCAGGATCTTGTAGGGCAGCGAAGCAAAGATTAGATCGGCCTTTTCCGTCGTCATCCCCGACCGGACGGCCTGTTCGGAATAAAGCCCGCCCAGACCGTATTCCATCAGCGGCTCGGACCGCACGATATGGGTGGAGGATCGCTGCACCATCGTGACATCGACATCGTTTTCCCAAAGTGCAGCGCAGATGTCATGGGCAGAATTGTTCGACCCGATCACCACCGCGCGCTTTCCTTTATAGGCATCCGGGCCGGGGTGTTTGGATGAATGGTGCTGATCGCCCTTGAACGTCTCCATCCCCTTATAGCTGGGCATGTTCGGCTTGGCCGACATGCCGGTTGCCAGCACCAGCTGTTTAGGCCGCAGCACCACTTCCTGACCGTCGCGGTCCACCACCACGGTCCATTCCCCCGTCGCCTCATCGAATTTGGCGGATTTACAGGTGGTGCGGGACCAATAGTTCAGCTCCATCACCTTGGTATACATTTCCAGCCAGTCACCGACCTTGTCCTTCGGGGCAAAGACGGGCCAGTTTTCCGGGAATTTGATATAGGGCAGATGGTCATACCAAACCGGGTCATGCAGGCAGAGCGATTTGTACCGATTGCGCCAGCTATCCCCCGGTTTTTCGTTCTTTTCCAGAATGATGGCCGGCACGCCCAATTGCCGCAGCCGCGCGCCAAGGGCGATGCCGCCCTGTCCGCCGCCGATGATCACAACATAGGGTTGGGTGGCATAGCCCAGATCGCGCGCTTCGGCTTCGCGTTCCTCTTTCCATGTCGGGCGGTGCTTGTCGGCCCCGTGCTTGGCCCCCAGCGGACGGGTGAACCCCGTGTGTTCCTCATGCCCCTTCAGCTCCACCATCGTGGTAAGCAGGGTCCAGATCAGGCCGTTCTTCAGCCGGATCAGGCCATAGCCGCGCGCCACGGCGGTTTCAAACGTGATCCAGGCGGTGGATACGCCGCCATCCTCGCTGGCGGACTCGCCTTCGGCGATGCGCCAGTTGGATGGCCGGGTCTGGGCCAGTTGCGCGCCCAGCATGGCGGCGATCTGATCCTTGCCTTCGCTGGTGTGCAGGTTCCACGTAAACGTCACCAGATCACGCCAATAGCAATCGTCCTGAAAGCAGGCGGTGGCAGCGGCGATGTCGCCGCGTTCCAGCGCCGCGCCGAACGTATCCAGCAGACCCTGCACCTCGGCGTTCGCGGATGTATCAAGCATGTTGTCCTCCCTTTTATTCTCCCACGCCAAGGGTGCGATATTGGTGGCCTCTGTCACCCGCTGATTGCATCAGTGGCGGGGGGTCGCGCATATTCCCGTCCGCGCCGTTGCATCCGCAACAAGCCATGCAACAGATCAGTTGGGCAGCAACCCATCCCGCCGCGCGCGGCGCAGGACGGTGGATCGGTTCACCCCCATCCGCCGCGCCGCCAGCGCCATGTTGCCACCGCAAGCCGCCAGCACATCGGCCAGCGACTCGGCGCTTTCGACCGGAGTCAGGGGGGCGGGGGGCAGATCGGGCAGGTCGATCACCGCGCCTTCGGCCAGCGCCACCGCCACCTCCAGCGTATTGGCCAATTCGCGCAGGTTCCCCGGCCAGTCGCGCGATTGCAGTTCCGCCCGCGCGGCGGGGGACAGGCGCAGGCTGTCGGGGCGCAGATGGCTGAACTGGCGCATCATCCTGTCCAGCAGCCAATCGAAATCCTGCCGCAGGCGCAGGGGCGGCAGGGTCAGCGTCACCGCCGCCAACCGGAAGAACAGATCGGGCCGGAACAGGCCGCCGCGCACCATCGCGGCCAGATCGGCGGCGCTCGCCGCCATCAGACGCGGGCGGCGGCGGGCGGGCAGCGCATCAAACCCCGCGATCAGGCGCAACAGCCGCGCCTGCGCATCGGCGGGAAGGTCTTCAGGGGTGTCGATGAACAGGGTGCCGGTCTGGGCGGCCTCGGCCAATGCGGGCCAATCCTCAACCAGAGTGGCGGCGGTGAGGGTAACAAATGGGCGGTTGCCCGGCTGGCTGGCATGAATGGCGCGGACCAGCCGCTCTTTGCCCGCGCCGGTTTCGCCGGTGACAAGAACGGGGATAGAGGTCGGCGCAAGGCGGGCCGCTTCTGCCACCAGCCGCTGGATCGCGGGGTCAGAACCACCAATGCTCTGGAAAGCCGACCCTGCCCCGCCCCGTGCCATGGGCGCAGGCAGGCGTTCGGATTGCGGCGCGATGGCATGGCCGAACATCCCCTGCCCGTCGCGCAGCGAAATCAGGCGGTCCTCTGTCGGGCGGCCGCGCATCAGATCGGGCAGGCTGTCCACCGTCAGATCAAAGAAACGGTCGATCCGTTCGCCCAGCACCGAACCTCCACCCTGCCCTGCCAGCACCGTTTCCGCGCCATGCGTCATGCCGATGATGCGCCCCGACCCATCCAGCGCCACCGCCGCCTCGGGATCGACATCCAGAAATTCCGGGCTGGTGGAAAAGCGCAGCACCCAATCACCCCGGTTCATCGCCATCAGGTTCGCCATCTCTACCCGCCGCACACTTGCGGTAACAAGGTTCAGCGCAAGGCTCTGGCTGATCTTCGGCTGGGGCGAGCGCAGCAGCGAGATGTCCAGCACCGCCGCCAGGTTGCCCGACGTATCAAAGATCGGCGCGGCGGTGCAGGACAGGGGCGTGTGCGTCAGGTCAAAATGATCCGACTGATGAATGGTGATCGCCTGCTTGGTGACGATGCAGGACCCCACCCCGCAGGTGCCCGCCAGTTGTTCCGACCAGTCAGACCCAAGGTAAAGCCCCGCGCGTCGCAGCTCATCCTCAAATTTCGGGTCGCCGAAATAGTCCACCGTCACGCCCTTAGCATCGGCCAGCAGCAACACGTATTTCTGCCCCGCGATCTGGCGGAACAGCGCCTCCAGCCCGCTGCGGGCGATGGCGATCAGGCGTTCGGACTGTTCGCGATGTTCGCGCAGGCGGCTTTCGGTCACGATATGCGCGGGGCTGGGGCGAGTCGGGTCCAGCCCGTAATCCTCGACGCAGCGACGCCATGACTGCGCCACCACCCCGTCGCGTTCCGACGGACGGCCGTTCAGGACGTGGTCAATCTCTCGCACATGGTCGCGGTCGCGCACGGGCCCCCTCCCACGGAACTGGCCCCCTCCCGGGCCTGATTACCGATCCTGCGCGCATCGCGCCGCCGGCTCAACACGACCTTGGTGGCACTGGTTTCGCCGCGCGGGCGCGGCCCGCCCATCAGACCAAGGTCCAAGACCCTTAGGACCATTGTTGGCACGGTAGCTGGACCATTGTTGCTACCGAAAATGGCAATTCCCAAGGTAAGGTTTGGCTGTTGCTTATGCGGTGACAATGTTGCCCGCCCCTTTGCGCCGGTCCTGCGAACGCTTTCGCATCCGGATTTTACCACGGCCCGACAGATGAACGGCAGCCATCGGCCCAAGGCCGGCAAGGCGTGAGGTTTGACCATGACGACGCCCTTCGATTCCGACCTGCCCGCCAATGCGCAACCCGTGCTGGCCTTTCCGCCATCTGCGGTTCACGCCATCAAGTCGCGGTTGACGCTGTCGCTTTCGGCCCCATTGGATGCGCCGGTCTTTTCCGGCAGTGGCGTTCCGGTGACCCCGGTTGCCAGCGGCACGGTTCTGCTGATGCCGGATCTGGCCTTGGCCCATCTCCCCGACCCGACGCTTTCGGGTGCGTGCATCGCCCTGTCGCCCGCCCTGCCGGGGGATCGGCTGATGCTGGGTGACTGGCGGTCTGATAGCGGGCAGGGCTATACCTCGCCATCGGGGCGCATCACCGGGCAGTATCTGAACGGCACGCTGGTGCTGATCGGGCTTGCCGCGCTGGCCGAATATCAAGGTCTGCTGCGCGGCGTCGCCCATGCCCATGATATTGAGGCTCAGCCGCAGCCGCGCAGCGTTGACGTGACCGTCACCGATGCAAGCCCAGAACAGCCTGCCACCATTCCGGTGGCCACGATCCTGCTGCAACCCGCGCCTGATACACCGGATACGCTGATCCCTACCATCACCACCGCCCTTGCCGCTGCGCCCATTGCGCTGGCACCGGACGCCACGGATGACACTAAGGTCGCTACAAAAACCGCGCCCGCGCACCTGACACTTGCGGAAAAGGCGGCACCGGTAGAAGCGGTGGCGGCGGCAAAGCCACAATCAGAAATCGTTGTCACCGGATCAGAGGGCGATGATTACCTCAGCACCGCCGGGGCGGACCGCATTCAGGCGCTTGGCGGCGATGACGTCATCAAACTGGCCAAAGACACCGCGCCCGACATCATCATCGACGGCGGCGAAGGCGAAGATGTGATCCTGCTGACAGACAAGGCCGCCACCCTTGCGCCCGTCACCGATGAACAGATCGAGGATGTTGAAACCGTCTCGGCCGTTCCGCTGGAGATCGCCGCTATCATCGACCTGCATGCACAGAGCGAAGCCTTCGCCATTCTGGGCGGCAGCGGCGGTGACCGGCTTAAAGGCGGACGCAACGACGACATGATCCATGGCGGCGCCGGCGATGACCGGATCGAAGGCGGCAAAGGCGACGATCATCTGCACGGCGGCACCGGCGATGACCAGATCGACGGCGACGATGGTGATGACTGGATCAGCGGCGGCCAAGGCCGTGACGAACTGACCGGGGGGGATGGCGATGACGTCTTTCACTTTGACGGCAATGATGAACAGGGCCCGGACATCATCACCGACTTCCGCCCCGGCGACCGGCTCGCGCTGACCGGATCGGCCTATCTTCAGGGTTTGAGCAATGAAACGCTGGAAACCGGCAGCTGGTTCTGGCAGGGCGCAACCGCCCAAAACGCGGATACCCGCATCCTTTATGACAAGGACTCCGGCTATCTCATCTATGCAAGCGACGGCGACAGCGAGGGCAGCTCTTATGTTCGCATAGCCCGGTTTGGTGACGATGACGAAGATCAGGATGATTGCAGTGCAGCGCAATTGTCCTTCTACGACTTTATCATCGTCTGACCGGGTGCCGTCAGGACCAGGGTTTTTGCCAACCCTGCTCCCGCCCCCTGCCGTGATGGACAGTCCCCCGGATCGGCAGGGGTAGCGCGGGATTTACCCTGCGCGTCCTCGCCCCAACTCAGCCCAGCGCATAGCCCGAACCGCGCACCGTGCGCAGCGGATCGCCGTCGCCATGCACGCAAAGCGCCTTGCGCAACCGGCCCACATGCACGTCGACCGTGCGGGTATCGACATAGATATCGCGGCCCCAGACCCGGTCCAGCAGCTGTTCGCGTGACCAGACACGACCGGGCTTTTCCATGAAAGCGGTCAGCAGGCGAAATTCGGTGGGGCCGAGTTTCAGCACCTTTTCCCCGCGAAAGACGCGGTGGGTTTCGGTGTCCAGACGGATATCTTCAAACTCCAGCACCACACCCATGGTGGATGGCCGCACGCGGCGAATCTGCGCCCGCGCTCGGGCCATCAACTCCACCATCGAATAGGGCTTGATCACATAGTCATCCGCCCCGGTTTCAAGGCCCCGCACGCGGTCCACCTCATCGGCGCGGGCCGACAGCATGATCACCGGGATTGACCGGGTTTCCGGGCGCATCTTCAGGCGACGGCAGACCTCGATCCCCGAAACCTTGGGCATCATCCAATCCAGGATGATCATGTCGGGATGATCTTCATCGACCAGCAACAGCGCATCTTCGCCATTATCAGCCTGAATGACATCGAACCCCTCAGCCTCAAGATTATAGGCCAGCACCTCGCGCTGTGCGAACTCGTCCTCGACCAACAGAACCTTGGGCTGGTGCACCATCGTTCGCTCCAATTTCATCGACCTGCTGCCGCTTCGATGCCGCTTAGCATCTCGGCCTTGGGACGTTCGTCTTCGGGCATGGCGCCCGTGGCCAGATAGATCACCTGTTCGGCGATGGAGGTGGCATGGTCCCCCACCCGTTCGATGTTCTTGGCGATGAAATGCAGGTGCATGGCCGCACTGATGTTGCGCGGATCTTCCATCATGTGGGTCAGCAATTCGCGGAACATGGAGTTGTACATCTGATCCACTTCCTTGTCGCGGGTGCGCACATCTTCGGCCACCGCGACATCATGCGAGATGTAGGCATCCAGGGATTCCTTCAGCCGCAGCACAACCGTCCGCGCCATCCGCTGGATCGAGGCGGAGGTACCGCCAAGCGGGGACATGTTCGACAAAAGCAGCGACCGCTTCGCAAGGTTTTTGGCATAATCGCCACAGCGTTCCAGCGCGGCGGCAATCCGCATCACCGACAGCACAGTGCGCAGATCACCCGCTGTGGGCGACCGCAGGGCCAAAAGCCGGGCGCATTCATCGTTGATCTGTTCTTCCAGCGCATCAATGGCCTTGTCGCCCTGCTGCACCTTGCGGGCCAGCGCCTCGTCACGGGTTTCCAGTGCCACTGCGGCATCCAGCAGTGCCTGTTCCACCAACCCGCCCATGCGCAGAACATGGGCCTGAACCGCTTCAAGGTCGCGGTCAAAGGCTGTCAGGATATGGGGTTCCTTCATGGCTCGCGTCCCTTCCTCAGCCGATCCGGCCGGTAATATAGGCTTCGGTTCTGGGGTCTTTGGGGTTGGTGAAGATCTGCCCCGTCTCGCCGTATTCCACCAGATTTCCCAGATGGAAGAAGGCCGTCTTCTGGCTGACCCGCGCGGCCTGCTGCATCGAATGGGTGACGATCACCACGGAAAACTGCGACCTCAGTTCGTCTATCAGTTCCTCGACCTGCGCGGTGGCGATGGGGTCCAGCGCGGAACAGGGTTCATCCATCAACAGCACTTCGGGGCTGGTCGCGATGGCCCGCGCGATGCACAGGCGCTGCTGCTGGCCACCCGAAAGACCGGTGCCCGACGCATCCAGCCGATCCTTCACCTCATTCCACAGCGCAGCCTTGCGAAGGCTGGCCTCAACAATGGCATCCAACTCGGCCTTGCCGGCCGCCAATCCGTGGATCTTGGGGCCATAGGCCACGTTGTCATAGATCGATTTGGGGAACGGATTCGGTTTCTGGAACACCATCCCCACTTTGGCGCGCAACTGCACCGGATCGACGCGCGGATCGTAGATATCCTCGCCATCAATGGTGATCTTGCCCGAAACGCGGGCGCTGGCCACGGTGTCATTCATCCGGTTCAGGCAGCGCAGGAAGGTTGATTTCCCACAGCCCGACGGTCCGATGAACGCGGTGACGGTCCGGTCAAGGATGGAGACGTCCACATCCTTCAGCGCGTGCTTGTCACCGTAATAAACCTGCACACCCTTGGCTTCGATCTTGCTTTGAAGCTGCTCCACGTCCCTCTCCACCAGTCGCATGTCGTCCATTATAGCACCTTCTTACCAGCGGCGTTCAAAGCGGCGGCGCAGCAGAATCGCCGCGACATTCATGATCACAAGGAACCCGAGCAGCACGATAATTGCCCCCGAGGACCGTTCGATAAAGGCCGGGTCCGACCGCGACGCCCAAGAATAGACCTGCACCGGCAGCGCGGTGGCCGGGTCCATCACCCCACCTTCCAGTGGCCCCGCCGGATAGTTCGTCACAAAGGCCACCATCCCGATCAACAAGAGCGGCGCAGTTTCCCCCAGCGCCGAAGCAAGCCCAAGGATCGTGCCCGTCAGGATCCCCGGCATCGCCAGCGGCAGCACATGGTGGAACACCGTCTGCATCTTGGACGCCCCAACCCCCAGCGCCGCATCGCGGATGGACGGCGGCACCGCCCGGATCGCCGCGCGGGTGGCGATGATGATCGTGGGCAGCGTCATCAACGAAATCACCAGCGCGCCCACCAGCGACGATGACTGCGGCAGGCCTGCAAAGTTGATGAAGATCGCCAGACCAAGGATACCGAACACGATCGACGGCACCGCGGCGAGGTTCGAGATGTTCACCTCGATCAGATCGGTGAACTTGTTCTTCGGCGCGAACTCCTCAAGGTAGATCGATGCCGCCACCCCGACCGGCAGCGTAAAGATCAAGACCAGCATCATCATGTACAGCGACCCAATGATCGCAATGCCAAGGCCCGCCGATTCCGGCCGCTGATCGGATGCGTCCGTGTTGGTCAGAAACCCCGTGTTGAAGGCCACCGTCAGTATGCCCCGTTCGACCATGATGTCGGCAAGCTGCAACTGTTCGACCGACACGTTGGAATCCAGCTCTGCCGTTTCCAGCGTGACGCGACCCTTCAGATAGCCGTCGATCCGGCCCGTGGCATAGGCGCTGAAATCAATGGTCTGGCCGATCAGCGACGGGTCTTCCAGCACCATGTCACGCAGCCGCCCTGGCGCATCGCGGGAAATCATGCCCGCGATATCCTTGTCGCTGATCCCTTCGACGGCAATCCCCTCGGCAGCCAGATAGTTGGCGAATTGCGCACCGATCAGCTTGCCATAGCCAATGGTCGTGACCTTGGCGATTTCCTCGGGATTGCCGTTCCCCTTGGGGTCCAGAACCTCTGCCTCAAGCGTGATCGGAAAGGCGATGGTCGCCTGCCGAAAGGCCGAAGTGCCATCGCGAAAGATCGTGAACAGCATGATTGCCAGCACCACAAGGCTGACCACAATGGCCACCAGCCCATAGGTGCGAAACCGTGCCTCGGCCCGGTTGCGGCGGCGGGTCAGCGCATCCTGCACAAAGAGCGAGCTTTTCTTATGCGCCGGGTTGGCGGCGGGCATGGCGTTCGGGGCGGTTGCGTCGCTCATTCGTATTGCTCCCGGTATTTGCGCACGATGATCAGGGCAATGATGTTCAGCCCCAGCGTGATCACGAACAGCGACATGCCCAACGCAAAGGCGACCAGCGTCTCGGGCGAGTTGAATTCGGTATCGCCCGTCAACTGGCTCACGATCTTGACGGTGATCGTCGTCATGGCCTGGAACGGGTTCAGGTCCAGCCGCGCGGCGGCCCCTGCGCCCATGGTCACGATCATCGTCTCACCGATGGCGCGGCTGGCGGCCATCAGGACAGCGCCCATTATGCCCGGCAGGGCAGCAGGCAGCACGACCTTGCGGATGGTTTCCGATTTGGTGGCCCCCAGACCCAGCGATCCGTCGCGCATCGATTGTGGCACGGCGTTGATGATGTCATCGGCGAGGGATGAGATGAACGGAATGTTCAGGATGCCGATCACGATCCCGGCGGTCAGCACGGATGAACCTGAATTTCCAAGCCCGAGCGGTTGCGCAAAATAGTCCCGCAGGAACGGCCCCACTGTCACTAGCGCGAAAAGGCCAAAGACCACGGTGGGAATACCAGCGATCACCTCAATCAACGGCTTGACCACCGACCGCACACGATTTGACGCATATTCCGCCAGATAGATCGCCGCGAACAGCCCGATGGGCACCGCCACCACCATCGCGACAAAGCTGATATACAGCGTCCCCCACAGCAGCGGCAGCAGACCCAGTTCCGAATTACCCCGGAAATTGGGCGACCATGTCAGGTTAAAGAAGAAATCCGCCGCCGGATACATCGTGAAAAAGCGCAGCGATTCCGACAGCATCGACATCACGATACCGACCGTCGTCAGAATCGCGATGGTCGATGACAGGATCAGCAGCGCCAGAACAACCTGTTCCACACGGTTGCGGGCGCGAAATTCGGGGCGCGTGGCGCGGATCGCCAGTGCAAGCCCGCCGATGGACAGAAGGAAGGTCAGGATCGTGCGGCCCACCGCCCCCGTGCGCGACAGTTTGCGGTAATCCTGCGCGGCACGCAGAACCTCGGGCGTGACTTCGGCGCCAAGCGCCACACCGACGGCACCCAGACGGTCGCGCAAGGTATCAACCTCGCTGCGCATCGTCTCAGCCTCATCCTCGGTCATGGCACCTTGCGCGACGGCAACGTCCAGACCAGCGGCCACCCGGCGCACATCGGCGAACAGCAGGGTGCGCGCGGAATCATCTTCGATCATCTCGGCCGGGAAGAACCCGCTCAGCTGCCGTTCGATGATCAACGGCTGCGCGATCAGCCAGACAGCCAGCATCAGCAGCGCCGGAACCGACGCCATGATGAATCCGAACCAGCCATAATAATTTGGACGGGAATGCAGATTCCGCGCATTGCCGCCCGCCGATTTCAGCGCCCGCTGGCGACACAGGACATAGCCGGCAAAGGACAGAATCGCCACGATGGCAAGAAGCAGAAAAACCGACATGGGCGTTCCAACCGGCTAGAGGAAAACGTCAGGGCGGCGCACAGCGCCGCCCTGTTTCGTCAGATCAGTTCAGCGGGCCCATCGGGGTGCGCTCGGCCACCATGGCCTGCGTCGCAGCCAGTTCCGGATCGGACACAAGGCCGTATTCCGCAAGCGGGCCATCCGGGCCGGCCATATCGTCGGACACGAAGAATTCGACGTATTCCTTCAGGCCGGGGATCACGTCCATATGCGCCAGCTTGACGTAGAAATACAGCGGGCGCGACACCGGGTATTCGCCCGTTGCAATCGACTCGGTCGACGGGACGATGCCCGACATCGTGGCAACCTGCAGCTTGTCGGTGTTGTTCTGATAGAAGGACAGACCGAACACACCGACGGCGTTCTTGTCGGCATCCAGACGCGCCAGCGTTTCGGTGTAATCGCCGTCGATATCGACCGATCGGCCATCCGTCCGCAACTTCATGCAAGCGTCTTCAGCGGCATCTTCATCCATTCCGGCAGCCGTGAACGCGGCCATGGCACCCGATTCTTCGCAACCTGCGATGATGACCTTGGTGTCGAACACTTCGCGCGTGCCGTGCTTGGTGCCCGGAACCAGCATCAGGATGTCTTGCGCGGGCAGGTTCGGGTTGAACTCGGACCACTGGCTGTGCGGGTTGGCGACCAGCGCGCCGTCTTTCATGACCTGCTCACCGATGGCGTTGTAGATGTCGGCGGGGGTAAAGGCAAAGGCAGCACCAGCGACGTCCGAAGCAAAGACGATCCCGTCATAACCGATGCGGACTTCCATCACCTCGGCCACGCCATTGGCGGCGCAGGTGTCGAGGTCTTTCTGGCTGATACGCGAAGACGAGTTAGCGATGTCGACGGTGTTTTCGCCCACGCCTTCACACATCTTGGCGCGGCCAGCACCCGAACCGCCACCTTCCACGACCGGCGTCGGGAAGTCGAAGTTTTCGCCAAATGCTTCGGCAACAATGGTCGCATAGGGCAGCACGGTCGATGATCCGGTGATCTGCACGTTGTCACGGGCCAGGGCCAGTCCGGTTGTTCCGGCCAGCAGGGCCACGGAGGAAAGGGTGATTTTCAGGAAGGTCATCTGCATCTCCATCAGGGACCGCGACCCCCCAGGCTTGGGTGTCGCTCGGGCTTGGTCCTAGTCCCGACCCATGACGACTATGCAAAGTTAATGTGACAGTTTCGTAACGAACGGGGCACGGGTGGAAACATTGATGGGGCGTTAACGACACCTCAAGAAACAGGTCGGTGCGTGCATACAGGTTGCTGCACTGCGCGTCTGCACTGCGTGCTGCACGCGGTTTCGTTGAAAAACTTTCACAAAACCGCAGCCATTCCGTCATTCATCGCCGCTATCCCCCATGGCGAAGCTTGGTCAGGGGGACCGCCGACATGCTGCTTGAAGCCCGCAACGTGACGCGCATTTTCGGCACGAGATCCGCCGTGGACAATGTGAGTTTCGCGATTCCCAAGGCCGGATTCATCGGAATCATCGGTCGGTCCGGCGCGGGGAAATCCACTTTCCTGCGGATGATGAATCGCCTGACCGACGCCACATCTGGTGAGTTGCTGTTCGAAGGCCGCAATATCCTGACATTGGCAGGTAAGGAAAAGCGCGCATGGCAGGGCCAGTGCGCGATGATATTCCAGCAGTTCAATCTGGTGCCGCGGGCGGATGTGGTGTCGAACGTGCTGCACGGCACGCTGGCCCGCCGCGGGATGCTGCCGTCGATGTTCGGCTTCTGGCCCGATGACGACACGCTCAAGGCGCTGGCCATCCTCGACCGTCTGGGAATCGCCGAACAAGCCCCCAAACGCGCCGAAGCCCTCTCCGGCGGCCAGCAACAACGCGTCGCCATCGCCCGCGCATTGATGCAGGATCCGAAAATTATCCTTGCAGATGAACCTATTGCAAGCCTTGACCCGATGAATGCACAGGTCGTGATGGACACGCTGCGCCGTATTCATGACGAGGATCGCCGCCTTGTCATCGCCAATCTGCACACCCTCGATACCGCGCGGCGCTATTGCGACCGGGTGATCGGGATGCGCGACGGGCGGGTCGTGTTCGACGGCACCCCCGACCAACTGACCACAGGGGTCGCGCGCGACATCTATGGCGCGGATGCGTCGTTCAACGAAGGCGCGACCTCCACCTCGATCGAGCGTCTCGGTGTGGCGGGCGATGATGCCTATGCCGATGAAATGCTTGCCTGATTTCCCTAACCGGCCCCGATTCCGGGGTCTTTCACAACGGAGCGTTCCGATGAAGCACCTGCTTGCCATCCTTGCTGCCACCACCACCCTGTCCGGCGCGGTTCACGCGCAGGAGATCACCGAATTCAACATCGGCATCCTCGGCGGCGAAAATGCCCAGGATCGCCTGACCTCGCAGGAATGCTATCGCGCCAAGATCGAGGCCGAGCTGGGCGTTCCAGTCAAGCTGTTCACCCCCGCCGATTATGACGGCGTGATCCAGGGCCTGCTGGGCGGCACGCTGGACATGGCGTGGCTCGGTGCCTCGGCCTATGCCAAGATCTACCTGACCGACCCGACCGCCGTGGAACTGGCGCTGACCAAGCAGAACATTGACGGATCAACGGGTTACTATTCCATCGGCTTTGCGCGCAAGGATTCGGGTATCACCTCGATGGAACAGGCACAGGGCAAGGCTTTCGCCTTTGCCGATCCGAACTCCACCTCGGGCTATCTGGTTCCGGGCGCTGAACTGACGGAGAAGTTTGGCAAACTGGAAGAGTACTTCTCGGAAGTGAAGTTTTCGGGCGGGCATGAGCAGACCATCGTCGGCGTTGCCAATGGAGATTTCGAAGCGGGCGTGTCCTGGGCAGATGGTCTGGGCAACTGGGAAGACGGCTATAATTCCGGCGCGTTCCGCCGCGCAGCGGATGCGGGTCTGGTCGACATGAACGACATCGTGGAAATCTGGCGCTCGAAGCTGATCCCCGAAGGCCCGATGGTCGTGCGCGCCGCGCTGCCGGCCGATGTGAAGGCAAAGGTCGTCACCCTGACCGACACCCTGTGGCAGACCGATGCGGAATGCGCCTATGGCGTTGCCGCAGGCGATGCCAAGGATTTCGTGCCGGTGGCGCATTCCGAATATGAAGGCGTGGTTGCCGCGCGGATGCTGGAAGAAGCGACGAACTGATCCCTCTTTCCCCCACTGGCCGGGCCATTCTTTGGCCCGGCCTTTTTTCATATCCAAGAGCGAAAGCAAAGCGATGGTCGACGTAGCCTTTGGGCCGGAGCCGGGAAAGAAACCCGCGACGCCAGCCGCCGCCTATCTGCATGACCTGCGCCGCAAGCGCCTGTATGGCGGAGTGCTGCTGATCTTTTTCGTGGCGGCCATGGCATCGGGTTTCTCGGTTGCGCAAGAGCGCAATGCCGGGGATTTTCTGGATGGATTGCAGCGGCTTGGCGATTTCCCGGCCGAGGTTTTGGCCGAGGCTTGGGAAAAGAAGGCCAATCTGCCGGGGCTGATGTGGCAGGCGGTGCCGTCGCTGATCGAGACGGTGAATATCGCGCTGGTGTCCACGCTGATCGGGGCGCTGATCGCGGCCTTCTTGTCGCTGCTGATGACGCGGGGGCTGGCGCGCTGGCCCCGGCTGATCCCGGTGCTGCGACGGGTGACGGATGCGTTGCGCGCGCTGCCAGAGATCGTGATCGCGCTGATGCTGATCTACATTCTGGGCGGCGGGCCGGTGCCTGCGATGATCGCGATTGCGATTCATACGGCGGGCGCGTTGGGCAAACTGTTTTCCGAAGTGGCCGAGAATGCCGATCTGAAACCCATCGAAGGGCTGTCATCCGTGGGCGCGACATGGGGGCAGCAGATGTGGTTCGGGGTAATCCCGCAGGTCGCGCCGAACTGGCTGTCCTATGCGCTGCTGCGGTTCGAGATCAACGTCCGCGCCTCGGCCATCCTTGGTTTCGTGGGGGCGGGTGGGATTGGCTATGAATTGAAGATCGCCATGCAATGGGGGGGCGGGCGGTATGATCAGGTCGTCGCCATCTTCCTTGTGCTTTTCCTGACCATTGTCGTCATCGACCGGCTGTCGGATCGCGGGCGCGAGAAACTTGTGACGGGGCGCTGACATGACCGCAAGCTTTGCCCAACCCATGGCTGCGCCGATCCTGTCGCGGATGCGCCGCCGCCGCCTGATCGCGCTGTCGGTGCCTGCGGTGCTGCTGGCCTATTTCACCTACATCTTCTTCAGCTTTGACCTGCCCGGTTTGGCGCAGCGGGCGCGGATGGACAATGCGGCGATCCTGCTGGCGGATTTCGTGTCGCACAAAGTGCATGTCACCCGCGACAACCGTAGCGGCGTGCTGACCACCGCGATTGAGGGTGAGGCGAAGGGAACCTATCCCGCAGGCGTGCATCCCGAATGGGTGACGGTGGAGGGCGACCGGACGGTGATCGATCTGGGCGATGGTCATCTGGTGACCTATGACGCATCCGGCGCGCGCTATGAGGTGCCGGGATACGGCACCATCGACATCCGCCCCGAAGGCGGCGCTTTGCGCCTGACCGCGCCAGAACCCCTGCCCGATTGGATCAACGCATCGGACAACCGGGTTTCGGTCACGACGGAGGCTGGACGGTTCACCTATACGCGGTCGAAGGTGGAGACGTTCCGCTATTTCGCGGGGTGGGAGCTGTTCTTCTTTGATCTGGACAGCCCGTTCAACGGGAAAGGGTTCGTTGAACTTGCCAGATTGGCGCTTGGGGGCGCGCGGGTGGACCCCGAACACGCCAACATCACCGCCATGGTGCGCGATGTCTGGACCAACAAGATGTGGCGGCATGGGGATGTGGTCTGGGCCATATTCGAGACGATTCTGATGGCCTTCCTTGGCACGTTCGGGGCGGCGATCATCTCGCTTCCGCTGGCCTTTCTGGCGGCGCGGAACTTCAACATGCTGGCTCCTGTCCGGTTTGCCCTGCGGCGGGTGTTTGATTTCGTGCGGGGGGTGGATGGGCTGATCTGGACGATCATCCTGTCGCGCGCCTTTGGGCCGGGGCCGATGACCGGGGCGTTGGCGATCCTGATCACGGATATCGGCAGTTTCGGGAAAACCTTCTCTGAGGCACTGGAGAATATAGACGAAAAGCAGGTCGAGGGTATCCGCTCCACCGGGGCGACGGCCTTTCAGCGGGCGCGGTTCGGGGTGATCCCGCAGGTGACGCCCGTGCTGATGAGCCAGGTTCTGTATTATCTGGAATCCAACACCCGCAGTGCCACGGTGGTGGGGGCCATCGTCGGCGGCGGCATCGGATTGATGCTGACGCAGGCCATCCAGACCCAGAAGGACTGGGAAGAGGTGGCCTATTACATGGTGCTGATCATCCTGATGGTCATGGCGATGGACAGCTTTTCCGGCTGGCTGCGGCGCAAGCTGATCAAGGGAGAGTGATCCGAAGATGCCGAAGCTTTCCCCTGATGCGCCCTTTGTGCATCCCGACTGCCAGATCGTGAACTGCACTTTTGGTGCCTATGTCGAGATAGGCCACGGCGCGCGGCTGCAGAACACGACCTTTGAAGACTACGCCTATTGCGACCGGCTGGCCGATATCGCGAATACGACCGTTGGCCGCTTTGCCAACATCGCCGCGCTGACACGGATCGGGCCGACGGATCACCCGTTCACCCATGCCGCGCAGCATCATTTCCTGTATCGGTCCAGCTATTATTGGGACGATGCGGCGGATGACCCGGCCTTCTTTGCCGCCCGCGCGGCGCGGCGCTGCGTGCTGGGGGCGGATTGCTGGATCGGGCATGGCGCGATCATCAAGCCCGAAGTGATGGTGGGCATCGGTGCCATCGTCGCGGCGGGCGCGGTGGTGACGCGGGACGTGCCACCCTTTGCCATCATGGCGGGGGTTCCGGCGCAGCCGATCCGGTTCCGGTTTCCAGATGCAGTGATCGAGCGGCTGCTGGCACTGGCCTGGTGGGAGTGGGACCATGCCCGCCTGCGCGGCGCGTTGCAGGATTTCCGCGAGATGAAGGCCGAGGCGTTTCTGGAACGCCACGGCGGATAGGCTATTCCGCCGCCATGCGGGCAGCGGTGGAGACTGCGCAAAACCGCGCCGCCGCCTCGCCAGACAGATGTGCCATGCGGCCCCCGGCGATGACCATTTCGATGGCGCGGCTGTCGCGGTGGATGGCGACCAGATCGGCGCGCAGTCCGTTCGCCAGAACGCCCCGGTCCACCAGCCCCAGCACCCGCGCGGGGCCTTCGGACACCAGCCGCCACGCGGTGGCGAGCGGCAGAATGCCCTGATCCACCAACGCCCAGACGGCCAGCGGCAAAGCAGGGATGTGGTAGTCTGAGACTAGCGCATCACACAGCCCGTCGCGGATCAGCTCCACGGCGGCGATGTTGCCGGCCTGTGACCCGCCGCGCACCACATTGGGCGCGCCCATGATCACCGGATCGCCCGCCGCGCGGGCGGCGGCGGCGGCGCGGCGGGTGGTCGGGAATTCGGCCACCTTCGCCCCGATCATGCGATACACCTCACGCGTTTCGGCATCGGGGTCGTCGTGGCTGCCATAGGTTATACCGAGCCGGTCGAAGGCGCCTGCCATCATGCACAGCGCGCGCGGCACATCACGCGCCTTGGCGCGGGCGGCTTCCATGCGGGTAAGCAACTGAACCTCGGTCAACCCCGCCTTGCGCGCCCAGTGGCCAAAGCCATCGGGGTTGCGGCGGTGCATCTGGAAACCTTCCTCCAGATGATCGTTGAACACCACATAGCCCACACGGAACTGTTCCACCGCTGCGATCAGGCGCGGGACGGCATCGACCAGATGGGTTTCGGCCCGGATCTGCACCCGCAGATCAACCAGCGCGGTCTGGCGGAAATCCTGCACGGCGGACATCACGGCCTCAGCATGGTCGGGGCCGCGAAAGCCTCCTTCCCAGCTCCAGCTTTGGGCGAGGAAGGCGGTGGTCACGCCATGGGCCGCCGCCTCACGAGCGGTGGCGGCGAGACCATCCATCAGGGGAAAGGGGGCCGAGGGGCGGGGGAAGATCTGCCGTTCAAAGCCATCACCATGCAGGTCGATGATGCCGGGCAGCAGCCAGTACCCCGTCATGTCCACCTCTGCCCCACCCGGCAGATCGACGATCTGGCCGTTGCTTATGCCAACCGCACGTGCGGCAAAGGCATCGCCGGTCAGGACATCCGCGCCGACAAGACGCAGGGGGGGCAGGAAGGGGGACATGGCACCTCGCACGGTTGAAATGCCCTGTGGATAACCTTGCCCTGCAACGGGGGTGTGACAGGTCAGGCCGGATCAACCGTAAGTGTGATGCGATCCCCGGCGAACCACGTAGTGCCGTATTCGATGGGCACCCCGGCCGTATCGACATTGACGGCGACGGTGCGAAGGACGGGCGCGCCTTCCTTGATCTGCAGCGCAAGGGCCAGCATCGGCTTTGCCGCCTTGGCCGTCAGCCGGGTGGAGGCGCGGGTGTAGTCCGGCACTCCGCAAGCGGCGAGGGCGGCGGTGATGGAGCCTGATTCCGGAAGCAAGGCAAGAAGATCGGGAAGGCGGTCGGCAGGAAAGATCGACCGGAACATCGCCAGCGGTTGACCATCGGCGAGCGAGACTCCTTCCACCACATGGACCTTTGCGCCGTCCGGCAGCGAAAGCTGGACGGCCTCGGTCGCGTCGGCGGGGCGGGTTTCAAGACGGGTCAGGCGGCGCGAGGGCGTCATGCCCGCAGCGGTGACGGCCTGATGGAACCGCACGCGGCGACCCAGTGGATAATCCGCCGCGCGCCCTGTGACGAAGACGCCTGCGCCGCGCCGGGATTGGACTAGGCCCGCTTCGGCCAGTGCGGAAAGCGCGTGGCGCACGGTGTGGCGATTCACGCCAAAGCGGGCGGCCAATTCCGCCTCGGTCGGCAAGCGGCCACCGGGCGGGACATGGCCGCGGGCGATTTCGGCCTGAAGTGTCGCGGCAATTTCCCGCCAGATGGATGACCGGGCCATCCGCCCCCCTGTCATGGAAGTTTCACCAAAGCTTCGCACCATCGACTCGACAGTCGCTGTATTGAATTTGTATAGTTGTATAGGAAAATGGACAAGTGACAAAAGATGTCTAGCCACGCCCCCGATACCTCTGACCGTCAGACCTGGATGGGCCTGCTGGCCCGCGCGAAGGCGGCGCATCTGGCCGCGCTGATGCCCGATCCGCTGCCCGATCACAGCCTGCTGCGCGCGCCCGAGATCGGCGCGGTGATGGTGCGCGGGCGGGCGGGGGCGACGGGCGCGCCATTCAATCTGGGTGAGATGACGGTGACGCGCTGCAGCCTGCGGCTGGCCTCGGGAGCGGTCGGCCATGCGGTGGTGCAGGGCCGCGACCGCACCCATGCACGGCGTGCGGCAACGGTCGATGCGCTGATGCAGACAGAGGCGGCGGCAGCGATACGGTCGGGCGTTCTGCGGCCTTTGGCCGAGGCGGAGGCCATCGCGCGGCTGACGCGGGCCGAAAAGGCGGCGGCAACGAAGGTGGAATTCTTCACCATGGTGCGAGGAGAGGACAAATGATGGGTGCCGATGCGCTGACAGGTGGGTTTGTCGATCCGCCACTTGATGCTGCGCGGGCCTTTCGTGCCTGTCTGGACGTGATGGCGCGGCCAGGACGGATTGCGGAACTGGGCGGCGCGGTGCCGCCTGCGCCGCTGTCAGTGGCGGCGGGGGTGCTTGCGCTGACGCTGCTGGATGGCACGACGCCGGTGCATCTGGCGGGCGGGCATGACTGCGCGGCGGTGCGCGAGTGGATCACCTTTCACACGGGAGCGCCCTTTGTGGATGCCGGTGCGGCGGCCTTTGCCTTTGGGACATGGGATGCGCTGATCCCGGTTGACCGCTTTGCCATCGGGACGCCGGAATATCCCGACCGGGCCTGCACATTGGTGATTGAGGGCCCGCTGCTGGAGCCGCGCGGGGCGCGGTTGTCGGGACCCGGGATCAAGGATCAGGCGTTCCTGTCGCTGCCCGATGCGGCGGCCTTTCGCGCCAATCGGGCGCTGTTTCCTCTGGGCTTTGACGCCTTTCTGACGGCGGGCAACCGGGTGGCGGGATTGCCCCGGTCCACCATCGTGGAGGAAATCTGATGTATGTGGCCGTCAAGGGTGGCGAACGGGCCATCGACAATGCGCATGCCTGGCTGGCCGAAGAGCGGCGTGGCGATCCTGCGGTGGTCGAACTGACCACGGCGCAGATCCGGGAACAGTTGCGGCTGGCAGTGAACCGGGTGATGGCGGAGGGGTCGCTGTACGACCCGGACCTTGCCGCGCTGGCGATCAAGCAGGCGCGGGGCGATCTGATCGAGGCGGTGTTCCTGATCCGCGCCTATCGGACCACCCTGCCCCGGCATGGCGTCTCTGCCCCGGTCGACACGGCGCAGATGGCGGTGACGCGGCGGATCAGCGCGACCTTCAAGGATGCGCCGGGCGGGCAGGTGCTGGGGCCGACCTTTGACTACACGCACCGCCTGTTGGATTTCACGCTGGAGGCGAATGGCGAGGCCCCGGTTGCACCGCGTGCACCCGCGATGGCGGGGGCGGTGCCCCATATCACGTCTTTCCTGAACCGGGACGGGATGATCGAGGATGCGCCGCATGATGACGCCCCGCCGCCCGATCTGACGCGCGAGCCGATGGAACTGCCCGCCGCGCGGGCGACGCGGTTGCAGGCGATCGCGCGGGGGGATGAGGGATTCATCCTGTCTTTGGCTTACTCCACCCAGCGGGGCTATGGGCGGACGCATGCCTTTGTGGGAGAGTTGCGGATCGGGATGGTGGCGGTGGAGATGGAGGTGCCCGAACTGGGGTTCGCCATCTGCATCGGTGAGATCGAGTTGACGGAATGCGAGACGGTGAACCAGTTCAAGGGATCGCGCACCGAACCGCCGCAATTCACGCGCGGCTATGGGCTGACCTTTGGGCAGAACGAGCGCAAGTCGATTGCTATGAGCCTGGTGGACCGGGCGCTGCGCTGGAAGGAGCTGGGCGAGGATTACAACGGCGCGCCGGCGCAGGATGAAGAATTCGTGCTGATGCACGCCGACAATGTGCAGGCGACCGGGTTTCTGGAGCATATCAAGCTGCCGCATTACGTGGATTTCCAGAGCGAGTTGGAACTGGTGCGCAAGCTGCGGGCCGAGGTTGCGGCCAGCGTGATGCAGGAGGCGGCGGAATGACCGATCAAGCCTACAATTTCGCCTATCTGGATGAGCAGACCAAGCGGATGATCCGCCGCGCGATCCTGAAGGGGGTGGCGGTTCCGGGCTATCAGGTTCCCTTTGCCAGCCGCGAAATGCCGATGCCCTATGGTTGGGGCACGGGCGGGGTGCAGGTAACCGCGGCCTGTCTGACGCCCGAGGATGTGCTGAAGGTGATCGACCAAGGGGCCGATGATACGACCAATGCCGTGTCGATCCGCAAGTTCTTTCAGCGCACCGCCGGAGTGGCCACGACCGAGGCGACCGGGGAGGCCACGCTGATCCAGACCCGCCACCGCATCCCGGAACAGCCGCTGACCGAAGGGCAGATCCTTGTCTATCAGGTGCCGATCCCCGAACCGCTGCGCTTTCTGGAACCGCGCGAGACGGAGACGCGCAAGATGCACAGTCTTGAGGAATATGGGCTGATGCATGTGAAGCTGTATGAGGACATCGCGCGCCACGGGCATATCGCCACGGCCTATGCCTATCCGGTGAAGGTGGAGGGGCGGTATGTGATGGACCCGTCGCCCATCCCGCGGTTTGACAATCCAAAACTGTCGGGCTGCGCCGCGCTGCAATTGTTCGGCGCGGGGCGGGAACAGCGCATCTATGCGTTGCCGCCCTATACCCGGGCGGTGAGCTTGGATTTCGAGGATCATCCTTTCGAGGCGTCAAAAGCGCCGCATGACTGCGATCTGTGCGGCGCTGCGGACAGCTATCTGGATGAGGTTATCACCAATGATCAGGGCGGGCGGATGTTCGTCTGTTCCGACACCGATCATTGCCGCTGCCGCCGCGAGGCGGGGTTTGTGGGGCGACTGGGTGCGCCCTTGACTGAGGGGGTCGCGTAATGGGGGCCGTGGAATTGGGTATTTCCGCCAAGATGAAGCCCGAAGAAAAGTTGGGGGGCCCGCTTTTGGCTGTGCGGGGGCTGACCAAGCGGTATGGCGCGCGGATCGGCTGTGCGGAGGTGGGGTTCGATCTGTGGCCCGGCGAAGTGCTGGGCATCGTGGGCGAGAGCGGATCGGGCAAGTCGACGCTGCTGTCCTGTCTGGCGGGGCAACTGACCCCGGATGCGGGCCAGGTGGTCTTTGCCACGGCGGAAGGGCCGCGCGATGTGCTGGCGATGAGCGAACCGGAGCGGCGGCGGCTGTCGCGCACGGATTGGGCCTTTGTCCACCAGAACCCGCGCGACGGGCTGCGGATGGGGGTGACGGCGGGCGGCAATGTGGGCGAACGGCTGATGGCCGTGGGTGCGCGGAATTATGGCGCGATCCGCGATCGGGCGACGGATTGGCTGGGGCGGGTGGAGATTGCCGCCGAGCGGATTGATGACAGGCCTTCTGCCTTTTCCGGCGGGATGCAGCAACGGTTGCAGATCGCGCGCAATCTGGTGACGGGGCCGCGGCTGGTGTTCATGGATGAACCGACGGGGGGGCTGGATGTCAGCGTGCAGGCGCGGCTTCTGGACCTGCTGCGTGGGCTGGTGCGGGAGATGGGGCTGTCGGCCATCATCGTGACGCATGATCTGGCCGTGGTGCGGTTGCTGGCGGATCGGCTGATGGTGATGAAATCGGGCCATGTGGTGGAGCAGGGGCTGACCGATCAGGTGCTGGACGATCCGCAGCATGCGTATACCCAACTCCTCGTCTCTTCCGTTTTGCAGGTGTGACATGATCCAGATCTCAGGGCTTTCCAAGACATTCACCCTGCACAACCAGGGCAGTGCCGTGATCCGGGTGATGGCGGATGCCAGTCTGACCGTAGCGCCCGGCGCATGTGTCGGGCTGATCGGCGCATCGGGGGCAGGGAAATCCACACTGATGCGGATGGTCTATGGCAATTACCTTGCGGCGGCGGGCAGCATCGTGATTGCGGGAACCGACATCACCCAAGCGACGCCGCGCGAGATCATTGCGCTGCGTCGCAGCACGTTGGGTTATGTGAGCCAGTTCCTGCGGGTGGTGCCACGGGTGCCGACGCTGGATGTGGTGGCAGAGCCCCTGCTGACGCTGGGCCATCCCATGGCCGAGGCGCGGGCGCGGGCGGCAGGGTTGTTGCGGCAGCTGAACATCCCCGAACGGTTGTGGTCGCTGTCGCCCACCACCTTTTCCGGGGGCGAGCAGCAGCGCGTGAACATCGCGCGGGGGTTCATCCATCCCTATCCGGTGCTGCTGCTGGATGAGCCGACGGCGAGCCTTGATGCGGCGAACCGGGAAGTTGTGCTGTCGCTGATCGAGGTGGCAAAGGCGCGGGGGGCGGCAATCCTGGGGATTTTCCATGACGAGGCGGCGCGGGCGCGGGTCTGTGATCGGTTTGTGGATGTGACAGCCTTTACTCCCAAGGCGGCGGCATGACGGCACGGTTGTTCGCTGTTGTCGGCCCGTCCGGCGCGGGAAAGGACACGCTGATCGACGGGGCGCGGGCCGCGTTGCCCGATTTGTTGATCGTGCGGCGGGTGATCACACGGCCCGAAGCGCTGGGGGGTGAGGATTTTGAAGGGGTGAGCGAGGCGGAATTTGCCAAGCGCAAGGCGCGGGGCGAGTTTGCGCTGGACTGGCGGGCGCATGGGCTGCGCTATGGGCTGCCCGCACTGCAGATTGCCGAACGGATGGCGGGGCGGGATGTGCTGTTCAACGGATCGCGCGCGGCGCTGGAGGCGGCAGCGGTGATCTTTCCCGATCTGGTGGTGATCCGCGTCACCGCGCCATCGACCGTGCTTATGGAGCGCCTGCTGGCGCGCGGGCGTGAGACGCGCGAAGAGATTGCCGCGCGGGTGCAGCGGGCGAGTTATGAGGTGCCTGCGGGGCTGAGCGTGATCGACGTCCGCAATGACGGGTCGCGGGAGACTGGGGTTGCGCGGTTTCTGGCCGCGCTTCAGCCGGTGAGCGGATAGCGATGCAGCAGATGAAAGCGACCGGTCGCGTCTTCACCGAACAGGCAGAGGTCCGCGATATCGAATGGGCGAGGCAGCACCTCGGCGAACCAGGGGCCGAGGATGGCGGCGGTGGAGTGAGCCACCTCGTCGGGCAGGTCATCGGTGAGGGTGAGGTGGAAGCGAAACTCCTCCATCACGTAAGGATAGCCCCAGCGGGCCAGCAATTCACGCTGGCGTGCCGTCAGGCGGTCGGGGCGGCGACGGGCAATGTCGGCCTCGGTCAGTGGCGCGCGGAGGGGGTCGAGGCGGCTGACGACTTCGGCGCCGAGGGCGAGGAGGTCGGTTTCATCGCCTTCTGGGATGAAGGCGAGAAAGCCCTTGAGGATTTCAAGGCGCAGACCCGCCATCCGCACCGGGGGCAGGCGCGCGGCCAGCGCGGCGAGGGCGGCTTGCAGCATCCGCGCATCCACGCCATCGGCAAGGCGGAACGGAGCCTTGATCGTGCCGTGAAAGCCATAGCGCCGGGGCGCAGCGGTCAGGTCGGCGGGCGCGCGCGGCAGGCCGGGCAAGGTGGGCGCGGCATCCGAAAGCCAGAGATTGGCCCGAGTGGCGAAATCACCGGATGGCGGAGCGTAATAGACGGCAAAGCGTTTATATTCGGTCATGCCCACACCCCTAGCCCGGTACTGTCACATGGATGTGACGCAATGCCCCCATGTGAAGCCTTTTGCCTTACCCTGCGGCCTGTATCGCCGCCCTTTTCCAGCGGACAAGACCAATGACCGAGATGATCCTTGCCAATGCCACCCTTGTTCTGCCCGATGAGGTATTCACCGGGGCGCTGGTGCTGCGGGAAGGGGTGATTGCGGAGATCGCCACGGGCGTGGCCCTGCCAAAGGGGGCAGAGGACATGGGCGGCGACATGCTGATGCCCGGCCTGATCGAGTTGCATACCGACAATCTGGAACGCCATATCGAACCCCGGCCAAAGGTGGCATGGCCCCATGCCGCCGCCATCATCGCGCATGATGCAGAATTGGCAAGCGTGGGAATCACCACGGTGTTCGATGCGCTGCGAGTGGGATCGGTGGTGTCCAAGGCCAAGGCGAATTACGGGGAATATGCCCGTGCGCTGGCCGATGAGATCATCGCGCTGCGCGAGGCGGGGGCGCTGCGGATCAGCCATCTGCTGCATCTGCGGGCCGAGGTCTGTTCCGAGACGCTGATCGCGGAGCTGGCGAAGTTCGGGCCGGGGGATGGTGTGGGCATCGTCAGCCTGATGGACCATACGCCGGGGCAGCGGCAGTTTCGCGACATCACACAGTTGAAGAATTACGTCTGTGGCAAGCATGGGTTTTCGGACGCGGAGTTCGTCGATCATGTCGAGGGGCAGAAGGCGCTGTCGGCCATGATGGGGGCCGCGCATGAGGCGGCGGCGGTGGAGGCCGCGCGGCGCTATGGCGCGGTGCTGGCCAGCCATGATGACACGACCGAGGGGCACGTCGCGCAATCGGCCCGGCATGGGGCGACCTTTGCCGAATTTCCCACGACGCCCGAGGCGGCGCGGGCCTGCCGCGCGCAGGGAATTGCGGTGATGATGGGGGCGCCGAACCTGATCCGGGGTGGGTCGCATTCCGGCAATGTCGCTGCCCATGCGTTGGCCGATGAGGGGCTGCTGGACATCCTGTCATCGGACTATGTGCCGTCATCGCTGCTGTCGGGGGCGCTGATGCTGGGGGATCAGTGGGGCGATGTGGCGCGGGCTGTGGCGACGGTGACACGCGCGCCTGCGGCGGCGACCGGGTTGACGGACCGGGGCGAGATTGCGGTGGGGAAGCGGGCGGATGTGATCCGGGTACATCGCTTTGGCGATGCGGGGATGCTGCGCGGAACCTGGGTTGCCGGGCGGCGGGTGGGGTGAGGGGGGCGGGGTGAACCCCGCCCTACCATTTCACGTGAGAGGGCCAGACGAAAACCTCATCCCCCTGCCCGCCCAGCGCCATGGTGCGGCGGCGCAGTTCGGCGGCGATCTGGGTTCGGGCAATCCCGGCAAGGGTTTCGGCAGTGATCGGTTGACCGATGGTCATGTCCAGCGGGTGGCCCATCAGGCGGCGGGTCTCGTGGAAGATCAGCGCGATGCGCAGCGGATAAGAGAGGTGGCTGGCCATCTGGAACAGGCGGGAGTTCTGACCCGCAAAATGCACGGGCAATGTGGTCACGCCGGGAAGGGTGGCGAGGCGGCCAAGGAAGCTGTGCCATTCCGCATCATGGGCGCGGCCCCGGACAGGGGCATTGGCGGTGGCGATGCCGCCACCGGGGAAGATCGCCACTACCTTGCCGGCGGAGAGCAGGTCTACCGCCAGCTTGCGGCTTTGGCCCGAGGTCTTGCGCCCCTCGAGCGTGCCGCTGAAATCGATGGGCAGGAGGTGGGGGGCGATTTCGGGCGGCTGGCAGAGGACGCTGTTGGTCAGGATCTGCACATTGCCGCGCAAGCGCATGCCAAGCTGGCCCAGCGCCAGACCGTCGATGATGCCGTAAGGGTGGTTCGCCACGAGGAGAAGGCCGCCGGTTTGCGGGATGCTGGAGGCGGGTATTTGCCATGCGGCGCGGGGTGCGATGCGCAAGAGACGCAGGGCGGCGTCGAAGACCGACTCGTCATGGCGCGGCCCCGCCTGCCAATCCCGGTAGAGGCCGCGCAGCATGGGCTGGCCGCTGACGCGTTCGACCACGCGGATCAGCGCGCGGCGAAAGGGGGATTGGCCGGGATGGGAATAGGTGAAGTCCGGATCGGTGCCAGCGGCGGCGAAGCTGTCGGTCATGGAACCTCCCTTGTTTCAGGCCATCTGGGCCAGATGAAGCGCCGCATCGGGCAGCGCGGAATAGCCGCCGCGCCCTGCAACCCAGGTGCGGATAGGTGCAGGCATGCCTTGATCAGGCCAGTCAAGCAGGAGCAGGTCGGCGCGTTGGCCCGGCGCGATGCGACCACGGTCGGACAAGCCCATCGCCGCAGCCGGGTTGGTGGAAACGAGTTTCCACAACGCGGGCAGGCTGGTCACACCATCGGCCAGCAGGCGCACGATGGCCCCCAGCATGGCCGGATAGAAGTAGTCGGAGGCCAGAATGTCGCACAGGCCGCGCGCGATCATGTCAGCCGCGCCGGGCGAGCCGAGGTGAGAGCCGCCGCGCATGGCATTTGGCGCGCCGAGGACGATCCAATCGCCCTTGTCCCGCGCCGAGAGGAACACCCGTTCATGCATAGGGAATTCCGCGATCCGCGCGCCATGGGCGCGGTAGAAATCGCGCGTCTCGATCTGGCTGTCATCATGCGACAGCATGGGTGCGCCGCGCTCTGCCGCCATGGCGGCAACCACCGCGATGTCATCGGCTACGCGGGGGCGGCGGTTCCAAACCGACATCATCAGCGCAACGTAGGAATCCAGATCCATATGTGACCGCTTGGCGCGGCCATCCATCTTGGCCCGGAAAGCGGGCGCGGATAGGTCAGTCAGCGGATAGTCAGGCACCAGATCGAAGGGGCGGTCATGCAGCGCGATGGATGGGTGCAGCAGGGCCGAGGAGGTGTGATCGTTGAAGGCGACGGCGGGGATGTCCTTCGACGCCAAGGCCTCGGCCATTAGGGGGATGGCGTCGGGGCAGAAGGTTTCCCAGCGCAGTTGCAGCCGGTTTTCCGCTGTCAGGCGCGGGCGCAGGCGATTCAGGGCATGCAGCATGTCCCACCCCGTCTGCACCGAGCGCAGGCCCGGTTCCCAACTGAGCGTGAGCGCGTGGTAGGCGGTGGCGATTCCATTGGCGGCAAGCTGACGATCGGTTTCCAGAAGCGCGGCATCAATCGGGACGGTGACGCCGGGGCGGGGCATGATCTGCCGCTCAAACGCATCGCCGTGGATGTCGACAAAGGCGGGGGCAAGGATATGGCCCCGCGCGTCGATCACCACCGCGCCGTCACGAGCCACATCCAGCCCGGTGATGCGACCGGCTTCGATACGGATGGCGGCGCGTTCGATACGGTCTTCAAGGATGACCCGCGCGCCTTCGATGACGACGGCCTCCATCACAGACGCTCCGCCAAGATATGCCAATGCCATGAACCGGGGGTTTCGTGTTCCCGGTCGATCAGGGAAAGCGGCTCGAACCCCGCGAAAAGGGCCAGAAGATCGCGCGCATTGCAGAAGTAATGCGGGTGGACCTTGTCCCCTTCGCCATCGAACACCCAGGTGTTGCGCGATATTTCGCGCCCCGGCGCGCGGGCCTGTTCCACGGGGATGCGGCGGGCGGACAGCATGGTGGCCATGAAAGTGCCGCCAGGGCGCAGGACGCGGGCAATTTCGGCCAGCGTATCGCGGACCACCGATTCATCACCGTGATAGATCACGTTCCAGGACAGGACATGATCAAAGGCCCCGTCCGGATAGGGCAGGTCGGTCATCGCGCCCTGCCTTACGCCGATATCCAACCCTTCGGCCTTTGCCGCAAGGTCGATGATGCGAATGGATTCGGCGGAAGCATCCAGTGCCTGAACCCGGCACCCCATGCGGGCCAGCGCCAGCGCGTGCCGCCCGATCCCGGCGCCCAGGTCCAGCACCCGCGCGCCTTTGGGCAGTTCGGCGGCATGGGCCAGAACCTCATCCTCGGCCCGCGCCCATTTGGATGTGCCATCGGCGCGTTGCCATTCTTCGTTCCAGTAGCGATGTGCGGTGTCGGTTGTCATGGCAGGGCCTTTCAGATCAGTTTCGAGCGGATCCAACTGGACCCTTGTTCGACGATCATCACCAAAGCCAGCAGCATGAGGATGATGGTCAGCGCCTCGTCATAGTTGAACAGGTCGAAGGCGACCTTCAGATCGACCCCGATGCCGCCCGCCCCCACAAGGCCCAGCGCCGCCGACCCGCGCACGGCCTTTTCCAGCGCAAACAGCGAGGTGGCGGTGAAGGAGGGGAGGCATGCGGGGAAGACGGAGGAAAAGATGATGCCCATGCGGCTGGCCCCGATGGCGCGCAGGGCATCCTGCGGGCCGGTGTCGGCTTCTTCCATCGCTTCGGCAAAGAAGCGGCCGGCGAAACCGATCTTGTCGACCATGATGGCCAGCACGCCCGCCGCAGGGCCAAGGCCCACCATGATGATGAAGAAGATCGCCCAAACCAGATCGGGGATGGTGCGGAACAGCGCTATGACCGACCGGGCGGCGATGCGGATCAGCGGGTGGGGCGAGAGGCGGTCGGTGGCAAGGATGGCGAAAGGCACCGCAAAGACAAGGCCCAGCGCCGCCCCCGCCACGGCCATTTGCAGGGTTTCCAGCATTTTCAATGCGATGCGGTCGATCCGGCTGATATCGGGGGGAAACATCTGTGCGAGCAGGCCCGACGGTGCGAACAGCCGGGTGATCCCCCGGCCCAGCGCATCAAGCTGCGGGGCGGTGGCGGCGATGCTGGAGACGACAAGCGCCAGCACGACGACCATGCCGATATATTCGCCGATGCTGCGATGTTCAAACCGGGGCGGGTTGACCGTTCCGTTTGCCATGGGCTCAGTCCTGATGTTCGAAGAAGCGCCGCAGATGTGCGGCATCGGTGCCTTCGGTGGGCCGGTCCATCACGATCCGGCCCTGTTGCAGGCCAAGAATGTGGTCGGAAAATTCGAGCGTATGTTCCATCCGGTGCGAGATCACGATCAGCGTCAGCCCGTCCTGACGGGCGAGGTCAGACAGGAGGCGCATCACCTCTTCGCCCGATTGCGGATCGAGGCTGGCATCGGGTTCATCGGCAAGGATGATGCGCGGTCGCTGCATCAGCATCCGCGCGATGGCCACGCGCTGCGCCTGACCGCCGGACAGACTGTCGACCCGTTGCAGGGCGCGGTCGGCTAGGCCCACGCGGGCCAGGCAATCCAGCGCCTCGGCCCGGACGGCGGCGGGGGCGAGCGATTGGAACCAAGCGCGGGGGCCGGACAGGCGGGCCTGCACGCCGTGGACGACGTTGGACAGCGCCGAGAGGCGCGGCACGAGGTTGTGTTTTTGCCAGACCACGCCCACCTGCGCGCGAAAGGCCCGCAGCGCGCGGGGCGAGAGCGTCAGCACATCCTGACCCAGCATGTTGACCTGGCCCGCCGAGGGTTCGATCAGCCGGATCAGGCATTTCATCAGGGTGGACTTGCCCGATCCGTTCGCCCCGATCAGCGCGGTGGCCACGCCTGCGCGGACGGTGAAATCGAGGCCTGCCAGAACCACGCGCCCGTCGAAGGATTTCTCCAGCCGTGACACGGAAAGGACAGACCCCGCTTGCGCGGGATCTGTTGACACAAGCGGGGCGCGGAGGGGCGCGTTCATCGGGCGATCACTCGCCCACGAATTCGGTGAATTCGGTCACGCCGACGTTTTCAAACATCTTGCGGACGTTGTCGTAATCGGCGTCGGTGACCGAGGCGTTGAAGCTGCCGCCGAGGTATTTCTCGTTTTCCTCGGTCGAAGTGACGGCGGCGATCAGCTCTTCGCCGTGGTCGGCAAAGGTTTTGCGGACGATATCAACCACCTCAGCAGGCACCTTGGACGAGGCGAGCAGGATGTCGTTCGGCAGTTCCGGGCCCTTGACCAGAACGCGCAGTTTCTGATCGGGGAAGGCATCGGTCATCTGGTCGATATGGGTGCGGTTCAGGCCGATGGCGGCGATCTCGCCGCTGATCAGGGCTTCCATCGCGATGTTACGCTTCAGAAAAACAGGTTCGTAGTCAGAGCCATAGACAAGACCCGCCTCGGCCAGCAGGGTTGCCGGGGAGAGATGCTGCGAAGTCGAGCCGATTTCGCCGAAAGAGATTTTCTGGCCCTTCAGACCCGCCGTATCCTTGATTTCGGAACTGTCGAGGACGACCACGTTGGAATAGTAGTCGGGGCGGTTCCAGGTCACGACCGGGACGGCATCCATGCGGGCGTTGAACACTACATATTCCGCCGGGCCGGTCAGCACGAAATCGATCTGATCGGCGGCCATCGCCTCAACCGCCACGGTGCGGCCGGAGACGGGGAAGAATTCGACCTTGAGGCCGGAGATCTTTTCAAACGCCTCTTTGAACGGCCCCATTTCGCGCTGCACGGCTTCGGCGCCGTCGATATCGGTGACGGCAAAGCGGATAGTGTCCTGCGCGGCGGCGATGCCTGCGCCGGCGATCATCGCAAGGCTCAGGATTCCGGCTTTCAGAATGCGTGTCATGGTGTCCCCCAGAGGATGCGGTTGGCTGCTTGTGGGGGTATGGGGTGCAGATGACGGTGGGATGAAGATATGGTTTCGGGAATGTAACACCTTATCGGTGTTACATAAAATTCATATAGCGTTGGCTTTTGGACCGCAGAGGGGGTCAGATGTGGCGGGTCAAACCACCGTCGACGATCAGAGTTTGGCCTGTCACATAGCTGGACTCGTCGGTCAGCAGGAAGGCAGCGGCCTTGGCCTGTTCTTCCACCTTGGCGATGCGCTTGAGCGCGGCAAGATCGCCGTATTTCGCCACATCGAGGCTGTCGGTGAAGCCCGGCGCGAGGCAGTTCATGCGGATGTTCTGGGGGCCGTAGCGATCGGCGTAGAGCTTGGTGAAGGAGGACACCCCGGCGCGGTAGACGCAGGAGGCGGGGAACCAGAGAGAGGGTTCGAAACTGGCATAGGTGGTGACATTGACGATGGCCCCGCCCCCCTGCGTCTGCATCACAGGCGTGACGAGGCGGGCCATGCGGACGACGGACTTTACGATCATCTCATTGGCAAGATCCCAGTTTTCATCTGTGATATCAAGCAGATCACCCTTTGGCGGGTGGCCTGTATGGTTGAGCACCGCGTCGATGCGGCCATGGGTGGACATGGCCAGATCGACGATGGCCTTGAGATCATCCGCGCTTTGCGCCACGCCGCGACGGGCGACGCCGCCCAGTTCGGCGGCGAGGGTTTCGCAGTTTTCCGACGGCGACATCAGCACCAGCGCATAGCCGCGGGCGTGCATTTCGCGCGCGATGGCGGCCCCGATGCCACGCCCGCCGCCCGTGACCAGACAGACTTTCTGAACCATGATCTTCTCCGTTTTGCTGATCGGGATGGGTGCCCGGCTTTGGGGCAAGATGCCCGTGTCGGGCGGCGGGGGATAGGGGTATCGGGGGGTGAACCGGGCTATGGGCGTGATCGGTATGAACGGCCGGGTGGGAACGTGGGGGTTTAGCGGCCAAGGTCTTGAGAACGCCCTGTAAATTCTGCAATTTGTTGGTGCAGCGCGTTGTGCAGACGGCCAGTGCAGACAGGTGTATGCACGCAGCGCACGGTGATAGGTCAGTTAACCATAGTCAGCCGAATCGTTAGGGAGTGGCCTGATGCATCCGAATCCCGCCTTTCGCGGCGCACGCGACGACGAGAATCTGGCCTTTGCCGCCGCGCGGGGGTTCGGGATGCTGTGCATCAACGCCGAGGGCGGCCCGGTGGCCGCGCATGTGCCGTTCGTGATCGTGCCGGGGGGCGCGGTGGAAGTGCATCTCGCGCGGTCGAACGCGATTGCGCGGGCGGCGCTGCCGCGGCCTGCGCTTCTGGCGGTGCAGGGACCGGATGCCTATGTCTCGCCCGATTGGTATGGGGTGCCGGATCAGGTGCCGACATGGAATTATGTCGCGGTGCATCTGCGCGGCGTGCTGCATCCGATGCCGGATGCGGGGCTAGAGCCGCAGGTGGATGCGCTGACCGAAGAGTTCGAGGGGCGGCTGGCGGGCAAGCTGCCATGGACCAAGCACAAGATGGGCGAAGGGGTGATGGCGCGGATGATGCGGGGCATCCTGCCCTTTCGGCTGGAGGTGACGGAGGTGGACGGAACCTGGAAGCTGAACCAGAACAAGACGCCCGAGGCGCGGGCAGGTGTGATCGCGGCGCTGGAGGCGCAGGGGGGCATGGCGGCGGAGATCGCGGGGTTGATGCGGCGGCTGGGGTAAGGGCTTTGCGTGGCCATATCGCCAGTAAATCAAAATTGCGGGTACACGAAGCTATAGGATCCGGTCTTCATTCGTTCAGCAATCTGATCTGGCGCGACCACCACACCGATTTCCGCATGTCGATACGCTGGACCAAGCTTACCGACAAACTGCATCTCTTCTGCAATCTTCCAAACATACCAACGGTTTGATGTGACGATTTCAGGATTTCCGTAGTCGTCGCTATCCCGAAAAAGCGTTTCATCACGGGTGACTATAGGGTTACTGCCAATCTTCCTCCACGAGGAGAACCTCAGCCCAGACTGAAGAAAAACATGCGCAGCGAAGTGCATCTGTCCGGAAACGATTTCTGGGATCGTCGGTCTTTCCGTTTGCCGGCATTTCTTCCGAAAAACTCTGATAACTTCGCTGCCAAGTTGGGTCGGATCGTTCGCGATGTACTGAAAGAAGCCGATCAGTCCGTCCGGAAGTTCCACTTCGAAGACGTCTCCGATTTTCGACATGGTCCGACCCGCCAATTTGATAACCCAGTTGCTTGGAACAACCTTATCAATGTCAGATACCCTGCTGAAAGCCTTAGGGCAAATCTGGTGAGTGATGCGGTGGGCGGGCTCCAATCAGGATGGCAGAGTGTTGCGCGTTGGGTTGGCGCCGGAAGTTAAGCGAAGTTCCGGCGCGGTTTTTGCGTCAAAAACCGCCTTGCGGCGCGGTTGGGGGCATGACTAGGGTCGCGACATCTGTCCTACGGAGGGTTCTGACATGCGCCTCTATTTTTCGCCCACCTCGCCCTATGTGCGCAAGGTCATGGTTCTGCTGCATGAGACGGGGCAGATCGGCGATGTCGAATTGGTGGTGGGATCGGGCAACCCTGTCGATCCGGCGGGCGCGCCTCTGGATGCCAATCCGCTGGGGAAGGTGCCTGCGCTGGAGCGGCCCGACGGGCCTGCGCTGTATGACAGCCGGGTGATCTGTCGCTATCTGGATGCCCGTGCAGAGGCCGGACTGTATTCCGAGGGTGCACGGTTGTGGGATACGCTGACTGTAGAGGCGACGGGGGACGGCATCCTCGATGCCGCATTGCTGATGGTCTATGAGGGGCGCATCCGGCCCGAGGAATTGCGCTATGCGCCCTGGGTCGAAGGGCAATGGGCCAAGGTGGACCGGGCGCTGGACGCGCTGGAGACGCGGTGGATGGCCCATCTGGAAGGGCCGCTGGATGCCGGGCAGATCGCGGTGGGCTGTGCGCTGGGTTATCTCGATTTCCGCCATGATGCACGGGGTTGGCGCAACGGACGGCCCCGGCTAGCGGAATGGTGTGCGGGTTTTGCGGCGCGCCCATCAATGCAGGCAACCCTGCCGGGTTGATGCGGGATGACCCTTCCCTGGGGTGAGTTTGCCGAGGTCTGGTTGTTTCTGGCGGCCAACATCGCCTCGCCCGGACCAAATGTCCTGAATACGGTGGCGCTGGCGCTTGGGTCCGGGCGGGCGGCGGGGTTTGGATCGGCGGCAGGGGTCGGGCTGGGCATTGGCCTGTGGTGTCTGTCGATGGTGCTGGGGGTGGCGGCGGTGCTGGCGCTGGTGCCGGGGGCGGCGGCCGTGCTGACATGGGCGGCGATTGGATTGCTGCTTTGGTTTGCCTGGCGTTATCTGGGCGCGGCCCTGCGCGGGTTTCGGGCGCGCGGTGTGAGCGTGCCGAAAGGGCAGGACGGGGCTGGGTTTGGCACCGGCTTTGGCCGGGCACTTGCGGTGAATGCGGTGAATCCGAAAGCGCTGACGAGTTGGCTGGCGGTGCTGGCGATGTTTCCAGTGGCCGAGGCGCAGGCGGGGGATGTGGCGCTGCTCTGTGCGGGGGCCTGTACGTTGTCTTTCGCGATTCACGGAATTTACGTGATTCTCTTTTCAACTGCCCCGGCCTTGCGGATTTATCTGCGGGCGGGATGGCTGTTGCAGGCGGCTGCCGGGGTTCTGTTCACGCTTTTTGCGCTACGACTTGTCGCAGGGGCTTGAGCCGCGGCAGCAGCGGGCCAGACTCCAAACCTTGAGGGAAGCGCCGTTAGTGCCACAGGAGTGCCACAGGGCGTGATTTCCTTGGCATTTTGGCCGGGATGCGCCCGTTTGTCCGCTGGACGATCTGGTGCGACCGGTCTAAAAGCCGCCCGGCAAGGCTGCGGGTCACCGTGGCCCTATCGTCTTATGGGTCGTGGGAGAGCCCCGCGCCTCGGAAAGGGAGAAGATCTCGTGTCCCACGCTGAAGACAACGCAGGTACCCGCAGGGATTTCCTGTACTATGCCACGGCAGGGGCCGGTGCGGTTGCCACGGGCGCCGCGGTCTGGCCACTGGTCAACCAGATGAACCCATCGGCCGACGTGCAGGCCCTGGCGTCGATTTTCGTCGATGTGTCGGGGGTCGAGGTTGGCACCCAGCTGACAGTGAAATACCTGGGCAAGCCGGTGTTCATCCGCCGTCGTACGCCGGAAGAGATCGAGGCAGCGCGTGCCGTTGCGCTGACTGATCTGGTTGACGCGAATTCGGAGAACCCGAACAAGCCCGACACCGATGCAAGCGACGTGAACCGCACAATGGACGAAGCGGGCGAGTGGCTGGTGATGATTGGCGTTTGCACCCATCTGGGCTGCGTGCCGATCGGCGACGGGTCGGGTGATTTCGGCGGCTGGTTCTGCCCCTGCCACGGATCGCATTACGACAGCGCCGGTCGCATCCGTAAGGGCCCTGCACCGCGCAATCTGGACATTCCGGTTGCGTCTTTCGTCGACGAAACCACGATTAAGCTTGGGTAAGGAACAGACAGATGGCTGGAATTCCGCACGACCATTATGAGCCCAAGTCGGGTGGCGAGAAGTGGCTGTACAAGCGGCTGCCGATCGTGGGGCTGCTTTACGATACCCTGATGCTTCCGACCCCCAAGAACCTGAACTGGATGTGGATCTGGGGCATTGTGCTGACCTTCTGTCTGGCGCTGCAGATCATCACCGGGATTGTTCTGGTGATGCACTACACGCCGCATGTCGACTATGCCTTTGCATCGGTCGAACACATCATGCGCAACGTGAATGGCGGCTACATGATCCGCTATCTGCACCAGAACGGCGCGTCGCTGTTCTTTGTGGCGGTCTATCTGCACATCTTCCGCGGCCTTTACTACGGGTCCTACAAGGCCCCGCGTGAGGTGACGTGGATCATCGGGATGCTGATCTATCTGCTGATGATGGGCACGGCCTTTATGGGCTATGTGCTGCCCTGGGGGCAGATGTCGTTCTGGGGGGCCACGGTGATCACCGGGCTGTTCGGCGCGATCCCCGGCGTGGGTGAGGCGATCCAGACCTGGCTGCTGGGCGGGCCTGCGGTGGACAATGCGACGCTGAACCGTTTCTTCAGCCTGCATTACCTGCTGCCCTTCGTGATTGCCGGTCTGGTGGCCGTGCATATCTGGGCCTTCCACACCACCGGCAACAACAACCCCACCGGGGTTGAGGTGCGCCGCACGTCCAAGGAAGAAGCGGCCAAGGATACGGTGCCGTTCTGGCCTTATTACGTGATCAAGGACCTGTTCGCGCTGGCGATCATTCTGGCGGTGTTCTTTGCCATCGTGGGCTTCATGCCCAACTATCTGGGCCACCCCGACAACTATATCGAGGCGAACGCGCTGGCGACGCCTGCGCATATCGTGCCGGAATGGTACTTCCTGCCGTTCTACGCCATCCTGCGCGCCTTTACCGCCGACGTCTGGGTGGTGATCGCGGCAGAGTGGATCACCTTCGGGATCGTGGACGCCAAGTTCTTTGGCGTGATCGCGATGTTCGGGGCGATTGCCGTGATGGCGCTGGCGCCTTGGCTGGACACGTCTTCGGTGCGGTCGGGCCGTTATCGCCCGATGTTCAAGTGGTGGTTTGCGCTGCTGTGCGTCGACTTCATGGTGCTGATGTGGGTGGGTGCAATGCCGGCTGAAGAGCCCTATGCCACCATCTCGCTGATCGCGTCGGCCTATTGGTTCGCCTATTTCCTGGTGATCCTGCCGCTGCTGGGCGTGATCGAGAAGCCGATGCCGCAACCCGCGACGATCGAGGATGACTTCAATGCCCACTACGGCAAAGGCAACGGCGGTTCCGGCGGCAACGCTGTGGCGCAGCCGGCCGAGTGAGAAAGGGACTGACCAAATGATCAGGAATATCGCACTTTCCGCCGTATCGGCGCTGGCGATCACCTCGGGGGCAGCGATGGCCGCGGGTGGCCATTCAGAGATAACCGATATGGCCTTCGCGCATGAAGGCCCGTTCGGGCGGTTCGACCAGTTCCAGCTGCAGCGGGGGCTTCAGGTCTATACCGAGGTCTGCTCGGCTTGCCACGGGCTGCGCTATGTACCCATCCGCACGCTGGCCGATGCGGGTGGTCCGGAACTGCCAGAAGATCAGGTTCGCGCTTACGCGACCCAATTCACGGTAACCGATGCGGAAACTGGCGAAGATCGCGAAGGCGTGCCGACCGACCATTTCCCGATGTCGGGCATGGAAGGCGCGCCGGATCTGTCTTTGATGGCAAAGGCGCGGGCTGGGTTCCACGGGCCCTATGGCTCGGGCATGAGCCAGTTGTTCAACGGGATGGGCGGGCCGGAATACATCTATTCCATCCTGACGCATTACGAGGAAAACCCCGAATGCGCTCCGGACGGGATCGACGGTTACTACTACAACACCTCGTTCCCCAACGGCGGCGTGCCGGATAGCTGCAAGGATGAGCATGGCGTTTCGACCGTTCCGGGCAGCTGGATCGCGATGCCGGAACCGCTGTCGGACGATCTGGTGACCTATGCTGACGGCACGGCGGCAACGACAAGCCAGATGGCAGAGGATGTATCCTCCTTCCTGTTGTGGGCAGCAGAGCCGAAACTGATGGCGCGCAAGGAAGCCGGGTTCAAGGCCGTGATCTTTTTGGTTATCCTGGCCTCGCTTCTTTATCTGACCAACAAGCGGATCTGGGCAGGCGTGAAGGGCAAAACGGCCTGATACCTGCGGCAGATCAAACAACGTGAAAACCCCGCCCATGGCGGGGTTTTTCATTTGCGGGGGAAGGCGAATTCTCTGCGAAAATTCGTGCACCCGCGCCTGCGGCGCTGCGGGTGCTTGGCCTTGGCGGCGCAAGCGTGTAATCACGGCGGGTAATCGTTGAGCCTGGCAGATTGAGGAACCGGACATGAACAAGCTTGTCACCATTTATGGCGGGTCGGGGTTCGTCGGGCGGTATATCGCGCGCCGCATGGCCAAGGAGGGCTGGCGCGTGCGCGTGGCTGTGCGCCGCCCGAATGATGCGCTGTTCGTCAAACCTTATGGCGTGGTCGGGCAGGTCGAACCTGTGGCCTGCAATATCCGCGACGATGGTTCGGTTCGTGCCGCGATGCGGGGGGCCGATGCGGTGGTCAACTGCGTGGGCATCCTGAACAAGGCAGGCAAGAACACTTTTGATTCCGTTCAGTCCAGCGGCGCCGCGCGGATTGCGCGGATCGCGGCCGAAGAAGGCGTGGGTCAGCTTGTCCACCTATCGTCTATCGGTGCGGATGCGGGCAGCGCGTCTGAGTATCAGCAGACCAAGGCAGCGGGCGAGGCGGCAGTTCTGGCGGCCTTTCCCGGCGCCATGATCCTGCGTCCGTCGATCATCTTTGGAAATGAGGACGGGTTCTTTAACCGCTTTGCCGCGATGACGCGGTTTTCGCCAGTTCTGCCGGTGGTGGGGGCAGCGACCAAGTTCCAGCCTGTGCATGTTGATGATGTGGCGCAGGCGGCTGTGAAGGGGATCACGGGTGAGGCCGCGCCAGGAATCTATGAATTGGGCGGGCCGGAAGTGGCAACGTTCCGGGACTTGATGCAGCGGATGCTGACAGAGATCCGTCGCCGCAGGCTGATTGTGAACATCCCGTTCTTTGCGGCCTCGATCATGGGTGGCGTGCTGGACATGGTGCAGACCCTGACGCTGGGCCTGTTCAACAACGGCATGATCACGCGCGATCAGGTGCGGAACCTGAAGACCGACAATGTGGTGGCACCGGGGGCGAAGGGTTTTGCCGAACTGGGGATCACCCCGATGGCAATGGCACCGGTCCTGCCGGAATACCTGTGGCGCTATCGCCCGTCGGGGCAGTACGCGGCGATCAAGGAATCGGCCAAGAACCTGCGGAAAGTCTGATCCGATGCGTGCGGTGCTGGCCCTGATGGTGATGACCGGGGCCACCGGGGCGCAGGACACACCGGACTTTGCACAAGTGGGCGCGTTGTTCGCGGAACGCTGTGTGATGTGCCATTCGGGTGAAGATGCGCCGCTTGGCCTTCGGCTGGACAGCCATGCGGGAGCGCTGGCAGGCAGCGAGAATGGGCCTGTGGCGATTGCCGGGGACATGAACAGCCCCCTGCTACAGCGGTTGCGGGGTGAAGCAGAGCCGCAGATGCCGTTGGATGGGCCGCCCTTTCTGGACGAGACCGAAATCAAGCTGGTATCGGATTGGGTAGCGGCAGGGATGCCGGAGGGGGTGGCGGTTTCGTCCCCCCTGCCCGCGCGGGTGCGTCCCGCGCCAGGTGAGGATGTGCTTTGGCCGGATGTAGAGCCAATCTTCCTGAAGGTTTGCGTGAAGTGCCATTCGGACAACTCCAAGGTGGGGGGGCCGCCTGAGGGGCTGCGCCTTGACACCCTGGCGCATCTCTTGGCGGCGGATGAACGGGTGGCGGTGGTGCCGGGTAATCCGGAGATGTCAGAGATCTGGCGAAGAATTGCGGGGCTGGCGCAGCCACGGATGCCGTTTGACGGCCCACCTTGGCTGCCCGATGAGGATATACGCCTGATCCGCGATTGGATTGCGCAAGGGGCGCGGGATGAGGCCGGAGCACCGGCGGCGATTCCGGTTGGCGCGCGGGTTCGGTTACGGGGCGTTCTGACCGGGCCGAACGAGATTGACGGCGCGGGGTTCATCGTGGATGGCGGGACGCGCGTGGATGATGCGCCTGGCATCGGGGATGAGGCCGAAATGCGCGGCGAAGTACAGGCCGATGGCAGCGTGCGCGCGACGCGGCTGCGCGACCGTTAAGGAAACCGGATGGAAAACACGCTGACCGCTGCCCTTCTGGGCCTGATCGAGGGGTTGACGGAGTTCATCCCCGTGTCTTCGACCGGGCATCTGTTGCTAGCGGGGCATTTCCTTGGCTTTGACAGCCCCGGACGCACCTTTGAGGTGGTGATCCAGTTAGGCGCGGTGCTGGCAATTCTGACCGTTTATGCGGGCAAGCTGTGGAAGGTGGCGTCGACCATACACAGCGACCCGGCTTCGGCGCGGTTCGTCGTGTCGGTTCTGCTGGCCTTCTTTCCGGCGGTGGTGATCGGGGTGCTGGCGCATGACATCATCAAGACGGTGCTGTTCGAGACGCCGGTTCTGATTGCGGTGATGCTGATTTTGGGCGGGTTCGTGCTGCTGGTGATCGACCGGGTGGCGCCAGAGCCGGTACATGAGGAGGCGATGGCGCTGCCATTTCGCAAGGCGCTGATCATCGGGGTGATCCAGTGTCTGGCCATGGTGCCCGGGGTGAGCCGATCGGGCGCAACGATTGTGGGGGCGCGAATGCTGGGCGTGGGAAAGCGCGCCTCGGCCGAGTTTTCGTTCTTTTTGTCGATGCCAACGATGGCAGGCGCTTTTGCCTATGACCTGTACAAGAGCCGGAATGTGCTGGATTTTTCGGCGGTGGTGGATATCGGCGTGGGGTTCGTGCTGGCCTTTCTGACGGCGGTGCTGGTGGTACGCTGGACGTTGGATTTCGTCAGCCGGAACGGTTTTGCCGTATTCGGCTGGTGGCGAATCATTGTGGGAAGCGGGGCGTTGATCCTGCTTTGGCTGGGCTTCTAGGCAAGATAGGAACGCGTGCTGACCTAATTTCGGCAGAAATGGGCAGCAATTTTGACCCATTGCCGGAAAAACCGCATATTAGGTCATACATACTGACTTTTATTCCCTGAATGGGCAAAGTAAGAAGGCGCACCCGAGATTTCCCGGCAGAGAGGGCGCCTCATGGCAAAGAACCGCATGCTCCAGTTCGTGACCGTCGACAAGGAGACGCCCGAGAAGCGGCCCGCCAACCTGCGCGCGCAGGATTTCCACGAGATTTACCGGGAATATGCCGCCGAAAAGGCCGCCGAGCAGGCCGGACGGTGCAGCCAGTGCGGCGTGCCCTACTGCCAGTCGCATTGCCCGCTGCATAACAACATTCCCGATTGGCTGCGCCTGACTGCCGAGGGGCGGTTGCAGGAAGCCTATGAGCTTTCGCAGGCGACAAATACCTTCCCCGAAATTTGCGGCCGCATCTGCCCGCAGGACCGGCTGTGCGAAGGCAATTGCGTGATCGAGCAATCGGGCCATGGGACGGTGACCATCGGGTCGGTGGAGAAATACATCACGGATACGGCCTGGGAGAACGGCTGGGTACAGCCGATCCGGCCGCATGCGGAGCGGACGGAGTCGGTGGGCATCATCGGGGCCGGGCCGGGGGGATTGGCGGCGGCGGATATGCTGCGGCGCAAGGGTGTGCAGGTGACGGTCTATGATCGCCATGATCGCGCGGGCGGATTGCTGACCTATGGGATTCCGGGGTTCAAGCTGGAAAAGCCCGTTGTCATGCAACGGATCGAACAACTTGAAGAGGCGGGCGTGCAATTCGTGCTGAATTGCAATGTGGGGTCCGACATCAGCTTTGACGCCATCCGGGGCCAGCATGATGCGGTCCTGATCGCGACGGGCGTTTACAAGGCGCGCGATATCTCTGCCCCCGGCGTGGGCGCGGCGGGGATTGTGAAGGCGCTGGATTACCTAACGGCGTCGAACCGCAAGAGCTTTGGCGATGATGTGCCGGAGTTCGACAGCGGCGAGTTGAATGCCGAGGGCAAGCGCGTGGTGGTGATCGGCGGCGGCGACACAGCGATGGACTGCGTCCGCACGGCGATCCGGCAGGGCGCGACATCGGTGAAGTGCCTGTATCGGCGCGACCGGGCGAACATGCCGGGATCGCAGCGCGAGGTGCAGAATGCCGAGGAGGAAGGCGTCGAGTTTGTCTGGCTGACGGCGCCCAAGGGATTTACCGGGGGCGCGGTGGTGGAAGGCGTGATGGTGCAGCGGATGCGTCTGGGCGCACCCGATGCGACGGGGCGGCAATCGCCGGAACTGATCGAGGGCGCGGATTACGTGGAGCCTGCCGATCTGGTGATCCAGGCGCTGGGGTTCGAGCCGGAGGAGATTCCGTCGCTCTGGGGCGTGCCGGACCTGGCGGTTACGCGCTGGGGAACGATCAAGGCGGATTTCCGCACGCATGAGACGAGCCTGCCGGGGGTCTATGCATCGGGCGATATCGTGCGGGGGGCTTCGCTGGTGGTCTGGGCGATCCGCGACGGGCGCGAGGCGGCGGAAGCGATCATGGAATATCTGGCGCAGCCCGCGCAGGTTGCTGCGGAATAGGGGCTGGGGCATGTCGGGCGGCGAGGGGTTGATCAGCGCAGGCGGCGGGGCAGAGGCCCCTGCCCTGCCACGGCTGGACATTCCCCTGCTGCGCAAGGATCGGCGGCTGTGGGTGTGGTGGCACAAGGGCACGAGCCGGCGTCTGGTGGTGGTGTTTTCCTCTGTCGGGCATGGGCCGGAGACACCGCCCGTTCTGGAATTCGCGCAGAGCGCGACGGCAGGGGGGCGTGACAGCGCGGTGTTCATCGCCGACCCGCAGCGGACATGGCTGAATGCGCCTAAGGTGATCGAGGAAATCGTCGAGGTGATCGAGGCCGCGCGCGATGAAGTTGGCGCCGAAGAAACGGTGACGCTGGGCTATTCTATGGGGGGATTCGCGGCGCTGGTGATTGGGGGTTTTGTGCCTGTGCATGCCGCGCTGGCCTTTTCGCCGCAGATGTCGATTGACCCGGAACTGGTGCCGGATGAAGGGCGCTGGAAGCGCTATCGCAGCCGGATCGGTGCGATCCGCATTCGTTGTGCGACCGACCATCTGGCGGCGAATACGGTACACCACATCATCATGGGATCGTCGCGGCTGGAAAAGCCGCAGGTGCGGCTGCTGCCGCAGGCAGACAATGCAAAGATATATGTCCTGCCCGGAACGCAGCATGACACGGCGCCTCGCATCAAGCAGGCGGGGCTTTTGCCTGCGGTGCTGGAGCATGCCTTTTCCCGGCAGAGCGATGCCCTTGGGGCCTTGCTGTCGAAAACATTGAACGCCCGCAGCAAAGGATTTGCCGCATGATCCGCGCCCTTCTGCCCCTGTTGCCGTTTCTTGCCCTTGGTGTGGCGTCGCCCGCCTTTGCGGCGTCGTTCACCGCACCGGAAGGCTGCACCACCTTCATGACGGTGCAGGCCAAGGGGTGCCGGGTATCGAACCATTACAAGTGCACGGCGGATGCGCCGGGTGATCAATGGCGGACGGATTTCGATCAGGAAGGGCCGTTCTTCATGTCGCGCATCGACAGCGAAGCGCAGTGGGTGGAAAGCTATGAGATCGACCCGCCCGTGATGCAGACGCTGGACCCGAGCCCGGCAGACCCGGCGTCGTTTTCTGAACTCCTGGCGACGGGGAATGACAATTACATCTTCGGCTTGTCCGACGATACCGGCGAGCGCACCAAGGTGCGCGGCGGCGACCGGTTGACCGGGCGGCAGGTGGTGATTGACGGGATCACCCTGCAGGAGACCGAGTTCAACTTTACCGAAACCGATCTGGGCGGCACGGTGCTGCGCCGGTCGCGCGGGAATGAATACATCCATCCCGAATGGAGGCTGTTCTTTTCCGGCCCGTCTGAATGGGATGGCGGCGATGGAAACTATCTGCCGCTGGACGGCAGCCCGGTTCAGTTCATCTTTCCCGGTGAACCCGGATTTGCCAGCACTCAACCGCTGTTCGACTGCGACGCCGTGATGTCGTTTGTGCCGCCCGAAGGATCGCAGGGATGACGGCGCTTTCGGGACATTGCCTCTGCGGCGCGGTACGGATCGATGCGGCCACCCATCGTGGCTTCCTCGCTGCATGCCATTGCCGCATGTGTCAGCGCTGGACGGGGGGCGTCTTCCTCTGCGTCCCGGTCGAAGCCGAAGGTATATCCTTTTCCGGCCCCGTCTCGCGTTATCAGTCTTCGGATTTTGCGGAGCGCGCCTTCTGCTCGACCTGCGGTTCGCATCTCTGGTTCCGCACGCATGGCGGCGACGGCCACTACGCCATGATGCCCGGCCTGTTCGATAGCGCGCATGACCTGCCGCTTAAGAGTGAAATCTACCATGATCGCGCCCTTTCGGGACTGGTTCTTGCGGGCGACCATCGCCGTGCGACCCGTGCCGAATACGAGGCAAAGAATGCCCATCTCGAAGGAGACCAGCCATGACGATTTATGATGACGCCTGGGTGAAGGCCGAAGAAGCCAAGCGCGCCTGGCTGGATGCGAACGGGCTGTACAAGACCGAGGATGAGCATTCGTCCTGCGGCGTGGGGCTGGTGGTTTCCATCAGCGGCAAGCCGAGCCGCAAGGTGGTGGAAAACGGGATTAACGCGCTGAAGGCGGTGTGGCACCGGGGCGCGGTGGATGCGGATGGCAAGACGGGCGACGGCGCGGGCATCCATGTGCAGATCCCGGTGAAGTTCTTTTACGATGTGGTGCGCCGCACGGGGCATGAGCCTGATCAGAACAAGCTGATCGCCGTGGGGCAGGTGTTCCTGCCGCGCACGGATTTCGGCGCGCAGGAGCGGTGCCGGACCATCGTAGAGACGGAAGTCCTGCGGATGGGGCATTACATCTATGGCTGGCGGCATGTGCCAGTGAATACCGAAGTGCTGGGCGACAAGGCCAATGCGACGCGGCCCGAGATTGAGCAGATCCTGATCCGCTGCGAGAAGGACATTGATCAGGAGCAGTTCGAGCGCGAGCTGTACATCATCCGTCGCCGTATCGAGAAGGCGGCCGCGGCGGCGCAGATTCAGGGGCTGTATCTGTGTTCGCTGTCCTGCCGGAGCATCATCTACAAGGGCATGATGCTGGCCGAGCAGGTGGCGGTGTTCTACCCCGACCTGATGGACGAGCGGTTTGAATCGTCCTTTGCCATCTACCACCAGCGCTATTCCACCAACACCTTCCCGCAGTGGTGGCTGGCGCAGCCCTTCCGGATGCTGGCCCATAACGGCGAGATCAACACGCTGAAGGGCAACGTCAACTGGATGCGGAGCCATGAGATCCGCATGGCCAGCAACAACTTTGGCGACGCGGCCGAGGACATCAAGCCGATCATCCCGTCGGGGACATCGGACAGCGGCGCACTGGATGCGGTGTTTGAGGTGCTGGTGCGGTCGGGGCGGAGCGCGCCGATGGCCAAGACGATGCTGGTGCCGGAAGCGTGGAGCAAGACCACGACCGACATGCCGCAGGCCTGGGCGGACATGTATGCCTATTGCAACAGCGTGATGGAGCCGTGGGACGGCCCTGCCGCGCTGGCCATGACGGATGGGCGCTGGGTCTGTGGCGGGCTGGACCGGAACGGGCTGCGGCCGATGCGCTATGTCATCACCGGGGATGGGATGCTGATCGCCGGGTCGGAAGCCGGGATGGTGCCGGTGGATGAAACCACGGTGCGCGAAAAGGGCGCGCTGGGGCCGGGGCAGATGATCGCGGTCGATATGGCCGAGGGGCGGCTGTATCACGACGCAGAGATGAAGGACAAACTGGCCGCGAGCCAGCCCTATGGCGCGTGGATCGACAAGATCGTCGATCTGAACAGCCTGCTGCGCGATGTGCCGGAGGGGGCGCTGTTCAGCGGTGCCGACCTGCGCCACCGCCAGATTGCCGCCGGGTATACGGTGGAAGAGTTGGAGCAGGTGCTGGCCCCGATGGCCGAGGACGGCAAGGAGATGGTCGCCAGCATGGGGGATGACACCCCGGCGGCGGTGCTGTCCAAGGTCTATCGCCCGCTGTCGCATTTCTTCCGCCAGAATTTCAGCCAGGTGACCAACCCGCCGATTGACTCGTTGCGGGAAGGTCGGGTGATGAGTCTGAAGACGCGGTTCGGCAATTTGCGGAACGTGCTGGATGAAAACTCCAGCCAGACCGAGATTCTGGTGCTGGAAAGCCCGTTCATCGCGAATGCCGAATTCGACGTGATGGTGAAGCAGTTCGGCGATCAGGTGGCGTTTATTGACTGCACCTTCCCGGTATCGCCGGAGTTGGACGATCTGCGGCAGGGGCTGGAGCGTATCCGGGCCGAGGCCGAGGATGCCGTGCGTTCGGGCGCGGGGCATCTGGTGCTGACGGATCAACATCAGGGGCCGGACCGGGTGCCGATGCCGATGATCCTGGCCACCAGCGCGGTGCATAGCTGGCTGACGCGCAAGGGGCTGCGGACCTTCTGTTCGATCAACGTGCGGTCGGCCGAGTGCATTGATCCGCATTACTTTGCGGTGCTGATCGGCTGTGGTGCAACGACGGTGAACGCCTATCTGGCGCAGGATTCGATTGCGGACCGAATCTCGCGCGGATTGCTGGAGGGCAGCCTGACCGATGCGATGCGGCGCTATCGCGATGCGATTGATGCGGGGCTTTTGAAGATCATGTCGAAGATGGGGATTTCGGTGATCTCCTCGTATCGCGGGGGGCTGAACTTCGAGGCGGTGGGGCTGTCCCGCGCGATGGTGGCGGAGTATTTCCCCGGCATGCACAGCCGGATTTCGGGGATCGGTCTGACGGGGATCGAGCAGAAGCTGGAAGAGGTTCACGCCAAGGGCTGGCTGGGGGGCGCGGATGTGCTGCCCATCGGCGGGTTCTACAAGGCGCGGCGGTCAGGCGAAAAGCACGCCTGGGAAGCGCAGACGATGCATATGCTGCAATCGGCCTGTGACCGGGCGAGCTATGACCTGTGGAAGCAGTATTCTGCCGCGATGCGGGCCAACCCGCCGATCCATCTGCGTGACTTGTTGGACATCAAGACACTGGGCAAGCCCGTGCCGATCGAAGAGGTGGAGAGCATCACGTCGATCCGCAAGCGGTTTGTCACGCCGGGGATGAGTCTTGGGGCGCTGTCGCCCGAGGCGCACAAGACGCTGAACGTGGCGATGAACCGGATCGGGGCGAAGTCCGATAGCGGTGAGGGGGGCGAGGACCCGGCGCATTTCGTGCCGGAGCCGAATGGGGATAACCCCAGCGCCAAGATCAAGCAGGTGGCGTCAGGCCGCTTTGGCGTGACGGCGGAATATCTGAACGCCTGCGAGGAGTTGGAGATCAAGGTGGCGCAGGGCGCGAAGCCCGGCGAAGGCGGGCAGTTGCCCGGCATGAAGGTGACGGCGCTGATCGCGCGGCTGCGCCATTCGACGCCGGGGGTGACGCTGATTTCGCCGCCGCCGCACCATGACATCTATTCCATCGAGGATCTGGCGCAGCTTATCTATGACCTGAAGCAGATCAACCCGCGCGCCAAGGTGACGGTGAAGCTGGTGTCTTCGTCCGGCGTGGGGACGATTGCGGCGGGCGTGGCCAAGGCCAAGGCGGATGTGATCCTGATTTCCGGCCATAATGGGGGGACGGGGGCTTCGCCCGCGACATCCATCAAATATGCGGGCCTGCCTTGGGAAATGGGGCTGACCGAGGCGCATCAAGTGCTGAGCATGAACAACCTGCGCGAGCGGGTGACGCTGCGGACAGATGGCGGGCTGCGGACGGGCCGGGATGTGGTGATGGCGGCCATGCTGGGGGCCGAGGAATACGGCATCGGCACCGCCGCGCTGATCGCCATGGGCTGCATCATGGTGCGCCAGTGCCAGAGCAACACCTGCCCGGTCGGCGTCTGCACCCAGAACGAGGCGCTGCGCGCCAAGTTCACCGGGGATGCGGACAAGGTGGTGAACCTGATCACCTTCTACGCACAGGAAGTGCGGGAGATTCTGGCGCAGATCGGCGCGCGGTCGATGGATGAGATCATCGGGCGGGCGGACCTGCTGACGCAGGTCAGCCGCGGATCGGCGGCGCTGGATGATCTGGACCTGAACCCGCTGCTGATCACGGTCGATGGGGCATCGAAGATCACCTATGACCGGTCGAAGCCGCGCAATGCGGTGCCGGACACGCTGGATGCCGAGATCATCCGCGATGGCGCGCGGTTCTTCGAGGATGGCGAGAAGATGCAGCTTTCCTATGCGGTGCGGAACACCCATCGCACCATCGGAACGCGGGCATCGAGCCATATCGTGAAGAAGTTCGGGATGAAGAACAGCCTGCAACAGGACCATCTGACGGTGAAGCTGTCGGGGTCCTGCGGGCAGTCGCTGGGCGCCTTTGCGGTGCAGGGGTTGAAGATCGAGGTGCAGGGCGATGCCAACGACTATGTGGGCAAGGGCCTGTCGGGCGGGATGATCACCGTGCGGCCGCTGATGTCTTCGCCGCTGCGGGCGGAGGAGAACACGATCATCGGCAACACGGTGCTGTATGGCGCGACGGATGGCCATCTGTTCGCCAGCGGCCGCGCGGGTGAGCGGTTCGCGGTGCGGAATTCGGGTGCCAAGGTGGTGGTCGAAGGCTGCGGGTCGAACGGGTGTGAATACATGACCGGCGGCGTTGCCGTGATTCTGGGACGGATCGGCGCGAACTTTGGCGCGGGGATGACCGGGGGGATGGCCTATGTCTATGATCCCGACGGAGTGGCCGAGGATTTCATGAACCTCGAGTCGATCCTGACCTGCGGCATCGGGCATCCGCACTGGGAAGCGCAGGTGCGGGGGCTGATCGAGCGGCATCATGCCGAGACGGGTTCTCGGATCGCTGGGCGCATTCTGGCCGATTGGGAAACCGAAAAGCGCAACTTCCTGCAGATCTGCCCGAAAGAGATGCTGCCGCATCTGGCGCATCCGCTGTCGGACGAGGCGGCGAAGGTTCCGGCTGAGTGAGTCATGGGCGGCCCCAACGAATTTTCCTGCGAAAATTCAGGGGCCGCCGCGCCTGATTTTTCGCAGGAAAATCGTTGGCGTCGGCCTGCGCGAGGGGCTGGGCCGGGACTGCGTGCCTTGACCCCGGCACCCTGCCCGTGGCTATTGTCGCCGCGATGACCGACAGCCCCGAGAAACCCGCGAAGAAACCACGCAAGGCGGCCGAAAAGGCCGCATCTGCGCCATTGGTGCCGTTGCGGCGCCGCGTTCTGCGTTGGGCGGGGCGGATCGTGGCGGGGATCGCCGTGCTTTATGCGGCGCTGATCCTGCTGTTTTCATTCGTACCGCCGCCGATCAATTTCTATCAGCTTGGCGAAACCGCACGGTTGGGCGGGATCGAGAAGGACTGGGTGTCGTTCGAGGAGATGGCACCTGTGATGGCGCGGTCTGCTGTGGCTGCGGAGGATGCAAATTTCTGCCTGCATTGGGGATTTGACATGGCAGCCATCCGCGAGGCGGTGGCGCAGGGATCAAACCGGGGTGCATCAACGATCAGCCAGCAGGTGGTGAAGAACGTGTTTCTGTGGCACGGTCGGTCGTGGTTGCGCAAGGCGATGGAAGGGCTGCTGACGCCGGTGGTGGAAACCGTCTGGTCCAAGCAGCGGATTCTGGAAATTTATCTGAACGTGGCCGAGTTCGGTGAGGGCGTCTTTGGCGTGCAGGCGGCGGCGCAGCATCATTTCGGGGTGGATGCGCGCGATCTGACGGCGACGCAGGCGGCGCGGCTGGCGGCGGTGCTGCCAGATCCGAAGGGGCGGTCGGCATCAAACCCGTCGGATTTCGTGCGGTCGCGGACTCGGGCCATCATTTCTGGCGCGGAAACCATAGCGGCGGATGGCCGGGCAGCCTGTTTTCAGGAATGAGCCGTTGAATTCCCGGCCCTGACGGGGCAAGAGACGTGAAACCGTTTCATGACATGACGGGATGTCCGTTCCATATGATCCGCCTGTATCACTTTCCGCTGTCGCCCTATTGCCGCAAGGTCCGCCTGACGCTGGCCGAGAAGCGGCTTGAGGTGGAGTTGGTGGAAGAGCGGTATTGGGAGCCGTCGCCCGATTTCCTGCGGCGCAACCCGGCAGGCAAGGTGCCAGTGCTGCGGTGGGACAATCGGGTGATGTCGGAAAGCCAGGCAATCTGCGAGTATCTGGAAGAAGCAGTTCCCACCCCGCAGTTGATGCCGCGCGACCCTGAGGCGCGCTATGAAGTGCGGCGGCTGTGTGCCTGGTTCGACGACAAGTTCCATGAGGAAGTGACGTCGAAGCTGCTGTATGAGCGGGTAAACAAGAAGGTGATGGGGCACGGTTACCCCGACAGCAAGAACGTGAAGTTCGGGGCGAGCCGTATCAAGTATCACATCGACTATATGGGGTGGCTGCTGGATCAGCGGCGCTGGCTGGCGGGGGATGTGATGACGCTGGCCGATCTGACGGCGGCGGCACATCTGTCGTGCCTGGACTATATCTCGGATGTGGATTGGAACCGGTCGGCGGCGGTGAAGGACTGGTACGCGAAGGTGAAGTCGCGCCCCTGTTTCCGCACATTGCTGGCCGATCAGGTTCCGGGATTTCCGCCGCCGCAGCATTACGCCGATCTGGATTTCTGACGGCGGCCGGATACGATTTTTCTGCGAAGAATCGGATGGGGGCTGCACCCCCATCGGCACGAAGGACCCGCAGCGATGCGTGGCGGGCGGGGCTTTTTGGGTATTTGAGCCAAGATGAAGCTGGATGACCTGAAGCAACAGCTGGAGGTGCAGGCGCGGGCCGAGGGGTTTGCGGCGATGGGCATCTGTGCGCCGGGTGCCGTGCCGGAGGCGGCGGGGCGGTTGGCAGAGTTCCTTGAGGCTGGGCGGCACGGGCAGATGGGCTGGATGGCGGAGCGGGTGGCGTGGCGCGGGGATGCGGCAGCGCTGTGGCCCGAGGCGCGGTCGGTGATCATGCTGGCCGAGTGCTATACGCCCGAGACGGACCCGCTGACGGTGCTGGGGCAGCCAGACCGGGGCGCGGTGAGCGTCTATGCGCAGGGCAAGGATTACCATGATCTGGTGAAGCGGCGGTTGAAGCGGCTGGGGCGGTGGTTGCTGGATCAGGCGGGGGCGGAGGCGGAGATCAAGGTGTTCGTCGATACGGCACCCGTCATGGAGAAGCCTTTGGCGCAGGCGGCGGGGCTGGGCTGGCAGGGCAAGCATACCAACCTGTTGTCGCGGGATTTGGGGAACTGGTTCTTCCTTGGGGCGATCTTTACGACGCTGGATTTGCCAAAGGATGCGCCCGAGGTCAGCCATTGCGGGACCTGCACTGCCTGTCTGGACATCTGCCCGACGCGCGCCTTTCCGGCACCCTATCAACTGGATGCGCGGCGGTGCATCTCTTACCTGACAATCGAGCATCGGGGGCCGGTGGATGCGGCGTTGCGCGGGCTGATGGGCAACCGCATTTATGGCTGTGACGATTGTCTGGCGGTCTGCCCGTGGAACAAGTTCGCGGTGGCGGCGGCGGAGATCGGGTATCAACCCCGCGTCGGTGCACCGGAATTGGCGGAGCTGGCGGGGCTGGATGATGCGGCCTTTCGCGCGCGCTTTGCAGGCAGCCCGATCAAGCGGATCGGGCGGGATCGGTTCGTGCGCAATGTGCTGTATGCCATCGGCAATTCCGCCCTGCCCCGGCTGCGCACGGTGGCGGCGGCGCTGATCGGCGATCCTGATCCTGCGGTGGATGATGCGGCGCGCTGGGCGGTGGACCGCCTGTCCTGAGGGGCCGATGAGCGGGTTCGGGGTGCGGGCGGCGATCGGCGTTATGGGGGTGGGCGATTCGATGCTAGGCTGGCTGTCTGTCATTCACGGGAGGACGACATGACCAAGCATCTTGCCGACAAGCGTAGCCCATCGACCGGGGCCCGTGTGAAGCAGTTCTTGCGGCTGGCGCGGACCCCGCGTGAGACTTGGCACCGTCCGCGGGGCGCGGCTGGACCTTCGCGGTTGGTGCAGTTTCTGCGGATTGATCGGGGGCGCAACGCCTAGCGCGGGCGGAGCCGGTCTCGCAGGGCGAAGAGGGCGTCTCGTAGGGAGGCGGCCTGATCCACTGTGAGGCCGGTCTGATCGAGAAAGCAGAGGGGGACCTTGGCGGCCTCAATCTGCAATGTTCGGCCGGCTTCGGTGAGGGTGATACGGACCTGACGTTCGTCACCCGTGTTGCGCTGCCGGGTGATCCAGCCGCCCTGTTCGAGGCGTTTGAGAAGGGGCGTCAGCGTGTTGCTGTCGAGGAGAAGCGTGGTGCCGATCTGGCCCACGGTCTGCCCATCCTTGGCCCAGAGCGCGGCGAGGGCGAGGTATTGCGGATAAGTGAGGCCAAGCGGTTCCAGCAGCGGCTTGTAGGCGGCCTGCATGGCGTGGCCCGCGGAATAGAGCGCGAAGCAAAGCATCTGGGGTGGGGGCAGGCAGGTGTTTTCGTCCATGGACCCAAGATATATCGCGCGCGATTGAACCGCAAGCGATTGACATAGGGCGCAGCAGGCGGTATTTGTATCGTACACGATATAATCGTATTCGATTTAAAGGAGAGCGAACATGACGGTTGATCCGAAATATTGGACCGAAGCACAGGCGACCGGAGGCGGGCGCAATGGTGTGGCCAAGCTGGTGGATGGCAAGCTGACCGTCACCATGACCAGCCCCAAGGAATTGGGCGGGTCGGGCGCGGGGCATAACCCGGAAGAGCTGTTCGCGGTGGGTTATGCAGCCTGCTACCTGGGCGCGATGCGCTTTGCCGCCAGCAGCGAAAAGCTGGGCACAGTGCCGGACAATGCCACGGTGAATGCCCATGTGGGCATCGGACCGCGGTCGGATGGCGGGTTCGGGTTGCAGGTCAAGTTGGTGGTCGCGATGCCGGGTGTGGACCGCGCGGTGGTGGAAAAGATCGCCGAGCGCGGGCATTTCATCTGCCCCTATTCCAACGCGACCAAGGGCAACATCACCGTGGAAACAGAGATCGTCTGAATCGACGGATAAGATTGGCACCCCACAGCCGCCTTGCGGCCTTGTGGGGTGCCGCCTAGGCTGATCCCTGACAGCAATCAGGGGCCGGCCATGAGCAATCCGCATTGGATTTACACCCAGACGATCAAGACATTTGCCGCAGGCGCAGAGCCGGGGTTTGAAGACCCGGGCGAGCTGGTGGCGACATGGGGCAAGGCCTGGGGCATCGACAATGATGTGGGCCGCATCCGCGAGATCCTGATGCACCGCCCGGGGCCGGAGATGGGGGTTGTGGACCCCACGAAGCGGCTGACCGAGATCGGGTCTTTCGGCGACCCGGCAGTGGGATGGTATTACCAATCGGACACGCCGCCCGACATTCCGCTGATGCAGCGCCAGCATGCGAGTTTTGTCGCTGCGTTGGAGGCGGACGGGGTGATCGTTCACCATGTGGAGGGTGATCCGGGGAACCGGCTGAAGCAGGTCTATACCCGCGATCCGCTGATCATGGTGAAGGGCGGCGCCATCATCTGCCGGATGGGCGCGCGAATCCGCCGGGGTGAGGAACTGGCCATCACACGCACGCTGGGGCGGTTGGGGATACCGATCCTGCGCACGATCAACGGGACCGGCGTGATGGAAGGCGGCAGTTTCGCCTGGCTGAACCCTAAGACCTGCGCCATCGGTGTGGGGGTGCGGGTGAACCGCGACGGGGCGGAACAGGTGCGCGAGGTTCTGGCCCGGCAGGGGGTGGAGCTGCTGATCGTCGATCTGGTGGGCTATGACATTCATCTGGATGTGAGTTTCCTGATGATCGACCGCGATCTGGCGATTCTGAACCCGATGGGGTTGCCCTATTCGTTCCTAGAGGAGTTGAAGGCGCGGGGTATCCGCTGGATTGAGACGGACCCCGGAGATGACGGGTGGATCGTCAATTCGCTGGCGATTGCGCCGGGCAAGGTGCTGATGCCCGAAGGGGCCACAAACCGTACGCTGGACCGGCTGGCGGCGGCGGGGGTGACCTGGGTGACGATTCCCTATGCCGAGGTGCAGAAGAACGGCGGCGGGCTGCATTGTTCGACCACACCGCTGATCCGGGACCCGCTGTAGGGACGAATTTCGCCTTTTTTTGCTGGTCGGGCCCGAATCGGCCTGCTTGACGAAAAAGTGTTAACGACGGATGCTCTGCTGCGTGACTGAGTAATTTTGACCCACGATTGCAGAGGGGTTCATGTTTCCATTGTTTTGGGGCTATGGCCTGGTTCTGGCCACAGCCATTATCGTGATTGTTGCGGATATCCTGCTGAAACTGGCGGCCGACAATGGCCAAGCCGTCCACCATCATCATGTTCTGACTGGCTGCGCGCTGTACGTTGTTTCTGCGCTGGTCTGGTTTGCAGCGATGCAGACTGTCGGGATCGCACAGGCGGGTATCGCCTATGCGATGTTCACCCTGATTGCACTTTGCGCGATCGGGGTGTGGTGGTTTGAGGAACCCTTTGGTGTGAGAGAGGGTTGCGGTCTTGGTTGTGCACTTATGGCCATGGTCCTGATGGTGCGCTTTCACTGAAAGCGCATTGGTCCGCAAGGACGGGGGCATGGTTGCGGCAGGATGAGAAATTACAAAGGCGAAGCCCGCCATCGCGGACTTCGCCCTGTTGTTTTGACCCAGCGCTCAGAAGGCGTCAGGCGCGGACGAGCTTTTCGTATTCCATGGAAACACGCTTCGTCAGATCGCCAACTTCGAAGTTGTAATCGCCGATCTGGCCGACGGGCGTGACCTCGGCCGCGGTGCCGGTGAGGAAGCACTGCTCAAACCCTTCGAGATCGGCGGCTTCGATCCGGCGTTCGTGGACCTTGATCTGCATGTCGCGCAGCATGCCGATCACGGTCTGACGAGTGATGCCGTTCAGGATCGCGTCGGGGATGGGGGTGTGCACTTCGCCATCCTTGACGAAGAAGATGTTGGCCCCCGTCGCCTCGGCCACGTAGCCACGGTAGTCGAACATCATGGCGTCGGAGCAACCCTTTGCCTCGGCCGCGTGTTTGGACATGGTGCAGATCATGTAGAGACCGGCAGCCTTGGCGGCATGGGGAATGGTTTCGGGCGAGGGGCGTTTCCATTTCGCGATGTCGAGCTTCGCGCCCTTGAATTTGGCATCGCCATAGTAGCTGCCCCAGGTCCAGCAGGCGACCGCGAGACGGATCGGGTTGCGCTTGGAGGCGACACCCATGTCTTCGCCCGCGCCGCGCCAGGCGATGGCGCGGACATAGGCATCGGTCAGGTTGTTGGCTTTCAGCACCGCTTCCTTGGCGGCGTTGATTTCTTCGACCGTGAAGGGAAGCGGCATGTCGAGCAGTTCGCCCGACATGCGCAGGCGTTCCGAGTGTTCGGTGGATTTGAAAATCTTGCCGTTGTAGCAGCGTTCGCCTTCGAAGACGGCGCTGGCGTAGTGCAGGGCATGGGTCAGGATGTGGACATTCGCGCCACGCCAATCCACCAGTTTGCCATCCATCCAGATGAACCCGTCACGATCGTCATAGCCAGCCATGTCCCACTCCCACAGGCAGAATTTGCGAATGTTGCGCCGCTTAGGTCCGGATCGGACATAAAGTTGCGTCAAACCGGTGCTGGAGCTAGCATTCGGTTCTTGGAAAGTCAACAAGGCTGACGTAAATTCGGGGTGACGCGGGAGGGTTGAGCATGGCCGAAGGCAATACGGGCGGGGAAAGCCTGCTGTTTCTGACCGATGAGCAGTTGCGAAAGGGGATCGAGGCGATGTTCTTCGCCTATCGCGGGTTTACCGACGATCCCGACCGCATTCTGGAAGGGATGGATTACGGGCGCGCGCATCACCGGGCGATCCATTTCATCCATCGGTCACCCGGTACCACGGTTTCCAACCTGCTGGCCATTCTGGGGGTGACAAAGCAGAGCCTGAACCGGGTGCTGCGGACGCTGATAGATGACGGGTTGGTCGAGGCGCGGGTGGGCAAGTCCGACAAGCGCGAACGCAACCTGCATCTGACGGCCAAAGGGCAAGAGTTGGAGCGGCAACTATCGGATGCGCAACGGGCACGGATGCGGGCGGCCTATCGTGCGGCGGGGCCTGCGGCCGTGCAGGGATTTCGCACCGTGCTTGAGGCAATGATGGACCCCGAGATGCGGCGACAGTATCAATCCCTGCGTGAGGGTGAAAAATGAACGAACCGCAGCCACATCTTTTGGTCGTCGATGACGACGAACGCATCCGGGGGCTTTTGCAGAAGTTCCTGATGCGCAACGGCTATCTCGTCACGGTCGCACGCGACGCCGCACAGGCGCGGCGGCTATTGGCAGGGCTGGAGTTCGACATGATCGTGCTGGACGTGATGATGCCGGGCGATGACGGCATAACCCTGACGCGCGAATTGCGAACACGGATGAGCGTGCCGATCCTGTTGCTGACGGCCAAGGGCGAGACGCAGAACCGGATCGAGGGGCTGGAGGCCGGGGCGGATGACTATCTGGTAAAGCCGTTCGAGCCGAAGGAATTGCTGCTGCGCATCAATGCCATCCTGCGCCGCGTGCCACAGGTGCAGGCCGCGCCGCCGGTGCCCAAGGTGCTGCATCTGGGACCGGTGCGCTATGACATGGACCGGGGCGAATTGTGGCGGGGGGCTGATCTGGTGCGGCTGACGGCGACGGAGGCGGCGTTGATGCGGATGTTCGCAGCACAGCCCGGGCAGGCGATTGCGCGCGAAAAGCTGGCCGGCGATCTGGGCCGCGATGAGGGCGGCGCGCAGGAGCGGGCGGTGGATGTGCAGATCACGCGCCTGCGCCGCAAGATCGAGGATGATCCGAAGGTGCCGCGCTATTTGCAGACGGTGCGGGGCGAGGGCTATCTGCTGCAACCGGATTGAGGGGTGGAGAGCGCCGGGGGTTTCACCCCCGGACCCCCAAGGTATTTGAGCCAAGATGAATAGGGCACGGCATCGCGATGATCATCTATTCTCATGCGGATTGCCTTACCCACGTGACGCCACCCGGCCATCCCGAATGCGTGGCGCGGTTGGAGGCGGTGGAGCGGGGGTTGGCGGGGTTGGCCGTGGAGCGGCGCGATTGCCCGTTGGGCGAGGCGGCCGAGGTGTTGCGCTGCCATCCGGCGGGGTACCTGGAAAAGGTGCGGCGGGCGGTGCCGGAGGCGGGGTTTGTGGCGCTGGATGGCGACACGATCCTGTCGCCCGGTTCGCTGAACGCGGCGTTGCGCGCGGTGGGGGGCATCTGCGCGGCGGTGGATGCGGTGATGGCGGGGGAAGCGCGGGCGGCCTTTGTGGCCGGGCGGCCACCGGGGCATCATGCGGAAACCGCCACGGCGATGGGCTTCTGCCTGTTCGGGACTGTGGCGATTGCGGCGAAGCGGCTGCTGGATCATCACGGGTTGAAGCGCGTGGCGGTTGTTGATTTCGACGTGCATCACGGCAATGGGACGCAGGATCTTTTGTGGGACGAAGCGCGAGTTCTGTTCGCATCGACCCATGAGATGCCGCTTTATCCCGGCACGGGCAGCGCGCAGGAGCGCGGCGCACATGGGCAGATCGTGAACCATCCGTTGCGGGCGGGATCGGGCGGCGCGGCGATGCGGGCGGCCTATGACGGTGTGATCCTGCCGGCGCTGGAGGATTTTGCGCCGGATTTCGTGCTGATCTCGGCGGGTTTCGATGCCCATGCCGCCGATCCGCTTGCCAATCTGGAATGGCAGGCGGCGGATTATGAATGGCTGACCGGGCGGCTGTGCGACGTGGCGGCGCGACATGCGGGGGGGAGGGTCGTCTCGACACTGGAAGGTGGATATGATCTGCAGGCGCTTGCGGCGTCGGTCGCGGCGCATGTGAGCGTGTTGGAGGAGCGGAGCAGATGACGGCAAAAGCTGTGTCCGAGATGAGTTTCGAAGAGGCGATGGCCGCGCTAGAGCAGGTGGTGAACCAGCTTGAGCGGGGCGAGGTGGCGCTGGAGGAGAGCATCGCGCTGTATGAGCGGGGCGCAGCGCTGAAAAAGCACTGTGCCGACAAGCTGAAGGCGGCGGAAGAGAAGGTGGAACTGATCCGCGCGCAGGAAGGCCGCGCTGTCGGCACGACCCCGGCGGAGGGGATGTGAGTTTTCAGGCGGTTCTGACGCGGGATGCGGCGGCCATCGAGGCGCGGCTGATGGCGGCGCTGGAGGGGCGGGCGGATGTGCCCGTTGTGGCGGCGATGCGCTATGCGCTGCGCGGGGGAAAGCGGTTGCGCGGGTTTCTGGTGCTGGAAGGCGCGCGGATGCATGGGCTGAGCGATGCGCAGGCGATCAGTGCGGCGGCGGCGGTCGAGGCGCTGCATGCCTATTCGCTGGTGCATGACGATCTGCCCAGCATGGATGACGATGACCTGCGGCGAGGCCAGCCCACGGTGCATGTGAAATGGGATGAGGCGACCGCCGTTTTGGCGGGGGATGCGTTGCAGACGCTGGCGTTTGAATTGCTGGCCGATCCGGCGCTGGGATCGGGCGAGGTGCGGATTGCGCTGGTGGCCGGGCTGGCACGGGCGAGCGGAGCCGAAGGCATGGTGCTGGGGCAGGCGTTGGATATTGCCGCCGAGACGGCAACCGCGCCGCTGACCTTGGCGCAGATCACGGAATTGCAGGCGGGCAAGACCGGGGCGCTGATCCGCTGGTCGGCGGAGGCCGGGGCGGTGATTGCGGGGGCGGACACTGCGCCCTTGCGCGCCTATGCCGAAAAGCTGGGGCTGGCCTTTCAGATCTGGGATGATGTGCTGGATGTGGAGGGCGATGTCGCCAAGACCGGTAAGCGGCTGCACAAGGATGCGGAGGCAGGCAAGGCGACGTTCGTTTCGCTGCTTGGCCTTGACGCGGCAAAAGCGCGCGCGGGGGCTTTGATCGAGGCGGCGGCGAGCCATCTTGCCCCTTACGGAGACCGGGCGGCGAACTTGATTGCCTGTGCGCGCTTCGTTATCAGCCGCGAGAGTTGACGCGGCCCATGGCCCGCTGGAGGGCAGAATGACCGACCGACCCAAGACCCCCATGCTGGACCGGGTGAGCTATCCTGCGGACCTCAAGGCGCTGACTGATCGCGAGTTGCGGCAGGTGGCGGATGAGCTGCGCGCCGAGACGATCAGCGCGGTGTCGCAGACGGGCGGCCATCTGGGGGCCGGGCTGGGCGTGGTGGAATTGACGGTGGCGATCCATGCGGTGTTCGACACGCCGCGGGACAAGCTGATCTGGGATGTGGGGCATCAGTGTTACCCCCACAAGATTCTGACCGGGCGGCGGGACCGCATCCGCACGCTGCGCACCGAGGGCGGGCTGTCGGGGTTCACCAAACGCAGCGAGTCGCCCTATGATCCGTTCGGGGCGGCGCATTCGTCGACCTCGATCAGCGCGGCGCTGGGGTTTGCGGCGGCGCGCGATCTGGGCGGCGATCCGGGCGATGCGATTGCAGTGATCGGCGATGGCAGCATGAGCGCAGGCATGGCCTATGAGGCGATGAACAATGCGGGCCACCTGAAGAAGCGGCTGTTCGTGATTTTGAACGACAATGAGATGTCGATCGCGCCGCCGGTGGGGGCGATGTCATCCTATCTGTCGCGGCTTTATGCCGAGGCGCCGTTTCAGGATCTGAAGGCGGCGGCGAAGAATGCGGTGAGCCTGTTGCCGGAGCCGTTCCAGCAGGGTGCCCGGCGGGCCAAGGAGATGCTGAAAGGCATGGCCGTGGGCGGGACGCTGTTCGAGGAGCTGGGGTTTTCCTATCTGGGGCCCATCGACGGGCATGATCTGGACCAGTTGCTGGCGGTGCTGCGCACGGTGAAGGCGCGGGCGACGGGGCCGATGCTCATTCATGTGCTGACGAAGAAAGGCAAGGGCTATGCCCCCGCCGAGGCCGCGCGGGACCGGGGCCATGCGACGGGCAAGTTCGATGTGCTGACCGGCGTGCAGGCGAAGGCGGTGTCGAATGCGCCAAGCTATACCAAGGTGTTTGCGCAGAGCCTGATTGCCGAGGCCGAGCGGGATGAGAAGATCGTGGCCGTCACTGCGGCGATGCCGGATGGGACGGGGTTGAACCTGTTTGCAGATCGGTTTCCGCGGCGTTGTTTTGATGTGGGGATAGCCGAGCAGCACGCGGTGACGTTCAGCGCGGGGATGGCGGCGGGGGGGATGAAACCCTTTTGCGCTCTGTATTCCACCTTCCTGCAACGCGGCTATGATCAGGTGGTGCATGACGTGGCGATCCAGCGGTTGCCCGTGCGCTTTGCCATTGATCGGGCGGGGCTGGTGGGGGCGGATGGGGCGACCCATGCGGGCAGTTTCGACGTGGCCTTCCTTGCCAATCTGCCCGGCATTGTGGTGATGGCGGCGGCGGATGAGGCGGAATTGGTGCATATGGTGGCCACCGCCGTAGCGCATGACGATGGGCCGATCGCGTTCCGCTTTCCGCGCGGGGATGGGGTAGGTTGTGACATGCCCACGCGGGGGGTTCCGCTGGAGATTGGCAAGGGGCGGATCATCCGCGAAGGTGCGCGCGCGGCGATCCTGTCCTTTGGGACGCGGCTTTCAGAGGTGTTGAAGGCGGCCGAGGCTCTGGCCCAGCGCGGGATTGCGCCGACGGTTATTGATGCGCGCTTTGCCAAGCCGCTGGACCGGGACCTGATCCTGAACGCGGCGCGCAACCATGAGGCGCTGATCACGGTGGAAGAGGGCGCGGTGGGTGGCTTTGGCAGCCAGGTGGCGCAACTTCTGGCCGATGAGGGCGTGTTCGACCGGGGGCTGAAGTTCCGCAGCATGGTGCTGCCCGATATCTTCATCGATCAGGCCAACCCAGAGCGGATGTATCAGGTGGCCGGAATGGATGCGGCGCAGATCGAGGCGAAGGTGTTGCAGACGCTGGGCGTGGCGGTGGTGGGGAAGCGGGCCTGACGGCCCCCCTGCCCTTTAGCCGCGCTCGGATAGCCTGCGCTCCAACCCTTCGATCCGGGCCATCAATTCGGCATGGCGTTCGGCGGCGTGATCGGGCTTGTCGGCCTCGGCCGCCTCTTGCATGGCATTCACGACGAGACCGACGAGCAGGTTGATCACTGCGAAGGTGGTCACCAGGATGAAGCCGATGAAGAATATCCAGGAATAGGGATAGATCTCCATCACCGGTCGGACGACGGCATCGGCCCAGCCTTCCAGCGTCATAACCTGAAACAGCGTCAGCGCGGTGGCGCCGAGGTCGCCGAAGCGGTCGGGGAAGCTGGCCCCAAAGAGCTTGGTCGCCATGACGGCCGAGACGTAGAACAGGATCAGCGTCAGCAAGACAACCGATCCCATTCCCGGCAGGGCGCGGAGGAAGCCTTCGACCACGCGGCGCAGGCTGGGTGCCATGGAAATGACGCGCAACACCCGCAGCACCCGCAGCGCCCGCAGGACCGAAAGGCCACCGCTGGCAGGCAGCAGGGCCACGCCGACGACCGCCAGATCAAAAACGTTCCAGCCGGAGCGGAAGAAGCGCCCGCCCAGCGCGAACAGCTTTAGCGCCAGTTCAGCGATGAAGATGGCAAGGCAGAGACGATCAAGGAACAGGATCGTGTCGCCAGCGGCGGCCATGATCGGCTTGGACGTTTCGAGGCCAAGGATCACGGCGTTGAAGAGGATGACCGCAAGGATGAAGCGGGTGACGGCGGGACGGTCGAGGAATGCGGCAACTTGGGAACGCAGAGCGGTCATCTTTGGCTTACCTTCGTAAATCGATACGCCCGGACCTGACGGACCGGGCGCGTAACGGTGGCTATCTAGTATCACTCAGCCGGTTTCACCAGATGGGCTTTTGGCTGATCCTTAGTTTTCCAGAGCGAGAAAACCACACCTGCCGTGAGGATCGCGAAGGTGATGCCCAGCGACCAGCTCGGCGGGAACTTTTCCCAACCCATCAGATCGGCGATGAAGATCTTCGATCCGATGAACACCAGCAGCAGCGACAGCGCATATTTCAGATAGGCGAAGCGGTGCAGGATGGCCGCCAGCGCGAAGTAAAGGGCGCGCAGGCCAAGGATGGCGAAGATGTTCGAGGTGTAGACGATGTAGGGGTCGGTGGTGATGGTGAACACCGCAGGCACCGAATCTACCGCAAAGACCAAATCGGCGATTTCGATCAGGATCAGCGCGATGAAGAGGGGCGTGGCCCAACTGACCATTTTTCCCCCTGAATCGGGTTTCTGGACAAAGAAGTTGTTGCCGTGCAGTTCATCCGTCACGCGGAAGCGGCGCTTGATGAATTTCAGGACAGGGTTGTTGGCGATGTCGTGGTCGGATTCGCCCACGAACATCATCTTGATGCCCGTGAAGATCAGGAACACGGCGAAGATGTAGAGCACCCAGGAATAAGAGGCGACGATGGTGGCACCCAGCCCGATCATGATGCCGCGCAGGACGATCACGCCGAGGATACCCCAGAACAGCACGCGGTGCTGATAGGCGCGGGGCACTGCGAAGAAGGTAAAGATCAGCGCGATGACAAAGACGTTGTCCATCGCAAGCGTCTTTTCGACAACGAAGGCAGTCAGATAATGGGCTGTCGGCTCCCACCCCATCTGCCAATAGACGAAGCCCGAGAAGGCAAGGCCGAGGGTGATGTACATTGCCGAGAGCTTGAGGCTTTCGGAGACGCCGATTTCATGATCGCCGTCCTTGTGCAGAACGCCGAGGTCGAAGGCGAGAAGCGCCACGACGAGGGTGATGAAGAGCAGCCACATCCATAGCGGCTTGCCCAGAAACAGCAGAAAGAGGAATTCCATGCCCAGTGACCTTTCGAGACACAAATATGACGCGTCTGAAGGTCAGCCGATCGCAGGTCCGGGCATGACATCGAGACGCACTCGATGCGGTCCGACATGGCGCTGTGATGCGTCAGAGGGGCCCGGTCCGCTGGCAGAAGGTGGGTACGGGAGTCATCAATTCAACCCCCGCATGGGAGAAAAAGTAACGGAGGCGTGATTTTTGCGTGAGGGGGCCTTTTGTCGGCGGGCGGGTGCGGCGTCAGGTTTCCGCAGTCAGCAGGGCGGCAAGGCCCTGGCGGTAGGTGGGATGCAGGAGGGTGATGCCGAGATCCTGCTTGATCCGGTCATTCCGGACGCGCTTGCTTTCGGCATAAAAGCTGCGCGCCATGGGGGTGAGGTCGGCCTGATCATAGGGGATGGCCGGTGGCAGCGGCAGGCCGAGGAGATGGGCCGCATGGGCGATCACGTCTTCGGGCGGGGCGGGATCATCGTCGCAGAGGTTGTAGATGGCCCCCGGTTTGGGGTGCTGCATCGAGGCGGCGAGAACCTGCGCGATGTCATCGACATGAATGCGGCTGAAGACCTGACCCGGTTTGATGATACGGCGGGCGCTGCCGTCGCGGACTTTTTCAAACGGGCCGCGACCGGGGCCATAGATGCCGGCGAGGCGGAAGATGTGCAGCGGCAGGCCAAGGGCGGCCCATGCGGTTTCGGCATCAACGCGGGCCTTCCCGCGTGCGGTGGCGGGGGTGAGGGCGGTGTCCTCATTCACCCAGCCGCCCTGATGGTCGCCATAGACGGCGGTGGTGGAGAGGTAGCCCACCCAATCGGGCCGGGCGGCGCCGAGTTCGGCGGCGTGATCGCGCAGGATGGGATCACCCGCGGCATCGGGGGAGACGGAGGTGAGGATATGGGTGGCGCGGGCAAGGGCCGGGGCGAGGGGGCCGGGCAGGAGCAGGGGTTCCACACCCTGATCCTCGAAGGCGCGGGCGCGGTCGGGGCTGCGGGTGGTGCCGATCACTGCCCAGCCTTGCGGGAGGAGAAGGCGGGCAAGCGCCTGCGCTGAATAGCCGTGGCCAATGGAGAGAAGCGTTTTCATGGGGCCAACTATTCCGCGCGCACGGCGGCAGTGCAAGCTGTTGCAAAGCCTTCACTTGCGGAAGGCACCCGGTTTCGGATTAGATGCCTGATCAAATTATGCGCAGTGAAAGAACAAGAACAAAGCGATGAATGACGAAGCCCACCCGATCCTGACACCCGAAGCCGTGGAACCCGAAGCGTTCCTTGATGCCGTTGCCGCCGTTGACCGGCTGGAAGATCTTTACTTTGCCGCGACAACGTTTCTTTCAAAACACTTCACGCAGGCGGTCACTGGGCACAAGCCCGCCGCGCGCATCCGGGCCTTTTACCCCGAAATCCGGCTGACGACGACCAGCCATATCAAGACGGACTCGCGCCTCTCCTTTGGGCATGTGGCGGAACCCGGCACCTATTCCACCACGGTCACGCGGCCGGATCTGTTTCGCAACTATCTGATCCAGCAGATCGAACTCTTGGTGCGCCACCATGGCCAGCCGGTGTTGATTGGGCCATCGGATACGCCGATCCCGGTGCATTTTGCGGTGGCGGGGAATCCCAAGGTTTCTGTACCGCAAGAAGGCGTGCTGGAGTTTTCGCTGCGCGATGTGTTTGATGTGCCGGATCTGGCCACGACGAATGATGACATCGTGAATGGCACACGTCAGGTGCATGCCGATGGGTCGCGGCCGCTTGCGCCGTTCACTGCGCAGCGGGTGGATTATTCACTGGCGCGGCTGATGCATTACACCGCGACCGATGCCGGGCATTTCCAGAACCATGTGCTGTTCACCAACTATCAGTTCTACGTTGATGAATTCGAGGCCTATGCCCGCGCCGTGCTGGGTGATCCCGCATCGGGTTACACGGCCTTTGTCGCACCGGGAAATCAGGTGATCGAAACGGCAGACGCCGACCTGTACCACCCCGCGAAGATGCCACAGATGCCGACTTATCACCTGAAGCGGGCCGATGGGCAGGGGATCACGCTGGTCAATATCGGGGTGGGGCCGTCGAACGCCAAGACGGCGACCGACCATATTGCCGTGCTCCGCCCGCATGCCTGGCTGATGGTGGGGCATTGCGCGGGGCTGCGGAACTCGCAGTCTTTGGGTGATTTCGTGCTGGCGCATGCCTATTTGCGCGAGGATCACGTGCTGGATGACGATCTGCCGATCTGGGTGCCGATCCCCGCGCTGGCCGAGATCCAGATTGCGTTGGAAGATGCAGTGGAAGAAGTCACCCAGCTTGAAGGCTATGAGCTGAAGCGGATCATGCGCACTGGGACGGTCGCCACCATCGACAACCGCAACTGGGAATTGCGGGATCAGTCCGGCCCTGTGCAGCGCCTGTCGCAATCGCGGGCGATCGCGCTGGACATGGAAAGCGCCACCATTGCAGCAAACGGATTCCGGTTCCGGGTGCCCTACGGCACGCTTTTATGCGTGTCGGACAAGCCGTTACATGGCGAGTTGAAGCTGCCCGGCATGGCATCGGAATTCTACAAGACGCAGGTCGCGCGTCATCTGCAGATCGGGGTGCGCGCGATGGAAATGCTGCGTGCCATGCCGATCGAGCGCATCCACAGCAGGAAGCTGCGCAGCTTTGATGAAACAGCATTTCTCTGACCGGGACGGCATGTTTCCGCCATGCCACCCTGCGTAAAGCGGCGAATACGGTCAGAATGCGCTTGATTTGTTCGCCAAAACAGATTTTAGCGGGGCTAGTCAATTCAAGGACAGGGACAGCCCCGCCTGATATCGGGACCAGTAACGAAGGAACATCATATGTCGAAACCGATGACCAAGACCCAGCTTGTAGCCGCTCTCGCCGACCAGATGGGTTCGGACAAGAAAACCGCCGGCGCAGCTTTGGATGCGATTGCCGCTGTCGTGGCAACGGAAGTGGCCGCTGGTGGTGCTGTGACGCTGCCGGGTCTGGGCAAGGTCGTTTGCCGCGCACGGCCCGAGCGTCAGGTCCGCAACCCGGCGACCGGCGAAACCGTGACCAAGCCCGCCGACAAGCAGGTCAAGTTCTCGATCGCCAAGGCGCTGAAGGACAGCGTCAACGCCTGATTTTGGCCTGATGGCCAAGGCAATGGGCCGCCCCGCAATGGGCGGCCTTTCTTTTTGGGATAAGGCCGATGGACCTGCGCGCGCTTTTGATGGGGCTGGTGTTCAGCCTGATGTGGTCATCGGCCTTTGCCACGGCGCGGATCATCGTGGCCGATGCGCCGCCCCTGGCAGCGCTGTCGTTGCGCTTTGCCATTTCGGGGCTGCTGGCGGTGGGCGTGGCCCGCGCGCTGGGCGCACGGTTCCGGCTGGAGCCTGCGCAATGGCGTTCGGTGGTGGCGTTCGGGCTATTGCAGAACGCGGCCTATCTGGGGCTGAACTTCGTTGCCATGCAGTGGGTCGAGGCGTCGCTGGCCGTGATAATCGCAGCGTCAATGCCCCTGATGGTGGCCGCCCTGTCCTGGATGCTGCGGGGAGAGAGGCTGCCGCCGCTGGGGCTGATCGGACTGGCTGCGGGTTTCGCGGGCGTGGCGCTGATCATGGGGACCCGGCTGACGGGCGGGGCTGATCCGCTGGGCGTGGCGCTGTGCTTTGCTGGTGCGCTGGCGCTGGCTGTGGCCACGATGACGCTGCGATCCGCCTCGGGCAGTGAGGGCGGTCTGGCGGGGCTGCTGATGGTGGTGGGGTTGCAGATGCTGGCGGGGTCAGTGGCGCTGGCCGCGCTGTCGCTGCCGTTCGAAACGCTTGAGGTGAACCTGACACCGGAACTGGCGCTGGCCTTTGTCTATCAGCTGTTCATCCCCGGTCTGGCGGCCACGCTGATCTGGTTCGCGTTGGTGCGGCGCATCGGGGCGACGCGGGCGGCGACGTTCCATTTCCTCAACCCGTTCTTCGGCACGCTGATCGCCGCGCTGCTGCTGGGCGAAAGTCTGGGCGTGCTGGACGGGATCGGGGTGGCCGTGGTGGCGGGCGGCATTCTGGCAGTGCAGATCAGCCGCCGCCCGGTTTAGCCGATCCTGCCCCGCAAGCCCGCCGTCTGGCCGCGATCCAAGAGCAGGTGATCGAGGATCACGCAGGCCATCATCGCCTCACCCACCGGGACGGCGCGGATGCCGACGCAGGGGTCGTGGCGGCCTTTGGTTATAAGGTCGATCTCTTCGCCCTTAGCGTTGATCGTGCGACGGGGGGTGAGGATCGACGAGGTGGGTTTGACCGCAAAGCGACAGACGACCGGCTGCCCGGTGGAGATACCACCCAAGATGCCGCCGGCATGGTTGGACAGGAATTCCGGTCCGTCAGGCCCCATGCGGATTTCGTCGGCGTTGTCCACTCCGGTTAGCGCGGCCGAGGCCATGCCATCGCCGATCTCCACGCCCTTGACCGCGTTGATCGACATCATGGCCGAGGCAAGGTCGCTGTCGAGCTTGCCATAAAGCGGCGCGCCGAGGCCGGAGGGGACGCCTTCGGCCACCACCTCGATCACCGCGCCGACGGAATTGTGCGATTTGCGCAGGTCATCCAGATAGTCTGCCCAATCGGCGGCAGCGACGGGATCCGGGCACCAGAAGGGGTTACGCTCCACCTCGGCCAAATCAAGCCGCGTGCGGTCGATGCCGCGCGGGCCCATCTGCACCATATAACCGGTGATCCGCAGGCCGGGGGCCAGCCCTGCCAGCACGGCGCGCGCCACGGCGCCCGCGGCCACCCGCGCCGCGGTTTCCCGCGCGCTGGATCGGCCACCACCGCGATAGTCGCGCAGGCCGTATTTCTGGTGATAAGTGATGTCGGCATGGCCGGGGCGGAAGGCCTGCGCGATGTCGCCGTAATCCTTGGACCGCTGGTCGGTATTTTCGATCATCAACTGGATCGGGGTTCCGGTCGTGACGCCATCGAACACACCCGACAGGATGCGCACCTCATCGGGTTCCTTGCGCTGGGTGGTGAACTTGTTCTGGCCGGGCTTGCGCTTGTCCATCCAGGGCTGGATGTCGGCCTCGGCCAATGCCACACCGGGCGGAACACCATCCACCGTGCAGCCCAGCGCGGGGCCGTGGCTTTCGCCCCAAGTGGTGACGCGGAAGATATGGCCGAAGGTGTTGAAGGACATGCGCGCCTGCTCCGTCTGATCCGGGTCTGTCCATAGGCCAATCAACCGCGCGGCGCAAAGCCCTTTCACCTTGGACCAAAAACCCATGCAACCTTTGCACCCCACGCTGCGGGCAAATGTCGCTGACCAATTCCCCCCTTGCACCTGCGGGACCTTTGCCTATCTTGCGCGTTACCTCGGGGTGCCTGGTGACAGGCTGAGATGCGAAAGCGGACCCGTTGAACCTGAACCGGATCATACCGGCGGAGGGAAGGTGCATGGAATTCTCCATCCCCGACCTGTCCCGTCGCACATGGAGGAAGACATGAAAACTTCAATCCTTGCGCTGGGTTTTGCCACCGTTGCCAGCATGGCAGCGGCACAAGACAAACCCGTGCTGACTGTTCTGACCTATGACAGTTTCACCGCCGAATGGGGCCCCGGCCCGGCGGTGGAAACGGCGTTCGAGGCGACCTGCGCCTGCGATCTGCAATTCGTGGCGGCGGGCGATGGCGCGGCGCTGCTGGCGCGCATCCAGATGGAAGGCGCGGCATCTGAAGCGGATGTCGTGCTGGGGCTGGACACCAACCTGACGGCGGCGGCCACGGCCACGGGGTTGTTCGCGCCACATGGGCAGGGGTGGAAGAACACCCTGCCGGTGACATTCGATGACCCGACCTTCCTGCCCTATGACTGGGGCTGGTTCGCTTTTGTGCATGACAAGGCAAAGCTGCCTTCGCCGCCGAAAAGCTTTGAAGAGCTGGCGGCATCCGACGTGAAGATCATCATTCAGGACCCCCGCTCCTCGACCCCAGGCCTTGGCCTGCTGATGTGGGTCAAGGCCGCCTATGGCGACAAGGCCGGGGCGATCTGGGAGGGGCTGGCCGACAATATCGTGACGGTGACACCCGGCTGGTCTGAGGCTTATGGGCTGTTTCTGGAAGGCGAGGCGGATATGGTTCTGTCCTACACCACATCGCCCGCCTATCACCTGATCGCCGAGGAAGATGCCAGCAAGGCGGCAGCATCTTTCACCGAGGGGCATTATCTGCAGGTCGAGGTGGCGGGCAAGCTGGCGGCGACGGATCAGCCGGAACTGGCGGATGCCTTCCTTGCCTTCATGGGGACCGAGGCGTTTCAGGCGGTGATCCCGACGACGAACTGGATGTATCCAGCGGTGACACCTGCGGCGGGGCTGCCTGCGGGGTTTGAGACGCTGATCACGCCCGAAACCTCGCTCCTGCTGACGGCGGATGAGGCTTTGGCGGCGCGCGAGGGGGCGCTGGCCGAATGGCAAGCCGCGCTGGCACGCTGAGGCCACCTGTCGGGGCGGCGCTTGTCGCCGCCCTGCTGGGGGGAATGACGCTGGGCACGGTTGCGGTGGTGGCGCTCTACGCTGGGGCCGCGATGCCGGGTGTGGCGGATTGGGCGGCGGTGCGGTTCACCGTGACGCAGGCGGCGCTGTCGGCGGTGATCTCGGGCCTTCTGGCAGTGCCGGTCGCGCGGGCCTTGGCGCGGCGGCGCTTTGCGGGGCGGGGGGCGCTGATCACGCTGATGGGCGCGCCGTTCCTGTTGCCGGTGATCGTGGCGGTACTTGGTCTGCTGGCGATCTTTGGCCGTGCGGGGGTGATAAATGATGGGCTGGCGGCGCTGGGTCTGCCACGCCTGTCGATCTATGGGCTGCATGGCGTGGTGCTGGCGCATGTGTTCCTGAACCTGCCGCTGGCGACGCGGATGCTGCTGTTGGGCTGGCAGGCGATCCCGGCAGAGCGGTTCAGGTTGGCGCAATCGCTGGACCTGACACACGGCGCGAAGTTCCGGCATCTGGAATGGCCGATGCTGCGGGCGACACTGCCCGGCGCGGTGTTGACGGTGTTCACCATCTGCCTTGCGAGTTTCGCGGTGGCGCTGACGCTGGGCGGGGGGCCTGCGGCGACGACGGTGGAACTGGCGATCTATCAGGCGCTGCGGTTCGATTTCGCGCCGGAGCGCGCGGCGACGCTGGCGGTGCTGCAATTCGCGCTGTGCCTGACGGCGCTGGCGCTGGGCTGGTCGCTGATCCGCGATACCGGGTTCGGCACCGGGCTGGGTCGCCGGGTGGAGATGCCCGCGCCGGGCGGGTGGCGCAAAGGGATGGATGTGGCGGCGATCGTGCTGGCGGCGGGGTTTCTGATGCTGCCGTTGGGGGCGCTGGTGATCCGAGGGATCGGCGGGATGGGCGATCTGCCGGGGGGGATGTGGGCGGCGACGTTGCGGTCGGTTCTGGTGGCGCTGGCGACGACGGTGCTGGTGACGGGGGCGGCGCTGGTGTTGGCGCTGGCAGCGGGGCGGCGGGCGCCGGGGCATCGGCTGTTCGATGCGGCGGCGACCTTGCCGCTGGCGGCTTCGTCGCTGGTGATCGGGACGGGGCTGTTTCTGGCGCTGCGAGGGGTGGCGACGCCTTCGGCACTGGCATTGCCCGTGACGATTGCGGTGAATGCGACGCTGGCGCTGCCCTATTCCTATCGCCTGCTGCTGCCCGAGGCGCGGGCGTTGCATCAGGGGCATGACCGGTTGGCGCAATCGCTGGACCTGACCCGGAGCGCGCGGTTGCGGCTGGTGACTCTGCCCTGTCTTGCGCGGCCCTTGGGCTTTGGCGCGGGGATCACGGCGGCGTTGTCGATGGGCGATCTGGGGGTGATCACGCTGTTTGCGGCAGAGAACAACGCCACGCTGCCTCTGTTCATTCACGGGCTGATGGGCAGTTACAGGATGGAGGCGGCGGCGGCGGCGTCGTTGATCCTGATGGGGGTATCCTTCGCGCTGTTCGCGCTGTTTGACAGGATCGGACGCCATGTTGCAGCTTGATCATCTTGTGCTGGCCGAGCCGGGCTTCCGGCTGGAGGCGGACCTGACCCTGCCCAAAAGCGCGCGCTGCGCGGTGCTGGGGCCATCGGGGGCGGGGAAATCCACGCTGCTGAATGCGATTGCGGGGTTTGTGGCCCCGCAGGCGGGGCGTGTGCTGTGGGAAGGGGTCGACATCACCGACCTTCCCCCCGGACAGCGGCCTGTGACGATCCTGTTTCAGGATCAGAACCTGTTTCCGCATCTGACGGTGGAGCGGAACCTTGCGCTGGGCCTGTCGCGCGATGGGCGGATGGACGGCGCGGCGCGGGCGCGGATCGCCGATGCGCTGGCGCGGACGGGGCTGGAGGGGTTGGGCGGGCGCAAGCCGGGGCAGTTGTCGGGCGGGCAGCAAGGCCGGGCGGCGCTGGCGCGGGCGCTCTTGCGGGCGCGGCCTTTGCTGCTGTTGGATGAGCCGTTTGCCGCGCTGGGACCGGCGTTGAAAGCCGAGATGCTGGCGCTGGTGCGCGAGGTGGCGGATGAGACGGGGGCGACCGTTCTAATGGTGACGCATGCCCCGCAGGATGCGCAGCGCTTTGCCGATGTGACGATGCTGGTGGCCGAGGGGCGGGTTGATCCGCCCGTGGTGACGGCGGCGTTGTTTGCCGATCCGCCACCTGCACTAGCGGCCTATCTTGGCGCGGGATGAAGAATCTTTGCGCCGCCCGTTGACACCACCAACCGGCTTCTTTACGTAGCCCCACATCGACTTGGGCCCAGATGGCGGAATTGGTAGACGCACTGGTTTCAGGTACCAGCGCTGCAAGGCGTGGAGGTTCGAGTCCTCTTCTGGGCACCATGTCGATCTGACGAAAGGGCGCGGGTTCATTCCCGCGCCCTTTGTGTTTCCGTCGGGTCCGTTGACCCTTTGGGCGCGCGTCGGTATTGCAGCGCCTAGACCTGCCGAAAGGATGCGACCTTGGCCATTTTTCTGCATCAGAACGACCTGCCCGACGGTCTGGACCTTGGCCCAGTGGTGGCAATCGATACCGAAACGATGGGGCTGGACCCGCGGCGTGACCGGCTGTGCGTGGTGCAACTGTCAGACGGCAAGGGCGATGCGCATCTGGTGCAGATCGCGAAAGGGCAGAAGACCGCGCCGAATCTGGAGCGGCTGCTGACCGATCCGGAGGTGGTGAAGCTGTTCCATTTCGGGCGGTTCGACATTGCGGCGCTGAAGGCGGCCTTTGGCGTGACGACCGCGCCGGTGTGGTGCACCAAGATCGCCTCGCGCTTGATCCGGACGTTTACGGATCGGCATGGGCTGAAATACCTTTTGCTGGAACTGGTGGGCGTGGATGTATCCAAGCAGCAGCAGACCAGTGACTGGGGGACGGTGGACCTGACCGATGCGCAAAAGGAATATGCGGCGTCGGACGTGCTGTATCTGCACCGCCTGAAGGCGGAATTGGAGGCGCGGCTGGTGCGCGAGGGGCGGATGAATCTGGCGCAGCGGTGCTTTGATTTCCTGCCGACGCGGGCGGAACTGGATCTGATGGGATGGGACGAGCCCAATGACATCTTCCACCACTGATTTTCTGGCAACTGGCCGCCGGGTGATCCGCCGTGAGGCGGAGGCGCTGGAGACACTGGCCGAAGGTTTGGACGGGTCTTTCGCTGCGGCGGTGGACCTGATCCTGAATGCCACGGGGCGGGTGATCGTGTCGGGCATGGGCAAATCGGGGCATGTGGCGCGCAAGATCGCGGCGACCTTTGCCAGCACCGGCACACCCGCTCAGTTTGTTCATCCCGCCGAGGCCAGCCATGGCGATCTGGGCATGGTGATGCGGGGCGATGTGGCGCTGGTGCTTTCGAACAGTGGCGAGACACCGGAGCTGGCTGATATCGTGGCGCATACGCGGCGGTTCGACATTCCGCTGATCGGGGTGGCGGGGAAGGCGGAGTCGACCCTGTTGAAGCAGTCGGACGTAGCGCTGCTGTTGCCGACGGTGCCGGAGGCCTGTGAAACCGGGATCGTGCCCACGACATCGACGACGATGACGCTGGCCTTGGGCGATGCGCTGGCGATTGCGCTGATGGAGCATCGGCAGTTCACGCCGGACCAGTTCCGCGTCTTTCATCCGGGCGGCAAGCTGGGGGCTCGGCTGGCGCGGGTGGCAGATCTTTTGAGCGCGGACGCGCCGCTGGTGGCGCATGATGCGCCGATGAGCGATGCCCTGCTGATGATGTCGGCCAAGGGCTTTGGCGTGGTTGGCGTGACGGATGGGGACGGGTATCTTCAGGGGATCATCACCGATGGCGACCTGCGCCGCCATATGGCGGGGCTGCTGGACCTGTCGGCGGGGGATGTGATGACCGCCGCGCCGCGCACCATCGGGCCGGGTGCATTGGCGGAAAAGGCCGTGCGGATCATGAACGAAAAGAAGATCACCTGCCTGTTCGTCGTGGACCCGGAGGGAAGCCAATCCGTGATCGGGCTGCTGCATATCCACGACTGCCTGCGCGCCGGAATCGCGTGATGGCAGGGCGGGCCACGCTGGATGGCTGGTCGCGGCTGGTGGCGGCGCTGAAGGTGCTACTGCCGCTGATGGCACTGGCGATCCTGTCGATGCTGTTCCTGATTTCCAACCGGATCAACCCGGATGACGCCCTGCCTTATGCCGAAGTGGATGTTGAGGCCCGGCTGAAGGAGCCACGCATGACTGCGCCGACCTTTGCCGGGACAACCAGCGATGGCGCGGCGCTGGAGGTTACAGCGGCAGAGGCGCGTCCCGCCGCCGAGGGCGAGACGGGGGCGAGTGCAACAGGCGTGCGCGGGCGGCTGACAACGCCGGATGGTCAGCAGACCGAATTGCAGGCCGCAACAGCCCAGATGACGCTGAACGGTGGCGAAGTTACTTTTTCCGGCGATGTGCAACTGGACCACAGTTCCGGTTATCGCGTGACATCCGACAGCATGTCCGCACGGTTGGATGAAACCAACGTGCAGTCACGCACGCCAGTCGTCGCCGAAGGGCCGGGCGGGCGGATCACCGCGCAGTCGATGCAACTAAGTCAGGCGCGGGATGGTAGTGAAGGTTATCTTCTGGTTTTCAACGGGGCGGTGAAGCTGGTATATCAACCGGCAAAGTAATTCTGACCGATTTGAGGGAAACATGTCCGCCGCCCTGCGCGCCTTGATATTGACCGTGGCGCTTTTTCCGGTGGCGGGCGGATTTGCCTTTGGGCAGACCAGCATCAACCTGACCGGGTTAAAGCAGGATACGTCGCTTCCGGTTGAGGTGACAGCCGACAGCCTGAGCGTGGATCAGGGCACGGGGCAGGCGACATTCGATGGCAATGTGGTGGTCAAGCAGGGCGAGATGACGATTTCGGCCGGAACAGCGCGGATCGAATATCTGCCCGATGGCCAGGGTATCGCCAAGGTGCTGCTGGATGGGCGGGTGTTGTTTGCCAGTCCGTCTGATGCCGCCGAGGCGGATGCAGCGGTCTATACCATCGCGTCGGGCGAGGTTGTGATGACGGGCGATGTGCTGCTCACGCAAGGGCAGACGACTATTTCGGGCAACAAGCTTGTCTACAACCTGGATGCAGGGACGGGCAGCATGGAGGGGCGGGTTCAGACGGTGTTTGTACCCGGCAAGGCCAATCCGTGAAGGCTGGCCCTGAGAAAGCTGGCCCTGGCCTGACCGTGACTGCCGGATCAGCGGGGCTGTCCATTCGCAACCTTCGCAAAAGCTATAAGCGGCGGCCGGTGATCCGGGATGTTTCCATGCAGCTTAATCGGGGCGAGGTGGTGGCGCTGCTGGGGCCGAACGGTTCGGGCAAGACGACGTGTTTTTACGCCATCGCCGGGCTGGTGACGCCGGAGGGTGGCGAGGTGTTGATTGACGGGCGCGATGTGACCGCGCTGCCGATGTATCGCCGCGCGCGGTTGGGAATCGGCTATCTGCCGCAGGAAGTTTCGATCTTTCGGGGCCTGTCGGTTGAGGACAATATTCTTGCCGTGCTGGAGATCACCCATACCGACCGCCACAAGCGGCGCGAACGGCTGGAGGAATTGCTGTCGGAGTTCTCCATCACCCATCTGCGCCGGGCGCCTGCGCTAGCACTTTCGGGTGGCGAGCGGCGGCGGGTGGAGATTGCGCGCTGTCTGGCGGCGGACCCGAAATACCTGTTGCTGGATGAACCCTTTGCTGGGGTCGACCCGATTGCCGTGGGCGAGATCCGTCATCTGGTGCAGGATCTTAAGAGCCGGGGGATCGGGGTGCTGATCACTGATCACAACGTGCGCGAAACGCTGGAGATCGTGGATCGGGCCTATATCCTGCACGACGGCAAGGTGCTGATGAGCGGAACCACCGATGAAGTGGTGCGGGATGAGACCGTGCGTCGGGTTTATCTGGGCCAGAATTTCCGCATCGGCTGATCACCGCCGCAACGGACGCCGCTATGGGCGCGATGGCATACCCCATCCGAACGACGCTGTTGACAAAATGGCACGGGCGGATGCCAAATGACGGTGATGAGTGCGCAATTCGCCCTGTCCCGATCTGCAGATGCCGCCGCCAAGACGGCTGGTCGCCTTGCAGGATCGCCCCTTCGGTACCAAGTCAGATTAACGAGGGTTCGCCCGCCGCCTGCGTTGGCGTGGTTGGACCGATTTCAAGCGGAGGAAGCACCATGCGATACCAGATCAGCGGAAAACAGATCGACATCGGGGAGGCGCTTCAGACGCATGTGAAGGCCGAACTGGGCGAAGTGGTTGAAAAATACGCCCAGCGCCCGACCGATGCCGTGGTGATCTTTTCGCGGGCGGCGCATGAGCATGTCTGTGAAGCGACCATCCACCTGTCGACCGGGCTGACGGCGCAGGCAAAGGGCCATGCCACGGAAATCTATGCGGCATTTGAGTCCTGCCGGGAAAAGATGGACAAGCAGCTGCGCCGCTACAAGCGCCGGTTGCGCAACCACCATAGCGCACGGACAGCCCCTGTTGAATTCGCCGGCGGGTCGTCCTATATCCTCGCGCCAACTGAGGAGCCCGAGGACGACGACCACTCTGATCTGGGGCAGCCCATCGTGATTGCCGAAATGGAGACGAAGATTCCTTCGATCACCGTCGGCGAAGCGGTGATGCAGCTGGAGTTGGGTGGTCAGAAGATGCTCGTGTTCCGCAATGAAGGACATGGCGGCGTGAATGTCGTTTACCGTCGCGATGACGGGAACATCGGCTGGATCGATCCGCGCAACGCAAAATGACATCCGCGCACGCGCGGCACAGGAAACACGACCGCTCATGGAACTTTCCAAGCTATTGATTCCGGGGGCCGTTCGGGTCGTCGGCCAGTTGACCAGCAAGAAGCGGCTGTTTCAGGAACTGGGCGAACTTGCCGCGCAGGCCTATGGCATGAGCGGTGCGACGGCGATTGACGGCCTGCAAGAGCGGGAAAGTCTTGGTCCAACCGGCGTGGGGCACGGCATCGCCCTGCCCCACGCCCGGCTGGAAGACCTGACGCAGATCAGGGCTGTGTTCATCCGGCTGGAAAAGCCGTTGGACTATGACAGCGTGGATCGCCAGCCGGTAGATTTGGTGTTCGGGCTGTTTGCACCAAAGGATTCGGGCGTGGACCATCTGAAGGCGCTGGCATTGGTCAGCCGGACAATGCGGGATCAGGCCGTGGTGTCGAAGCTGCGGGCGAATAATGACCCGGCGAAGATCTACGCGATCCTTGTGGAAGCCCGCACAACGCAGGCCGCGTGACGCCCATCAGGGCAGCGTTCAGCGTTTCGCGAAAAAGCCAAAACCCAGATAGTCGCGCTGATATGTATCGCGCGCAGCTTCTTCCAATTCGGCGTCGCGGATGATGTCGAGCGCGGCGTCACTGGCATCGCGGGGAAAGGTGACCTGCGGCGCGGGTAATCCTGTCTCAGCGCAGAGAAAGGCGATGCCTTCAGAGAGACTCTCTTCGCGCAGGATCAGATCGGGCGGCTGGAACTGGGCGAACCCCTGAAGCGTGGCGGTCTGGCTGGCCCAACCGGCGTCGGTGCGGAAGCCCGTCTGGCCTGCAAGGTTGCGTTTCAGGAACTTGAGGAAGGCGAGGAAAGCGGCGCGGCGTTCCGCCGGATCGGCATAGGTGCCGCCCGGACGCGGCAGGTTCACACCATGGACGCGGGCAAGGATGTTGCGCTGTTCGCCCTGCATCCCGCCCTGTTCAAGCGCGCAGAAGGCGCGGTGGGCGCGGTCAAGCGGGTGGCGCAGGATTGTAAAGCTGCGATGACCGGGATGGGTGCGTTTCCATTGGCGCAGGGTCTTGTGTGTGAAATCCCGCTCCAGCCCGCCGAGGGTGGACAGCCAATCAATGACCGGGTCCAGCGGATTGCCCTTGATCGGCATGAAGAGCAGCGGCGCGCTGGTGGCGGCGACATAGCCGGGGATGGCGGCGTTGCGGCGGGGTTCGAAACTGGGCGTGCGGGACAGGTTGAACCTGTCCAGTCGTGCCAGCGCCTGTTCCATCGCAGCAGGGTTGGAAACCTTGTCCGACAACGGTTCGGGGTTCTGGACGGTGAGGGAGTTGTCTACCGCTTCAGGCCGTGCGTCCACGCCGAGGAAAGCGGCAAGTCCGTTCAGAACGGCAAGATCGGGGATATCGTCATAGTCGATGTAAAAGGCGGTTTGCCCGCGTGCCTGCAGCGCGCGCAGAAGGCGGATCTGGAATTGCTGCACCTCATCGAGATGGTCGGTGAATTCCAGCGCGTCAAAGCGGGCCTTGGCCTGTTTCAGGTTCTTGGGGTTGGTCAGCTTCCACTGCCCCGTCGCCTTGGCGATTTTCAGGCTGACATAGCTTTCCACCGGGTTGCGGGTCAGCACGATCTTGGCGCAGCGGGGATCATCCATCACCAGATCGAAGATGCGGGGATCATGGTCGTGGAAGTAGCGGAAACCCGACAGACCAGGCGTGCGTTCGCGCATCCGGCGCAAGAGGAAGGCAGGGTCTTCCTCGCGCTGGGCGAGCGTGACGCCGAGGAATTCGGTCTGGTCCTTCTTGCCGATGAAGAAGGGATTGAACGCCTCGCCATGGCAGGTGACGCCGTCAAGAGCGTTCAGGTTGGCTTCGAGGAAGTTGGAACCTGTCCGCATTTCGGCGAACATCACGAAACTGTCGAACGGGCGGGTCACTGGATCACTTCACTAGGTAAGGACGGCCCCGGCGGGAATCGGAGGGGCGGGAATCGGTGGTGGCGGGGAAATCGCCCATCAGAACGGGCTGCATCCCCTGATTTCGCAGGTTTTGCAGGAATTGGCCGAAGCCGGTGAGATCGGTCATGCGCGGCGCTTCGGTCAGGCGGCGCAGAGAGCGGGGGCTGATTTCATCGACGATGGTTTGCAGAGGTTCCATCGGGTTTTCGATGAATTCGGCAAGGTTCCAGATGCGGATGCGCGCCTTGGCGGCGCCGTTGCGCAGGACCGTCAGATGTTCCAGTTCGATCTTTTGCAGGCGCGCGGCTTCACGGCGGATGTCGGTAAAGTTGAGGTTGGATTTGAACAGCGGCACCGCCCAGGCCCCGGAGATCACCGATATCTGAGCGTTGGAATCCAGCGCCATGAACCAGTTGAGTTCCTGACTGTCGCCCGGCCCGAACTGAAAGCACTGCCGTTCGCCACGGGTGGCCCAGATCAGGTTGGCAAGGAAGGAGCGCGCGTTGTAATCGCGCAGGGCGGCGCTATCGGAGAGGGCGCCGTTGAAGACGGCCTCACCCCCGGCGAACTCCACCCGGTCGGGCGCGAAGAGATGGCCGTGGACGCGGGTGCTGGTGACCTTGCCGAGCCAGCCTTCAAAGTTTTCGAACACGTCGGAAAAGCCCTGGAACACCGAATAGGGTGCGGCAGTGCGACCGTTTTCCCAGTGTTCATTGGGGAAGCGGCTTTGCATGTAAAGGCCGGGGCGACCCTTCACGCGGCGTTCGACGGCCTTGGAGAATAAGCGGTCAATCTTGCCCGGATTGGGTTCACCCCCGGCTTGCCCTTCGGCATCATCGGACAGGAAGGTAGAATAAAGCTTGTTCGCATGGGGCCAGATCTTGCGCGCGACAAAGCAATCGGACCGGCGCAAGAGTTGCAGGTGATCGTCATAAAAGATGTGCGGCTTGCCCTGAAAATCGAACTTGGACAGGGTCAGCGAGCGGCTTTCCACATTGGCAGACACTTGGCGGACCAACGTCTGGAAATAGCTTTCATCCGGAATCCAGACGCGGCGGAAGTACGTGTCATACAGCGTGCGATCCGGGCCCTGGAGGATGGTCGACAGGGTTTGCCGCGTCAGACACCACCATTGGCTGCCCAGATGCGGGACGATGCCGTTGGGGATTGTACGTTGGAACCCGATCCGGCGCTGCAGTTTGACATAGCGATCAAACAGCCAGCGCTGGGTGCGCCATGAGAAGGGGAAACGCAGGGTGAAGCGTTCCATGTTCAGACCGCCGATTGTCCAGCCCACTTCTTCCGTTGTGACGGACTCGATAAAATCGGTGCGCGGACGTTCATCGAGATAAGAGATAAGTTCCTGCACCGGGCGCAGCGGCAGGCAGGAGCCGGACGCCAGAAAGACATGCCGGACAGAGGGGAAATCGGCCAGCATCACCTCGGCCGCGGATTGGGTGGCGGCCACGATGCCCCAGGTGCCCCATTCGCAGGCAAAGCGTTCCGAGAAACGGATGTTTGTCAGATCGGACAGGTCGGCCTGTAGTTTTTCCACGCTCCATTTCTGGACGCGCTTGTCGACATGGATGACGACGGGGCAACCGCGTTCGGCCCAGTGACGGGCAGTGTCGGCCGCGCGATGCAGGGCCGTGTGGCACAGCATCACAAAACCAAGGGTGCCGTTGGGGGCTTGCGTCATGCCCAGTTCCCCTTGGACATGAGGCCCAGAATTTCAAGCTGACGCCAGTTGATGTATTTTTCTGACCACTTGCACCACAGATCGGGGTGGGTTTTCATTCCTTCGCGATAAGCGCGGTACTCGGCGCTGTTGGCATAGTGCTGGCCGCGTGACAATTCCTCTTCGGCCTTGGCGGCGAAGGTATCAAGGAATTTGGCGTGCAACAGGCATCCGGATGCCTTTTCGCCCCCCCATTCATCATAGACGAGGTTCAGACCACGCGGCATGAGCATGTGGGTGGAACTGGCGTACGCATAAGCGCGGTTCCATTTCACAAGCGGGATCTTGTTCAATGCAGGTGCGCTTTTGGGTTCTTCGGGAAAGTAGACACGGGCGCGCGGGCCGCCCTGAATCCAGAGGTTGCCATTGCCCTGATTGCGCTTGACCGAATAGTTGGCGCTGTCGAACCACTGGGCGATTTCGAAAGGATCCTGCCCTTCGCGGTAGGGCTGCGCGTCAATCGGCCCTTTGGGATACATGTCCAGGATCATGGCGGAAAACGACCGGATGCCGGAGGAATCCAGCCAGTCTGTCAAAGCGCGCAGTGGGCGGGTTTCGCAGAACGGATAGACGAGGAATTCGTCAGGATCGACAACCAGCGTCCAGTGACCGTGGCAATATTTGCGCTGCAGCGCGGTGATCCAGTCCATCCCGAAGCGGGATTTGCGGTAGCTGCCGGGTGTCACCCAAAGCGATACATCGGGCTGTTGCTGCAGGAACTCACGCGATCCGTCATCCGACCCGTTGTCCACGATCATGAAGTGGTTCACGCCAAGATCGCGGTAATAACGCAGAAAGAACGGCAGGCGGATGCGTTCATTGCGCAGCGTGGACAGCAGGATGATGGAGTCGCCCCGGATCGCCCCAGTGCGGTTGACGACATTCGTCATCTCACGCCGTTTGAGCCAGCCCCGCAAGTGCAGGCTTCTTCGGCGCAGCCGTAGACGATATGCCCCGATTACTCCCACAGACTACGCCCGCTTCCTACCTCGGCCAGCCGCAGATTGTGCTGCGACGGGCTGCCCTTGCCCAAAGTCCTGCCCGGTTCATTTGTCGCCCCGCCGTCGCCCCGGAATTGGCGAAACGGCAATTTGAATGAAAGATTAGTGTTTGCACCCACATAAGTAAACAATTGCTGGACAGCGGTATAATTCAAACCGCCGGAATTGGTGCAATTTGCACGCATCAGACCCATCCCCCGCGCGACATGAGGCCGAGTGATTCCAGTGCGCGCCATGTGGTCAGTCGGCGGGAGTGCGGCGACCATAGATCGGGGTTTTCGCCCAGTGCATCGTAGTAGCGGTCATATTGTGCGGAGTTCGAAAAATGCTCGCCCCGTGCCTGTTCGACGCGGGCGCGTTCCACGACCGTGTGCAGGAATTTGGTGTGCAGGAGAAGGCCGGAGGGGGCCTCGGACCCGTCGGTGGCGTAGATGCGGTTTAGTGGTGGCGGCAGCAGGGAATGGGTGGAGTTAACATAGGCATAGCGCCAATGCCATTTGACCAGCGGCACCTTGTTCAGCGTGGGCGCGCGGCGGGGTTCGGCCCCGAAGAACATCCGCGCGCGGGGGCCGCCCTGAACCCAGAGATTGCCCATCGGCTGCTGGATGCGGATGCCGTAGCCTGACGGATCAAACCATGGCAGCGCAGTCAGCGGATCATCGCCCGCGTGGTAAGGGTGATCGGCGACCGGACCCTTGGGATAGAGATCCAGCATCATGGCCCCGAACATCGGACGACCCTGCGCATCGAGCCAACGGGTAAGCGCGCGCAGATCACGGCTGTCCCAATAGGGATAAATCAGCAGTTCATCGGCATCGACTGTCAGGCACCAATGGCCGTGCCCGTGGCGCATTTGCAGCCATGTGAGCCAATCCATACCAAAGCGTGAAGCCTTGTAGGAGGCATCCGTCACCCAGAGAGAGACATCGGGTTGCGCGGCAAGCAGGTCGGTGGTGCCATCATCGCTGCCATTATCGACGATCAGGAAATGCGACACGCCAAGGCGGCGGTGATGGTCAAGGAACCACGGCAGGCGCACGGCTTCGTTGCGGACTGTAGAGAAGCCCAGAATGTCGCCCTTGCGAATGGCGGAGGTGCGGTCGATGCGGCAGGTCAGGTCTTGGCGGCGCGCATAGGCGCGGCCAAGGAGCCTGCGCCGTTTCCAGCGCAGGCGATAGGCGGCAAGCAGGTCTGCGGGCGCGGTGGCCACAAGCCTGCCAGACGGGTTACTGCGCGGCTTTTTGCAGCGCCATCATCTCGTGCAGGTAGGCCGAGAATTCCTCGCGCAGGTCAGGACGCGACAGGCCGAAGGCAACGGTGGCCTGAAGGAAGCCTGCTTTGGAGCCGCAGTCGTAGCGCTGACCACGGAAGCGGTAGCCGTAGACGCCGCCCGCTTCCACTTCTTGCGCGATGGCATCGGTCAACTGAATCTCGCCACCCGCGCCCTGCTTGACCTTGTTCAAGTTGGTCAGGACCTGCGGGGACAGGATGTAGCGGCCGATCACGGCAAGGTTGGACGGCGCGGTGCCGAGGGCGGGCTTTTCCACCATCCCCTTGGCCTTGACGATGGACCCCATATCTTCGGCGATGTCGAGAACGCCGTAGGATTTGGTCCGCTCGGGTGCCACTTCCATCGCGGCGACCATGTTGCCGCCGGTTTGTTCGTACGCCTCGACCATCTGTTGAAGACAGGGCTTTTCGGCGGCGATCACGTCATCGGGCAGAAGGACGGCAAAGGGTTCATTGCCGATCAGGCGGCGGGCGCACCAGACGGCATGGCCAAGACCCAGGGGGCGGTTCTGGCGGATATAGGCAATCGCACCGGAATCCATGTTGGTTTCCTTGAGGACTTCCAACAGGTCTTCCTTGCCGGATTTGCGCAGCGCGCTTTCCAGTTCGGGGGCATTGTCGAAATAATCCTCGAGCGCGGATTTCCCGCGCGAGGTTACGAAGATGAATTCCTTGATGCCAGCGGCGCGCGCCTCATCGATGGCGTATTGAATCAGGGGACGGTCGACCAGCGTCATGATCTCTTTCGGGATCGACTTCGTGGCTGGAAGGAACCGCGTTCCCAACCCGGCCACAGGAAAAACGGCCTTTGTGACCTTCTTGATCTTCATGTCTTCACCCGATTCTGGCCCGCACTTTCGCGCATCTAAACGCGCGACCCGGGAAATACCAATCACAGCCGCTTATTGCAGCATTATGGCATAATAACAGCGTTTTCGGGCGGATGGAATTTATGTCCTCGCCCCTTAAGCGGGATTGGCAGCAAAACCTGTGCCTGCCAAGCGCAAGTGAGCGACAAGGCGCGATATCCAACAAGGTGCGAGGGAACTGTCGATGGAGCACCTGTCGTGCGTCAGCCCATCGCTGCCATCATTGATTCGATGACTGGAACGTCGGACGGGTTGTTTAATTCCCAGAACTGGCGGCCCTTTGCCTGCACCTCGACGCACAGGACAGCGCGGCCGTTTTCAAGGAAGCGAAGCTGTTCAAGACCCTCAAGGGTTTCCAGCGGGCCAACCTGCCAGCCTGGATAGGCGGCCAGTGCAGCAGGGCGATAGGCGTAGACGCCGACATGATGAAAGACCGGCGTGGGTTCGTCATCTGCATAGTCGCGACCGGTGAAGGGAATGACTTCCTTTGAGAAATACAGGCCCCGCCCGCCCGCGCCAAAGACGGCAGTTGTGCCGCCAACGCGGCCATGACGGCGATCCTCCAGTAGCTTGGCGCGCATTGCACCTTCGCAGCGCAGGACCGGGGTGGCGATTTCGGCCAGTGGGTCGGCGCGGAGGCCGGCGACGAGGTCTTCGATGAACCACGCAGGCGTCAGGGGGGCGTCGCCCTGAAGGTTTACGATGATGTCGAAGCCCGGCAGTTTCGCCGACACCTCGGCGCAGCGTTCGGTGCCGTTTTGGCAGGTGGTGGAGGTCATCACCACCTCGGCCCCGAAGGCGGTGGCGTGATCGGCGATGCGGTCATCATCGGTGGCAACCACCACGCGATCCGCGCCCCGGACGGACATCGCCGCCTCCCATGAGCGGCGAATGAGCGTCTTGGGCCCATCGGGGCCGTTCAGTTCCACCAGCGGTTTGCCGGGATAACGGGTCGACGCATAGCGGGCGGGAATGGCGATGAGGACGGTCATTCGGCAGGCTCCAGTGTGAAGATGCCACCCTCAAAGGGCAGGAAGGCCGCGTCGCGGCCATCGGTGGTGACGAAGGGGTAGAGAATGCGGCGCGCTGCCGGGTCGCCTTGGCCTTCGCAAGTGATGCGGTGGACGAAGAATTCGGAAGCCAGGGTAAAGCGCGGATCGTCCAACATTGCGAAATCCGCGAATTCCGGGTTGGCGAGGAAATCATCCGGTGCGTAGGTCGTGTAGGCCATCGATTGACCCGCAAAATCGCAGGCATAGAACGCGCCCTCGGCATAGCCCGCCTCAAAGTACTGGGTGGCGCCTTCCAGAGAGTCTGCATCGATGAACCATGCCTCACCCGAGAAGTTGGTGACGGTCCATGTCGTTTCGATGAAATCGGCATGGGCCTGAGTGGCGAGGAGGGCCGAAAGCAAAGCGGCGTGAAGGGCGCGTCGTGCAGTCATTTCTTCAGCTCCACGCCGGGCGCATGGGCGATGAAGAAGGGGTTATCCCAACCCGGTTTGCCATATTCGAGTGGGGAATGCGTGTCGAAGTGGACGACATGGCCGCCTGCGCCACGCAGGACGGCGTCGCCTGCCGCTGTGTCCCATTCCATCGTGCGGCCGAGGCGGGGGTAGAGATCGGCCTCGCCTGTGGCAACGAGGCAAAATTTCAGGCTGGACCCGGCAGAGGTCATGTCACGCACGGCGTAATGGGCGATGTAATCATCGGTCGCCTGATCGCGGTGGGATTTCGAGGCGACGACCATCAGCGCGGCATTGTCGGGGGTAGAGACGCGGATCGGGTGCAGCGGGCCGGGGGTGACCTTGTCGAAGGCACCGGTTTCTTCCACCGCCGTACCATCGGGCATGGTGTAAAACAGGCGGCCCTTGGCAGGGGCATAGACGACTCCGCGCAGGGGAACCCCGTCCTGCACATAGGCGATGTTCACGGTGAAATCGCCCCGGCGCTGAACAAATTCCTTGGTGCCATCCAGCGGATCAACGATCAGGAAAGTGCGGGCAGAAAGGGCGTGGCTATCAGCCTGTTCTTCGGTGATCAGGGTCACATCCGGGAAGGCGGCGCGCAGGCCTGCGGAGATGAGCGCATCGGCGGCTTCATCCGCCTCGGTCACCGGGGAGGCATCGGATTTAGCCTTTACCGCGAAGTCCGGGCCTTCATATACAGCGAGGATCGCGTCCCCTGCCTCAAGCGCGAGGCGGCGAATGACGGGGATCAGGTGATCAAATTGCATGGAATACCTCGCTTCGGCGCGGCAAACGGGCGGCCGCAGTTGAACTGAACACACGGTCGCCTTATCATCCGCCGCAACGACAAGGGCAAGGTTTCCCAGTGGATGCGCGGGCCGGAGAGCAGGCTGCGGGCGGTATTGCAAGGATCTCGGGCGTGCGGTTTCAGGCGGATGTCAGGCGGACACGGGCGAGAACGGCCTTGGGCATGTTGGAACTGGTGTTCCATGGTGCCGTGCACAATGTGCGAAAGACTCATACCAGCGCGGTCGTCGGGCTTGTCCTGAATGTGATCCAGTCGTCGCTGATGGTCCTTGGCTTTTATCTGATGTTCACCTTTGCCGGGGCGAAGCCGAACGCGATACGGGGGGATTACATCCTTTTCCTGATGTCGGGCGTGTTCATGTACATGACCCATGTGAAGACGATGCAAAGCGTGATGAAGGCGGACGGCCCGACATCAGCCATGATGAAGCACGCGCCGATGAACACGATCATCGCGATCGCTTCGGCGGCGGTTGGAACGCTGTATCTGCAGGTCTTTTCCGCGGCGATCATCCTTTATGTCTATCATGCGGTGATCAAGCCGCTGACCTTTGATCATCCGGTCGGCATGATCGGCATGTTGCTGTTGGCATGGGCCACTGGAATTTCGGTGGGCATGTTGTTTCGTGCCGCGTCACCATGGCAGCCCCGGTTCTTTGGGACGGTGGCATCGCTTTACACGCGGATTAACATGATCGCGTCAGGCAAGATGTTTGTGGCCAATGCGATGCCCACTGCTGTGCTGGCGTTCTTTGACTGGAACCCGCTGTTTCATGTGATTGACCAAGGCAGGGGTTATATTTTCCTGAATTACGCACCGCGTTACACCAACATGGAGTATCCGATTTACGTGATGCTGGCCTGTCTTACGATTGGGTTGATTGGTGAGTACTACACGGGGAAACGTGTATCCGTCAGCTGGACGATGGGGAAATAGCGCCCTCTACAACCCGCAAGGTCAGGTTGATGCGCCCGCCGCCGGGAAGCAGGCGGGATGAGCGGAAACGCAGCCTGTCTACCCCATGCCAGGCAAGGCGCGCCGGACCACCCATCACGATAACGTCGCCGGATTTGAGCCATAGGCTTTCGGTCCGATCCTTGCGGTCGGGGCCGCCCATACGGAACAGCGCTTCATCCCCAAGGCTGATGGAGAGGACGGGGAAGGAAAAATCGCCTTCGTCACGGTCCTGATGCAGGCCCATCTTGGCCCCTTCGCCGTAGAAGTTGACCAAGCAGCAATCGGGTTCGCGGGCAACCCCGGTCAGCCTGTGCCAGAGATCGAGAACTGCAGGCGGGATGGCGGGCCACGGCTGGCCATCTGGGTGTCGCGGTTCATAGCGATAGCCCTGCCGATCGGTAATCCAGCCAAGCCGCCCTGCTGATGTCATGCGCACGCTCATCGGGCGACCACCGGGTGTGACGGGACTGTAGAGCGGGGCTGCCGCGACGACAGCGCGCAAGTCTGCCGCCAGCGCGGATTGTGCCGCCAAGTCGAGATGGCCGGGCCAATATTGGAAACCCCTGATTTCGATTGGTGCTGCCATTCCGGCATTCCTTTGCATTGACGTTACTTTACAGCAGGCCAGCCGCTTGCAGCCCCCCGATGCCCCTCTTATATACACGATCAAGCCGGGATACGGGCGGGCCGCCTGCCCCGGATGCACTTGGGATCGGGGCTGGATGCCTGGCTAGGGTCCGTCCCCAAAACATCGCCGAAAGAAGAGGTAGCATATCATGGCCAAAGTCATCGGGATTGACCTCGGGACCACGAACTCTTGCGTTGCCATCATGGATGGTTCGCAGCCCCGGATCATCGAAAACTCGGAAGGCGCGCGCACCACGCCGTCTATTGTTGCGTTCACCGAAAGTGAGCGTCTGGTGGGCCAGCCCGCCAAACGGCAGGCTGTCACAAACGCCGCCAACACCGTCTTTGCCGTCAAGCGCCTGATCGGGCGCCGCCACGACGACCCGGCGGTGCTGAAGGATCAGAAGAACATTCCGTTCAAGGTGATCAACGGCGGCAATGGCGATGCCTGGGTTGAAGTGCGGGGCGAGAAGTATTCGCCATCGCAGATTTCAGCCTTCATCCTGCAAAAGATGAAGGAAACTGCCGAATCCTATCTGGGTGAAACTGTCACGCAGGCGGTTATCACCGTTCCCGCCTATTTCAACGACGCCCAGCGTCAGGCCACCAAGGATGCGGGCAAAATCGCCGGTCTGGAAGTGCTGCGGATCATCAACGAACCGACCGCCGCCGCGCTGGCCTATGGTCTGGACAAGAAGGAAACCCGCACCATAGCGGTTTATGACCTTGGTGGCGGTACGTTCGACATCACGATTCTGGAAATCGATGATGGCCTGTTCGAGGTGAAATCCACCAACGGGGACACGTTCCTTGGCGGCGAAGATTTCGACATGCGGATCGTCACCTACCTGGCGGATGAGTTCAAGAAAGAGCACGGCGTCGACCTGACGCTGGACAAGATGGCGTTGCAGCGCCTGAAGGAAGCGGCCGAAAAGGCGAAGATCGAGCTTTCGTCCAGCCAGCAGACCGAAATAAACCAGCCGTTCATTTCGATGGACAAGAACACCGGCCAACCGCTGCACCTTGTGGTGAAGCTGACCCGGGCCAAGCTGGAATCGCTGGTCGATGACCTGATCAAGAAGTCGATGAAGCCCTGCGCCGCCGCGTTGAAGGATGCCGGTCTGACGACGTCGGACATCGACGAGGTGGTTCTGGTCGGCGGTATGACCCGGATGCCGCGCGTGATCGAAGAGGTCACCAAGTTCTTCGGCAAGGAACCCCACAAGGGTGTGAACCCGGATGAAGTTGTGGCCGCAGGGGCCGCCATTCAGGCAGGCGTTCTGCAGGGCGACGTGAAGGATGTGGTCCTTCTGGATGTGACCCCGCTTTCGCTGGGCATTGAAACGCTGGGTGGCGTGTTCACCCGGTTGATCGACCGCAACACCACGATTCCCACGAAGAAGAGCCAGATCTTCTCGACCGCCGAGGACAACCAGAACGCCGTGACGATCCGGGTGTTCCAGGGCGAGCGGGAAATGGCGGCGGACAACAAGATGCTGGGCCAGTTCAACTTGGAAAACATCCCCCCGGCACCGCGCGGGATGCCGCAGATCGAAGTGACTTTCGACATTGACGCGAACGGCATTGTCTCCGTCGGCGCAAAGGACAAGGGCACCGGCAAGACGCAGCAGATCACCATTCAAGCCTCGGGCGGCCTGAGCGATGAAGACATCGAAAAGATGGTCAAGGACGCCGAGGCGAATGCCGATGCGGACAAGGCACGTCGGGAACTGGTGGAATCGAAGAACCAGGGCGAAAGCCTGCTGCATTCGACCAAGAAGTCGCTGACCGAACATGGCGACAAGGTTGACGCCTCGACCGTGGAAGCGATCGAATTGGCGATGCAGCCGCTGGAAGAGGCGCTGAAAGGTGAGGATGTTGGCAAGATCAAGGGCGGCATCCAGAACCTGACCGAAGCGGCGATGAAGCTGGGCGAGGCGATCTACAAGGCCAGCCAGTCCGAAGCCAGCGGGGCCGAGGAAGACGGGCCGCGTCCGGTGGACGATGACATCGTCGATGCCGATTTCGAAGATCTGGGCGAAAACAAGCGGAAGTAACACCGCGTGAATCGGAAGAGGGGGCGGTTCGGAAACGGACCGCCCCCACCCGGTTCTGAGAGGGGGTTTTGTCCCGAATGGCAAAACGAGATTTCTACGACATTCTAGGCGTGGCACGTGGCGCATCTGCCGACGAGCTGAAAAAAGCCTATCGGCAGAAGGCCAAGGAGCTGCATCCCGACCGGAATTCGGACAATCCGAATGCCGAGGCGCAGTTCAAGGAAGTGAACGAAGCCTATGACGTGCTGAAGGATGCCGACCGAAAGGCCGCCTATGACCGCTATGGCCATGCCGCCTTTGAAGGCGGCGGTGCCGGGCGCGGCGCGCAGGGCTTTGGCGGCGCGGGCAATGGCGATTTCGCCAGCGCGTTTTCGGACGTGTTCGAAGACCTGTTCGGCGATTTCATGGGTGGCTCGCGCGGCGGTGGCGGGCGGTCGCGCGCGCAGCGCGGATCGGACCTGCGCTATAACCTGCGTGTTTCGCTGGAAGAGGCTTATCAGGGCGTTCAGAAAACCATCAACGTCCCCACATCGGTGGCCTGCGACACCTGTCGTGGTACCGGGGCCGAGGGCGGTGCCGAACCCGTGACCTGCCCCACCTGTTCCGGCATGGGCAAAGTGCGGGCGCAGCAGGGCTTTTTCACCGTGGAACGGACTTGCCCAACCTGCAACGGCATGGGCCAGATCGTAAAGAACCCCTGCCGGTCTTGTGGCGGCGCGGGACGGATCGAGAAGGAGCGTTCGCTTTCCGTCAATATCCCGGCTGGGGTGGAAACGGGCACACGCATCCGGCTGGCCGGAGAGGGCGAGGCGGGCCTGCGCGGCGGGCCTGCGGGCGATTTGTACATCTTCATCGAACTGCGCGAACATCCGATCTTTCAGCGCGACGGCGTTCATCTGTTCTGCCGCGTGCCGATCAGCATCACCGCCGCGGCCTTGGGGGGCGAGGTCGAGGTGCCCACCATTGATGGTGGCCGCAGCCGGGTGAAGGTGCCGGCGGGCGCCCAGACTGGCAAACAGATGCGGCTGCGTGCCAAAGGCATGCCTGCCCTGCGCGGCGGCGGCATGGGCGATATGGTGCTGGAACTGGCTGTTGAAACGCCTGTGAACCTGACGGCGCGGCAGAAGGAAATTCTGCAGGAATTCGAGAAGCTAAGCGAAGAAAACAACCCCGAGGGAAAGACCTTCTTTTCCAAGGTGAAGGGGTTCTGGGACGGGATGAAGAGCTGATCCCATCCGAAGCGGAAATGGAGGGGCCGTCGGGAAACCGGTGGCCCTTTTTGCATGTCGCGGTCGTTAAGCGCCTGTTCACTTCTTTCGGTGAAACTGAATGAATGAAACAGGCGCATCACTTTCACGAAGGAACCTTACCGCTTTTCCCCATGGGGGATGAGGATGAGGCGGTTTGTGCCACCCCGCTGACGGGGCGGCTGCCCAGCTATATCACCGATCACCGCAAACGGCTGCGCACGCGGTTCACCGAAACCGGCGGGCAGGGGGTGGCGGAGTATGAATTGCTGGAACTGATCCTTTTCCGCGCCATCGGGCGGCAGGATGTTAAACCGCTGGCGCGGCGGCTGCTGGATACGTTTGGCGATCTGGCGCGGGTGGTGTCTGCCCCCTCTGCGCGGCTGCTGCAGGTGCATGGCGTGGGCGACGCGGTGGTAATGGAACTGAAACTGATGGAGGCCGTGGCGCAGCGCATGGCGCGGTCGCGGGTGATCCAGCGGCCTGTGCTGTCATCCTGGAACGCGCTGCTGGATTACTGCCACACGGTCATGGCCCATGCCGAACAGGAACATTTCCGCATCCTGTTTCTGGACCGCAAGAATGTGCTGGTGGCGGATGAGGAACAGGCAAAGGGCACCGTGGACCATGTGCCGGTCTACCCGCGTGAGGTGGTGAAGCGGGCGCTGGAACTGGGCGCCTCGGCCCTGATCTTGGTACACAACCACCCGTCGGGCGACCCCACGCCATCAAGCGCCGATATCGACATGACTCGGCAGATCATGCAGGCGTGCGGAGTGCTGGGGATTACTTTGCACGATCATCCGATCATCGGCAAAAGCCGCGAGGTCAGTCTGCGGGCGGAACGCCTGATCTAACAAAGTCCGGGCGTAGCCAAAGCTCTACCCGCCGGTTCAGGCGGCGGCCTGCGCCAGTTTCATCGCAGGCCATGGGCAGCGCCTCGCCAAAGGCCATGACCTGCGGCAGCCGATCCGGGGGCAGATCGGGGGCGGCGGCCTGCAGCGTGGCCAGCACTGCCTCGGCCCGGGTTTGTGACAGGGCAAGGTTGGCACTTGCCGCGCCGGAGCCATCGGAAAACCCGGCAAGGATCATGGACTCCCCGCGAAAACCGTCGGATTCCAGCAGGCGGGCGAGGTCTTCGACATTGCCGCGCGAATGGGCATCCAGTGTGCTGGACCCGTCTTCAAATCGGAAGGTGAAGGAAAGGCGATCCGCGCCATCCATCACGTCGACCAGGCGTTTCAGATCAGCCAGCGTGGTTTCTTCGCCCGCGCCCTGAATGGCGTTGATGAGACGCAGGCCATCCGCCGTCATCGGTTGGCGTTCAGTCTCGCGGTCGACATAACCCTGCGCAGCGATCACCTGTTGCGCCTGCGGCAGGGAAAGGAATTCCAAGAATTCCCGCGCCATCAGCGGCAGGCGGCGGCGTGGGGTGAGAAGGTGCAGCGGAAGGGAAAGGGGGTAATCTTCGGCCTTTACAGCGAGTGTGCTGGGCAGCAGGGGAAACCCGCAGCTATCGGTCAGGGTGACAACGCGCGCCTTGCCCGCCATAGCGTGGGCAGTAACGGCCAGCGCCCAGGGATCACGGGCGACGGCATCGGCGAGGGTTGCGAAATCAGGGTGAACTTCGGTCGCGGCAACGTCGCGCCCCAATCGGCCAGAGAGGGCGCGCTGCAGGCCGTTGGTGGCGGCAAGGCCATGCAGGACAAGCGGCATGTCGGGGCCGCCGATTTCGGACCAGTTGGTCACCTCGCCCGCCAAGGCGCGGGCCAGATCGGCCGAGGAGATTTGTGCAACAGGATTGTCGGCGGCAACCACCGGGACAAGCGCATCAAGGGCGAGCGGGCGCGAACCCAGATCGGGTTCGGTGCTGGCGGACAGGATAAGTTCTGCGCCGCCAGACAGCAGGGCTGCGCGTGCGGCCTCCTGATCCATGGACCGGAAGGTGAATTCGGCCAAAACCTGACCTGTGGCAGGATCGGTCAGCGTTGCGGCACCCTCGGTGAGGCTGTGATCCAGCCCGCGCGATTTGGCGAAGGCAGCAACAAGCGGGGGGATCAGGCTGCGACCGGGGTCGCCTTCGCCCACGATGCGGACGGGGATGCGCGGGGCCATCAGATCGGGGCAGCCGGGGCCATCGCAGATGACGCCCTGACCATCCACTGTCAGCGGGCCGTATTCGGTTGAAATACGGTAGAATTCACCATCCCAGCCCTGAAGCGTGCCGGTCAGCGACAGGCCGCCATCACGCGCGGTCAGCGTCACATCTTGTGCCGCTGCCATGCCTGCACAAAAGCAGGCAGCAAGAACCGCAACCCAGCCTGAAACACCCGTCATTCAATCCCGCCAAGCCCTTACTCTGTGGCGGCGAGTTTCATGTCGGGGACCGGATTATTCAAGGTCACAAAACCACCGATCCCATCGCATTCGGGCATGGATAGGCTGAGATCGGCGCGGGTGACAGTGCCAGCTTCGCTGTAGAGAACTTCGCCCAGCAATTCGCGCCCGCAGGTTTCGTTGGTGATTTCCGATTCTATCCCAAACGGAGCCTTTGCGTCCGCCGGTAAGGTAACGACTTGGGCCAACATGGGCGCCGGGCCAGAATACGTGCCAAGCGCCAATTGGTTGCCGTCACCCGTCAGGATGAAGTTGTCGCCCGCCATCCATTGCACGGCCAGACGGCGAAGGCTGGCGACTTCGGGAACCGGGGCGGCGGCACGGGTTTCGATGCCATCGGGCAGACGAATGGAAAGGGCGCCCGAGGGTTCAAGCGCCGGGACATCAACAAAGAGCGCCCCTATGGCGGTGGTTTGATAGGTGACACTCAGGCCGGCGTGATGCAGCACGACCGTCTGATTGGGATGGCAGGGTGCGCTAAAGCTGATGGAAAGCATGGCATCCGCCGCGGAGAAGGCATCCAGCGTCACCGCGCAGAGATCAGCCTGCGGCGTGGGTTCTGGAGGAGCCTCTGTGACAGGGGCCGGCGTTTCGTCTGCAAGTGTGACCGGTACGATCTGCGGTTCGGGTTTGGGCTCATACGCGGTAAGGGGCGTCGCGGCCGCGGGAAGGAGTGCGGCGGCAGGCGCAACCTGAGGGACCGGGATCATCGCGGCCGAGGATTCCGCGGTACCTGATTGCATATACTGGCCCGCGCCCAGCGCCAGAAGCACCGTGCTACCCGCCATGACGAAACTACGCTTGCGATCCATGTCAGCCCCTGACGCACCATTACACGCATGGATATGTCAGGGGATAACGTCCGGCGCAGGGCAGGATTGTGGCAACTTCGGAAACGGTCGCGCGATCAGTCGTTCGCGCCGTGGCAGTGTTTGAACCGCAGGCCTGAACCGCAAGGGCAGGTATCGTTGCGCGAGGGGTTACCCCACGTCGCGCGGTCTGCTGGATCGAAGCCGGGTTTGGCAGTTGCAGCCTCGGCCACGGCAATGCCCGCGCCGCCAGCGGCAGCGGCCGGTGCAGCAGAGGGGGCTGCGGCCTGATCCGCCTGCGCCGTAGCGGCCTGCGCGGCGCGCTGCTGGGCAATCAGTTGCTGCATCATCGCGTCTTGCTCTTCCTTGGTCATCGGGCGGATGAGCGACAGCTTTTGCGTCACATCCTGACGCAGTGAGTTCAGCATGGTTTCAAACAGGGTAAACCCTTCGGTCTTGTACTCTGACAGCGGGTCACGCTGGGCATAACCACGGAAGCCGACGACGGAACGCAGATGTTCCAGTTTCAGAAGATGTTCGCGCCATTTGCCGTCAATCGCCTGCAGCAAAACCTGTTTTTCGATGTTGCGCATGGTGTCGGGGCCGAACGCTTCGGTCTTTTCAGCCATGGCCGCATCTGACCGTTCGGTGATGCGTTCGCGCATCGCATCCTGATCAACGCCTTCTTCGGCTGCCCAGTCTGCGATGGGAAGATCAAGGTTCAGCTTGTCCTTCACCGCCTCAGCCAGACCGGGGACATCCCATTGATCGGCATAGGTTTTGGGAGGCATGTGGAAATCGACCAGATCGTCCACAACCTGTTCGCGCATGTCGGCGGCGATTTCGCCGATATCTTCGGACTGCATGATATCAAGCCGCTGGCCGAAGATGGCCTTGCGCTGATCGTTCATCACGTCATCGAATTTCAGCAACTGCTTGCGGATGTCGAAGTTGCGGCCTTCGACCTTGGCCTGCGCGCGTTCCAGCGATTTGTTGACCCACGGGTGAACGATCGCTTCGCCATCCTTCATACCCAGCTTGGACAACACGGAATCCAGCCGTTCTGAACCGAAGATGCGCATTAGATCATCGTCGAGCGACAGGAAGAAGGACGAACGGCCCGGATCGCCCTGACGGCCCGAGCGTCCGCGCAACTGGTTGTCGATGCGGCGGGATTCGTGGCGTTCGGTGCCAAGCACGAACAGACCCCCGGCGGCGATGACCTTGGCCTTTTCTTCGGCGTGTTCCGCCTCGATCCGGGCGCGAACCTCATCGGGGTGAAGGTGGGGATCGGCGGCGATGGCCTCCATCACCTTCATCTCGACATTGCCGCCAAGCTGAATGTCGGTGCCGCGACCGGCCATGTTGGTGGCGATGGTAACGGCACCGAAACGGCCCGCTTCGGCCACGATCTTGGCTTCCTGTTCGTGGTGGCGGGCGTTCAGCACGTTGTGCGGCACGCCGTCGGCCTTGAGCATCGATGACAGGATTTCGGATTTCTCGATCGAGGTGGTGCCGACCAGGATCGGCTGACCCTTGGCATTCGCCTCTTTGATCGTGCGAACGATGCCGTCGTATTTTTCCTTGGCCGTGCGATAGACCTGATCGTGTTCGTCCACGCGGGCGACGGGGCGGTTCGTCGGCACCTCGACCACGCCGAGGCCGTAGATTTCCATGAATTCTTCGGCCTCGGTCTGGGCGGTGCCGGTCATGCCGGCCAGTTTGCCGTACAGACGGAAATAGTTCTGGAAGGTCACGCTGGCCAACGTCACGTTTTCCGGCTGGATCGTGACGCGTTCCTTCGCCTCGATCGCCTGATGCAGGCCTTCGGACAGGCGGCGGCCGCGCATCATGCGGCCGGTGAATTCGTCGATCAGCATCACCTCGCCATCGCGAACGATGTATTGCTGATCCTTGTGGAATAGCTTGTGCGCCTTGAGCGCCTGCGACACGTGGTGAACCAGCGTGGTGCTTTCGGGATCATAAAGCGATTGATCGGCGGGCAGCAGGCCGTGTTCCTGCAACAGCTTTTCAATGAATTCGTTGCCGTCTTCGGTATAGGTGACCGAGCGGGTCTTTTCGTCGATCTTGTAATCCTCGGCGCGCAGAAGCGGAATCAGGGCATCGACCTTTTGATAAAGATCGCTGCGGTCCTGCGACGGGCCGGAGATGATGAGGGGGGTGCGCGCCTCGTCGATCAGGATCGAGTCGACCTCGTCCACGATGGCGAAGAAGTGGCCGCGCTGGGCCATCTCCTCGATCGACATCTTCATGTTGTCGCGCAGGTAATCGAAGCCCAGTTCGTTGTTCGTGGCGTAGGTGATGTCGCAGCGATAGGCCGCGCGCTTTTCCACGTCGCCCTGATAGGGGTAGACGACACCGCAGGTCATGCCGAGTTGGGCATAGACCTTGCCCATCCATTCGGCATCGCGCTTTGCCAGATAATCGTTGACGGTGACGACATGCACGCCTTTGCCTGCGAGCGCGTTCAGATAGGCGGGAAGCGTGGCCATAAGGGTTTTGCCCTCGCCCGTCTTCATTTCGGCGATGTTGCCCTGATGCAGGAAGATGCCGCCCTTGAGCTGTACGTCGAAGGGGCGCAGGCCAAGCGCGCGCTTGGCGGCTTCGCGGCAATTGGCAAAAGCTTCGGGAAGGATAGCGTCAAGCGTTTCACCGCCCTCTTGCACCCGCTTTTGCAGTTCGGCGGTCTTGGCCTTGATCCCATCATCGCTGAGCGCGGAAAATTCCGGCTCCAACGCGTTGATCTTCGCCACGAGGGGACGAACCGACTTTACCTTGCGGTCGTTCGGCGTTCCGGCCACCTTCCGCCAAAGCGTTCCAAGACCAAGCATGTTTTCTCCGCCTACCTGACATCATCGTGTGAGGCTGCGGCCTTGCCCGACCCCAACGCCTTCCATAGAAGAGCCAAGTGGCCCGGCAGGCCCCGTCGCACGCGACCACCGCGAGATAAGGGACAGGCCGGGCATAGTCAACGTCGCTGAGGGTAGCGGCCCGATCAGGAGAAGGTGAGATGGCGAAACATTACGGGATCTGGGCAGGGCTTGTGCTGGCCTGTGGCGTGGCGCTGCCGACGTTGGCGCAGGATGAGGCCGCGCCAACCGCCGATACGGTGGTTGCCACGGTGAACGGGACCGAGATCACGCTGGGTGAATTGATCATCCTGCGCGAGAAACTGCCGGAGCAGTATCAGGCGCTGCCCGACGACATGCTGTTCACCGGGCTTCTGGATCAGGCAATCCAGCAGGCCGCGCTGGAGCAATCGGTGGCAAAAAGTGCGACCAAGCGGGATGAGATTTGGATGCGCACCGATGCGCGCAGCTATCTTGCGGGCAAGGCGCTGCAGGCCGTGGTGGCAGAGGCTGTGACGGATGCGGCGTTGCAAGCGGCCTATGACACGAAATACGCCAACGCCCTGGCGGCGAAGGAATATTCGGCGCAGCATATCCTTGTCGACAGCGAGGAGAAGGCGAAGGAACTGAAAACGCAGATTGACGGCGGCGCGGATTTTGCGGAACTGGCAAAAACTAATTCCAGCGATACCGGATCGGCGGTGAATGGCGGCGATCTGGGCTGGTTCGGGCTGGGCATGATGGTGGCCCCGTTCGAGGCGGCTGTGGTCGCGACAGCGCCCGGCACGGTGACCGATCCGGTTCAGACGGATTTCGGCTGGCACCTGATCAAGGTGAACGAAGTGCGCGACGCAGCAAAACCGACCATTGACGAGGTGCGCGACGAATTGGCCGCCGAGATTGAACAGACGGCAGTTGAGGCAAAGTTGGCCGAACTGACCGGCGCGGCCGAGATCACCCGTCCGGGCGAGGGGATTGACCCGGCCCTGCTGCGGGATGCAACTCTGCTGGACAAGTGAAACCGGGGGACGGGCCGATGGCAAAGACCGATTGGAAATCAGAAGCGCGGGCCTTGAAGAAAAAAGTCCGCAAGCTGAAGGCCCGTGTGATGGGAGAAGAGATCGGGGCGGCGATTGCCGCTGCCCCGAAGAAGAAGGCCAAGCCGGTTTCGCCTTTGGCCCCCAAGGGCGGCTTTCCGAAGCTGCCGGTGATTGCAGGGGTGGAGTTTTCGGCCGTGGAGGCCGGGGTGCGCTATCAGAACCGCAAGGATGTAATGCTGGTGCGGCTGGCGCCGGGCACGGCGATGGCGGGGGTGTTCACGCGGTCCTCCACACGGTCGGGCTGTGTGCGCGATTGTCAGGCCAAGCTGGCGGTGAAGGTGCCAGCTGGGGCGGGCGCGGCGATCATCGTGAATTCGGGAAATTCCAATGCCTTTACCGGCAAGGTTGGCGATGCGGCGGTGGCGGCGGTGACCGGCGGCGTGGCCGAGGCGTTGGGGATTCCGGCGAGCCGGGTGTTTTCCTCCTCGACCGGGGTGATCGGCGAGCCGTTGCCGTATGAAAAGATCACCGCCCAGATTGGCGATCTGGTAGACGGTCTGCGCGAGGATGCCATCGAGATGGCCGCCCATGCGATGATGACGACAGATACTTTCCCCAAGGGCGCATCTGCGGTCGTGCAGGGGGATGGCGGCGAGATCCGGATTGCCGGGATTGCCAAGGGATCGGGGATGATCGCGCCGGATATGGCGACGATGCTGGTTTACATCTTTACTGATGCCAAGATTTCGCCGGCAGCGCTGCAACGGATGCTGTCGCGCAATGTGGATGCCACGTTCAACTCCATCACGGTAGACAGCGATACATCGACCTCTGACACGCTGCTGGTGGGCGCGACGGGGCAATCGGCGGCGGCTGAGGTGAAGGGGCCGGTGGCCAAGGCCTTTGAGGCCGCGCTGAAGGGCGTGATGATGGATCTGGCGCATCAGGTGATACGCGACGGCGAGGGTGCGACGAAATTTGTCGAGGTACGGGTGACCGGGGCCAAGGATGATGCCGATGCCGCGCGGGTGGCTTTCTCGGTGGCGAATTCGCCGTTGGTAAAGACTGCCATTGCAGGGCAGGACCCGAACTGGGGGCGGATCGTGGCTGCCGTCGGCAAATCAGGGGCCGAGGCGGACCGGGACCGGCTGACGATCCGGTTCGGGGATATCGTGGTGGCCGAAAAGGGCTGGCGCAACCCGAAGTATCGCGAAGAAGATGGCGCGAATTACATGCTGGGCGAGGATCTGGTGATCGGCGTCGATCTGGGGTTGGGCAAGGGGAAGCGGTCAGTATGGACCTGCGATCTGACCAACCGCTATGTGGAAATCAACGCGGATTACCGGTCTTGAAGATTGTTCTGGTCTCAGCCGTCGCCCTGATTGACAGCGACGGTCGGATTCTGCTGGCACAACGCCCTGAGGGCAAGTCGCTGGCGGGGCTGTGGGAGTTTCCGGGCGGCAAGGTGGAACCCGGCGAAACGCCAGAAGCGGCGCTGATCCGCGAGTTGAAGGAAGAGTTGGGGATCGACACCTGGTCAAGCTGTCTGGCACCGCTGACCTTTGCCAGCCACAGCTATGAGGAGTTCCATCTATTGATGCCCTTGTTCGCCTGCCGCCGCTGGGAGGGAATCGCCATTGGCCGCGAAGGGCAGCGTCTGGCATGGGTCAGGGCGGAGAATCTGAACGATTATCCGATGCCACCAGCCGACATTCCGTTGATCCCGATCCTGCGCGACTGGCTTTAAACCTAAGATATACGGAAAATTCCGCTTTTGCATCGGCGGCGGAGTCTTTGTTCTGGAGAAAGCGACAATCTGCATTAATCTTTCCTTACACCTTGGGGAGGGGAAACAATATGCTGAGGACGATCACGATCGGGAGTTGCGTATCAGTGCAGGGGATAGTCGTGGGCCAGATGTCAGATGGCAAACTGATGGTCCGTGTGGATGAGAAAACCTTCATTGGTTTGCCCGTCGCACCAGCCCTAACGCCGATCGCATGCGGCACCTGAGCTGATCAAAAGCACAAACAAGAAGGCCGGGCATCACTGCCCGGCCTTCTTGTTTTGGACGCACCCCTTGGCTTAGGCCAGCGTGCGCTGCACTTCTTCGCGTTCAAAGATTTCGATGACGTCGTTCGGACGGACATCATCATAGTTTTCAAAGGCCATCCCGCATTCCTGACCGGACTGGACCTCTTTGACCTCATCCTTGAAGCGCTTGAGCGTCTTGAGCGTGCCTTCGTGGATAACCACGTTGTCACGCAGCAGGCGCACCCCCGCAGAGCGGCGGGCCACCCCTTCGGTGACAAGACAACCTGCAACCTTACCGACATTCGATACCTTGAAGACTTCGAGGATCTTGGCGTAACCGATGAAGGTTTCGCGGACTTCGGCCTTCAGCAGGCCGGAAGCGGCCTGTTTGATGTCGTCGATCAGGTCATAGATGATCGAGTAGTAGCGGATCTCTACGCCTTTTTGCTGGGCCGAGGAGCGGGCCGTGGCATTGGCGCGGACGTTGAAGCCGATGATCGGCGCACCGCTGGCCTCAGCAAGGCCGACATCGGTATCGGTGATCGCACCCACACCGTAGTGCAAGATGCGAACGCGAACCTCGTCGTTGCCGACCTTTTCAAGGGCCTGAACGATCGCCTCAGCCGAACCTTGTACGTCGGCCTTGACCAACACAGGCAGTTCGGTGACGTCGAGATCGGCCTTGGCCTTGGCCATAAGCTGTTCAAGCGTGGTGGCGGCACCAGCGGCGGCGCGTTTGTCCTTGGCGGCTTTTTCGCGATAGTCCGCGATTTCACGCGCCTGCGCCTCGGTGTCCACGACGTTGAGCGTGTCACCTGCAGACGGCGTACCGGAAAGACCCAACACCTCGACCGGGACAGAAGGACCAGCCTCCAGCACGGTTTCGCCCTTGTCGTTGATCAGGGCGCGCACCTTGCCCCACTGTTCGCCGACGACGAAGATGTCGCCTTTGCGCAGCGTGCCGTTCTGAACCAGAACGGTGGCAACGGGACCACGGCCCACGTCAAGCTTGGCTTCGATCACGGCACCGCTGGCCGCTCGGTTCGGGTTGGCCTTGAGTTCGAGAAGTTCGGCCTGAAGGGCGATGGCTTCGAGCAGATTGTCGAGACCCTTACCCGTCTTCGCCGAAACTTCGACGTCCTGCACGTCACCCGACATCTGTTCCACCACAACTTCGTGCTGGAGCAGGTCGGTCCGCACTTTCTGCGGATCGGCGTCGTACTTGTCGATCTTGTTGATCGCCACGATCATCGGAACCTTGGCGGCCTTGGCGTGGTTGATCGCCTCGATCGTCTGGGGCATCACGGCGTCATCCGCTGCGACAACCAGAATGACGATGTCGGTGACATTGGCACCACGGGCGCGCATCGAGGTAAAGGCAGCGTGGCCGGGCGTGTCGAGGAAGGACACGAGCGAGCCATTCGGCGTGGTGACCTGATAGGCACCGATATGCTGGGTGATTCCACCTGCTTCGCCGGACACGACGTTCGCCTTGCGGATGGCGTCGAGCAGCGAGGTTTTGCCATGGTCAACGTGACCCATGATCGTAACGATCGGCGGGCGCGGAAGCAGATCTTCGCTACGGTCGGTAACCGTTTCGATCGCCTGTTCCACATCAGCATCGGACACCCGAACCGCCTTGTGGCCGAATTCTTCGATCACCAGTTCGGCAGTATCGGCGTCAATCGCCTGGTTCATGGTGACCATCATGCCCATTTTCATGAGCGACTTGACCACATCGGCAGACCGTTCAGCCATGCGGTTTGCCAGTTCCGAGACCACGATGGTTTCAGGAAGCTGCACATCACGGACCTGCTTTTCAGGCTTCTGGCCGAAGCCCATCGCCTTTTGCCGGGCCTTTTCCTGCTTGCGCTTCATCGCGGCCAGCGAACGTTGACGACCGCCTTCATCGGCGGTGGCATCGCTGAGTGTCAGCTTGCCCGAACGGCGACCTTCATCGCCCTTGACCTTGCCGCGGTCGCGGTCCGTGGCGCGTTCATCGCGTTCACGTTCCGACTTGCGCGGGGCAAGCGGGGCGCGGGCGGTGTTGGCACCGCCACGCGTGTTTTCTTCGCCACCAGCAGCAGGAGCTGCAGCGGGTGAGGCCCGTTCGGTTGTGGCAGGCTGTTCCGGTGCGGCGGCCGACCGGGGGCGCGTGCCCAGAACGTCAGCCTTGCGTGCTGCAGCGGCAGAGAGTTTTGCCTCTGCCTCGGCACGCGCGGCGCGTTCTTCTTCTTCGGCCTTCAAGCGGCGGGCTTCGGCCTGGGCGCGTTCTTCACGCTCCTTGGCTTCCATCTCTTCGCGGCGGCGCTGACGGTCTTCGTCGCGCTGACGCTCTTCTTCGGCGCGGCGGACCGAATCTTCTTGTTCACGCGCCTTGGCAGCCTTCAGGGCCGCCAGACGGCGTTCCATCTCGGCGTCCGAGATGCCGGCGGGCCGTTTGGACGGATCGCCGAGATGCGGGTTGGTGCCGGACGCTGCGCCAGCACCAGGTGCGCCGGGTTTCGTCGGGACCACCACGCGTTTGCGTTTGACCTCCACGGCGACGCTTTTGGTGCGGCCATGGCTGAAGCTTTGCTTCACCTGGCCGGGGCCACGTGCCCCGCCACCCAAGCCGAGGGGTTTCTTGCCGTCAGTATCGCTCATGCCGTCTTCGTATCCTCTCCGGCGGAAATTCCGCCGATATGCCCGCGCAAACCCGCGAGCCTTGCCGCTTCCTCTACAACACGTCGTTCGAGTCCACCAGCCGCAAGCGCGGCGTGTATCGCACGTTCACGACCGAAAGCCAAACCCAATTCCCCCGAGGAAAGACAGCCGATAAAGCCGTTCTTGTCCCGTGGCGGTTGCAGCTTGGTCTTGCCGCGTTCTGACCCGTCGCTGGCCTGGATCAGCACCTTTGCCTGACCCTTTACCAACCAGTCCTTAACCTTTTCGTAACCGGTAACGGCCTGCCCTGCCTTGCGGGCCATCGACAGGGAGTCGACCACCCGGCGCAACAGCTGCGCCTCGATCAGATCAGCCAGATCATCTGGCGCCTTTACCGGCTGGCGTGCAGCGCGGGAGAAAAGACCCTTTGCCGCCGCTTTGTCAATCGCCTTGCGGTCTGCCGTGACGTAGAAGCCACGCCCCGGCAAACGACCCAGCACATCAGGCACAACCATCGCATCGGGGCCAACCACAAAGCGGATCAGCCCTGCCTGAGGCTGGCTTTCGCCGGACACAATGCATTTGCGTTCCGGTTCTTCCTGATCCGTTTCCCGGCCACCCCGCGTCATGGGCGTTCCCTGAACCCGAGACCTGCGATCAGGCCTCGGCCTCCTCGTCTTCGTCGCTGGTTTCAGCGGCGGTGGCGAGTTCGGTAGGATCGACCCAGCCCAGCATGACGCGTGCGGTCATGATCAGGTGCTGGGCTTCCTCGAGGCTCATTTCAAACTTTTCGAGAACGCCTTCGTCTTTCTTGCGCTGACCATTTTCCGTCGTCCAGCCGCCAGCAAGTTCCCAGTCGGCACAGGTGGCGAAATCTTCAAGCGTCTTGATGCCGTCATGGGCCAAGGCCTCAACCATCTGGGGTGTCAGACCTTCGAATTCAATAAGGCTGTCCTCAACCCCCATGGCGCGGGCGTTTTCAAGCGCCTTGCGGCTTTGCTCTTCCAGGAAGTCGCGCGCACGGGCCTGCAATTCGCCTGCGGTCGCGTCGTCGAAGCCGTCGATGGACAGAAGTTCATCCAGTTCGACGTAAGCCACTTCTTCAAGGTTGGTGAAGCCTTCCGACACCAGAAGCTGCGCCATCATTTCATCAACGTCGAGCGTGTCCATGAACAGCTTGGTGCGTTCGGCGAATTCGGCCTGACGGCGGGCGGATTCCTCCGCCTCGGTCATGATGTCGATGTCGAGACCGGTCAGCTGCGAGGCAAGACGCACGTTCTGGCCACGACGGCCGATGGCGAGCGACAGTTGTTCGTCGGGGACGACCACCTCAATCTTGCCGGCTTCTTCGTCGATCACGACCTTGGACACTTCGGCAGGTTGCAGTGCGTTCACGAGGAACGTGGCCTGATCCTGATTCCACGGAATGATGTCGATCTTTTCGCCCTGCAGTTCGTTCACCACGGCCTGCACGCGGGAGCCGCGCATACCGACGCAGGCACCGACCGGATCGATGGAGTTGTCATAGCTGATCACGGCGATCTTGGCGCGCGAACCGGGGTCGCGGGCGACGGCCTTGATTTCGATGATGCCGTCATAGATTTCGGGCACTTCCATCTTGAACAGTTCGGCCATGAACATCGGGTCGGTGCGCGACAGGAAAACCTGCGGACCGCGCGCCTCGCGGCGGACATCCTTGATGAAGCAGCGGATGCGGTCATTCGGGCGATAGGCTTCGCGGCCGATCTTTTCGTTGCGGCGCAGGATGCCTTCGCCACGGCCGATGTCGACGATGATGTTGCCGTACTCTTCGCGCTTGACCACACCATTGATGATGGTGCCGCGGCGATCCTTGAATTCTTCGAACTGACGATCGCGTTCCGCTTCGCGAACCTTTTGCAGGATCACCTGCTTGGCCGATTGCGCGGCGATGCGGCCCAGATCGACGGGCGGCACTTCGTCGATGATCTCTTCGCCCAGGGCGGCATCGGCTTTGATGGCCTTGGCCTGCTTCAGCGTCAGTTGGGCGTGGTGGTTTTCCACCGCCTCATCTTCAACAACCGTGCGGATGCGGGCAAAGGTGGCGCGGCCCGTCTTGCGATCGATCCGGACGCGGATATCAAGCTCGCTGCCGTAGCGCGACTTGGCGGCGCGGGCGAGGGACTCTTCCATCGCCTGGATCACCAGATCCGGGTCGATCATCTTTTCCCGCGCAACGGCTTCGGCCGTTTGCAGGAGTTCAAGCTGGTTCGCAGAAGTAATTGCCATGATGGCCTCCCGGCTTCGTCAGTGTTTGGTTTCAGGCGCGTCGGAAGGTTCTTCCTCTTCGCCTTCGAATTCTTCGATATCGGTGAACTGGCTTTCGTCGATGGCACCGGATGCTTTGCGTTGGCGCAGCATCTCGGCGATCAGTTCGTCGGTCAGGATCAGCTTGGCGTCGGACAGCCAGTCGAATTTCAGGCCAATGGTCAAGGGTTGGCCGCCTTCCTCGATCTCGATCAGCACTTCGTCGCCTTCGGTGCCTTGCAGCGTGCCCTTGAAGCGGCGGCGGCCGTCGATCAGTTCGGTGGTTTCAATCCGGGCTTCATAATCCACCCACATATCGAAATCCTTCAACCGCGTGAGCGGGCGGTCGATGCCGGGGGAGGAGACTTCGAGGACGTAGTTTTCTTCGATCGGGTCTTCGACATCCAGCACGGCAGAGACGGCGGTGGAGATGGCGGCGCAGTCATCGACCTCGATCCCGCCATCGGGACGGTCGGCCATGATCTGCAGGATACGAGTCCGGCCACCCATAAGGCGGATGCGGACAAGTTCGAACCCCAGCCCTTCGATGACGGGGCTGACGATATCCGCAAGGCGGCGGTCGATAGCAGTCTTGGCGATCAGATCGGTCATTGGGTCTGGCAGGGTTCCGATGGAAACAAAAAAGCGGGCTCAGCGGCCCGCGGATCAGGTTCGGTGGGGCCGGGTTTGGACCCCGACACCGCTGTTGAGAGGGGATATACGGATGGAGGGGCGAGTCTGCAAGAGGTTTGGTTAGAACCGGCGCAATCCATCCATGGCGCGGACCAGACCTTCGCTGATGCCGGGTTCGGAAAGGGCATGTCCGGCGAAGGGAATCAGGCGGATTTCGCAATGATCCCAGCCCTGAGCCAGTTTCCAGGCGGAAACGGGCGGGCAGATCATATCGTAGCGGCCCTGGATGATTGTGGCGGGGATATGCTTGATGCGGCCCTTTTCGCGCAGGATCCAGCCGTCTTCTTCCAGAAAGCCGCCATTGTAGAAGTAATGGTTTTCCAGCCGGGCGAAGGCGCGGGCATATTCGGCGGGGCTTTCGCCCAGCGGGCCATCATGGTGGATGGAGGCGAGCGCGTTTTCCCAGTTGGCCCAGATGCGGCCAAAGCGGGTTTCTTCCATCACGTTGCCGGAAAACAGGCGGCGGTGATAGGCGGCGATCAGGTTGCCGCGTTCATCGGATGGGATGGCGTTCACAAAGCGGGCCCAAAGTTCGGGGAAAAACGCCCCTGCCCCACCGCCGTAGAACCAGTCAAGTTCCCCACGCGTCATCAAGAAGACGCCCCGCAGAACCATGTGCATCACGCGGTCGGGATGGGTGATGGCGTAGATCAGCGCCAGCGTCGCGCCCCAACTGCCGCCGAAACAGATCCAGCGGTCAATGCCCAGTTCCTTGCGGATCACCTCGATATCGGCGACGAGATGCCAGGTCGTGTTCTGGATCACTACGGCATGAGGGCGCGAGCGGCCACAGCCGCGCTGATCGAACAGGATCACGCGAAAAACGGTCGGGTCGAAATAGCGCCGCATCGCAGGGCTGCACCCGCCGCCGGGGCCGCCATGCAGGACGACAACCGGGATACCGTTTGGATTGCCGCATTGTTCGACATAGATGCGGTGACCATCAGCCATGACGACGACGCGCTGATCGAACGGATCGATCGGCGGGTAGAGAAATTCGACTGCGCGCTTTTGGCCTGATCTGTGATCCATCGATGCCCTATATAACGCGCAAACCTGTTGAGCCAAAGTTAAACAAGAGGACGCCATGACGGTAACATCGACGGTAGACCCCGCAGAAGTTGCAAAGTTTGAGGCGATGGCCGCCGAATGGTGGGATCCGAACGGCAAGTTCAAGCCGTTGCACATGCTGAACCCCTGCCGTCTGGACTATATCACGCAGCAGATCGCGGCGGAGTTTGACCGTGATCTGACCCAGCCCCTGCCCTTCAAGGGATTGAGAATACTGGATATTGGCTGCGGTGGCGGGCTTTTGTCGGAACCGATGGCGCGGCTTGGGGCGGATGTCGTGGGGGCGGATGCGGCGGCGCGGAACATTCCGGTGGCGATGGTGCATGCCGAGCAGTCGGGGTTGCGGATTGATTACCGCCATACCACAGCCGAGGATATGGCAGCGGCGGGGGAACGGTTTGATGTTGTTCTCAATATGGAAGTTGTGGAGCATGTCGCAGACCCGTTGGCCTATCTGACGGCGTGCCAGATGTTGTTGAAAGACAATGGGTTGATGATCTGTTCCACGCTGAACCGGAACCCCAAGAGCTTTGTCATGGCGATTGTTGGGGCGGAGTATGTGATGCGGTGGTTGCCCAAGGGGACGCATGATTGGCAGAAGTTCATCACCCCGGATGAGCTTTATGCCCTGATCGAGCAGGCAGGGCTGCGGCCGGTGGACAAAAAAGGTATGGTTTTCAACCCGGTAAGCTGGACTTGGTCGCTGTCGGCGCGGGATCTTTCGTGTAATTACGTGACCGCCAGCGTGAAGCGGAGCGGGAATTAACCATCAGGCCATGGGTAGCAGCAGCCGGTGCAGACGCGCAGTGCAGCAAAGTGTATGCACGCAGCGAACGGTGGCAACGGGCCTGTTAACCCTGAGTCGCTGCGGAAAAGGAAAAGGGCGGTCCCTGTGCGGGGCCGCCCTTTCTGATTGCAGCGAGGGAATCAGATGTTCCCGGCGTTCATCTCGCTGGCGATGTGATCGGCTTGACGTATGGCCAGCGCCACGATCGTCAGCGTCGGGTTTTCCGCCGCACCCGTGGTGAATTGCGAGCCGTCCGAGATGAACAGGTTCGCGATGTCATGCGTCTGGCCCCATTTGTTGCAGACCCCATCCTCGGGCCGTTCCGACATGCGGTTGGTGCCGAGGTTGTGGGTGCTGGGATAGGGCGGGGTCGGGAAGGACCGGGTCGCCCCCACGGCATCATAGATTGCCATGCCCTGCTTGTAGGCGTGGTTGCGCATCGCGATGTCATTCGGGTGATCGTCGAAATGCACATTGGCGACGGGCAGGCCGAACTGATCCTTGGTGTCCGACAGGGTGACGCGGTTGGTGGATTGCGGCATGTCTTCGCCCACGATCCACATCCCGGCCATGTTTTCGTAATGGTCGAGCGCGGTGGTGAAGCCACGGCCCCATGCACCAGGGTTGAGGAACGCCGCCATGAACGGCAGGCCCAGCGCGAGGGTTTCAAGCTCATACCCACCGACAAAACCGCGAGACGGATCATGGCGGGACTCATCCTGAATGATCCCGGCCATGGTGGTGCCGCGCCACATCTTCACCGGTTTGTCGAAGATGCCGTAGACCGACCCTGTGGTGTGGCGCATGTAGTTGCGGCCGACCTGATCGGAAGAGTTCGCCAGCCCGTTGGGGAACATCGACGAGGCCGAGTTCAACAGCAGGCGCGGCGATTCGAAGGTGTTGCCCGCGACGCAGACGATACGGGCGGCCTGAAACTGCATATTGCCTTCGGCATCGAAGTATTCGACGCCGGTGACCTTGCCTTCGTCATTGTGCAAGATGCGGGCAACGTGGGACCGATCGCGCACCTCGAGGTTGCCGGTGGCTTCGCCTTCGGGGATGTCTGTATAGGCGGCGGACCATTTCGCGCCCCATTTGCAGCCTTGGAAGCAAAAGCCGGTCTGCTGGCAGGAGATGCGGTTGCCTGTTTCATCCGATGACTGGATGGCCATGCGGCCGGTGTGTACCTCTTTATAGCCCAGCGCGAGGGCGCCTTTTTCAAAGACCTTGTAGTTGTTGTTGCCGGGCAGGCCGGGGCGGTTGCCGGTGCGGGTGACGCCCAGCTTTTCTTCGGCCTTTTCGTACCATGGCGCCATTTCGGCACCATCGATGGGCCAATCGAGGAGCGAGGCCCCCTCGACCGCGCCATAATTGGTAAGCGCCTTCCATTCATGGTCCTGAAAGCGGATTGACGCCCCGGCCCAGTGGGTGGTCGTGCCGCCCACCGCCTTGACGATCCAGGCGGGAAGACCGGCAAAATCCTTGGCGACGCGCCATGAGCCGCTGGTGGTGCGGGCATCCAACCATGCTAGCTGGGTGAAGCTGTCCCATTCGTCGTTCAGATAGTCTTCGGGCAGATAGCGACCGCCCGCTTCCAGTGCCACGACCTTCACGCCTTTTTGCGCCAGTTCGTTGGCCAGAACACCGCCGCCTGCGCCGGTGCCGATGATGACGACAACGGAGTCGTCGTTCAGGTCAAATTTCGCAACCATTGGTCCGCCCCCCCTTACAGCCAGTTGATGTCGTCAAAGCCACGCTCGATGTAGCCACCGAGCGAGAAGCTTTCGCCCTCGTAGCCGAAGATCGGCCACAGAGCCTTTTGGTTGTAGAGGCCGGTCACGAGGCCGGCGCGGACGGTCTGGAAGAACACGCTGGATTCGATGGCCTTGAGCACGGCGACGCGGTCTTCCTCCCAGCCAATAGAGAGGTAGTTGGCATGGCCTGCCGCCGTGGCAGCAGCGTTGAGTTCGGCGACGCCCGCTTCGACCTGTTCGGCGTTGTCGGTGCTGTCATAGCCTTTGACGGCAGTGGCGTAGAATTCGTCGGCCACCTGATCATGGGGATAGATATCGCGCGCCATCTGGATGAGCGTGGCCATGGATTCGGGTTTGATCGCAGTGGTTTCCATCGCCCAAGCGGCATTGCCAGACGCGACGAAACCAGCACCCACCACGAAGCTGGCCCCTGCCGCGACTGAGCGCGACAGCAGCTGGCGGCGGGTGAGGCCCCTGCTTTTGAGTTGTTGTGTCATTGTCTCCTCCCTGAGCATGACGATGGATGGTGCGATGAGGGCGGCTCCTCCGATCCGCCCTTACCGGGTTCAGAGGTAGCGACCGGCCCTTTGCAGCACCTCGATCTGGTAGCCATCGGGATCGGCGATAAAGAAGAAGCGGGCGATCACGCTGCCGCCGGGGGAGAAATCCACCAGCTTGCGTGGGGCGAGGCCTGCCGCCGTGAGGCGGGCGTGTTCGGCATCGACGTCATCGACGGAAAAGGCGAGGTGGCCGTAGCCATCGCCCAGATCATAGGGATCAGACCGACCCTTGTTGATGGTGAGTTCCAGTTCGAACCCGGTCTCTGCATTTGACAGGTAAACAAGAGTGAAGCTGTCGAAATCGAGCCGATCCGCGACTTTGAGCCCGAAAGCCGTGTCGTAGAACGCCACTGAGCGTGCTTCATCAAGCACGCGGATCATGCTGTGAATGGCCTTGGCCAAGGTCTTCCTCCGTCAGGTCTTTGGACTGTCCTGAGGGGAAGTGTGGAATCGATCCGGTGCGGGCGGGTAGTAGGTCTATACTACGCGTATCTTTTCATTCGGCGGCAAGAGCGTGGGCGTTGCGGGTTTGAGCGCGCCTGTCGACGTGGATCAGGCAAGTGCAGCGCAGGAGCGAAGTGAAGTTTTCCGGCTCGCCCCGTTGTTCCAGCACTTCGGAATGCAGTTTTGAAACGAATGCAGGCGTGGCCGTGCCTTCGCTGGCGGCGATTTCATCGATGATTTCCCAGAATGCACGTTCCAGGCGGATGCTGGTGCTTTGGCCGTTCAACCGCAGGCGGCGGGTGATGCTTTCATAGCGGGCGGGGTCCTGCCCCGCAAAAACCTGACACATTGGTTGTTCCTCCCCTTGATGATCCCTCCGACGGATGGGTGATAAACTAAGTAAAGCGGTCTGCGGGGCGGCAAGGCAAGAGTGCCGGACCAAGACAAAGGTCGCAGTCGGCGGACGCGGCGCGTTGCATGGGGGCGGGATACGTGCAGGTATCGGGCAAGGACACAGGGCAGGCAGCGGATGAAACCCTATCGGAATGAGGCCTGGCTGCTGATGCTGCCGGCAATGGCGGTGATGGCTTTTGTCGGGGTGATCCCGCTGGTGGCGGTGTTCAACTATTCGCTGCATGACATCTTTTCCCTGCAGGATGTGCATTGGGTGGGGGCGGAGTGGTATGAGGAGATCGTCACCTCGACCCGGTTTCATGCGAGCCTTGGGCGGAGCCTGCTGTTTTCGGCCGTGATCCTGCTGGTGCAGGTGCCGCTGGGGGTGGGGATCGCGTTGCTGCTGCGGCGGACGGGGCGCTGGGCGGTGGCGGTGCTGATGCTGGTGGCGCTGCCGCTGGTGGTGCCGTGGAACATGATCGCGATGATGTGGCTGGGGCTGATCGACCCGCAGACGGGGATCGTGGGGCAGGCGCTGGCGGCGGCGGGGATCGGGTTCGACTGGAAGTTTACCGCGCTGCACACCTGGGTGCTGCTGGTGGTGATGGATACCTGGCACTGGATCGGGCTGGTGGTGATCTTGGCCTATGCGGGGCTGTCCGGCATTTCGCCGGAGTACTATCGTGCGGCGGCCATTGACGGGGCGTCGCGGGTGGCGGTGTTCCGGTTCATCGAATTGCCCAAGATCGCGGGGCCGCTGGGCATCGTGCTGCTGCTGCGGTTTGTGGACAGTTTCATGATCTATACCGAAGCGTTTTCGATCAACGCAGGCGGGCCAGATATGGCGACGCATTTTCTGGCCATCGATCTGGGGGAAGAGATCAAGGGGTTCAGCTATGGGTCGGCGGCGGCGCGGTCGATGGTCTATTTCCTGATCGTGATCACGGTGGTCTGGGCATTCGTGCGGATCAGCCGGTTGTCGCGGCAGGAGGAACGGGGATGAGGGACGTGGTCTTGCGGGTTGCCGTTTTTGCGGCGCTGGCGGCGTTCATCCTGTTTCCGCTGGCGCAGACGTTCCTGCTGTCTTTCATGTCCACCCTGCCGCGCGAGGGGATGGTGGAGGGGGAGTGGAGCCTGATCAATTATCGCAACATCGCGGCGGACCCGGCGCTGACCGGGTCGGTTGTAAATTCGATGATCTATGTGATGCTGAATGTAGCGCTGTGCATCGGGGCAGGGTTGCCTGCGGCCTATGCGCTGTCGCGGTATCGGTTCGTGGGGGACCGGCATTTCCTGTTTCTGCTGTTGGCGTTTCGGGTGACTCCGCCAGTTGTGCTGTCGCTGCCGATCTTCATCCTCTTTGCCAATGTGGGGCTGGTGAACACGCCGGTCGGCATTGCGCTGGTACATTGCCTGTTCAACCTGCCTATTGCGATCTGGATTCTGGAAAGCTTCATCTCTGCTGTGCCGAAGGAATTTGACGAGACGGCCTTTATCGACGGGCATTCGTTGCCATCCTTCCTGCTGCGCCATCTGGTGCCCGCGATTGCGCCGGGCATTGGGGTGGCGGCGTTCTTCTGTTTCATCTTTTCATGGGTCGAGGTGGTGTTCGCCCGCATCCTGACGGTGACGGCGGGCAAGCCGATCACAATGGCGATCAACGCACTGTTCGGGTTTCGGACGGATATCGGGCTGGTGATGGCGATGACGGTGGTTTCGCTGCTGCCGGGGCTGGGGATGATCTGGTTCGTGCGCAACCACATCGCGCGGGGTTTCGTGATGCGGGCCTGATACCGGTGCGGCACCAGATGTGGTGATTGGCATCTGACCGGGGTTGAAGGCCGTCTTCTGGGGCAGATGGCCCATTTTGCGACCGTGAGAGAGCGCATCGCAATTAATAGATATTGCCAAGATCGTTTCGTCCCTGCAGGCTGATTCGGGGGACGGATTGGTGAGGGTGAGCATGAACAAGATATTGGGGATCGCACTGACTGCGGCTGTTCTGGCGGGGCAGGCAACGGCCGCAACAATCGACGGGCCGGGTGAGGTAATCGTCGGGCAATCGTACGAACTGTTCTTCAACTCTGGCCCCGTTGATCTGATCAACAAAGCCAACCTGTTCTACATGACTCTGAAGTTACCAGACGGCCGCAGCGTGTTATCAGGTGGATCGGAGTATCCAGCCAACAATCTGTTCAGCTTCAATTGGGTGTTCAAATCAACGGGCGAGACAACGCTGGATGTGATCGCCGAGTTGCGGAGTTATTCAGGGGTGATCTTTGAGCAGGCAACAAATTACCCCATTGGAACCCTCATTCCGATCAATCTGAATACTTCACCCAGCCGGACGACCAGCCTTGAAGCATCGCGCATTTTCCGCGTCAGGGAGGCGCAGGAGATTTCGGTTGTTCCGATTGGCGGTACGCTGCCGTTGATGCTGTCGGCTTTGGGTGTGATGGGCTGGGTCGCGAGGCGGAGACGGGCGCAAGCGAAAGCTTAACGAATCGTAAGATCCCGAAACACACCGAAGACGGCGTCTAGCATGGGCATTTCATAACCACAGGATGCAGAGAGTTACTCGGTACAGGGAAAAAGGAGTGCCGGAGGCCAATTGAGGCCAAGCCACGGCAGAAACGTGGCATCAAAGCGTTAATTCATATTGATAGATCCGCTGCAGCGCTCCACTGTGGCGGTATGCATTTGTCTGGGGAGATTTCGATGCAAAAGACGCTTTGGGCCTTTGCGGCCACGGTTCTGTTTGCGTCGCAGGCGGGGGCAGCAACCGTCACTGGGCCAACCTCGGTTATCGCGGGTCAGACCTACACTTACACCTATCAGCCTGACACGCCGGTTGTTCTGCTGGAAGGCTACACGCTGTATACGATGCTTCTTGAGGTAAACGGGGGATACGAAGTCCCCGGTGGAGCAAGCCTGAATTCCTATGGAACGCTCTATCCGGCAAGCAACAACTTTACCTTTGATTGGGCGTTTCCAGCCACCGGACCGGCCATTCTGTCAGTGCGCAGCGTTCTGGTCAGCTATATCAATGCGACGGTCAATGTCTTTTCGGACTACTTCGAGGTCGTGAAGCCAGAGAACGTGTTCTATGAGGTTCACAACTCTGCTGCCGTTGACCTTCGGGTCAGCGCGATCCCCGTCGTTCCTATCGGCGGCACGCTACCCCTGATGCTGTCGGCGCTGGGTCTGATGGGCTGGGCTGCGCGGCGGCGGGCAAAGCAAAACGCCCTTCCGGCATAAGGAAGGGCGTCGGCATTTTCGGGTGGTGCGCCGTTAACCCTGCAGTTGACGGCGGAGCATTTGAAGATCGTCGCTGAGCTGGCTGTCGGTGGCCATCAGCTCTTCTATCTTGCGGACCCCGTGCATGATGGTGGTGTGATCGCGCCCGCCGAAGCGGCGGCCGATTTCGGGCAGGCTGCGCGGGGTAAGCTGTTTGGCCAGATACATCGCGATCTGGCGCGGGCGGGCGATGGTGCGGTTCCGCTTTGGGCCGATCATATCCGAGAGACGGATGTTGTAATGTTCGGCGACCTTGCGCTGAATTTCTTCGATGGTCAGCTTGCGATCTGAGGCGCGGAGGATGTCGGCAAGGCAATCTTGCGCGAGTTCCAGCGTGATTTCCCGGCCCACCAGCGAGGCGAAGGCGAAGAGGCGCGTCAGCGCGCCTTCGAGTACGCGGACATTGGTGGTGATGCGATGGGCGAGGAATTCCAGCACGCCATCGGCAAGGACAAGGCCGCGATATTGGCTGCGGTAAAGTTCGACCTTTTGCTGCAGGATGCCGAGGCGGAGTTCGTAATCGGTGGGATGCAGGTCGACGACCAGCCCGCATTGCAGCCGCGACTTGATGCGATCTTCAAGATCCTTGATCTCGCCCGGGGCGCGGTCGGCGGAAATGACGATCTGCTTGTTCTGATCAACCAGCGCGTTGAAGGTGTGGAAGAACTCTTCTTGCGTGGAATCCTTGCCGGCGATGAACTGCACGTCATCGACCATCAGGACATCGACGGAACGGAAGAGTTCCTTGAAATCCATGATCTGGCGTTCGCGCAGGGCCTGCACGAAGCGATACATGAACTGTTCTGCAGACAGGTAGAGCACGCGCAGATGCGGCTGACGGGTCTGCAGTTCATGCGCGATGGCATGCATCAGGTGCGTTTTACCCAGCCCGACGCCGCCATAGAGAAACAGCGGGTTGAAGCTGACAGGGCCGCCTTCGGCAACACGGCGGGCGGCGGCATGGGCAAGCTCATTCGGCTTGCCGACGACGAAGCTGTCAAAAGTGAAGCGCGCGTCGAGGGGTGCGCCGGGCACATCGTCATGATCGGTGCCACGGGTGGCGGGTTTGGCGCGGGAAGCGGCAGACACGGCACGTGTGGCGGCGCCATCCTGTGCGGCGGGGCGGTTGGACACGGCGAATTCGACCCGTTCGACCTGTGCCCCGGCGGTGTTCAACTGGGCGCGGATGTGATCCGAAAAGTTGCGCGAGACCCAATCCCCGAAGAAGGAGGTCGGCACCTCAAAGCGTGCGACACCTTGTTTGAGGTCTGCAAACTTAAGCGGTTCAATCCAGGTCACATAGTTGTTTCGGCCTACCCTCTTGATCAGTTCCTCGCGGACCAAACCCCAAGTTTCGTTCGTCATTCTTCCTGACCCGTGCGGCGGCGTGCTTCTGAACCTGTGGCAGATCCGGCACGCCTGTTGTTGTTGCACCGACATATGCCGGGGCTATCGCCTGCATCCGGGTCGCACAACATGATCGTGCACGGCCTTTGCCGGACGGAAACGGGTCGGCCACAGACCCCTTCGCCGGGGTACGCCAGAGCCCGAATCCGACCCCAAGGTCGGCATGGCACAGCAATTAACGACCAGATTCGCATCTGGCCCCAAACTGTTGAACCTGATTTCCACACAGCACGTGCAGACACCACAACCATTTGAATCGCAAACAAAAAACCACGGTGAGTGCACACGCTTGGCAGCCTTGCGAACCGTCGATTTTCGTTCGCGATCCCATCATGTCCCCCAAGACGAGAGTGAATCGCAGGGTGACGCTAGCAAGCCGTGGCGCAGGGGCGCAACCGAACTTCACGCTTGACAGGAAGTTGGTCAAAGCGAATCCCGAAGCCCTTGCAAATGGGCAACGCCGTGGCGCGGAAACGCAGAACGGACGGGTTCAGATGGTGACAGAAATGACGCAGGGCGTACCCCTTTCGGGATACGCCCTGTGCAAAAACGGAAACGTGGCGCCGCTGATAATCGGCTGACGTCAATCAGGCGGCGGGAGTCGCCAGAGCCTTCACGCGGGCAGCCAGACGCGAGATTTTACGCGAGACAGTGTTGGCATGCAGGATGCCCTTGGTCACGCCACGGTCAAGTTCCGGCTGGGCGGCGCGCAGGGCGGCGACGGCAGCTTCGGCATTGCCGGAAGCAATCGCCTCTTCGACCTTGCGGACAAAGGTACGGATGCGCGAGCGACGAGCCTTGTTGATCGCGAAGCGGGTCTCAGACTGGCGGGCGCGTTTTTTGGACTGGGCAGTATTTGCCATGGGCTGTTCGATTCCTGTAGGTCTTTGTTTCAGATCGGTTGCACAAAGACCCAAGGCTCCGCCCCCCGAGGAACGGAATCGATTCTTGCCTAAGCGGGCCCACGCGCATGTAAGCGGGGTCCATAGTGCAAGCGGTGCAGAAAGGAAAGCCGGAAAATAAGGGCTTTCCGGTTCCTGGCTGGGATCAACGGTCGCGGAACTGAGGTTCGCGCTTTTCGAGGAAGGCGGACATGCCCTCTTTTTGGTCTTCGGTGGCGAAGACGGCGTTGAACATGCGGCGTTCAAACAGGATGCCTTCGCGCAGGGTCGTCTCAAATGCGCGGTTGACGCATTCCTTTACGATCATGGTGGTGATCGCGGATTTCTGGGCGATCTTGTCGGCGGTCTTCATCACCTCGGCCAGCAAATCCTTGGCGGGGACGACACGGCTGACAAGGCCGCAGCGTTCGGCCTCGTTCGCATCCATGAAGCGGCCGGTGAGGTTCATATCCATCGCCTTGGCCTTGCCCACGGCGCGGGTCAGACGCTGGGTGCCGCCCATGCCGGCGACGATGCCGAGGTTGATTTCCGGTTGGCCAAACTTGGCCGTATCAGCGGCGATGATGAAATCGGACATCATCGCAAGTTCGCAGCCGCCACCAAGACAGTAACCCGCGACGGCGGCGATGATGGGTTTGCGGGTACGGGCGATGGAATCTGCTTCGGGCGCGAAAAGATCGTCGAAATAGACATCGGTGAAGGACTTTTCGGCCATTTCCTTGACGTCTGCCCCGGCGGCGAAGGCCTTGTCCGACCCGGTAATGACGATGCAGCGGACCTTTTCATTGCGGTCGGCGGCGGTCACGGCGGATGCCAGTTCCTTCATCAGTTTGGCATTCAGGGCATTCAGCGCCTCGGGCCGGTTCAGGCGGATGAGGGCGGTATAATCCTCGATCTCGACGATCAGGGTTTCATAGGCCATGGCGTGGCTCCGTTCTTTTGTTGTCATGACTCCTAGCAGTAACAGGGCCGTTATCAAGGGCAGTGGCCGGGATTAACGGGGCGTCACTTCTGACATGTGGGGCAGAAAAAGGACGACCGGCCCGACTGAACGATGCGGTGGATGGTCGAATTGCAACCAGAGGTTAGGCAAGGTTGGCCTTCGCGACCATAGACCTGAAAGCTGTGCTGGAAGTAGCCAAGCTCGCCATCGGCCTGCCGGTAATCGCGCAAGCTGGAACCGCCGGCGGTGATCGCCTCATTCAGAACGTCACGAATGATGGGGACAAGGGCGGCAGCTCGCGCGGCCGCGATGCGGCCCGCCTTGCGCGCCGGGTGGATGCGGGCGCGGTAAAGGGTTTCGCAGACATAGATATTTCCCAGACCTGCAATGACATGCTGATCAAGAAGCGCGGATTTGATCGGGGTGTTGCGGCCCTTTAGGCGCGCAGCGAGATAGGGTTCGGAGAAATCATTGCCCAGCGGTTCGGGGCCGAGGACGGCGAGCAGTGGGTGGGTTTCGGCAGTGGCGGTGGACATCAGATCCATCGCGCCGAAGCGGCGGGCATCGTTGAAGGTGATGCGGGTGCCGTTGTCCATATCGAGGATCACATGGTCGTGCTTTTCGGGTGCGGGATGGTGGTGGTGCCATTCGCCGAGGGTTTCGCGGGGCAGTCCCTGCGGGCTGATTGCGTCCTCCCCCGAGATCGGGGGAGAGGAAATGAGCATCCGTCCCGACATCCCGAGATGGATGAGAAGGCTTTCCCCAGTTGAGAGATCGGCAAGGATGTATTTGGACCTGCGGCGCAGCGAAAGCACACGCGCGCCGGTGAGACGGTCAGCCATGCCGGCCGGGAAGGGCCATCGCAGATCGGGTCGGTTGACCTGCGCGCGGGTGATGATGCGCCCTTCCATCGCCGGCAGCAGGCCGCGGCGGACGGTTTCAACCTCGGGCAGTTCGGGCATGGGCGGGCCTGTCGGACATGTGGGCGCATTGCAGCGCCGTTGAACCGGCCTATAAGGAAGGGTAGGCAAGAGGAACGGCAAGACCCCATGACCGACGAAGATCAAGGCACCACTCATTTCGGCTTTCAGACCGTGCCGGAGGGCGACAAGGCCGGCATGGTGCATGGCGTGTTTACCCGCGTGGCGAGCCGCTATGACATCATGAACGATCTGATGTCGGGGGGCGTTCACCGGCTTTGGAAAGACGGGATGATGGATTGGCTGGCCCCACGGCCGGGCCAGCGATTGCTGGATGTGGCGGGGGGAACAGGCGACGTGGCGTTCCGCTTCCTGAAGCGCGCGGCGGGGGCATCGGCAGTGGTGCTGGACATGACCGAATCCATGCTGGTGGAAGGCCGCAAGCGGGCCGAAGCAGAGCGGCAGGCCGAGCGGCTGGATTGGGTGGTGGGCGACGCGATGGCCCTGCCCTTTGCCGACAACAGCTTTGACGTTTACACGATCAGCTTTGGCATTCGGAACGTGACGCGGGTGCAGGACGCGCTTGCCGAGGCATACCGCGTGCTGCGGCCCGGCGGGCGGTTGATGGTGCTAGAATTCAGCCACATCCCGAATGACCTGCTGCAAAAGGCCTATGACGCCTATTCGTTCAACGTGATCCCGGTGATGGGGCAGATCGTGGCGAAGGATCGCGACAGTTACCAGTATCTGGTGGAATCGATCCGCAAGTTTCCGGATCAGGAGACATTCGCCAGCATGATCCGCAAGGCAGGGTTCGGGCAGGTGAAATATCGCAACCTGACGATGGGCGTGGCGGCGCTGCATTCCGGCTGGAAGCTCTGAATGAGGGGACCGCATAACATCTGGCGTCTGATCCGCACCGGCGCAACGCTGGAGCGCACGGGCGCGATGGCCGTGGTGCTGGAGGCGTTTCGGGCACCGCCGTCGATTCGTATCGCGGCGCGGTTGCTGGGGTGGCCGTTCAAATGGCTGGGCCTGCGCGGTGATCCGGCCTTGCCGCCTGCGACGCGGGCGCTGACGGCGTTGGGGCCGGCCTATATCAAGTTCGGGCAGATCCTTTCCACCCGCCCGGATGTGGTGGGTGATGTGCTGGCCGAGCAGTTGAAGTATCTGCAGGATCAGTTGCCGCCGTTTTCAACGGCAGTTGCGAAGAAGATGATCGAGGCAGAACTTGAAGTGCCGGTCGATCAGGTCTTTTCCGAATTCTCCGAGCCTGTCGCGGCAGCGTCGATTGCCCAGGTGCATCGGGCAAGGCTGGCGGATACGGGCGAGGAGGTTGCGGTCAAGGTGTTGCGCCCGGGTATTGAACGGGCGTTTCGCAAGGATATTGATGCTTTTTACCTAATCGCACGGACGATCGAGATTGTTGCCCCTTCGGCGCGGCGGTTGCGGCCCATGGATGTGATCGCGCATTTCGAAGGCGTGGTCATGGGTGAGCTGGACCTGCGGCTGGAATCTTCGGCCGCTGCGGAGTTTGCAGCGAATACCGAAAAGGACGAAGGATTCCGTGTGCCACGGCCTGTTTGGGCGTTGTCAGGGCGGACAGTGATGACGCTGGGCTGGGCCGAAGGCATCGGGATGAATGAGAACGCCGCGATTGATGCGGCGGGGCTGGACCGCAAGGTTCTGGCGGCGCGGGTGTTATCGTTGTTCCTGAACCATGCGTTGCGGGACGGGTTCTTTCACGCGGACATGCATCAGGGCAACCTGAAGGTTGGGGCGGATGGCGCGATCATCGCCTATGATTTCGGGATCATGGGGCGGATCGATGAATACACCCGCCGCGTCTATGCGGAAATCCTGATGGGGTTCATCCGCAAGGATTACCGCCGCGTGGCAGAGGTGCATTTCGAGGCGGGCTATGTGCCTGCAGATCGCGATATCGACGAATTCGCGCGGGCCTTGCGGGCAGTGGGTGAGCCGATCTTTGGCATGGATGCCAGCCGGATTTCGATGGCGCGGCTGCTGGCCTATCTTTTCGATGTGACGGAACGGTTCGGTATGCAAACGCGGACGGAACTGATCCTGTTGCAGCGGACGATGGTGGTGGTGGAAGGCGTGGCGCGGTCGCTGGATCAGCATATCAACATCTGGCAGGTCGCGAAGCCTGTGGTGGAAAGCTATATTGCCAAGAACCTCGGACCGGCGGCGCTGTTGAGAGACCTGTTGCAGACGGCGCGGGTGCTGAGCCGGTTCGGGCCAAAGCTGCCGCGCATGGTAGAGGCGGCGCTGATCGCGCAGGCCGAACCGTCGCGCCCGTTGGCGCCGCCACGGCGGCGGTCGCGGTGGTATCTGATCCCGCTGGGGGTGGTGGTCTTTGCGGCCGGGATCGGGTTGGGCGCGCTGATCTAGCGCGCTGTAAGTTCGATCTGGAGTGCGCGGGCGTAATCGGCATCGCCGCGCGCGGCTTTCCAGGCGCAATGGGCCGCGATGCGCCAATGATACAGCGGGCGCAGGGCGCGGGTGCGGCCAACGGTTTCGGCGCAGGGATAGGCAGCGAAGAGCGCGTCGGCCCATGCGGAGACCGCGATTTGGCCGGTATAGAGCCATATCATGGCGGGGGAGGTGAGGGTTGCGAGGTCTTCGGCCGGGTCGCCCATGCCGGGGCATTGCCAATCGATCAGCAAGGGGCCGGATGGGGTGGCGAGGATATTGCCTGGCACCACATCGGCATGAACGGGGCACGCGGCGACCGGGGGAAGGCCGGGATCAGGCGGTGGCGCTGGCAGGCCGGGCGGGGCAAAGCTGGCGCCATGGGCGAGAATGGCGGCGCTGCCATTGGGGAGCGGGCGGAACACACCGGGGGGAAGCGCGGCGCTGTGCAGGCGGTGCAGCATGCGGGCGACGGGTGCGGGATCGCCCTGCCAGATGCTGCCTACGGCATGGTCATAGATGATCCAATCCGCACCGCTGGCCCGCAGACGGGGGGCAAGGCCGAGCGGGGAGAGCAAGGTCAGGGCCGTTGCCTCTGCCACGGGGTCGTTGGGGAAGAGGGGGCTGGCGGCATCCGGGCGATGGTGTTTGACGACGAAGCTGCCCACCCGCCAGACAGCATTGGAGCGACCGCCGACCATCGGCTGCCAGTCCTCTGGCCGAAGGTCGGGATCAAGCCGGGCAAGCGCGGCATGGGCGGCGGGTGGCGGTATGCTCATGCGGGCGGACCCTAACGCCGGGGCCTGCCGCCGCAAGAGGGATCAGGGCATTCGGAGGGCCGTCACATCCGTGGCGGAAACGGCAATGCCACCACGCAGAATCAGGGTAATCTGATCTCCGTCGCGGCGGGCTTCTTCGATAGGGGCATAGGACTGCACGGGATCGGTGCGGATCACCTCATCCCCCTGACGGCTTTCAAGTTGCAGCTGATAACGACCTGCGGGAAGGCGATCACCTGCGGCATCCGCGCCGAGCCAATCATAGCTGCGGCTGCCAAGGGGAACGGTTTCGCGTGACACCAGCACGCCGGCCGAATCCCTGACTGTGAGGACCAAGTTATCCGACGCGGGGGCGGCAGTGGGCGTCAGAGTGACGGAGTTGCCGTCATACCAGACATCAGAGGCGGTTCGCGCCTCTTGCCCGACCCAGCCGGAAAGTTGCGCCATTCCCATCAGGCTGAACTGTCCCGCGAGGTTTGAAAGAAGCTGGTTCGTCTGCACCTGCTGTTCCACACCTGAGAAGGTGGCAAGTTGCGCGGCGAAATCGGCAGAATCGAGCGGGTTCAGCGGATCCTGATTCTGCATCTGAGTGGTCAGCATTTTAAGAAATGTCGTGAAATCCGAAGCGGGAGAGGCCGAGCGGCCCCGATTGGCGGTTTGGGCGGGGGCGGTGAGCACATCCATGTGCGATCCTTTCAAAGCCTGAGGTCGAGGGTGCCCTGTGCCAGGGCCGGTTGCGGTTTCTGGTCCGGTTGGGCCTGTTCGGGCGGAGTGTCGGGCTGGGCTGGGCTGTGGCTCCACGCTGCCGAAGAATCCTGCGCGCTGCCCCAAGTGAAGCTGAGCGATGCGCCGGAAAAGCCTGCCTGTCTAAGATCGGCCAGAACCTCATCCGCCTGTCGGCGCAGCAGATCAAAGGTTTCGGGATTATCCACCGCAAGCTGGATATGAAGCCCCCGATCGGACTGCGTCACCTCAAACTGCAGGGTGCCAAGATCACGGGGGGAAAGCGTCAGGACCACAGGCCCGTCCGGTATGGACTGGATCAGGCGTAGAACCTCAGACGACAAGGGTGCCTGAGCGACGTGGCCACGACTGGCTGTGGCATCACTGGCCGTGGCCAAGCCCTGCCCTAAGTTGCTTTCGACCATAATGGGGGCGGCGGGAATAGTTGATGAGCTGGATAGAGAAAGGTCGGTTTCCGCCATGTTAGTCACAGAATGATAAGGCAAATCCACGGTGCGGAGCTGCGGCAGATTGGCCAGTTCCGCGCCGTCGTTGGCCAAAGAGTTTGACGGCTTGGCGGCGCGTTCAGCAAGACCAAGTTCCGGGGTTTGCAACTGGGCTGGTTCTGCCAAGGTGGTCGCGGAAGACTTGGCTAGAATTGCCATGGCGAATCCCACGACCGGAACGGTCTGTTGCGGCACCGTTTTGCCCAACAGGCCATCGGCCATTTCAGCAATGTTAGAGACGTTTTGTCTCACGAGTGCGGTATCGCGTATTTGTTCCTGCGGATGCAGATCGTTCGCGGCAAAAGAATCGATCGCCTTATCGAGAAGCGGTTCAGCTAGATCCGTGGTTGGCGAGAGGGAGGGGACGCTACGAAGTAGGGACGTCGGCTCAGGCACCGGATCAACAGCCGGATGCGGAGGAGTTGGACTTGGCGCAACGATTTGGGCATTCTGATTGTCTGGCTCCTGAAGCTGATGTTCAGGCGAAACAGTCTCTAACATCGCAAAAGACAACACTGACGAGGTCGAACTATACGCCATGACTCGCGGTAGCATCGGCACAGATCCGGCTTGGTTGCCGCCTTCCGGAAGTGGGGCGCCGGTTTGTGGCGCATCGAGCGAAAGATCGGAGCCGGCTGGTGCTGTGACACTGATTTGCGGCAGGCCTAGCGACAGTTCAGGTCGGTCTTGTGGTGACAGAGCCGTCTTGCCCGCAGGATCAACCTGAACATCGGCCGCCATCATTGGGGGGCTTGTCGCAGGCACGGCGACCCAGTCCGGAGAACCGGGGCCGGGGACCCCTTCCTTGGGCAAATCCTCCGGTTCTTTCAGCTCTGGTTCCGCAGAAGACGTGTTTTCTGCGTCAACCAATGGTCCGAATTCGGCAAATATAGTGCCGAAATCGTGCGTCGGTACGCGTGCGCCGACATTGGCGATAGGGAATGCCAAAGTTGTCGGTTTTGGCTGCAGTGGTGTGATCATCGTGCCCTTCGACTTCTGTCGTGTGGCAGACGGTTTGGCATATACCGATTACCAATTCTTTACTGCCTGCTCGCAAAGATACGGCGAACCGTACCTGCGCAGGAGAACCGCGATGCAGATTCAGACGGGCCAGTTTCGGCCAAACGCAGCCATTGACACGCAGCTTCGCAGCAAGGCTGCCGAACTGGAGGCAGCCTTGCTGACAGAGATGCTGCGTCATTCGGGCCTTGGCGAACCGACCGAAAGCTTTGGTGGCGGGATCGGGGAGGAACAGTTCGCGTCCTTCCTGCGTGAAGCTCAGGCGACAGCGATGGTGCAGGCGGGCGGGATTGGATTGGCCGAACCACTGCTTCGCGCTTTGGCAGAGGAACAGAAATGAAAGACGCGGGGGAAAGGGAAACGCAGATCGTTGCTGTTCTAGACTCGTTGGGTCGGGCGATTCGGGCGGCGGAGTTCACGCAGATTGAAGAGATTTCTGCTGTATTAGAGACGCATTCTCAGGATCTTTCTGGATTGGATCGCACCGCATTGACGCGGATCCGCGGTTTGGCGGCGCGGAATGCCGCCTGTCTTGCAGCATCGGCGCAGGGAATTCGGGCAGGGCGCAGGCGACTTGCCGAGATTGGCGCTGCCGGGCGGGTGGATACCTATGATCGCAGCGGCACAAGACAGGCTTTGTCGCTGCAATCGTCAGGGCGGCGGTTGTGATTTTCTTTAAATGCCCGGCATTTCGCTTGCCGACGTCAGCAAAGGCTTAACCGCTGCAGGCTGAAATGGGCGGGCATCCCGAAGCGGGGTGGCGCGGCGGCCGAAAACCGCACGTATCGGACAGAAGCCGACAGGCCAATCCGCGCCAAAGGCGCAAGCAGAAAAGGGAATGAAAATGTCGTCCATCCTGACCAACAACAGCGCCATGGTCGCGCTGCAGACGATGAAGACAATCAATGCCAATCTCAGCATGACGCAGTCCGAGATTTCGACCGGGAAGTCGGTGGCGACGGCCAAGGACAACGCGACGGTCTGGATGACCTTGGCGTTGGAGGCATAGGCGCGCTGCGTCTGTATGAGGGCGGTAAGTTCAGCGGCGACATCGGTTGTCGAGCCTTCGCGGGTGAAGCCCGCGATTGAGCCCGTCGGGCCAGTACCCGCATCCCAAAGCGTGAAGGCGCCTGATTGCGGTGTGATCTGATAAGTCTGGTTCGACAGCGCCTTCAGGCCATTGATGTTGGGCACATCAATCAGCGGAATCTGGTAGAGCTTTTGTGAATAGCCGGTGTCGTAGGTTGCCGTCAGAAAGCCATCGGCGTCTACCTCGACCGCCGTCAGACTGCCGATCGGGGAGCCGTCCTTGAATATACCAACGGGCGCATATCCGTTATCGAGTTGTGTCAGCCCGTCAGATTCCCCCGGCGCACCGATGACTAGGTTGATCGGACCGCCCGCGACAACAATATCCACTGCGCCCGTGATCGGGTCATAGGCACCACCGGAAAGGGCAGTCACAGAGGCAATTGCCCCGCCCATTCCACGTGTTGCATCAAAGGTGATGGCATATTCGCCGACCACTGCACCCGCCTGAGCGGAATCGCGGATTTCCATTGTCCAGGTGTTGGATGCTGAACCACTGGCCGGAACCGTGGGCGTGAAGCTTATTTCAAGCGTCTCAGACGTGCCGAGGTTGCCAAAATACTCCACCGACAAAGGCAGAATGCTTCCGTTTGCGCCGGCCGTCGTGCCCGTGGCAGGCAGGTTCACCCCCAAACGGATCGTGGTTGTCGGATCGCCGATACGTTGGTTTGTATCAATGCGAATGGGTTCGAGGCCCAGTTCTGAATCGCGGGGAAACCCGGGGATCGTACCATCAGGATTGGCCGGCCAGCCCAGCAGACGGAGGCCGGATTCCGTTGTCAGAAACCCCTGTGAATCGACGCGGAAGGCGCCGGTTCGCGTCAGCTGCATCGTCTGGTCGCCAACCGCCGCACCCATTCCGACAGAAGGGCGTACGGGCAGCATACCCCGGCCAGACACAGCCAAATCAAGCGCGTTCGAGGTGGCAACCAGCGGACCTACATCGTCGATCAGGCGCGTCGCAGCGGCACGCACACCCCCCGCAGTAAAGCCAGCCGACCCCCTGGCAGCAGACACGAGGATGCTTTCGAAATCTGCATTGGCGCGGCGATAGCCAAATGTATTCGAATTCGCGATATTGTCCGAGATCGTGGCCAGCCGCATGGCATTGGCATTGAGCCCGGCAACACCAGCATTGAGCGAAGAGGTGATCGACATGAGAAGCCTTTCTGCAGCCAGTTCCTGAGTCGCCTGCCATCTTGGCGCATCCCGGGTTAATGCCTGCCTAATGCTTCAAATGCCGCCTATTGCCGCCTGCCTTCGCAGCAAGGTCACCTCGACCCTGTTGTTGCGGATGGCGGTGGGGTCTGCGGTGGCGGGACGACGATCCGCGAAGCCGGCCACCCTTTGCATCCGCGCTGGATCAAGGCCAGCCTGTCCGAGCAAGCCCCGCACAGTCTGCGCGCGGGCGGTGGACAGATCCCACCGTGGATCGGTCCGCAGGGTGATCGGATAGGCACGCACATGGCCGGAGACTGCGATACGGTTGGTGGCCAAGGCCGTGACATCCGCCACCAGCGCAGCCAGCTCACGGAGGATCGGTCTTGGATCGGCGCTGTCAGTGGTGAAGAGCGGCTCTTCTTCAGTATCGTAGAGTTCGATCACCAAGCCTTCATCGGAAAGCCGCGTCACGACATGGCGGAGCAACCGGTCAGACACCATGCTGTCACCGGTATAGGCAGAAAGCTGGCGTTCGACTTCGCGCAAAAGCGCCTCTTCCGCGGCCAGATCAGCGGGCGTTGGGCCACCAGCGGCCTGGGACCGCATGGTCTGGATCGGATCAGAGGCCGAAGCACCGATGCCATTGCGTGCCAGTGTTTCTTCAGACATGACGGCATCGCCGCCAAACGCACCGTCACCCCCACCCGACACACGATTGATCGGGATCATGGGATTGAAATAGTCAGCAATCCCCTTGCGCTGTTTTTCCGTTGTCGCGTTCAGCAGCCACATCAGCAGGAAAAAGGCCATCATCGCAGTCACGAAGTCGGCATAGGCCACCTTCCACGCGCCGCCATGGTGACCGCCGCCACCGACAACCTTTTTCCGTTTGATGACGACTGGCGCGGCATTCCCTTGCCTGGCCATTCCACCACCCAATACTACACCCGTCTTGCAACCTAGCTGCAGAGGGTGAAGCAATGGCTAAAGGATTGCATTGTCGGGAAATCGGGCCAGCCCTCGCAACAGCGGGCGAGTGAAAAGGCCGATTGCGGCGTAGTCCCCGCAGAACTGACGCATCACCGAATGCGTTAACCCACGGTCTATAAGGACAGGATCATCGGGTGTGATCACCTCAAACCGGGCGCGGGGATGACCGGTTCGCGCGACGAGAAAATCTGCAAGATCCTTGGTCACCCAGCCGACAACACCTGTCAGATACAGATCAAACCGTTTAACAGACCTTTCAAGGGCCAGCAGACCAAAATCGGGAAACCGAGAGATGAGGTGATCGCGCGACGCAACTCCAAGATCGGCTGCACAGGCCCCCGTCAAATCATCCGGGCGCGCACCGATGCAGCGCAGCGATTTCGCCAAGCGGCCCCGTTGATCGACCGACAGGGCGCGAGTGGCAAACACATCGTATTGCGCGGCGTCCCGATCGGCACAAAGCACGATCACGCCCGGTATCACGGCGAGGCGATCCTGTATCCTTTGCGCTGCTTGCGCGTCGAGATCGGGAAGCAGCACACCACCGGGCAGGGTCAATTCCTTTGCCACATCCATTGGATCGCGCGAAAACAACCCAGCGATCCTCTCTGCGGTTCGGTTCAGATCGCCCCAGATTGAGAGCTGAATGGATAGGTCAAAGCGCCGCATCTCACGGCTATCCGGGACGACGCGAAGATGCAGTCCAAGAACAGACAGCAAGTTGAAAAGCTGTTGAGCGGACTGCTGTCCAAGACCGCTGGCAATTAATCCAGGCCCTGCGGAAAGGCGATTCAGGGCGCCTTTTTCGGTAATGCCAAGATGAGCAGCGAGGACAGGCGCAGCAAGACCCGGCACTGCGATAGGCACAGTGAGGTAGAGCGATTGACCGGTTGAACCCGCCGTCGTGTTGTACATGCGCCGCGCTGTTCCTTTGCCTGCTCTTGGCCGAAGGGGGCCAAGAGCAGGTGTTAAGGCAAGTGGTAGCGCAGCACTGTGACGGTGTTAAGGTGTTTTGATGAACTCTATTCCGCGGACGATCGCGCCCAGAGGTTGATATCCTCTTCCCGGCTGATGCGATCAATGGCCGCCAGTTCTTCGGCGGTGAAGGTAAGGTTGCCGATGGCATTGGCGCAGTCGACCACCTGTTCGGGCTTGGATGCGCCGATCAGTGCCGTCGTGATGCCACCATCGCGCAGCACCCAGGCGATGGCCATCTGCGCCAAAGTCTGGCCGCGTTTCGACGCGAGGTCATCCAGGGCGCGGACAGAGGCGAGGGCGCTTTCTGTGATCGTCGCGGGATCAAGCGATTTGCCCTGCGCGGCGCGGCTGCCTTGTGGGATGCCATTCAGGTATTTCTTGGTGAGTATGCCTTGCGCCAGCGGGGTAAAGGCGATGGAGCCAAGGCCAAGTTCGGCCAGCGTTTCCTTTAGCCCGTCATGTTCCACCCAGCGGTTAAGAATGTTGTAGCTGGGCTGGTGGATGATGATGGGGGTCTTGAGTTCCTTGAGGATGGCATAAGCCTCGCGCGTGCGCTGGCTGTTGTAGCTAGAAATGCCGACATAGAGCGCGCGGCCTGACCGGACGATGTGATCCAGCGCCAGCATGGTTTCTTCCAGCGGCGTGTCGGGATCGAAGCGGTGGGAATAGAAGATGTCGACGTAGTCCAACCCCATCCGTTTCAGCGACTGGTCGCAGGACGCGATGACGTATTTCCGGCTTCCCCATTCGCCATAGGGGCCGTCCCACATCAGATAGCCTGCCTTGGACGAGATGATGAGTTCATCGCGGTATCCGGCGAAGTCGGTTTTAAGGATTTCGCCAAAGGCTTCTTCGGCGCTGCCAGGGGGTGGGCCGTAGTTATTGGCAAGGTCGAAATGGGTGATGCCAAGGTCAAAGGCCGTCTGGCAGATCGCGCGTTTCGTTTCGTGCGGCGTGTCATGGCCGAAGTTGTGCCAGAGGCCAAGCGAGACGGCTGGAAGTTTCAGTCCAGATTTGCCGCAGGTACGGTAGACCATCTTTGAATAGCGGTCGGCGGCTGGGGTGTAGGTCATGCAGGTTCCTCCGGAAATGCGAAGCGGCGATGCGGGGTCGCATCGCCGCCTTTGCAGATAGAATGATCAGATCAGATGAAACGGTTCCAGAGGTTTTCCAGCCGTTCCTGACGTCCGGATTTCGGATCGGGGTTCAACCCCTTGGCAGTGACTACTGCAGCGGCATCCTCCAGTGAACCGGTCAGCAGGGCCTTTGCATCGGCCTTTTCCCAACCGGCGTAGCGGTCTGCGCGGGCTTTTTCCAGCGCACCATCCGACAGCAGCGCAGCGGCGGATTTCAGGGCGCGGGCGCAGGTGTCCATGCCGCCGACATGGGCGAGGATCAGGTCTTCGGGATCAAGGCTCTGGCGGCGGACCTTGGCGTCAAAGTTGGTGCCGCCCGTGGTATAGCCGCCGGCGCGCAGGATTTCGTAGAAGGCCAGCGCCTTTTCCGCATGGTTGTTCGGGAATTGGTCGGTGTCCCAGCCGGACTGGTAATCGTTCCGGTTCATGTCGATGGAGCCGAAGATGCCCAGCGCCGTGGCAGTGGCGATTTCATGTTCGAAACTGTGGCCCGCGAGAATGGCGTGGCCCTGTTCGATGTTGACCTTTACCTCTTTCTCAAGCCCGAACTGGACGAGGAAGCCGTAGACCGTAGCCACGTCATAATCATACTGATGCTTTGACGGTTCCTGCGGTTTCGGTTCGATCAGGATCGCGCCTTTGAAGCCGATCTTGTGCTTGTATTCCACGACCTGTTGCAGGAAGCGGCCCGCATGTTCCCGCTCGGCCTTCAGGTCAGTGTTCAGCAGCGTCTCATATCCTTCACGCCCGCCCCAGAGGACGTAGTTCGCCCCACCAAGCTTCATCGTGGCGTCCATATTGGCCTTCACCGTGGCGGCGGCATAGGCATAGACATCCGGATCAGGGTTCGTTGCCGCGCCGGACATCCAGCGGCGGTGGCTGAACATGTTCGCCGTTCCCCAGAGGAGCTGCGTCTTGTGGGAGGCCTGCTTTTCGCCGAGGTAATCGACGATCTCATCCAGATTGCGCTTGGATTCCGCGAAGGTCGCACCTTCGGGCCGCACGTCTGCATCGTGGAAGCAGTAGAAAGGCACGTTCAGGATATCGAACATCTCAAACGCCACATCGGCCTTGAGCTTGGCCAACGCCATGGTGTCGCCGAACCAGGGGCGATCAAAGGTCTGCCCGCCAAACGGGTCGCCACCCGGCCAGGCAAAGCTGTGCCAATAGGCGACGGCGAAGCGCATGTGATCTTCCATGCGCTTGCCAAGGACCACTTCATCCGGATTGTAATGCTGGAAGGCGAATTCGGAGGTAGCGGAAGGCCCCTCGTATTTGATCTGGGGGATGCCCTTGAAAAAGTCGGTCATGTCAGTCCTCGGATGGCGGATTGTGCGGCACGGTAGCGCGCGTGGCCCGCGTCAAACGCGGCGGTCAGGCTGCGGTCAGGTTCGATGCTGCGCGCGATAGGGGGAAGGGTGGCGATCTCTGCCCCTGCCCCGGTGGCGGCCATGAGGCCAAGGCGCGCCGCGCCGAAGGCGCCACCGAAATCACCCGCGACGGGCAGGTGAACGGGGATGTCCAGCGCGGTGGCGATGGTCTTGAGCCAATAGTCGGAACGCGAGCCCCCTCCGACGGCAAGCAGACGCTCAATCCGTGTGCCGGTGGCGGCCAGCGCATCGCGGCTGTCACGGATGGCGAAGGTGACGCCTTCTAGCACGGCACGGGTGGCTGCCGCGCGGTCGGTGGCGTGTTCGAGGCCGAGGAAGGCACCGCGGATGGCGGCATCGTTCAGCGGTGTGCGCTCGCCGCCCAAATAGGGCAGAAACAGCGTCTTGGTCGGGGCGTGTAGATCTGTCAGCGCGCCGGTCAGATTTGCGGCCGTATCGCCCACCAGACCCGCATACCAGTTCAGCGCATCGGTGGCAGCAAGGATCACGCCCATCTGGTGCCATGTGTTCGGCAGCGCATGGCAGAAGGTATGCACGGCGGTTTCCGGCGCGGGCTGATAGCCATCATTTGCGGCAAACAATACGCCAGAGGTGCCGAGTGAGACAAAGGCATCGCCCGCCTTGACCACGCCCACACCAACGCCGGAGGCGGCATTGTCGCCCCCGCCGCCTGCCACGACCACCGCTTTGGGCAGGCCCCAGCGCGATGACAGCGCATCGCGCAGGCTGCCCGAAACGGCCGACCCTTCGACAAGGCGGGGCATGTTGGCGCGGCTTAGCCCGGTGGCAGCAAGGCAATCATCGGACCAGTCACGCTTGCCTGTATCCAGCCAGCTTGTCCCCGCCGCATCGGACATTTCGGCGACGTGTTCACCCGTCAGCCAAAGACGCAGGTAATCCTTAGGCAGCAGGACGCGCGCCACCTTTTCCCAGATGCGCGGTTCGTTGCGGCGCACCCAGAGCAGTTTCGGCGCGGTGAACCCGGGAAAGACGATGTTGCCGGTGATGCGGCGGAAGAGCGGATCATCGTCCAGTTCTGCCGCCTCCTCATGGCTGCGGGTATCGTTCCACAGGATACAGGGGCGAAGCACCTCATCCGAAGCATCCAGAAGTGTGGCCCCGTGCATCTGGCCCGACAGGCCGATGGCGCGCACCTTCCCCAATCCATGCGCCGACAACGCATCCATCACGCTTTCCGCAGCGGCGATCCATGCGGCGGGGGACTGTTCTGACCAGCCTTCATGCGGGCGGACGACGGTGAGGGGGGCGCTGGCCTCGGCCAGCACCGCCTGTGTGTCGTCGATCAGCACGCCCTTGAGGCCGGACGTGCCGAGGTCGAGGCCGATATACATTACGCAGCCTTTGCCGGTTTCTTGCCAAGGATGATCATCGACAGGATGTCTTCGTCCGTGACCTCATCGACATTGACCGTGCCGACAAGTTGGCCGTTCTTCATCACCGACGCCCGATCGCAGAGCTTCATCACGTTGTGGATGTCATGTTCGATCAGGAAGATGCCCAGACCCTGCGCCTTGAGTTCCTGAATCAGTTCAGAAACCATCTGCGTCTCATGCGGGCCAAGGGCGGCGGTGGGTTCGTCCATGATCAGGATCTTGGCGTTGAAATAGACCGCACGGGCGATGGCGACCGATTGGCGTTGACCGCCCGACAGGGCGCTGACCGGGACGCCGAACTTGCGGAAGTTCGGGTTCAGGCGACCCATGATCTTGCGCGTTTCGGCCTCCATGGCGGACTCGTTCACGAACCCCATGGAGTTCACCAATTCGCGCCCCAAGAACAGGTTCGAGGCGGCGTCGAGGTTATCGGCCAATGCCAGCGTCTGATAGATCGTCTCGATATTCTGCGCGCGGGCGTCGCGGGGATTGTTGATTTCCACCTCTTGCCCGTTGATCAGGATCTGCCCGGCATCGGCCTTGTAGGCCCCCGACAGGCATTTGATCAGCGTCGATTTGCCCGCCCCGTTATGGCCCAGAAGGCCCACAACTTCGCCGGGGAAGAGATCGACGGTGACATGATCGACGGCCTTGATCCCCCCGAAAGAGATCGAGATGTCGCGCAGTTCAACAAGCGGGGTTCCAGTTCTGTCTACCATGATCTTGGCCCCTTCACTTGATGCGCTTGCGGTAAAGAATGTCGAGATAGACGGCGAGGACGAGTGCGACACCGATCACGATGCGCTGATACGATCCGTCACCAAAGCCGATCAGCACCATGCCCGTTTGCAGCGAGGTTAGGATCAGCGCGCCGATGATGGCGCCATAGATCGTGCCGACCCCACCCGCCAACGACGTGCCGCCGACAACGGCCGCGGCGATGACGTAAAGTTCGTCGAGGTTGCCCATGGCGTTGGTGGCGCTGTTCTGGCGGGCTGCGCCGATGACAGCGGCGATCCCGGCGAGCCCGCCCATCAGGGTGAAGATCTTCACCGTCATGGCGCGGGTGTTGATGCCCGACAGGGCCGCCGCTTCGGGGTTGCCGCCGATGGCAAAGACATAGCGGCCAAAGCGGGTGCGCGTCATCAGGATGGTCATGAAGATGGCCACCGCGATCAGGATTAGCACGGGATAGGCAAAGCCATGGCCGAACTGGGCGCAGACATCAGTGTAGATCGTGTCATTGTCCTGCGCGCAGACGGGAAGCTCTTGCCCCAAATCGGTGTAGTATTTTGCGATGTTGCCGCGCGGCCAGATGTAGGAATTGACCATAGCCGTCGCGCCGATGATGACGGCGCAGATCAGGCCGATCACAAAGGTTTCGGCCCAGACGGGGCGCAGGGCAAAGCCATGCAGGCGGCGGGATTTCCGGCCGCTGATGAAGGCCCAGACGACAAAGACGCAGGCGATGACGCCGAAGATCCAGCTTCCGGTGCGGCCGAGCGCGCCAAAGGAACCGCCGCCGATCAGAGCGAAGGTTTCGTCCAGCGGCGCGATGGTCTTGCCACCGGCCACAAGGAACGCCGCCCCGCGCCAAACCAGCAGGCCGCCCAGCGTGACGATGAAGGACGGAATGTTCATGAAAGCGATCAGCACGCCCTGAAATGCGCCGATCAGTGCGCCCATGGCGATGCCGAAGATCACCGTGATGATCCAGATCGATGGATGGCCAAGGCCCAGAGCCGGTGTCAGGTATTCCACCTGAAGCAAGCCCATATACATGCCGACCATGCCCATGATCGACCCGACCGACAGGTCGATGTTGCGCGTGATGATGACCAGCACCATCCCCGTGGCCATGATCCCGATATAGGATGTCTGGACGGACAAGTTCCACAGGTTGCGCGGCGTGAGGAAGCCGTTTGCTTCGGCCTGGCTGGCACCCATCAGCATCGACGGGCGGCCAAGGACGAGGGCCGAGTAAAGCTCGAACGCCAACCAGATCAGCAGGAGCGCCCCGACCATACCCAGAAGGCGCGGGTCGATTTCGGTCGTGCGCAGAAATCTGGCGATCGCGTTTTCATTGGGTGGATTGGAAATCGGGGAATGGGGAATGTCGGTCATGTCCTCGTCCAGCCTGAGAGGGAGATTGGGCTGTGCCGGCAGAGCGCGGTGAACCGCACTTCAGGATCACCCCAGCATGGGGCAATCGGCCACCCGCCATGAAAGAAAACCGGCGCCACCCTTGGCAGGTGGCGCCGGAAGTTCAGCCTAGATCACTGGCAAGCAGCGACGCCTTCCATGGCGCCTTCGCAAGCCTGCTCTTTGGTGATGTGGCCTGCATCGATCGCCAGGTTCAGCGTGTCCTTGGTGATCGGGGTCGGGTTCAGAAGGATTGCGTTCATTTCAACGCCCTTCTCGCCGCCCGAGAACTTCGTCGCGCCCGGGATAGCGTCCAGCGCGGCGCCATCAGCCATGGCCGAGGCGATTTCGCCAGCGGCTTTGCCGAGGTCACGTGCGTTCTTCCACACCGAAACGGTCTGGGTGCCACGTGCAACGCGGTTGATCGCGGCGAGGTCACCGTCCTGACCACCCAGCGGGACGTTCAGGCCCTGAGCTGCCAGCGCGGCAGCAGCACCACCGGCCATGCCGTCGTTCTGCGACAGAACGGCGTCAACGGCGTTGTTGTTGGCGGTGAGGATCTGTTCCATGTTCTTCTGGGCGTTCTCGGGCTTCCAGCCGTCCGAGTTCGCTTCGCCGACGATCACGATGTCGCCCGAGGCAACAGCGGCGCCGATGACTTCTTCCATGCCCTGACGCAGGAAGCCGACGTTCGGGTCACCCGGATCGCCCTTGATGATCGCGTAGTTGCCCTTGGGCGCAACAGCGAAAACCGACTCGGCGATGATGCGGCCGACGCCGACGTTGTCGAACGTCAGATAGAAGGTGCGGGCGTCTTCGATCAGACGGTCATAGCCGACGACCGGGATACCTTCGGCAGCGGCCTTTTCGATGGCCGGAGCGATGGCGTCTTTGTCCCATGCGTTAATGATCAGCGCGTCAACACCCTGCGCGATCAGCGCGTCGATGTCGGACAGCTGCTTTTCAGCGGACGACTGGGCGTCAGCGGAAATGTATTCGTTGCCAGCGGCTTCGATGGCGGCCTTCATGGCAGCTTCGTCGATCTTCCAGCGCTCTTCCTGGAACTGAGCCCAGGACACGCCGATTTTCTTGCCTTCTGCCAGAGCGGCAGAGGAGAAACCTGTCACTGCCATGACGGCAGCGAGAATTGCGATACGCATTATTATCCTCCCTATGGATGCGGCCAGCGTATGGCCGGTACGACGGATTCGTCGGCACGGGGGAAAATAGGCGGGAATAATTTCAGTTGTCAAAATAAATTTGTTCGTCAAACTTGGTGCTGCTCAGGAAACGGGCGGTTTCATGCGGCAGTGCAGCAATTTTCGGGACGCTCGCGAAGGTATGGCAGGCATTCTGCCGGTTTTTAGTTTGGAGGCCGAATAAATGCACCTGAAGGGGGCGATGGAAGAAGGTGGTGAGGGGCGCAGGGGCTGTGGCCCACTGATCCCGCCGCTTTCCGATACGCTGCGCCCACTGCGCCAACAGGTGTTTGAACGGGTGCGCGCGGCGGGGCTGATTCCCCGGGTGCAGGTGGCCAAGGATCTGGGGGTAAGCCCGGCATCGGTGACCACGATCACACAGGAATTAATCGAAGCGGGCCTGATTGAAGAAATCGCTGCGCCGCGCGACGGGGATCAGGGGCGGGGTCGTCCGGCGGTTTCGCTGGGGGTGCGGGCCAATGCGCATCGTGTCGCAGGGATGAAGCTTTCGGATCGCGAGCATACGGCGGTTATCGTTGATTTTGCTGGGAATTTGATCGCCGACGACGTGATCCCCCGGCGGCCAGGGCCGATGGCATTGGCCGAAATTCTGACGGCGATCGAGACGTTGCTGGACCGTGTCTGCGCTAAGGCCGGGATCGCGCGCAGCCAGCTTTCGGCGGTGGGGATCGGCGTGCCGGGCTTTGTGGATTCCGTGGCGGGCATGGTGATGTGGTCGTCCGTGCTGACGGAACGGGCGGTGCCCTTGGCGGCGGTGGCGCAGGCGCGGCTGCACCTTCCTGTTACGGTGGACAACGATGCCAACCTCGTGACGCTGGCGGAACTTTGGTTCGGGGCCGGGCGGGGGTTGGCCGATTTCGCGGTGGTCACCATCGAGCATGGGGTGGGGATGGGATATGTCATCAACCACCGAATTTACCGGGGTGCTCAAGGGCTTGGCATGGAATTGGGGCATACCAAGGTGCAGTTGGATGGCGCCTTGTGCCGCTGCGGGCAGCGGGGGTGTCTGGAGGCCTATATCGCCGACTACGCGCTGGCGCGGGAGGCCACGACGGCGCTGAACTGGACGCATCGCGAGGGGCAGTCGATCAGCGTTTTGCTGGAGAGCCTGTATGACCATGCCAAGGCCGGGAACACGGCGGCGCGGTCGATCTTTCGCCGGGCAGGGCGCTATCTGGCGGTTGGATTGTCGAATGTTATCAACCTGTTCGATCCCGCGCTGATCATCCTTTCGGGTGAACGGATGCGCTATGATTATCTGTACGCGCAAGAGACCCTGGCCGAGATGGAAATGCTGGCGATTCAAACCGGACGCCCCCGCCCACCCATCGAGATTCACGCCTGGGGCGATCTGTTGTGGGCGCATGGGGCGGCGGCGCTGGCGCTGTCTTTCGTGAGCGAAGGGCTGCTGGTGCCCGTGCGGGAAATCGCGGCGCAATAGCGAAATGGCCGTACCGCGCGCGGTGCAGACCACGGTGCAGACAACTGTGCATACGCAGCGAACGCATGGGAACTGTTTCATTAACCGCGCGTTCATCACAGATCGGGCTGCGCACCTTAACGTGACCTGATTCGGCGGCGGATTATGGCAGCCGCCCCGTCGGGGTGATTGCACCCGCTGGGTTAGGTTGCGATAGTCATATTCATTGATATCGGAGGTTCCCTTGCCGCCCATTTCCATCCGGCCCCTGCGCCGCTGCTGCGGGGTGGCGTTGACCGTGCTTGTCTCGCTTGGCGGGCCGGTCGGGGCGTTGGATCGGCTGGATTTCCGGACACCCGGCGCGTCTGAGGATTTGGCCGCGGCCTTGCGGGCGTCTTCCCTGCTGGCAGCATCGGAATTGGACGGGCAGACCAATGCGCAGGATCTGTTTGCGTCGGCGCGGGCGGAGTATGGCGCTTTGCTGGGGGCGCTTTATGCCAAGGGGCATTACTCTGGCGTGATCACTATTCGCATTGACGGGCGCGAGGCGGCGTCGATCGCACCGCTGGATGCACCTGAGCGGATTGATGTGATCGAGGTGACGGTGCAGCCGGGGCCGGCATTCCGGCTGTCACGGGCGGAGATTGCGCCGCTGGCACGGGGAACGGAGTTGCCGCAGGGATTCGCCACAGGCCAACCCGCCTTTTCCGGCGTGGTGCGCGAGGCGGCGGTGGCAGGGGTATCGGGCTGGCGCGATCAGGGCCATGCCAAGGCGGCGGTGGCCGGGCAAGAGGTGACAGCGAACCATCGCGATGCCACCTTGGCGGCCCGCATCGCGCTGGAGCCGGGGCCGCGTTTGCGTTTTGGCGCGATGACGGTTGAGGGTGCCGAGCGGATGCGAGAGCGCCGCGTGATCAAGATCGCTGGATTGCCGGAAGGCGAGGTGTTTTCGCCGGCCGAACTGGAACGCGCGGCAAACCGGCTGCGGCGGACGGGGGTGTTCAAGTCGGTGGTTCTGTCCGAAGGGGATGTGCTGTCGCCGGATCTGCTGCCCATTACCGCGACCGTGGTCGAGGAAAAACCCCGCCGCTATAGTTTCGGGGCAGAGATTGCCAGTCAGGACGGGCTGGCGCTGACGGGATACTGGCTGCACCGCAACCTTCTGGGTGGCGGGGAACGCCTGCGGATCGACGGCGAGGTGACGAATATCGGCGCGCAAAACAGCGGCATCGATTATTCGCTGGGCTTCAACATCGAGCGCCCCGCGACGCTGACCCCGGATACCACGGTCGGCTTTGGGGCCGAGATCGGACATCTGGACGAAGAAGATTACTTTGCCGATGTGGCCACAGCCGGGGTGAAGGTAACGCATTACTTTACCGATGCGCTGACCGGGCGGGTGGCACTGGATTACGAATATGCCAATGGCCGCGATCAGGTGAGCGATTTCCTGTTTCGCAACGTGTCGATCCCCGTTGGCGTGACCTGGGACCGCCGGAACGACAAGGCGAATGCAACATCGGGGTTCTATCTGGATGCGGAGGTGAAGCCCTTCTTCGGCTTTGGCACCACCGGCAGCGGGACGCGGACCAAGATCGATGCGCGGGGCTATCTGGGCCTTGGCGCGGAGGACCGTTTTGTTCTGGCGGGACGGTTGCAGCTGGGTGCGGTGATGGGGTCGGCCCTGCTGGAGACGCCACGGGATGACCTGTTCTATAGCGGTGGCGGCGGCACGGTACGGGGACAGCCCTATCAATCGCTGGGCGTGAGTGTGGCGCGGGGGCTGTTGTCGCCCAAGATCGGGGCCACGCATTTCATTGGTGCGCAGATTGAGGCGCGCGCCATGGTGACGGACCGGATCGGGGTGGTCGGGTTCTTTGATGCAGGCCGCGTGGATGTGGGCGAGTTTTTCAGCGGGCCGGGGGATTGGCATTCGGGCGCGGGCGTTGGAATTCGCTATGACACAGGGTTCGGGCCGATCCGGCTGGATGTGGCAACGCCCGTGGGCGGGACCACAGGCGATGGCGTGCAGATTTACGTGGGTTTGGGGCAGGCATTCTGATGCGGATATGGCCCACCCTTGCGATCTGTTGCCTACCCCTTGTCGCCGTGGCGCAGGAGGATGACCGGGGATACCTGACCGCGCTACTGGAGGATAATCTTTCCGGGGCGGGGCGGTCGGTGGTGATCACCGGCTTTGCCGGGGCGCTGTCATCACAAGCGACGATCGAGCGGCTGACGATTGCGGATGATGTGGGTATCTGGCTGACGCTGGAAGGGGTGACGCTGGACTGGAGCAGGTCTGCGCTGTTGCGCGGTGTGGTGGATGTGACAGAGCTTTCGGCGCAAGAGATTGTGCTGGAGCGGATTCCGCAGACGGGGGACGCGGCGCCGTCGCCCGAGGCGGGGAATTTCGCCCTGCCCGACCTGCCGGTTTCCATCAGCATCGGGCGGCTGGCGGCAGAGCGGATCGTGCTGGGCGAGGCCGTGCTGGGCGAGGCGCTGGAAGCGCGGCTGGAAGCATCGGCAGAGCTGGCCGATGGCGAAGGGCGGACGGAATTGCTGCTGGAGCGCAGCGATGCGGGGCCTGCGGGGCGGCTGGACCTGAGTGCCGCGTTCACCAATGCGACCGGGCAGTTTGTGCTGGACCTTGTGGCCGAGGAAGAGGCGGGCGGGATTGCGGTATCCAAGCTGGGGATACCCGGCGCGCCCGCGGCGCGGCTGTCGGTGCAGGGAGATGCGCCGATCAGCGATTTCGCGGCATCGGTCGGGCTGGTGACGGATGGGCAGGAGCGGCTGGCCGGAACGGTGCAGTTGATCGGGTCCGAGGATGGGTCGCAGGGGTTTGACGTGGATCTGGCCGGCGATCTGGCGCCGCTGTGGATGCCGGAATACCGCGATTTCTTTGGTGATCAGATTGCGTTGAAGGCGGTGGGTGATCGGTCACCTGAGGGTGTGTTGCGGCTGCGGTCCTTTGCGATGGATGCGCAGGCGATTGATCTGTCGGGCACGGCGACGCTGGCTTCGGATGGGTTGCCGCTGGCCTTTGACGTGAATGGCAAGATCGGGCTGGAGAGTGGCGCGCCCGTGCTGCTGCCGCTGTCGGGCGAGGATCAGACGCGGGTGCAATCGGTGCTGCTGGACATCACCTATGACAAGGTGGCGGGTGAGGGCTGGACCGGGGATGTGGTCATCGACGGGCTAGACCGTGCGGGGCTGAAGGCGGACCGGCTGGCGCTGGACGCGGCGGGGCGCATCTGGCGGCGCGACGGCGTGGCCAATGTGGGCGCGACGCTGGATTTCGCCGCGACGGGGTTGGTACCGGAGGATGCAGCGCTGGCGGAGGCCATTGGCACCAACCTTGGCGGGCAGGTGATCCTGTCCTGGCAGCAAGGGGGCGACGGGCTGCGGCTGCCGCGGATCGTGCTTGAGGGCGAGGATTACGGGCTGACCGGGCGGGCGCTGATCGAGGGGCTGGAAGACGCGCTGGCGGTTTCGGGCGTGGCGCGGGCGCGGGTGGATAATCTGGCGCGCTTCTCGGGGCTGGCCGGGCGACCCCTGGCGGGGGCGGCAGGGCTGGAAGTGACGGGGAGCGCAAGCCCGTTGACCGGGGCCTTTGACGTTGAGGCAAATTTGATTGGCACGGATGTGGCGGTGGCGCAGGCAGAACTGGACGCATTGCTGCGGGGATCGTCGCGGGTCGCGCTGTCGGCGGCACGGACGGAGACGGGGACAGTGCTGCGCGAGCTGACCGTGGTGGCGCAGAGCCTTACGGCGCAGGCGAGCGGGACGGTGAGCAGCGCGCAGAGCGATTTGACGGCGCGGGTGGATTTTGCCGATCTGTCTGTGCTGGGCGGGGGCTATAGCGGGGCGTTTCTGGGTGATGTGCGGTTCACCGGGGCGGCGGCGGATGGGCGGGTGACGTTGCAGGGTTCGGCGCGCGATCTGGCCATCGGGCAGGCCGAAGCCGACAGGCTGCTGCGCGGGCAGACGGCGTTGTCGGCCGATCTGTCGGTGGCGGGGGGGCGGATGGTGCTGAATTCCGCGCTGGTGGAAAACCCGCAAGTGCGGGTTGCCGCCGATGGCGCAGCAGAGGGTGCAGCGCGGCGGATCAACCTGACGGCGCGGCTGGCCGATCTGGGGCTGCTGCTGCCTGATTTCGCGGGGCCGTTGACGGTAAGCGGCACGGCGGCGGATGACGGGCAGGGGTATGATCTGAACCTGCGCGGGCAAGGGCCGGGTGGAATTGACGCGCAGGTGGCCGGGCGTGTGCGTGGCGATGGTACGGCGGCGAACCTGACGATCAGTGGCGCGGCACAGGCGGGGCTGGCCAATGCGTTCCTGTCGGGGCGGCTGATCTCGGGGCCAGTGCGGTTTGATCTTGCGATGAATGGGCCATTGGCGCTGTCGTCGCTTTCGGGACGGGTGGCTTTGACCGGGGGGCGGATCGCCGATCCGGGGCTGGCCTTTGCCTTGCAGGATGTGGCGTTGACGGCCGATCTGGCGGGGAGCCGAGCGCAGATTTCAGGCGGCGGAGCGCTGTCGAGCGGGGGGCGCGTGGATGTAGGCGGCGGCGTTGGGCTGGCCGCGCCATTTGAGGCCGATCTGCGGATCGGGCTGCGCAATGCAGTGCTGCGCGATCCGCAACTGTTCCAGACCACGGCGAATGGCGAGGTCACGATCCGTGGGCCGCTGACCGGGGGAGGCGCGATTGGCGGGCAGATTGTGCTTTCGGAAACCGAAGTGCAGATCCCGTCAACCGGGATGGGTGGGGCATCGGACCTTGTCGATCTGCAGCATGTGAATGAACCGGGCGACGTTCGCGCGACGCGGGCGCGGGCCGGGCTGTTGGGAATGGGTGGTTCTGGCGGTGGCGGGGGCGGCGCGCGGCCCTTTGCGATTGACCTGCTGATTTCCGCGCCAGCGCAGATTTACATCCGCGGCCGGGGCCTCGATGCGGAACTGGGCGGCCAGTTGCAACTGAGTGGGTCCACGGCGGCGGTGGTGCCTTCGGGCTCGTTCAACCTGATCCGGGGGCGGTTGAACATTCTGGGCAAACGGCTGGATTTGGGCGAGGCGACACTGACCTTGGCAGGCAATTTCGTGCCGGTTGTGGCCGTTTCCGCATCAACCGAGAGCGACGGGATCACCAGTTTCATCCGCATCGATGGCCCCGCGAATGAGCCGGTGGTCAGCTTCACCTCGACCCCGCAACTGCCCGAGGAAGAGGTGCTGTCGCGCCTGCTGTTCGGCCGGGGGATCGAAACGCTGTCGGTACTGCAGGCAGCGCAGCTTGCCAATGCGGTGGCGACGTTGGCCGGGCGTGGCGGGGTGGGAATCATCGGGCGGCTGCGGCAGGGGTTCGGGCTGGACGATCTGGATGTGCAGACCGGGGCCGATGGCGAGGCCACGCTGCGGGCGGGGAAATACCTGTCAGAGAACGTGTATACCGAGGTGGAGGTGGATGATCAGGGGCAGAGCCAGATCAACCTGAACCTTGATGTGACCGATTCCGTCACCATCCGGGGGCGGGCGGGTTCGGCGGGGGAAACGGGCTTGGGCATCTATTTCGAAAAGGACTATTGATCCGATACAGCAGCCTTGCGTTTGGCGCGCGAGGCATCGACGGCGGCCCCAAGCAGGATCGCGTAGCCCGACAGATAGAGCCAGACCAGAAGCGCCGCGACCGCACCGATAGACCCGTAAATGCGGTTATAGGTATCGAAATTCGCCAGATAGATCACCAGCCCGCGAGAGGCGGCGATCCATATGATGACGGCCACGATAATTCCGCGCGTGAACAGGCGGTGTTCCAGCTTGCGGTTCAGGCCCAAGCGGTAGATCAGCGCCACGCCGATCACCACGATCATCAGGCTGAGCAACAGCTGCAGCGCCTCAAGCGCGACTGTGGTAAAGGCGCCCAGCGGCAGGAATGACAGGGCCAATGGCCCCACGACAGCGGCCAATAGACCGGCGATGGCAAGCCCCACCATGACCAGCGTGAGCACGATGGCGCGGAAGTAATGGCGCATACCGGCGCGGTTGGGCAGGCCGTGGATGGCGTTCAGCCCACGGATGAGGGCCGCCGCCGAGGCGCGTGCAGTCCAGAGTGCAAGGAAAAGCGACACGAAAGTGGCCAGCCCCAGCCCGCCGGGGGGGCCAGCGAGGATGGATTCGATCTGGTCCGAGATCAGCAACCAGGCATCGGGTGGCAGATAATCGCGCGCGAGTTCCAGTTCCTGCCGGATCAGAGTCGCATCGGAAAAGCTGCCCCAGATGGCGATAACGGCGGCGGCAGCGGGGAAAATGGCGAGAAAGCCGTAAAAGGCGATGCCTGCGGCGATGAGGTCAAGTTCCCGCTCATCCGAGAGACGCCATAGGTCTTTGATGATGATGGGGATATTCGGCAGGCGCATGGGGGGAAGGTACGGGAAGAGCGTTATTGGAGCAATGGCAGCCTATTGATGGAAAAAAGGACGGCGGTAGCCGCCGTCCTTTTCCGTGTAGTTACGTCGGCAAGCTACGCCAGTGGGCGCAGACATGCTCGATGCAACCGAACCGACGGCGCTTATAGCGCCTGATCCAGATATACCCGGCCATGCCCTTATCCTTTCATGGAAGAGGGTTTCGCTTGATGCGGGCCGAAAAATGTGAAAAAATCCAACTGCCAGGCAGGATTTCTTCAACGGGTTTTTCGGCCCACGATGATTTTCCACCTACTTTGGGAAGCCAGATCTTCGGGTCTGGCTTTTCGATTTAGGTCCCTGACGACGGGTGGATTACAGCGCCAAAGACCACCTTCTCTTTCCACCGATTCTCCTAACCAAAAACGAGCCGAGCGGCCCACACGCATAATTTACCGCATTGACGGTGAGTGGAGCAAGAGGCAATGATTTACGAAAGTTCAAAATTCGTTCTCGGGTTACGGAAACGCGCTGAAGGATGACAACCGATGGAAACTATGTCGAAATTGCGGGAAGAACGGCAACGTTTAGTGGCTCGGTTGGAAGAAATAGACAAGATATTGCGTCGATACGAAGAGTTGGATCGTGAGGCGAACCGCTTACTTTCCCCACTTACCGATTCGCTCGCAAACGAAGTGGAGAATACAGGTGGGCCGCAAGACAACCGCACTACGGTTGCAAATATTCCAATGCGCTGGCGGACTAGGTTTTCGAAAACACCCGTCGCAGCTTTTGAACGCGCCGTCATCGAGGTTCTCCAGGAAGCCGACGGACCCATGGACAGGGTGGCGATTTACGAAGCTTTGAAGGAGCGTGGGATCACTGTCGGCAGCGGCGACAGAGAAAGGGAGCTTAACGTAGTTTCTGCAAGGGTTTACCGGATGGCGCTAGGGGGTCAACTAGAGGGCGTGCGAGGACAGGGGTACAGACTCAAGACCGACACAGACCGTTCATGATTGAAAACGCTTCTCGACGATTGCTTTCGTTAACGGTCAATTAACTAGTGTTAACCATCCTCTTCCAGCCGTGTCCGCATTTCGCGCAGCACGGGCAGCACCGCCCGCACGCGGTCGGCGCCGAGTGCCTGCACCACTTCGGCGATCAGGGGGGCGACGGCCTGAACGGCGGCGTCCCTTGCGGCGCGTCCGGCGGGGCTGATGGCCACGAATTTGCGGCGGGCGTCATCCCAATCGGGGCGGATATGGACGTGACCCGCCCATTCCAGCCGGGCCAGCGTGTTGGTCATCGCGCCACGGGTGACGTGGAAGGCGCGGGCAAGCTGGGCGGGGGTGCGTTCGTCGCTGACGCGGGCGAGGTGGTTGAGCACGCCGAAATGAGACAGCTCCATCCCCTTGGGCAGCACCTTGGAAATACGGTTGCGGGCAAGCTGATCGGTCATGAACAGCTCGCCAAACAGGGCGACGGCGATGTCTTCGGTCTTTTCGTCCGTCGCGCGGGGGGTCATGGATCGGGACCTGTGAAATCGCGGTCATGCGACAGGGAGGGGACACGTTCGCGGGCGCGGGCGACCTCGGCCAGGTCAAGATCGGCGAAGGTGATGCCGGGCTCAACGCCTGCATCCGCAAGGATTTCGCCCCAGGGCGCGATGGCAAGGCTGTGGCCATGGGTGCGACGACCCTTGCCCTCCTGTTCAGGGTGAAAACCGGTCTGGGCGGGGGCAAGGACGTAGCAGCCGGTTTCAATCGCGCGGGCGCGGAGCAGGGTTTCCCAATGTGCGGCCCCGGTGATGTGGTTGAAGGCGGCTGGAACGGTGAGGATTTCGGCCCCAGCCTTGGCGAGGCGGCGGTAGAGATGGGGAAACCGGATATCGTAGCAGACGGTCATGCCGATGCGGCCGAAGGGCGTGTCGGTCAGCACGGCCTGGGTGCCGGGGCGATAGCCGGAGGATTCGCGATACACCTCGGTTTCCGAGACGTTCACATCGAACATATGGATCTTGTCATAGCGGGCGGCGATGCTGCCATCGGGGCCGATCAGGAAGGAGCGGTTGGCAAAGCGGCCGTCCGTATCCTGCGTGAGCAGGCCAAGCGAGCCGATCAGCAGCCAGATGCCTGCCCGTGCCGCCTCATCCCGCAGGGCGGCGAGGGTGGGGTCGGTTTCTTCGGGGTGGAACAGCGCGCGTTGGCGGGCGCGGTTGGAGGACAGCGCATTTGTGCATTCCGGCGTCAGGACAAAGCCCGCGCCACCCGCGACGGCGGCCCGCACAAGAGCCACGGTTTCGGGCAGGTTCCTTGCCGGATCGTCGGATACTGTGAGTTGGACCAGACCTGCGCGCATCAGGCCAGCATCGGATCGAGTTTGCCGGCATGGTCGAGGGCGTGGATGTCATCGCAGCCGCCGACATGGGTGCCGCCGATGAAGATCTGCGGCACGGTGTGGCTGCCCCCGGCGCGAGCGATCATCTTGCTGCGCAGGGCCGGGTCGCGGCTGACGTCAATCTCGGTAAAGGCGACGCCCTTCTTGGTGAGCAGCCGTTTGGCGGCGTGGCAATAGGGGCAGGTGGGGGTGGTGTAGATCTCGACAGGTTTCACGGGATGCATCCTTGGCGGCGTTGGGCCGAACTATAGGGATTTAAGCATCCTTCGCAACGCGGGCCAGCACGCAGACGGATACCCGCGTTGCACCTGCGGCAAGGCAGGCCTCGGCGCAGGCGGCGAGGGTGGCGCCGCTGGTCATTACATCATCAATCAGCATGATTTCGCGGCCATTTATCTGCGCGCTGTGGCGGGGATGGGCGCGAATCGCCCCCGTGACGTTGCGGAAGCGGCCGTCACGGTCGCGGCCATCCTGTGTGGGGGTGCGACGGGGGCGGATCAGCAGATCGGGGATGTGGTCAAGTGACGCAAGGCGCGCGAAGGCCGCAGTGATCAGGGCAGATTGGTTGTAGCGGCGGCGCAGGAGGCGGAGCCAGTGCAGCGGCACGGGGGCCACGATCATGCCGGGGCGCAGGATGGGTGCGGCGGCGCGGTGCATCCAGCGCGCGGCGGGGGTGGCAAGATCGCTGCGGTCGCCATGTTTCAGCGCCAGCACGAATTTGCGGCCATTGTCACGGTAAAGCAGCGCCGCGCGACCCTGATTCCAGGGTCGGGCCAGCGTTAGGCAGTCGTCACAATGCACAGCGCCCAACTCTTCACCCGGCAGGGGCGTGCCGCAGCCATCGCAGACCAGCCCGGCGATGAAGGGCGTGTCGCGCCAACAGGCGGGGCAGAGGGCGAAATCGGTGTCCACCTGCGCGCCGCAGGACAAGCATTGGGACGGGTAGATCAGCCGGAGCAGTGCTTGCATTCCCATCCCCGCTTGCCCATGTTCCGCGCCATGCAGACGCCACCCCTTTTGACCGACCGCCTTGCCCTGCAAAGGAACCGCGCCCGTGCTGAGCGCGCGGCGCTGTTCCTGCATGAGGAGGTGGCGCTTGAGGTGCAGGAGAGACTCGCAGAGGTTAACAGGGCGTTTACGGATGTGGCTCTGATCACGCCTTTTGCGGATATCTGGTCGTTGGCAGGCGCGAAGCGGGTGCCGGATGACGAGGTGCTGGATCTTCAGGCGGGGGGTCACGATCTGGTGATTCATGCGCTGGCGCTGCATTGGGCGAACGATCCGGTGGGGCAGTTGGTGCAATGCCGCCGGGCGCTGCGGCCTGACGGGTTGTTCCTTGGGTTCCTGTTCGGCGGGCAGACGCTGGCGGAATTGCGGGCCTGTCTGGCGCAGGCCGAGGCCGAGGTGACGGGGGGACTGTCGCCGCGCGTTCTGCCGATGGCGGAAATTCGCGATCTGGGGGCGCTGTTGCAACGGGCGGGTTTTGCGCTGCCTGTGGCGGACAGTTTCACCAAGACGGTGACTTATGCCAGTTTCGGGCAGTTGCTGCGGGATCTGCGGACGATGGGCGAGGGCAACGCGCTGGCGGCGCGGCTACGGCGGCCGACGGGGCGGGCGGTGTTTGCCCGTGCGGCAGAGTTGTACGCGGCCCATCACAGCCTGCCGGATGGGCGGTTGACCGCGACATTCGAGATCATCGGCCTTACGGGATGGGCGCCGCATGAAAGCCAGCAAAAGCCGCTGCGCCCCGGTTCGGCGGTGCAGAGCCTTGCCGATGCGCTGGCCACGCGGGAAATGCCGCTGCCCGATACTGAACCGAACGGTTGACCGGGGCGTATAAGCCTATATGTCCCGGCGCTGGGAACAGAAATTCAAGGAAAACCGCGATGCTGGATGCCAAGGCTCTGAATGCAGGTGTTGCCCATGGCGACACGAGCCAAGCCATGATCGCACCGGGACAGGGCCGCCTTGCCCATGCGCCCGCAGACCATCCGCCTGTGCGGCGGGCTAAGATCGGGGTTCTGGTGGCCAATCTGGGGACGCCGGACAATTACGACTATTGGTCCATGCGGCGGTATTTGAACGAGTTCCTGTCAGACAAGCGTGTGGTCGATTATTCGGCGTGGATCTGGCAGCCGCTGCTGCAACTGGTGATCCTGTCGAAGCGGCCGTTCTCATCAGGTGCGAATTACAAACTGATCTGGAACCATGAGCGGAACGAAAGCCCGCTTTTGACGATCACCAAAGATCAGACACGCAAGATCGCTGAAAGCATGGCGGCCAAGCATGGCGACGGGATCATGGTGGATTTCTGTATGCGATACGGCAATCCATCGACCGAATCCAAGGTGCGGGCGATGGTGGAGGCGGGGTGTGAGAAGATTTTGTTCTTCCCGCTGTATCCGCATTACGCGGGCGCCACTTCGGCCACCGCGAATGACCAATTCTTCCGCGCGCTGATGAAGGAAAAGCGGCAGCCGTCGGTACGGACGGTACCGGAATACTTTGAGCATCCCGCCTATATCGAGGCCTTGGCGCAATCGGTGGAAAAGGCGTATGCGGCGCTGGACCACAAGCCTGATGTCCTTGTCGCGTCTTATCACGGGATGCCGAAGCGGTATTTGATGTCGGGTGATCCCTATCATTGCCAATGCGCCAAGACTTCACGCCTGTTGCGCGAACGGCTGGGATGGGAAAAGGGGTCGATCGACACGACGTTCCAATCCGTGTTCGGGCCGGAAGAGTGGCTGAAGCCCTATACGGTTGAGCATGTGGCCGAGTTGGCCAAGCAGGGAAAGAAGAAGATCGCCGTGATGGCACCGGCTTTTTCGGCGGATTGCATCGAAACGCTGGAAGAAATCAACGGCGAGATTCGCGAAGCCTTTGAACATGCGGGCGGGGAAGAATTTACCTATATTCCCTGCCTGAATGACGATGACGCGCATATAGACGCGCTGGTCGCGGTGATCGAGGAAAACCTGACAGGCTGGGTGCGCTGAGGCGTTGCCCAACCGGGCCAGCAGACGTTTGAAATCAGGCTATAGCCGCAAACGAAAAGGGTCGGCGGATTGAACCACCGACCCTTTCCTGTTTCTTGATCCAGCGATCAGTTCGAAGCAGCAGCCGCGATGACCAGCAGGAGGAGCAGCGGAACAATGATGCCGCCAGCGGACGACGACGTGTTCGCTTCAACAACTTCCGGTTCCATGACCGGTTCTGCCATGCCACCAGCGAAGGCGGTCGAGGCGGCAACCGTCAGAGCGGCAGCGAGCGCAAGTTTCTTCATATTAACCTCCAGTTATCGCATGACGCCGAATGTTGCAGAGGCGACGACATGCACCCAAGATATACCTCGTGGCTTCTGTTAAGCAGCAACTCTTGAGGATTGCAACTTGCTGCTGGGCCAAAACGCGCCGTTAGGGCGCATTTCGTCAAATTAGCAACACCTGCGTTCCGACTTGTGCAAGGGCAAACAATTCTTGGATGTGTTCATTGTAGAGCCCCACGCAGCCGTTGGACGAGCGGCGACCGATTTTACGCGTGTCGTGCGTGCCGTGGATTCGGTAATAGGTCCATGACAGGTAGAGAGCGTGGGTTCCAAGCGGATTGTCAGGCGAACCGCCTTCAACAACCGTGGGCCATTCCGGATTTCGCTCCAGCATGGCCGGTGTCGGACGCCAGGACGGGGCAACGACCTTTTGCACCACTTCGGTACGGCCGCGACGGGTAAGATCTTCGGACAGAGGAACAGACGTGGGGTAAAGTTTGTAGATCGTTTGATCTTCTGACCAGAAATGCAGTGCGCGCGAGGTCAGATCGACAAGGATCGCGCCCTTGCGGGTGTTGTCGAAATATTCCTGCCAGTCAAGCATCCGGAAACTGGACGCATTGTTGCGGACCGAGCTGGATGCGCCAGGCAGGATTTCGGTAGACCCTTCCATGCCAAAGGCGGGAAGCGCACCCGCGCCAAGGGCCACAGCGGCGCCGGCCACAAAGTGGCGGCGGTTCAGTTTGAATTTCGTGTCGACAGTCATCTTCTGCTTGCCCCTTACAGGTATTGACGCCGTGCCGACGTCTTTTCAGGGTCAGATAGCGATTTTTCGGCATTTCGGCAAATCAAAGACACGTCAATCGGCAAAGCCGCGCGAGTCTGTGATCACCAGACGGGTTGCGTTTGAATTGGCGGGCCAGTTTCGATAAAGAGCGGATCAAAGAGCAGGCGCCTTGGCGCGACGGGGGCTAACGAAGAAAATGAACAGACGTGTGATCCTGATGTTGGGCGGGGCGTCGGCCTTGTTGGCGGCTTGCGGGGCGACGATGGGGGCGGGGCCAAAGCTGGGGCCAGATGGCAAGCCCTTGCCGCAGGTATACAATACGGCAGCGCAGGGGGCGGGGACGATCGAATTTCGGTTGCTGGATTCCGTCAATGCGCTGCGGTCGGCGCAAGGGCAGCGCCCATTGACGCTGAACGCGCAGTTGAATGCAGCGGCGGCGACTCATTCGCGCGACATGTCGGTGCAGAACCGGCCCTGGCATTTCGGATCGGACGGGTCTTCGCCGTTGGAGCGGGTGCAGCGTGTGGGCTATACCGGCAAGCTGACGGGTGAGTTGATTTCAGAGACGTTCGAGACGGAACTGGAAACGCTGGCGACGTGGATGCAGTCACCGGACATGCGCGGTGTCGTGCTTGACCCGAAGGCGACAGACCTGGGCTTTGCTTGGTTTCAGGAAGCCAACGGCAAGATTTGGTGGACGCTGGTCACGGGAAGCTCTGGCTTCGTCTGACAGGCGCGCAGGATGAGAACGGGGGCCTTGGCGGCCCCCTTTTTTATTTCCGGTTCAAGGCATTATGTGGATGACAGTGCCCGGTTCGATCATCGAATAGATCTGTTCCATTTCCTTGTTCGTTACCGCGATGCAGCCTTCGGTCCAGTCACGACGGGCAATAGGACCGAGTGGGCCGCCATGGATGAAGATGTCGCCCCCCGGCGGCTTGTCCTGCGCTTCGGCAAATTCGACATCGGCGACGTTGGGGTAGGAAATCCCGAGCGAGAGATGGAAGCGGGAGCGCGGGTTTTTGTGGGTGATGTAATAAGCGCCTTCGGGCGTCTTGCCATCGCCTTCAAATTGCTTGTGCCCAGTGGGGGCGAAGCCGAGCGAAATATCGTAGGATTCGAGTACCTGCCCATTGTGGAGCAGATACATCTTGCGGTCGGCCTTGTGGACCTGAACCGAGGTGACCTCGGGGCCGCGGTATTTGAGGAATTTGCTCTTGGGACCGCAGGCTGTAAGGCCCACCGCCAGAGCGAGGATCAGAAGAACCCGGAAAAATCGCATTGCACTGCCCGCCTTGCCGTTTCTTGACGTTATTTTTTCAAAGCGTTTAGAGCAAATCGGCGGGTCTGGCTAGGCAGCCGTTCGGAGGGGATACTCACGGATGTGTCATCTGCTGAATCTTGCGGCAAGTTCGACATGCGAGGACCAGCGGAACTGATCCACGACCTGCACCCAATCGAGGTTCCAACCAGCCTGCACCAGCATCCGCGCATCACGGGCGAAGGTGGCGGGATTGCAGGAAACGGCGGCGATGACAGGGACCTTGCTGCGGGACAGGGTGGCGAACTGCGCCTCGGCCCCTGCTCTTGGCGGGTCGATCACCACGGCGTCGATGCCTTTGAATTCATCGGGTTCCAGCGGGCGGCGGAACAGATCGCGGGTTTCTGTGACGATCTTCTTCAGGCCTTCGGTATTGCGCCATGCCTTTTCCATCGCGGCGGTCATGGTGGCGTCGCCTTCCACGGCATGAACCTCGGCCTGTTCGGCCAGAGGCAGGGCAAAGGTGCCGCAGCCTGCAAAGAGATCGGCGATGCGGCGGGCGGCGGGACCGATGGCATCACGCACGGCGGCCAGAAGCGCGGCTTCGCCCTGTTCGGTGGCCTGAAGGAAGGCGGCGGGCGGCGGGGCGACAAGGGCCTTGCCGAAACGCTGCATGGGCGCGGTGCGCAGGGCGACGGTTTCGCCGTTCCAGGTTAGGCGAGACAGGCCGTGCTGTTCGGCAAGGCGGGCGAGTTCACGTTGAAGGTTGGACTCCAGCGGTTTGCCCCCGGTGACGGAGATGTCGGGTCCGGCAAGGCTGCGGGTGACGGTCAGCGCCAGTTCGACGGTGCGCGAGCCGCCAAGGCGGGTGATCGCCTCCAGCACCGGGAAAGTGGCGATGAGGTCGGGGTGGAGAAGCTGGCAGTTGGGGACCGGGATGATCAGATCGGAGCCACGGGCGTGAAAACCCAGGAGCGCGCCGCCCTTTGTCTTGCGCGCGGCAAGGGTGGCGCGGCGGCGCGAGCGCGGGGGAGAGGTGAGCGTGGGGCGGAAAGGCGCATTCAGCCCTTGCGCCGATAGAGCGCCCGCCACGATGCCCTGTTTCCAGTTTTCGACAAAGGGATCGGAGGCGTGTTGCAACAGGCAACCACCGCAGGTGCGGGCGTGGGGGCAAGGGGGTTTCTTACGGTCAGGCGAGGGCGTCAGGATACGCGCGTCGATAAGGTGATCGCCGTTCAGCGTTCCTTCAACCTCTTCGCCCGGAAGGGCCTGCGCGACATAGATCGGGCCATCGGGGCCTTTGGCGATGCCGTCGCCATGATGGCCCAGCCGTTCGATGGTGAGGATCACTCTGCCGCTTCCTTTTCGTCGGTGCCGATGAACCCGCCGGATTGGCGGTTCCAGTAGCGCGCATACAGCCCGCCTTTGGCGAGCAACTGGTCATGAGTGCCTTCTTCGACGATGCGACCCGTGTCCAGCACGACGATGCGGTCCATGGCGGAAATCGTGGAGAGGCGGTGTGCGATGGCCAGCACCGTTTTGCCCTGCATGACGCGGCCCAGTGCCTCTTGGATATTCGCCTCAACCTCGGAATCCAGCGCCGAGGTGGCCTCATCCAGCACGAGGATGGGGGCATCCTTGAGGAAGGCGCGGGCCAGGGCGATGCGCTGGCGCTGACCACCCGAAAGTTTGACGCCGCGTTCCCCGAGGAAGGCGTCATAGCCCTTACGACCGTTATGGTCGATCATCTGGATGATGAAATCATGCGCCTCGGCGGCGCGGGCGGCGGCGATGATTTCATCATCTGTCGCACCCGGTTTGCCATAGGCGATGTTGTCACGGGCCGAACGGTTGAACATCGCGGTTTCCTGCGTGACCATACCGATCTGGCTGCGCAGGGATTCCTGCGTGACGGTGCGGACATCGTGGCCATCGACGAGGACCGCGCCCTTTTCCGTGTCATAGAGCCGCAAGAGGAGTGAAACGAGCGAGGATTTCCCCGCGCCGGAGGCCCCCACGATACCCAGCTTTTCGCCCGCGCGAATGGAAAGGTCGATGTCATTCACCCCGCCACGTTCGCGGCCATAGGCAAAGGTGGCGTGATCATAGCGGATCTCGCCCCGGATCGGGGGCAGATCGCGCGCGTCAGACGCATCGGCAAGGGCATGGGGGACGGCGAGTGTTTTCATGCCGTCCTCAACCTCGCCCACGCTTGTGTAGATCGACATGAGGGTGAAGCTGACCCAGCCCGACATCTGGGCGATCCGCATGGCGATGGCACCGGAAGCGGCGATGTCGCCTGCGGTGGAGAGGCCCTGCATCCAGAGAAGCACCGCGCCGCCGATGAGGAGGACGGGCAGGATGCCCGCAATAGTCATGAGCGACAGGCGAAACCATGTGGAGATGACGCCGAATTCGAGGGAGCGGTCGCGGAACACCTCCATCGATTTCAGGGCGACGCGATCCTCGAAGGCGGCATGGGCGAAGAGCTTGACCGTCTTGATGTTGGTGATGGTATCGACCACTTGCCCCGACACCATGGCGCGGGCCGAGGCGCGGGCGGCGGAGTTGACGCGCACGCGGGGCATGAAAAAGCGGATCAGGAGGACATAGGCCACGAGCCAGACGGCAAGGGCGATGGCGATGCGGTAGTCGATCACCAGAAGAAACACGACCGACCCTATGACGGAGGCAAGGGCGAAGCAGACGGTGTTGATAACCTCGGTCGCCACATCGGTGACGGCGCGGGCGGCCTGCATCTGTTTGGTGGCGATGCGGCCGGCGAAATCGTTGTCAAAAAAGGTGACGGCCTGACCCAGCGTCCAGCGGTGCAGGCGCGACAGGACCAGCGGCAGGACGTTGGGGCCGACGATGATGGAGTTCGACGCCGACGACACGCCAAAGGCGATGGGGCGCAGGACCATGTAGAACAGGATGAAGACGGTGATCAGCGGCCAGTGGTCGGCGAAGAACCGATCCGGGCCGGAGCCGATGGCGGCGTCGATCACCCAGCCGAGGATGAGGGCAGAGACGACCTCTGTAACCCCAGCCAGCGAGGACAGAATGCCCGCGATGATGAGCATGGGCCACGAGCCGCGCAGGGACCAGTTCATGAAGGCGCCAAGGCTGCGCGGGGGCGGGCCATCGGCGGGGCGGAAGGCATCGATCAAACCGCCGAGAGAGCGGGCAAGGTTCATTCGGCGGCCTCTTCTTCCAATCCGATAAAGCCGCCTGATTGGCGCGCCCAGAAACGGGCATATAGCCCGTCCTGCGCCAGAAGCGCGGCATGAGTGCCCTGTTCGGCGATATGGCCATCGTCAAGCACCACAATCCTGTCCATCGCCGACAGAGTAGACAGGCGGTGCGCGATCGCGATCACGGTCTTGCCCTGCATGACGCCGTAGAGGGCATCCTGAATGGCGGCTTCGGCTTCGGAGTCCAGGGCCGAGGTCGCTTCGTCCAGGATCAGGATCGGCGCATCCTTGAGGATAACGCGGGCGAGGGCCACGCGTTGCCGTTGGCCACCCGAAAGTTTCACACCGCGTTCACCGACATGGGCATCATAGCCACGGCGACCCTGTGGGTCTTCCAGGGTGAGGATGAAATCATGCGCCTCGGCCCGTTTAGCGGCGGTGATCATTTCATCATCGGTGGCATCGGGGCGGCCATACAGAATGTTGTCACGCACAGAGCGGTGCAGGAGCGACGAATCCTGCTGCACCATGCCGATCTGGCTGCGGAGCGAAGCCTGCGTGACGGTGGCGATATCCTGATCGTCGATCAGGATGCGGCCGGATTCGCTATCGTAAAAGCGGAGCATCAGTTTCACGAGCGTGGATTTCCCCGCACCCGAACGGCCAACGACCCCGATGCGTTCGCCCGGCTGGATGGTGAGGGACAGGTTCTGCAACCCGCCCGAACCGCGCCCGTAATGGTGGCTTATGGAGTCGATTTCGATCCGGCCCTCGCGGAATAGCAGTTCCTTGGCGCCGCCCTGATCAACAAGCGAGATGGGTTGGGCAATGGTTTCCATCCCCTCTTGCACCACGCCCAGCGCCTGAACCAGCGACGTGAAGGCCCACATGATCCAGTAGGTCATGTTGTTCAGCCGTAGGACCAGCGCGGTGGTGGCAGCGACGGTGCCGAGTGTGGCATTGCCGTTGTACCAAAGCAGGATCGCCCAGCCCGTGACGGCTACGATCAGGAAGCCGTTCAGCACGGTGAGGGCGAGATCCATCCGCGTGATGATTCGCATTTCTGTCTGAAACGTTTTGCGGGCGTGTTCGATGGATTCCTTGGCGTAATCCAGTTCACGGGCATCGTGGGCGAACAGCTTGACCGAGTGGATGTTGGTATAGGCATCGACCACCCGGCCCGTGACAGCGGAACGGGCGTCGGAACTTGCCTTGGAGGCGGGGCCTGCATGGCGGATCGTCCAGCGCACGAGGATTGCGTAAAGGATGAACCATACGATCAGCGGCATCAGAAGGCGGGGGTCGGCATCAGCCAGCATGATGCCCGCACCGACGATGGTGACAGAGGCGAAGGCCACGGCATCGAAGGTTTGAAACACCGCGTCGCCTGCGGCCGGCGGGGTTTGCATAATGCGGTTGGCGATGCGACCGGCAAAATCGGATTCGAACCAGCCGACGGGTTGGCGGATCACATGGGCATGGGCGCGCCAGCGGATCATGGTGCCGAAGTTGGGCAGGATCGCGTTGTGCAGCAGGGCGACATTGGCGACCAGCAGAACCGGGCGCAGGATCAGAATCGCCAGCGCGACGGCGATCATCTCATTCCCATACAGAGCCCAGGCCTGTTGCGGGCCGTTATCAGCCAAGAGATCGACGAGCCGCCCGACATACCAGATCAGCGCGACATCGGCGAAGGCGGTGATGATCGACAAGACAGCCGTGATCGAAAAGACAATCCGGAAAGGGCGGATATAGTCTTTCAGAAATGGCCAGAGCCGCCGGGGCGGCGTATCGGTTTGCTCGTAAGGACCGTAGGGGTCAACGAGGCCTTCGAAAAATCGAAACACGGGTGAAGCCTCTTGCGCGTTGGTCTTTGATATAGACCTGATCGCCGGAAAGGGAAACCGTCAGAGCAGAAGGTCGGCCTTTGTCAGCCGCAGATCGGAACCGAGCCAGGTACGTTCCAACCGTTTGAGTTCCTGTCCGAGTGCGGGGCCGATCAGGGTGGGCAGGTCGGCAGAAGTGATCGGAAAAGACGCCTGCGCGCCCCGCGCCACTTCGGATTGCCACGCATTTGGCAGAGGGTGTTCAAGCAAGGCAGCGCGGCACAACAGGGCATCGGTGGCAAGATCGGCGCCGTGTTTATAGCCCAGTACGGCAGGGGTGCTGGTATTGCCGGCTTCTTCCCGGAGGCGGGCCAAATCGCGGGCTTCGGCGCGGGAGAGGCGCAGGCCATCTGTCAGGCCTTCGCCCCCCAGAACGGCGAGGCGGCGCAGCCAGCGCGGGGGAAGGCCTGCCTCAAGATGCACCAGAGGTGCGAGGGCGCGGTGGTCTGTGCCGGGCAAGAGCGCATTAAGCACACCGGATTGCGCCATGCTGGCCACGGACGGGGCTGGATCGGGGGCAGAAAGAAGCTTGCGCATTTCTGCACCAACCCGTTCGCGGGACAGGGCCGGCAAACCATCGAGACCCGCGGCACAGGCGGCCAGCCCATCGGCATCAATCCCGGCTTCTGGATCGCCATACCACGCGTGAAAGCGGAAAAACCGTAAGATACGCAGATAATCTTCGCGGATACGTTCGGCCGGATCGCCGACAAAGCGCAGGTGGCGGGCGTGCAGATCGGGCAGGCCACCCAGCGGATCGACAACCGTACCATCGGGGCGGGCATAAAGTGCGTTCATCGTGAAATCGCGACGGGCGGCGTCTTCCTCGATCCGCGAGGAGAAGGCGACGGTGGCGTGGCGGCCATCGGTGGCAACGTCGCGGCGGAAGGTCGTCACCTCGAACGGGTGGCGCTGGGCAATCAAGGTGACCGTGCCGTGGTCGATGCCCGTGGGAATCGCCTTAAGCCCCGCCATCCGGGCAAGCGCGATCACCCGATCGGGGGTGGCATCGGTGGCAATATCGATATCGCCGATGGGCATGCCAAGCAGGGCATTGCGCACGCACCCGCCAACAAAAAGCGCCTGATGGCCACCTGCCGTCAGGGCTGCACAGACTTTTTCAGTGGCCGGATCTTTCAGCCAGTCGCCGGAAAGGATCATCCCTGCACCCTGTCAGCCAAGCCGCGCAGGATGCGGGCCGTCGCACCCCAGATGTAATAGGGACCATAGGGCACGGCATAGTAGCGACGCCATTCATTGCGCCAGCGGCGACGTTCGATGCTGTAGGTCTCCGGGTTCAGCACGTGGTCCAGTGGGACGGTGAAAACCTCTTCCACCTCGCCCGCCTCTGGCACAGGAGTAAAGGAGCCGCGCACAAAGCCGAGGACGGGGGTCACCATAAAGCCTGTCACAGTTTCATGCGCGGGAAGGGTTCCGGCGATATCGACCAGACCGGGGGGAAGCGCGACCTCTTCTTTGCTTTCGCGCAGGGCAGTGGCGATGACGCCGTCATCGCCTTGATCGACCTTTCCGCCGGGCAGGGCGATCTGGCCTGGATGATGTTTCAGGTGCGAGGCGCGCTTCGTAAGGATCAGGCGCGGGCCTTCGGGCAGCAGCCAAACCGCAATCAGAACTGCAGCAGGGCGCAATACTCGGCCCGGCGGCAGGCTGATGGCGGGGTTCAAGTCAAAATCGGAAGAAGGCCGCGCGGGGCGGTTCAGGGCCGCGCGCAACCTGTCTTCTGCGTCATGCATCCGGGGACTTTGTCGCCTCGAACCCGACTGTGGCGGGGTCGAGTTCGTAATGCGCGCTGCAGAACTGGCAATCCGCCGTGACCAGACCTTCGGGCGTGGTCATATAGGCGATGTCCTTGGCGGAGTAGATGGACAGCGAGGTGCGGACCTTTTCCTCGGAACAGGAGCAGCCGAACCGGACCGGCTGCGCATCGAAGACGCGGGGGTCTTCTTCGTGGAACAGGCGGACCAGCAGATCGGTGGGCTGCACCGAGGGGCCGATCAGTTCCATCTCTTCGACCGTGTCGAGGAGGAAGTTCACGCGGTTCCAGTTTTCGCCCTCTTCCCCCGACAGGATATCGGCATGGGTAAGCAGGCCGCCTTCGCCAGTGGCACCGGCATTGGCGACGAAGGGCGATGCCTTGGGCATGTGCTGCAGCATCACGCCGCCCGCGCGCCAATGCAGGGGCTGGCCGGGCGTCTGGCTTTTGCCGAAGGTGACGGCAAAGCGCGTGGGAAGCTGTTCCGACTGCGCGAAATAGGTTTCCGCACAGGACGACAGCGAACCGCCCGCGATTGGGGTGATGCCGGAATAGGGGACGTTGCCTTCGCCCTGATCGATCAGCACGGCGAGATAGCCTTCGCCGATCTGGCTGAACGGGTCGGCGTCGGGATCGAGACGGTCCTTGTCAAAGCTGGCATAGGCGCGGATGCGGGCGCTTTGGCCATCTTCGGTGGGGCCGTAGTAATCGGTGGCGATCAGGCGGGCGGGGCCTTTACCGCGCACCTGCAGCGACAGTTTCCAGCGCAGCTTGATCGCCTGGCCGATGAGCGCGGTCAGAAGCGCGGCTTCGGCCACCAACGCCTCGATCTGCGGGGGATAGTCGTGCTGACCCAGAACCTGATCCAATACGCCATCCAGCCGCGCCACGCGGCCGCGGATATCGGAGCGATCCAGCTGAAAGGGCAGGACGGTATCGTCCCAGGCGAGTTGAGAGCCGATGGTCATTGGGTTTCCTGATTGTGCCTGCCCCGAATAGCGCGGCAATATGGGATGAGCAACTGTGGGGCAAAACAGATGATCCGTCGATATGGGGACCCTTTGCAGCAAGGTCAACACTACCGGCGCAGGCCGGGCGTCTATGCCATTCTGTTGGACGGGGACCACCTGTTGGCGACGCATCAGGCAGAGCCGGTGCCGGAGTATCAGCTTCCCGGCGGCGGGATCGACAAGGGCGAGCATCCGATTGCCGCCCTGCACCGCGAGGTGTTCGAGGAAACGGGATGGCGGATCGCGCTGGATCGGCGGCTGGGGGCGTTCCGGCGGTTCACCTATATGCCGGAATATGACCTCTGGGCGGAAAAGGTCTGCACCATCTATTTGGCGCGGCCCGTGCGGCGGCTGGGGCCACCATCAGAAGCGGGGCATCAGGCGGTGTGGATGTCTGTTGAGGCGGCGCTGGAGGTGTTGGGCAATCCGGGCGACCGGGCGATGCTGGCCCGCGCGGTAGGGACTACGCGATGATCTGCGGGCCGTGGTAATCGAAGATCACGGCAGAGACGTCATCGGGAAACTCGGACGTTCCGGCAAAGTTGGAAAGTTCGGTATGCAACGAGTCGTGCAGGGCATGACCGCGAAGATCTTGCTTGCGATGTAGGATTTCAGCCAACCCTTCCGTGCCAAAATCGCCATCAGCGCCGGGGCATTCGGTGATACCGTCTGACGGGATGGCGAGCCGATCACCGGGTTGCAGGCGTAGGGTGACGGGGGAATAGGTGGCATCAGGCACCATACCCACCGGAAAGCCGCCATCACCGATCCAGACCGGCGCGTGATGCGGCGACAGGTGCAGCGGGTGCGGATGACCGGCCTGCACAAGATGCACGGTGCCATCTGTCAGGCAGATGTCGGCATAGATCATGGTCAGATAGAGATCGCCCTGCTGATCGGCGCAGAGCAGACGGTTGAGTCGTTCGACAACGGCAGCGGGCGGCAACGGGCGACCATCAAGGAAGGCAACGTTTTGATCGCGGGATCGACCCGACAAAAGCGCAGCAAGCCGCGCGGCCATGAGGGCAGAGGCGATGCCGTGACCGGATACGTCAATCGAGAACAGGGCGATTCGTCCCGGTTCAAGGGGGAACCAGCCAACCAGATCGCCACCAAGGTGGCCGGAGGGCTGCATCAGGAACATCGCTTCGGCCCCGTCCATCGGGATGACGGTTTCGGGGATAAGGGACAGTTGCAGACGCCGCGCCTCGGCCAGATCGCGCTGAAGCGCGTCATACAGGCGTTCGAGATCCTGATTGCGCTGGCGCAGTTCGCTTTGCATTTGAAGGATGCGTTCGCCTGCATGCAGGCGGGCCTGCAATTCCGCGGGATCAATCGGTTTGGTCAGGAAATCATCCGCGCCGCTTTCCAGCCCGTCGGCCACAGCTGCGGTGCCGGACTTTGCGCTGATGAGGACAAAATAGCTGTAGTCGTCACCGGGCAGCGCGCGGAAGGCGCGGCAGAGTTCCGGGCCAGACATGCCGGGCATGACCCAATCGCTGAGGACGATATCGAAATCGCCCTGCTGCGCCAGTGCCAGCGCCTGTTGCCCGGAAGCGGCCTGCGCCACATCATAGCCCCAACGGGAAAGCTGCATCGCCAGCATCTGCCGTTGAGCGGCGCTGTCATCCGTGACCAAGACACGCCTGATCCGAACCGGATTTCCGAAAGACCCCTGCACCCTAAACCCCAATTCCCCCTTAACCCCGGCACCACAATAGCGGCCGAGGCTTAACACACGGTCAAAGTGGAAAGTTTTCGGAATTCGGGCGGGGGCGATTTACCCTTGGTTGACCGAAGCAGCACAATGCTGGGCGGTGTGGGGCCTTTGGAATGGGGTTTTGGCATGTTGGTGAACAAGGATCGGCTGACCGCCTTGCGCGAGGAAATTGGCGCAGAGGGCTTTGAAGAAGTTGTCAGCCTGTTTCTGGAGGAAAGCGCCGCGGTTGTGGATCGGCTGGGGGCGCAGGCGCCGGGCGGGCTGTCGCCGGAAGATCTGCATTTCCTGAAAGGCAGCGCTTTGACGCTGGGATTTGATGATCTGGCTGATCTGTGCCGCCGGGCCGAGATGGGCGATCAGGCGCATCCCGCGGTCTTGCGCGATTTATGGACGCAAACCTGTGCGGCCTATCAGGCGGGCTAGATCAGGAATTCGGCGAGAACTTCGTCATTGGTGATGTCGCGATAGGTGAAGCCGGCTTCATCAAGCTGGCGGAACAGATCGCGAAAGCTTTCGGGGCGTTTCGTTTCGATCCCGATCAGGACAGAGCCGAAGTTGCGGGCAGATTTCTTGAGGTATTCAAAGCGGGCGATGTCATCATCGGGGCCGAGCATTCCCAGAAACTCGCGCAGCGCGCCGGGGCGTTGGGGCATGCGCAGGATGAAGTATTTCTTCACGCCAGAATAGCGCTGGGCGCGCTCCTTTACTTCGGGCAGGCGCTCGAAATCGAAGTTGCCGCCAGAAGTGACGCAAACCACCGTCTTTCCGCGAATTTCATCGGCCAGTTCGGGCAGCACATCCACCGAAAGCGCGCCTGCCGGTTCCAGAACAATGCCTTCGACATTCAGCATTTCCAGCATGGTCACGCAGATGCGGTCTTCGGGGGCGAGGAGGACGTTTTCCGCCGGAACCCAGTTGAGATGCGCAAAAGTGCGGTCGCCCACTCGCGCCACAGCAGCCCCGTCGACAAAGCTGTTGACGCGCGGCAGTTTCACCGGCGCACCATCGCGCAGCGCAGCAAGCAGGCTGGCCCCGCCCAAGGGTTCTACAAAGCGGTAGTCGGTTTCCGGAGCCATTTCGCGCAGATAGGCGGTGACGCCAGAGGACAGGCCACCCCCGCCCACGGGCAAGACGACCAGATCGGGCGCGCGGCCAAGCTGATCAAGGATTTCCACGCCAACGCTGGATTGCCCAAGGATCACATCGGCATCGTCGAAGGGCGACAGGAAATGTGCGCCCTGTTCGGTGCAGAAGGATTGCGCGGCGGCGAGGGTCTGATCGAAATAGTCGCCCGTCAGGACGATGCGGACATTGTCACCGCCAAAGGCGCGGGTCTTGTCGATTTTCTGCTGTGGTGTGGTGACGGGCATGAAGATGGTGCCGTCGACTCCGAAATGGCGGCAGGCGAAGGCCACCCCTTGGGCGTGATTGCCTGCGCTGGCGCAGACGAAACGGCGGCGGTCGGGGGTCTTGTCCAGCACCTTTCCCATGGCAGTGAAGGCGCCGCGCAGTTTGTAGCTGCGGACCGGGGTCAGATCTTCGCGTTTGAGCCAGATGTCGGCGTCATAACGCTGCGACAGGTGTTCGTTGCGCTGCAGGGGTGTTTCGGGGAACAGCTCCCGCAAAGCCACGGCGGTTGCGCGCGCCTGTTCTGTGAACGCTGACATTTGCCAGAAACTCCCAATCTTCTTTTCCACTGCCCGACGCGAACCGTATGCGAGGACAGACCCTTGTGCCACCCCACGAAAGCCGGGTTGCCGCCCTTGCCGCGCTGGGCAAGACCCGATACACCGCGCGCCAATAAATCCCTTGGGAAAAGAGGCTGCGATGTTCAAGCCGAAGAAAGTTGTCCTTGCCTATTCAGGCGGTCTGGATACGTCGATCATCCTGAAATGGCTGCAAACGGAATATGGCTGTGAGGTGGTGACCTTTACCGCCGATCTGGGCCAGGGCGAAGAGCTTGACCCCGCGCGCGACAAAGCGATCCTGTTGGGGATCAAGCCGGAGAACATCCATATCGTTGATCTGCGCGAGGAATTCGTGCGGGATTTCGTGTTCCCGATGTTCCGCGCCAATGCGCTGTATGAGGGGCTGTATCTGCTGGGCACATCGATCGCGCGGCCGCTGATTTCCAAGGAACTGGTGCGGATCGCGCAGGAGACCGGGGCCGATGCGGTGGCGCATGGGGCGACGGGCAAGGGCAATGATCAGGTGCGGTTCGAACTGGCCGTGGCGGCACTGGACCCGGCCATTCGGGTGATCGCGCCGTGGCGGCTGTGGGATCTGACCAGCCGGACGAAGCTTCTGGAATTTGCCGAGACGAACCAGATCCCGATTGCCAAGGACAAGCGCGGCGAAGCGCCATTTTCCGTTGATGCGAACCTGCTGCACACCTCATCCGAGGGTAAGGTTCTGGAGAACCCCGCTGAGGAAGCGCCGGAGTTTGTGTATCAGCGGGTTGTTCCAGTGGAGAAGGCCCCCGATACGCCGGAATTCGTGGAGATCAGCTTTGAGCGCGGCGATGCCATGGCCATCAACGGTGAGGCACTGTCGCCCGCCACCATTCTGGCGCGGCTGAACGATATGGGCGGACGGCATGGGGTTGGCCTGCTGGACCTGGTGGAAAACCGCTTCGTGGGGATGAAGTCGCGCGGCCTGTATGAAACCCCCGGTGGGACGATCCTGTTAGAGGCGCATCGCGGGATCGAGCAGATCACGCTGGATTCGGGTGCGGGGCATTTGAAGGATTCGATCATGCCGCGCTATGCGGAGTTGATCTATAACGGCTTCTGGTTCAGCCCCGAGCGAGAAGCGTTGCAGGCCCTGATCGACAAGACGCAAGAGCATGTGACGGGGACGGTGCGGGTGAAGCTGTTCAAGGGTGCCGCGCGGACGGTGGCGCGGTGGTCGGACCATTCGCTGTATTCGGAAAAGCACGTGACCTTTGAAGAGGACGCGGGAGCCTATGATCAGAAGGATGCCGAAGGGTTCATCCGGCTGAACGCGCTGCGGTTGAAGCTGATTGCCACGCGGAATGCGCGGGTGAAGTGATCCGCCGCCAAGTATGTGAAATCGGGCGGGCTTTGGCCCGCCCATTTCATTTCAGGCCAGCTTCTTCTGCGCCTGTGCATCCAGAGCGGCAGTCAGTGCCGCAGGTTCCCAATCACCCGCCAGCGCCTCGGCCACCAAAGCCGCCTGCGTTTTCGGAGCCATGCCACCCAAGGGCGGGTCGCGGTCGAGGTTGGTGGGGAAGCTGTAGCCTTCGGCGCTGGCGGCGATGGTGTTGGCGATCTGATCCGGGGTCAGGCTGCCAGTCTGATGCGCGGCGCGGAGGGTGGGATAGAGCGCCTTGACCATGGCCGTGCGGTTAATGGTTTCCATGGCGCGGCCATAGGCGGAGGAGACCTGAAACAGGTTCACCATGCGGCGGATATCGGTGCTGCGGTTGGTGCCTGCGGCATGGAGGAGCGCGGGAGAAAAGAACAGCATGTCGCCCTTTTCCAGCGGGATTTGCACATGGTTTTCAACGAAATAGGCGCGCACATCGGCACGGCCCATGGCGAGATAGCCCGCATCATGGGCCTGCGAGAAGGGCAGAAGTTGCGTCGGGCCGGATTCAAGCGTGGCGTCGACATGGGCAATCGCGCCTTGCAGCGTGAGGAGGGGCGAGAAAAGCTGAACATGGCGGGGATAGCGTTCGATCTGCTCGGCGGATTGGAAACCCAGGTGATAATCGCGATGGGGCGACTGCGCCGCGCCGCCCGGATTGACCACGTTCAACTGCGCCGTCATCTGGTAGTAGGGGCCAAGCCACGCCTCGGAAATCGCGGCGAGGAAGGGGTTGGCATAGTAGCGGGCGAAGTTTGCGGGATCGGCAAGGCAATGTTTTTCCAGTGAATTCCAAAGTCTGTCATTCGCCCCCGGCTTGGCGAAGTGATCCCCGCCGCCACTGCCTGCGCGGTTCTGTTCCTCGATCAGCCGCCAGAAGATCGCGCTGGCCTGATCGAGCATGTCCAGACCGGGTTCAGCATGTTTCAGGACCACGACTCCGGGGCCGGTGAGCATCGCATCGGACCATTCGGCCATCAGGGCGCGCCGCTCGGCCGGGTCGGAGAGGGCGGGAAGAAGGGCTGGGCAATCGTAGATCAGGACATTCTTCTGCACATCGGCGGCAAAGGGGTAATCCGCCTTTGAAACCGTTTGGGAACAGAGGGTTATCAGATCCTCGATCCGGCAATCCTCGGCCCGGAGATAGGTGCGATTTGCACGAGCGGCGGTGGTGGAATGGTTAAGCATGGGATCCTCCCCGATCCTGAATGTGGGGAGTGTGCGATGGGGGCGGCGCGCGGGCAAGGGTGGCTTTGACGATGTTCCGTCAGAGCTTGTGCGCGGCAAGCCGTTGATAATGCGGGAGAGCCTGCTCCACGAGGGGGGCGTATTCGGCAGGCAGGATGGGAAGCGGGCCTTCGGGATCGCCGAACCCGGTTGAGGCGTGGACGGCGTTATACCAATGGGGCGCCCAGACGCCATCATAGGGTTTGGGGCCTGCGGGCCAGTGCAGCATGTTTTCCGTGAAGGGGATGCCCAGCGCAGTGCAGAGTTTTTCCAGCGATTCCCGTGGGTTGGCGCGGATATCGGCGCTATCGATTACCAGGGGGGGGCGGCCTGTCCAGCCTGCGACTTGATCAAACAACTCGGCCTGTTGGACAAAGCCGATATCGGGCAGCGTGGGGGCTTCGCGTTTCTGGCTGTAGCTGGCCACGACGCGGGCGGGGTGGCGGATCAGGAAAACATTGGTGAGGTGGCGCATGAAACCCCGGTCGAATTCCGGGATCATGTGGAGCGTCATATGTTTCTGATAATGCAGCGGTTTTCCATCGGGCGTCGGCCCTGTGCAGGCCGCGGCGATGCGGGCGGGATCGGTGTCATCGGTGGCGATGATGGCATCGCGCATGGGGTGGTCGATGCCCGTTTTCGCCAAATAGGCGGCATAGAAGGGTTCATCCCAGACGGCGCAATCGCCGCGCGCGGCGAAGGCATACATCATGGCGGTGGACAGGTTCCGGGGGCCGGACCACATGGCGATTTTCATCTGAATTCCTTGTGCAACTGGTGGTGCAGCGCGTGGTGCAGACAGGTGTGCATACGCTACGAACGGGCAATCAGGGCTTTGTAAAGATCCCGAAGGCGCTGGGTCATCGGCCCCATCTGGCCGGTGCCGATCTGCCGCCCGTCGATCATGCCCACAGGCGTTTGCGCGCCGAAGGTGCCGGTCAGGAACGCCTCATCCGCGCCATAGGTATCGACGAGGGAGAAGTTGCGTTCAAAGACCGGGATGCCGTTTTCGCGGCAGAGGTCGATGACCTTGCCCCGCGTGATGCCGTTCATGCAGTAGTCGCCTGTGCTGGTCCAGACCTGGCCCTTGCGGACGATGAAGAAGTTGCAGGCGTTGGTGGTGTTCACGAAGCCATGGACATCGAGCATCAGCGCCTCATCCGCGCCGGCCTTTTGGGCTGCGATGCAGGCGAGGATGCAGTTCAGCTTGGAATGGCTGTTCAGCTTCGGGTCCTGCGTCATGGGCAGGCCGCGCATGTGCGGGACGGTGGCAAGGGTGATGGGGCGCGGGATCTTGGGGCGCGAATGTTCCATGATGATGGCGGCGGTCGGCCCCTGCTGCGACAGGCGCGGGTTCTGGAACGGGCGGGTTTTCACCCCCCGCGTGACCATCAGACGGCAATGGGCATCCGTGACCATCCCATTGGCTTTTTGCGTCTCTAATACCGCCGAAATCATCTGATCGGGGGTCATCGCGATGTCGAGGTCTATGGCCTTTGCCGCCTCATACAACCTGTCCATGTGTTCGTGAATGAAGGCCCATTTGCCATCGTACAGCCGGATGCCTTCCCAAACCCCGTCGCCCAGCATGAAGCCCGAGTCGTAAACCGAGATGAGGGCATCCTTTTTCGGGACGATGCGGCCATTGACGTAGATGAGGATGGATTCATTGCGGATGTCTTCTTCCGCGGCATGGGTGGAGACGTGGTCTGTCATGGGTGGCCCCTGTTCTGCGAGATGCAGGCTAAGGCCCGCGCTTCGGAAGGGGAAGGGGTGGCGTTACACGGGGCCGACGTCACCTTGGCGTGACATCACGGCAGGGTGAGTTGCCGGGTGCGGGCGGGTGGGTGAGGGTTGCCGCAAAAGGGAGACCGCCCATGCATCGTTTGTTCACCACCACCGCCGTTGCCGTGACCCTGTGCCTTTCCGCCGTTCTGGGCAGCGCCAGCCATGCCGCCACAGAAAAAGCCGTGGTTGCGGGGGGGTGTTTCTGGTGCGTGGAGGCGGATTTCGAAAAGGTGCCGGGGGTGCGGTCGGTGGTGTCTGGTTATACCGGCGGAACGGTGGCGGATCCGACCTATAAGCAGGTGACGGCGGGCGGGACCGGGCATTACGAGGCAGTCGAGATCACCTTTGACAATTCCCGCATCAGCTATGACGAGGTGATGCGACTGTTCCTGCGATCCATTGATCCGCTGGATGCCGGGGGGCAGTTCTGCGACCGTGGGGACAGCTATCGGTCTGCCATTTTCGTCTCTAACACTGCACAAAAGGCCGCAGCCGAGGCTGCTGTCGCCGAGGCGTCCGCCACGCTGGGGCAGCAGGTGGTAACACCGATTGTGGCAGCCGGGCCGTTCTATGAGGCGGAGGAGTATCACCAGGATTATTACAAGAGCAGCGACATTGTGATCACTCGGGCCGGGCCGAAGCAAAAGAAGAATGCCTATGCCTTTTATCGTGAGGGATGCGGGCGCGATGCCAAGGTGAAGGCGGTTTGGGGTGATCAGGCGGCCTTTGCCAAATAGGCGCAGCGATCATCCCCTTTTCGCGGCATTGGTGCCAAGCTAGGGTCGGCCCCTGATAGGGGGACCGATGACCGAAGACACCGTCACGCCGATGATGGCGCAGTATCTGGAGATCAAGGCGCAGAATGCCGGCGCGCTGTTGTTCTATCGGATGGGCGACTTTTACGAGATGTTCTTCGATGATGCGGTCGCGGCGGCCGAGGCGCTGGATATTGCGCTGACGAAGCGGGGCTTTCATCTGGGTGAGCCCATCGCGATGTGCGGGGTGCCGGTTCATGCGGCGGAAGGGTATCTTCTGACGCTGATCCGCAAGGGGTTTCGCGTGGCGATTGCCGAGCAGTTGGAAGACCCGGCCGAGGCGAAGAAGCGCGGGTCGAAATCGGTGGTGCGGCGCGATGTGGTGCGGCTGGTGACGCCCGGCACGCTGACCGAGGATGCGCTGCTGGAGGCGCGGCGGCATAACTTCCTGTGTGCCTTTGCCGAAGTGCGGGACGAGGCGGCGCTGGCATGGGCCGATATTTCAACCGGCGAGTTCCGGGTGATGCCCTGCCCACCTGCCCGGCTTGGGCCGGAGCTGGCGCGGCTGGCCCCGCGCGAAGTGCTGATGAGCGAGGCGCGCAATGGCGATTTGGCCGGTTTAGTGACGGAATCCGGTGCGGCGCTAACGCGGCTGGCGCGGGGATCGTTTGATTCTGTTTCGGCGGAGAAGCGGCTATGTGCGCTGTTCAACGTGACGACGCTGGAGGCGTTCGGGCTTTTTGACCGGGCGGAATTGTCGGCCATGGGGGCGCTGGTCGATTATCTGGACCTGACCCAGCGGGGGAAGTTGCCGCTGCTGCGCCCGCCGGTGAAAGAGGCGGCTGGCGGGGCGATGCAGATCGACGCGGCGACGCGGCGCAATCTGGAACTGACGCAAGCCTTGTCAGGCGGGCGGGATGGATCGCTTTTGGCGGCGGTGGACCGGACGGTGACGGCACCGGGGGCGAGATTACTGGAGCGGCGGATTTCATCGCCCTCGCGCGACCTGTCGGTGATCTATGCGCGGCTTGAATCGGTGCGTTTTCTGCAGGAACAGAGCCTGTTGCGGGCGGAATTGCGCGATGCGTTGCGCCGCGTGCCGGACATGGACCGCGCGCTGTCACGGTTGGCGTTGGAGCGCGGGGGGCCGCGTGACGTGACGGCGATCCGGGCGGGGCTGCCGCAGGCGGTATCTGTCGCGGCGCGGCTGACGGGGGCACCGGTGCTGTTGGCGGAGGCCGCGCGGGCGCTGGTTGGGCATGAGGCGCTGGTCGAGCTGCTGGATCAGGCCTTGGTGGCGGAACCGCCACTGCTGGCGCGGGATGGCGGGTTCATTGCGCCGGGGTTTGATGCGGAGCTGGATCAGGCGCGGCGCTTGCGCGATGAGGGGCGCGGCGTGATTGCCGGGATGCAGGCCGATTTCATCGCGGACACCGGGATTCAAAGCCTGAAGATCAAGCATAACAACGTGCTGGGATACTTTATCGAAACCACATCGACCCATGCCGAGCGGATGCTGTCGCCGCCCCTGTCGGAACGGTTCATCCATCGGCAGACCACGGCGGGGCAGGTGCGGTTTACCACGGTGGAACTGTCGGAACTGGAAACGCGCATCCTGAATGCGGGGAACCACGCGCTGGAGATTGAGAAGCGGCATTTTGAGACGCTGCGGCAAGCGGTGCTGGAGCAGGCCGGGCCGGTTGGTGCAGCGGCGCGCGCCTTGGCGGAGGTGGATCTGACAGCAGCCTGGGCCGATCTGGCGGTGGAGGAGAACTGGGCCGAGCCGGTGGTGGATGAGAGCCGCGCCTTTGTGGTGGAGGGCGGGCGGCACCCGGTGGTGGAGCGCGCGTTGCGGCGGCAGGGGGCTGGGCCGTTTGTGGCCAATGATTGCGCTTTGACAGAGGGCGAGACGCCTGCAATCTGGCTGCTGACCGGGCCGAACATGGCGGGGAAATCCACCTTCCTGCGGCAAAACGCGCTTATCGCGCTGCTGGCGCAGGCGGGGAGTTTTGTTCCCGCGTCACGGGCGCATGTCGGGGTGGTCAGCCAGTTGTTCAGCCGCGTGGGCGCGGCGGATGATCTGGCGCGGGGGCGGTCCACCTTCATGGTGGAAATGGTGGAGACGGCGGCGATCCTGAATCAGGCGGATGACCGGGCGCTGGTGATTTTGGATGAGATCGGGCGGGGAACGGCGACCTATGACGGGTTGTCCATCGCCTGGGCCACGATGGAGCATCTGCACGGCGCGAACCGCTGCCGCGCGCTATTTGCAACGCATTACCATGAGATGACGGCGCTGGCGGGCAAGCTGCCGGGGGTGGAAAACGCCACGGTGCGCGTGAAGGAATGGGAAGGCGACGTGATCTTCCTGCATGAGGTGCAGAAAGGCGCGGCGGACCGATCCTATGGCGTGCAGGTGGCGCGGTTGGCGGGACTGCCTCAGTCGGTAGTGGACCGCGCCAAGGTGGTGCTGGAGGCGCTAGAGTCTGGCGAGAGGCAGGGCGGCGCGCGGCCTAAGGCGTTGATCGACGATCTGCCGCTGTTCAGCGTTGCGCAGTCTGCCCCCCCTGCCCCGCGCGTGGTGGCGAAGGAGTCGGTGGTGGAGGCGCGGCTGAAAGAGGCGCATCCGGATGAGATGACGCCGATGGAAGCGTTGCGTTTGGTGTATGAGCTGCGAGAGCTTATGAAACCGTAAGCTGCTTCATCTTGGGAAAAATACCCTCGGGGGGTCCGGGGGGCAGACAGCCCCCCGGTTCCGAAAGAGACGTCAAGCGCCGGTGTTGGAGGATACGCCCACCTGCGCGGGGCGCAGCAGGCGATCGTGCAGCATGAAGCCTTCGGTCATCACCTGGATGATCTGGCCAGCCTTGGTGCCGGGAAGAGGCGCTTCGAACATCGCTTCGTGATTCTGCGGATCGAACATGTCGCCCACTTTCGGGGTGATCGGCTTCATCCCGTGGCGGGTCATTACGTTGGTCAGTTCGCGCAGAGTAAGCTGCACGCCATCAAACAGCGCGGCGGCGGCGGCTTTTTGTTCATCCGTGGCGGCGTTCAGGGCGCGGTTGAGATTGTCGAACACGGGCAGGAGATCGCGGGCAAGGCGGGTGCTGCCATACTGTTCAGCCTCGCGCCGGTCGCGTTCACCGCGCTTGCGGGTGTTTTCGGCATCGGCCAGCGCGCGCATGAAGCGATCGCGGAAATCGTCCCGCTCTGCCCGCAACGCCTCAATCTCTGACTCGGCTGTCAGATCGTCGAGCCCTTCTTCAATGGCGAATTCTTCTGGCACAGTTTTATCGTCAGCCATCTTTCCAAAGCCTTTTCACTTGCCCCGTTCGGACATCAATCGTCCGACGAGTTGCGCCGTGTAATCCACGATCGGAACGATCCGCCCGTAATTGAGCCGGGTCGGTCCGATCACGCCCACGGCGCCGATGATCTTTCGGTCCGCGTTCATATAGGGAGAAACGACGAGACTTGAACCGGAAAGTGAGAAGAGCTTGTTCTCGGACCCGATAAAAATGCGGACACCTTCGCCGGTTTCCGCAAGTTCGAGGAAATCGGCAATGTCGCGCTTGCGTTCGAGGTCATCGAACAGGGTGCGGACGCGGTCGATATCGGTGGATTCCTGTTCCAGCAGGTTGGAGCGGCCGCGTACGATGAGGCGTTCGGATGTCTCGCCGGGGTTTTCCCAGACGGCGAGGCCGGATTCCACCAGATCGCGAGCGAGCGAATCGATTTCCTGCCGGCGTTTGGAGATTTCCGAGGTCATGGTGCGGCGCAGTTCTGTCAGCGTCTTGCCTTCGGCAAGGGCGTTCAGGAAATTGGCCGCTTCGCGCATGGAGGACGGGGTCTGCCCCGGCGGCGGCGTGAAGATGCGATTCTCGACCTGACCATTGGCAAAGACCAGCACCACAAGCGCGCGGTCCTGGGACAGGGAGACGAATTCGATATGGCGGATCGGTGCCTCGACCTTGGGCGCAAGCACAAGCGAGGCACCGCGCGTGATGCCGGACAGGGCGGCGCCGATGTGATCGAGGAGCGAGGTCACGTCTTGATCGTTCTGGCCGAGGGTGGCGTCGATCCTTTCGCGGTCTTCGTCCGCGACGGTGCCAACTTCCAGCAGACTATCGACGAACATGCGCAGGCCGGCCTGTGTGGGAATGCGGCCTGCGGAAATGTGCGGGCTGTCGAGGAGGCCAAGGAATTCCAGATCCTGCATGACATTGCGAATGGTGGCGGCCGAGAGTTTTTCCGACATGGATCGGGTCAGGGTGCGCGAACCGACGGGATCACCCGAAGCGAGGTAACCTTCGACGACGCGGCGAAAAACCTCGCGCGAGCGGTCGTTCATTTCGGAAAGGATCTTGGAACCGTCTGTCATCGTTCTGAAACCCCTGTGTCATGGCCATTATCGGGGCCACGCGGGACGCGTCAATCGGGGTTGCATCCGGAGGGCTGGGTTGCATATCTGGCCCATACCCAAAAAGGATGATCCGATGCGCCCCTCTGGCAGACAATTGAACGAAATGCGGCAGGTTACAATCGAAACCGGCGTGATGAAGCATGCCGAAGGGTCGTGCCTGATCAAGATGGGGGAAACCCATGTGCTGTGTTCGGCCACGATCGAGGACAAGGCACCGCCGTTTCTGAAGAACACGGGGCTGGGCTGGGTAACGGCGGAATACGGGATGTTGCCGCGCGCCACGAACAGCCGCACGCGGCGCGAGGCGGCAGCGGGCAAGCAATCCGGGCGCACGCAGGAGATTCAGCGCCTGATCGGGCGGGCGTTGCGGGCGGGCGTGGACCGGTCGGCGCTGGGTGAACGGCAGATCGTGATTGATTGCGATGTGATCCAGGCCGATGGCGGGACGCGCTGCGCATCGATCACCGGGGGCTGGGTTGCGCTGAAGATGGCGGTGAACAAGCTGCTGAAGGCTGGGGTGATCGTCAGCGATCCGATGATCGACCATGTCGCCGCAGTGTCCTGCGGGATTTATGCGGGCCAAGCGGTGCTGGATTTGGATTACGCAGAGGATTCGACGGCAGGGACCGATGGCAATTTCATTCTGACGGGGCGGGGGCGGCTGATTGAGGTGCAGATGAGCGCCGAGGGTGCGACGTTCAGCCGGGCCGAGATGGGCGAGTTGCTGGATCTGTCCGAGGCGGGCTGTGCGCAGCTGGTGGCGGCGCAGAAGGCGGCTTTGGGGCTGTGACCATGCGGAAGTTCACCGGGGATCGGCTGGTTGTTGCCACGCATAACAAGGGCAAGCTGGAAGAGATTTCAGCCTTGTTAGAGCCGTTTGTGGTGGCGGTGACCAGCGCCGGGGAATTGGGGTTGGCCGAGCCGGAAGAGACCGAGAACACCTTTATCGGCAATGCGCGGATCAAGGCGCATTTTGCGGCGCAGGCGAGCGGCCTGCCCGCGCTGGCCGATGACAGCGGGATCAGCATTGACGGGCTGGGCGGTGCGCCCGGCGTCTATACGGCGGATTGGGCGGAAACGCCGAAGGGCCGGGATTTCGTGATGGCAATGACGCGGGCATGGACGGAGCTTGAGGCGGTGCAGGCCCCCTACCCCCGGACGGCGCAATTTCGCTGCACACTGGTGATGGCTTGGCCGGATGGGCATGATGAGGTGTTCGAGGGCGTGATGCCTGGTCAGGTGGTGTGGCCGATGCGGGGGGATCAGGGGCATGGTTATGACCCGATCTTTCAGCCGGACGGGTTTGACGTGACCTTTGGCGAAATGGATCGCTGGAAGAAGAACGAGATCAGCCACCGCGCGGATGCGTTCCGCAAACTGGTGAAAGGATGTTTCACATGAAGCGCATATCGACGGGATCACCGTTCGAGGCAACGATGGGCTATAGCCGTGCCATCGTGAAGGGCGGGTGGTGCTTTGTTTCGGGTGTGACTGGGTATGACTATGCCACGATGACGATGCCCGAGGATGTGGCGGATCAGGCGCGGAACTGTTTCCGCACCATCCAGGGCGTTCTGGAACAAGGCGGGTTCACGATGGAGGATATCGTGCGCGTGCAATACACGGTGACGGATGTGGCGCTGGTGGATGCGCTGGTCCCGGCATTGGGTGAAGCGATGGGTGAGATTCGCCCGGCCGCGACCATGGTGATTGCAGGCCTCATCCGGCCAGAGATGAAGGTTGAGATCGAGGTCACGGCCTTCAGGGGGTAGCGGATGGATGATTGGCGGGCCGGGGGATTTGGGCTGTATATCCACTGGCCCTTTTGCCAGTCAAAATGCCCCTATTGCGACTTCAACAGCCACGTGGCGGCCAGCATCGACCAGCGGCGCTGGCGGGATGCCTATCTGCGCGAGATTGCGCGGGTGGGTGCGGAGACGCCGGAGCGGGTGTTGCAAACGGTGTTCTTTGGGGGCGGCACGCCCTCGTTGATGGAGCCAGAGATCGTGGCCGATGTGTTGGCCGCTGTGCGTGCGACGTGGCCCATGGTGAATGACCCCGAGATCACGCTGGAGGCCAATCCCGGATCGGTGGAAGCGGGACGGTTTCGTGGGTTTCGCGATGCCGGGGTGAACCGGGTGTCGATGGGTGTGCAGGCGCTGAACGATGCTGATCTGCGGCGGTTGGGGCGGTTGCACTCTGTGGCGGAGGCTAGACAAGCATATGATATTGCTAGGAATTGTTTTGATCGGGTGAGTTTTGACCTGATCTATGCACGGCAGGATCAGACGCTGGATCAGTGGCGGGCAGAACTGAATGAAGCGCTGTCAATGGCGGTGGACCATCTGTCGATGTATCAGCTGACGATCGAGGATGGCACCGCATTTGGCGACCGTTTTGCACGAGGTGGGTTGAAGGGCCTGCCGGATGAGGATGTGCAGGCGGATATGTATGCCGTGACGCAGGAAGTGTGCGCCGCGCATGGGATGCCCGCCTATGAAGTTTCCAACCATGCGAGGCCGGGTGCAGAAAGCCGGCACAACCTGATTTACTGGCGGATGGGGGATTACATTGGGATCGGCCCCGGCGCGCATGGACGCGTAACGCTGAATGGCGGGCGTTGGGCAACGGTGGCACCGCGCGCGCCCGGAGCGTGGTTGGCAATGGTTGAGGCGGACAAAGCCGGAGAAGACGCGCGCGAGATTGTGACAGCAGAAGAGCAAGCAACGGAATATCTGTTGATGAGCCTGCGATTGAGCGAGGGAACCGACTTAGGGCGCTATGAGGCCTTGGCTGGTAAGGCGCTGGAGGCGCCACGGATGGCACATCTGATGGATCTGGGGCTGGTTGAGCAGAGCGACGGGCGGATGCGCGCAACGGATACCGGACGGGTGATTCTGAACGCCGTTCTGCGGGAGCTTTTGGCGTGACCCGTGGCCTGTGGCTGACGGGTGGAGTTCTGGCACTTGGGTTGGGCTTGATAGGGCTTGCGCTGCCGCTGCTGCCGACGGTGCCGTTTCTGCTGTTGGCGGCCTTCTGTTTTGCGCGATCTTCGGAGCCGCTGCATCGTTGGCTGCTTGATCACCCGCGATTGGGGCCGCCGATCCGCGATTGGGAAGAGCGCGGTGCGATTGGGCGGCGGGCAAAGGTTATGGGCAGCCTGTCAATGGCGGCGGGGTTTGCCTTTTCCGTCTGGATCGGTCTGGCGGCGTGGGTCTTGATTGCTCAGGCCGCCGTCTTGCTTTCGGTGGGGGCGTTCATTTGGGCACGTCCCGAGGAATGACCGAGAGCACGCTGCACAGCAGATCAAGATCATCGAGCGAACGGTAACGGATCGACAAGGTGCCACCGTCGCCTGCGATACCGTGATCAATGGTCACGCGCATGTTCAGGTTTGCGGAAAGATCGTTTTCCAGGGCGCGGGTATCGGCGTCCTTGTCAGATTTGCCACGTGGACCGCTGGCCTTGCCCTTGCCTTTCTGGCCCGGCGTCCGCGCAAGTTCTTCGGTTTCGCGGACCGAAAGATTGCGGGTGATGACCTGACGGGCAAGTTCCGACGCGTTGGGCGCGGTGATCAGGGCGCGGGCGTGTCCGGCTGAAATTTTCCCTTCGCGAACAAAGGTTTGGACGTCTTCCGGTAGGTTCAGGAGGCGCAGGAGGTTGGCGATATGGCTGCGGCTTTTCGACAATGCCTCGGCCAGTTTTTCCTGCGTGTGACCGAAACGGTCCATCAGTTGGCGAAAGGCGAGAGCCTCTTCTATGGCGTTCAGGTCGGCGCGCTGAATGTTTTCGATGATGGCGACTTCGATCACTTCGGAATCGGTGAAGTCGCGAATAATCGCAGGCAATTCGTGCAGTTGGGCCAGTTGGGCGGCACGCCAGCGCCGTTCACCGGCGACGATTTCGAACCGCCCGTCCGGCATGGCGCGAACGATCAACGGTTGGATCACACCCTTGGCGCGGATGGATGCGGCGAGTTCCTGCAACGCCTCGGGCTGAAAATCGCGGCGGGGCTGGTTGGGATTCGGGACCAGCTTTTCGACCGGGATCAGCAGATCGGCGCGGCGCGGACGATCGGGGGTTTGCGGATCAGAATCGATGCTGACATCAGCCATCAACGCAGAAAGGCCACGGCCCAAGCTGCGACGTTCGGGTTTCTTTTCCATCAGGCGGGCTCCTCGGTGCGGTCGAGCGGGTGGCGGGCGGTCAGTTCGAGCGCGAGGGCGCGGTAGGCCTCACTCCCTTTGGAGGCCGTGTCATAGGCTAGGACGGGCAACGCGAAACTTGGCGCCTCAGACACGCGGACATTGCGGGGGATGATGGTCTGGAAGACCAGATCGCCTAGGTTTTCGCGCGCGTCGGTTTCAACCTGCTGGCTCAACCTATTGCGGCCGTCATACATGGTTAGCACAATACCTTCGATCCGCAGGCCGGGATTGGCGGTCTGGCGGACCTCTCGCACCGTGAGCATGAGTTGCGAGAGGCCTTCCAGCGCAAAGAATTCCGATTGCAGGGGAACCAGCACGGAATGACAAGCAATCATTGCGTTGACGGTGAGCAGACTGAGCGACGGAGGGCAGTCAATCAGGATGAAATCAAGTGTATACTGATCGATAGCCGGTTGGCGTAGCGCGTCATGCAGCAGGAAGCTGCGCTTTTCATTGGCGACAAGCTCTATATCCGCAGAGGAAAGGTCTGCATTGGCAGGACAGATGAGCAAGCCTGGAATCGACGTGTTCTGGATGACTGAGTCGAGCGGCGCATCATCCAGCAGGAGATCGTAGGTGGTGAGCTTCCGTTGTGCGACCTCGATTCCCAAACCGGTGGAGGCGTTGCCCTGAGGATCCAGATCGACCAACAGCACGCGCGCGCCGATTTCGGCCAATGCCGCCGAAAGATTGATCGCGGTGGTCGTTTTCCCGACCCCGCCCTTTTGATTGGCGATGGCAATAATGCGGGGCTGTCTCGGGCGGCTGGGATCAGACATGGTGGATGGCTTTCAAGGCAAGTATTGCGCCCTGCGGATCCGTGAGGCTGGGATGGGGCGTAACGTCGAAGTGCCAGTCTTTTTGCGCCTGTTCAACCTCTTGTCGCCAAGCAGCGCCCTTTGGGAACAAGGCAAGCCCGTCCGCCGAAAGGTGGCGCGTGGCAAAGCCCAGTAGTGCCGGAAGAGCCGCCAAGGCGCGGGCGGAAAGGACATCAGCATTCTGCGGGGGAACGGACTCGATCCGTTCGGAGAGAATCGTGGGGTTCAGACCGAGATCGCGGCTGGCTTGGCGCAGAAACGTCGCCTTGCGCTGATCGGCTTCGATCAGCGTGATGGAAAGCTGCGTGCGAAGCTCTGCTGCCAGGCAGGCTATGACCAGGCCGGGAAAACCGCCGCCGCTGCCCATATCCACCCAGTGGGTTGCTTTAGAGGGGGCGAGGTTGAAAAGCTGCGCGGAATCGAGAATGTGGCGATCCCAAGTCTGACCGACTGTCGATTTTGCGACGAGGTTGATTGCCGGATTCCACTTGGCAAGCAGACCACCCAACTTGTTGAGCCGTTCCAGCGTTTCACGTGAAACACCGTCAGGCATCGCGCTTGACATCATGCGCTGGCCTTTGACCGTTGCGCTTTGCGCAGATGCGCGAGGATGAGAGTCAAAGCAGCGGGCGTCATCCCCTCAATACGGCCAGCATGAGCCAGCGTTGGAGGGCGTTGATGCGTGAGTTTAAGGACAAGTTCAGACGAAAGCCCGGGCATTGCCCCGTAATTGAGGTCATCAGGCAGGCTGGTTTCTTCTTCGCGCTGAAGAAGTTTTGCGTCCAGTTCCTGGCGATGCAGGTATTGCGCATAAAGCGCGTCAATGGCCGTTTGTTCCTTTATCATTTGCGGCAAAGCGGCAAACGCTGGGAACAGAAGGTCCACCGCTGGGCGTGCATCTTCGCCGAAAGCGAGAAGATCATAGCCGCTACGGCGCGCACCATCTTGGCTTACCACAATGGTTGATCCGGCAAGATCTTTCGAAGACAGGCGTCGTGCTTCGAGAATGTGCCGCGCCGTCCCGAGGAGCGCGGATTTCTCTTCAAATGCTTGTCTGCGCGTGTCGCGCACACATCCAAAGGCAATCCCCTTCGGTGTGAGCCTCTGATCCGCGTTGTCGGCACGCAGGGCAAGGCGAAACTCGGCGCGCGATGTGAACATGCGATATGGCTCAGTGACGCCCCGAGACAGAAGGTCATCGATCATGACCCCGATGTAGCTATCGGATCTGGACAGAACAATCGCATCCCGCCCAAGCGCCTTTGCTGCTGCGTTCAGGCCAGCGACAAGGCCTTGGGCAGCAGCCTCTTCATAGCCCGTCGTGCCATTGATCTGACCTGCAAAATACAGGCCGGGGCAATCGCGGAGTTCAAGCGTCGGCCGCAGACAGCGGGGATCAAAGAAGTCGTATTCGATTGCATAGCCCGGCTGGAGAATCGTTACGTTTTCAAGCCCTTGGATCGAACGAACATAGTCCTGCTGAACATCGGCCGGGAGAGAGGTTGATATCCCGTTCGGATAAACGGTGTCATCGTCGAGCCCCTCCGGCTCAAGGAACACTTGGTGTGAGGTCTTGTCGGCAAAGCGAACGACCTTGTCTTCGATTGAAGGGCAGTACCGCGGGCCTACCCCCTCAATGTGCCCGCCATACATGGCGGATCGGTCAAGGTTGGCACGCACAATACCATGCGTGGTTTCATTGGTGTGCGTGATGCCACAGCTGATCTGGCGCGCGTCCGGACGAGCGTTCAAGAAAGAAAACAAGACCGGATCATCATCGCCGGGTTGCATCTCTAGCCGGTCCCAGTCGATCGTGCGCCCCGATAGACGTGGCGGCGTGCCGGTTTTCAGGCGCCCCTGCGAAAGGTTCATTTCCGCGAGTCGCTGCGCGAGCGGCAACGCGGGTTTGTCACCCATGCGCCCACCAGGCTGTCGTTGATCGCCGATGTGAATGAGGCCGTTCAGGAAGGTGCCGGCGGTCAACACGACGGCCGGGGCATGGATTTGGCTGCCGTCCTGCAGCACGACACCGGTAATCCGACCTGCGGCTTGGATCAGGTCGATGACCTCACCTTCAATAATTTCCAAATTCGTTTCGTGGGCCAAAAGGTTCTGCACAGCTTCACGATACAGCTTCCGGTCAGCTTGTGCGCGCGGGCCTTGGACGGCGGGGCCCTTTCTGCGATTCAACAAGCGAAATTGGATACCCGCGCTATCCGCGGCGCGTGCCATGATCCCGTCAAGGGCGTCAATCTCGCGGACAAGGTGGCCTTTCCCCAAGCCGCCAATAGCAGGATTGCAGGACATGACTCCGATAGCAGCGGCGCGCAAGGTCACTAGGGCTGTCCGCGCCCCCATCCGTGCAGCAGCCGCTGCCGCTTCTGACCCGGCATGCCCGCCACCAATGACAATCACATCAAACTGTTTCACGTGAAACGTCCTTACTTTCCGATACAGAAGCTGGAGAAAATCTCATCCAGCAGATTCTCGACATCCACTCGACCGACCAGAGCTTCAAGGGCCCTGATGGAAACCCGCAACTCGGCAGCAGCGAGCTCTGCCCGTGTCGCGCCCTTCTCTATCTCAATGCGCGCCGATTCCATAGCCCTGATCGCCCGCTGAATCGCCAAACGGTGGCGCTCTCTTGTAACGATACCGGCGCTGGCACTGCGCTCAGTAAGAGTTTGGCCAATCGTCGCAATAAGCTCCGGCACACCCTGCCCCGTTTTTCCGGATACACCGTACCCGGTCAGGTCTGCCTTTCCGCTCAGAACGATATCGCCATCCACCGGTTCAATGCCCGGCACGACTTCGCCAGTGTCGAGAAACACGCGCAGGTCAGCTGACTTAGCCCGAGTTAGGGCGCGTTGAATGCCGATCTGTTCAACAGGATCAGCGGTCTGCCGCAGCCCGGCCGTATCAAGCAGTGTTACCGCGAACCCCGAGATGTCCATCCGAACTTCGATGACGTCCCTCGTGGTGCCCGCAAACTCCGACGTTATCGCCGCCTCGCGGCCAGCCAAGGCGTTCAGAAGCGTAGATTTTCCTGCATTTGGCGCGCCAACGATGGCCACCTCGAACCCGTCGCGAATCCGTTCCGCCGCCTGTGACCCGGCAGCCTCACGTTGCAAATCCCGCAAAACATCCTGCGTAAGGCTTAGAACCTCTGGCGTCACATCGACAGGGACATCTTCATCGACGAAATCAATCGTCGCTTCGATGAGGGCCGCGGCACGGATCAATTTCGCCCGCCAGACCTCTGCGCGTTGGCCGATGACACCCGTCAAGACGCGCAGGGCCTGGCGTCGCTGTGCTTCTGTTTCCGCATCAATCAGATCGGCCAGCCCTTCGACCTGCGCCAGATCAAGTCGCCCGTTCTCCAGCGCCCGGCGCGTGAATTCACCGGGTTCAGCCAACCTGAACCCATCCATCGTCGACAACGCCCGCATGACGGATTGCACCACCGCAACAGACCCGTGCAAATGCAGCTCGGCCGAGGCTTCGCCGGTAAAGCTTTCTCCCTGGTGGAAAATGAGAACCAGCGCCTGATCTAGCTCTGTCCCGTCATGCACAATTCGGCGCAGGGTGGCGCGGCGTGCTTTAGGCAGATCACCGCAAAGCGTCTGAATCGCTGCATGCGACCCCGGGCCGGACAGGCGCAATACGGCCACCCCGGCCTTGCCGCGTGCGCTGGCCAAGGCATAGATCGTGTCCATTGATTAGTAACCCTTTGATTCAGAACACTTAAGTGTTCATTGAATCGAAGAACTCGGAATTCGACTTCGTCTGCTTCAGTTTGGTCAGCAAGAATTCGATCGCGTCCGTTGTTCCCATCGGGTTCAGGATGCGGCGCAAGACATAGGTCTTTTGCAAATCGATCTTGTCGACAAGCAGATCTTCCTTACGGGTGCCAGATTTCAGAATGTCGATCGCCGGGAACACACGCTTGTCGGCTACCTTGCGATCTAGAACGATTTCCGAGTTGCCGGTGCCTTTGAATTCTTCAAAGATCACTTCGTCCATACGGCTGCCGGTATCGATCAGTGCCGTTGCGATGATGGTAAGCGATCCGCCTTCTTCAATGTTCCGCGCCGCACCAAAGAACCGCTTCGGTCTTTGCAGGGCGTTCGCGTCCACGCCGCCCGTCAGCACCTTGCCCGAGGAAGGAACGACGGTGTTGAAGGCACGGCCGAGGCGGGTGATCGAGTCGAGAAGGATCACAACGTCCCGCTTGTGTTCCACAAGACGCTTGGCCTTTTCGATCACCATTTCAGCAACCGCCACGTGGCGTGTTGCCGGTTCGTCAAAGGTCGACGACACAACCTCACCCTTCACCGAGCGCTGCATATCGGTCACTTCTTCCGGCCGTTCGTCAATCAGAAGCACGATCAGATAAATCTCGGGGTGATTGGTCGCGATGCTGTGGGCAATGTTCTGCAGCAGAACCGTCTTACCGGTTCGCGGCGGGGCCACGATCAGCGCGCGCTGTCCCTTGCCGATGGGGCAGACCAGATCAATGATCCGAGCGGAACGATCCTTGATGGTCGGATCCTCAATCTCCATCTTCAGCCGTTCGTCAGGATAAAGCGGCGTGAGGTTGTCGAAATGCACCTTGTGGCGGGCGCGTTCTGGATCGTCAAAGTTGATCTTCGTCGCCTTAACCAGACTGAAATACCGCTCATTCTCACGCGGGGCTTGAATCACCCCTTCAATGGAATCGCCGGTACGCAATGAAAACTGGCGGATCATTTCAGGGCTGACATAGATGTCATCCGGACCCGGCAGGTAGTTGGCCGATGGGCTGCGCAAGAAGCCAAAGCCATCCTGCAGGACTTCCAGAACACCATCGCCGCCGATCTCGAACCCTTCTTCGGCATGTTCCTTCAGAATCTGGAACATCATCTCACCCTTCCGCATGGAGGGCGCGTTCTCAATCTCCCACTCTTCGGCCATGGCCAGAAGGTCGGCAGGCGTCTTGGCCTTGAGATCGGAAAGGTTGAGGCGTTCGGTCGTCATGTGCGGATATGTCCTCAAGCGCCGTGCAGTGGCACGGGTACGCTGGTATGGTCACGGGAAAGGCATTGGGCCGGACGGCCCTGCAAAGCCGCACATATGCGGCAGAGGCATGAAAGTCAATCTGGCTGCAAGTGACGTGTCAGAACTTCACAATTACCGAAAAGACGATGATCAGCATCAGAAGCGTGGGAACCTCGTTCATCATCCGATACTGCCGCCCGGTTGTCGTGTTTCTGCCGAGCATGAAATCCTTCCGCCGCAGGCCCAGCCAATGATGAAACCAAGTCATCCCCAGAACCGACCCCGCCTTGAGCCATGGCCAGATTTCGGACCAGTCGACAATCCCCGGTGTCATGACCAGTGCCAGACCGAAAACCCAAGTGGCGACCATGGATGGATTCATGATCGCCCGCAAAAGCCGGCGCTCCATCGTCTGGAACAATTCATCCGTCGGGTTGCCCTGCCCCACCACTTCGACGTGATACACAAACAGGCGCGGCAGATAGAACAGGCCCGCCATCCACGCGATCACCGAAACAACATGCAGAGATTTGGTCCAAGGATACCAGTTCGCCAGAAAGTCACCCATCATTCCATCCCTGATCCCAAGCTTTCTTCTTCTTCTTATCAATAAGGAATCTAAGAGAGAATGATGATGAAGGGCCTGTGGAGAACGGAATACAACATATCGTCCCCGCGTTCCTCCACAGGGCATGGGCTGTGGAAGATTGCGGGATAACCATGAACCCTGAGCAGCGTGGCAAATAAAAACGATATAAAACAATGCTATACATGAAAACCGCGACTTGGGTTATCCACAGGCAAGCTTGTTCTGTGCACTGTGTGGCACTGCAATCCACACCCTTTGAAAATCCAAACCCACAGGTGGACAAATCGCCCCATCTGGCCGATTTATCCCGCACAGGGATCGAACCTGGTGGCTGACCGAAAACCGGTCACAGATGCACAGCCGGAACAAAAAAAGACTATCCACAGCTTCACCCCCAGCGATTGGTTGCCATGGCCCGTCTGATCCTTGCCTCTGCATCTGTCATTCGGCGTCAGCTTCTGGCCAATGCGGGGGTTCAGGTAGAGACCCTGCCCGCACGGGTCGACGAGCAGCAGATCCGCGCCGCGCTTGAGGCCGAACGGGCAAAGCCGCGTGATATTGCGGATGCACTGGCCGAAGTGAAGGCGCGGAAACTGGCTGAAAAGCACCCTGACGCGGTGGTCATCGGCTGTGATCAGGTGCTTGAATTTCAGGGTCAGGTCTGGGGCAAGCCGGACACGCTGGATCAAGCACGCGCACAGTTGCAGGCGCTTCGGGGGCAGACTCACACCTTGATTTCGGCGGTCGTCTTGTACCACGGGGCCGAGCCGATCTGGCGACATCTGGCAGAGGTTCGGCTGACGATGCGCCCCTTCAGCGACGCTTATCTGGATGCCTACGTGACCCGTAACTGGGAGGATGTGCGCCATTCCGTGGGTGCATATCAGCTGGAAGGCGAAGGCGCCCGCTTGTTTGCCGATGTGCAGGGCGATTACTTCACCGTACTGGGTCTGCCTTTGCTGCCGCTCTTGAATTATCTGTCGCAGCGGGGTTTCATCGCGACATGACCGATCATCCCCGCATTCCGCTTGCCGCTGTCATCGGGTCGCCCATCGCGCACAGCCGGTCGCCGGCGCTGTATGGCTATTGGCTGAAACGCTATGGGATCAAAGGCTTCTACATCCCCATGGATGTGGCACAGGCTGATCTGGCCACGGTGCTGCGGACCTTGCCCAAGATGGGATTTGTCGGCGCTAATGTCACGATTCCTCATAAGGAAGCGATCCTGCAGATTGCGGATGTGATCTCAGACCGCGCGGCTTTGATCGGGGCGGCCAATACGCTGATCTTTCGCAAGGACGGAAAGATACAGGCTGACAACACCGATGGCGCAGGGTTCATCGCCAATCTGCGGCAGAACGCGCCGTATTGGGCACCAAGCAGCGGCCCGGCGGCCGTGTTTGGCGCCGGAGGCGCGGCACGCGCGGTGATTGCAGCCCTGATCGAGGTGGGCGTGCCGGAAATCCGACTCGCCAACCGGACCCGCGCGCGAGCCGATGCGTTGCGGTCAGATTTCGGGGCGAAGGTGCATGTACATGAATGGGTACAGGCCGATGCGATGATCGATGGCGCAGCCACGGTGGTGAACACCACTTCGCTGGGCATGACGGGCAAACCCGATCTGGTGCTGCCGCTGGGATCGTTGTCGCCGCAGGCTCTGGTGACGGATCTGGTCTACACCCCCCTGAAGACCCAGTTCCTGATCGAGGCGGAAGAGCGCGGCGCGACGGTGGTGGATGGTCTGGGAATGTTGCTGCATCAGGCCGCGCCCGGATTTGAGCGCTGGTTCGGCCAGCGCCCCGAGGTGGATGAGGCGACACGCGCCGCGGTGATGGCGGTATGAGGCCGTTTCGCCTTGGCTTGACCGGGTCTATCGGCATGGGAAAATCGACCACGGCAGCCATGTTCGCAGAAGAAGGAATTCCCGTCAGGGATGCGGATGCCGCTGTGCATCGTCTCTATGCGCCGGGTGGGGCTGCGGTTGCGTCTTTGGCGGCGCTCTGGCCTGCGGCGTTGCAAAACGGCGGCATTGACCGCAGCGCTCTGAAAGACTGGATCGCCAAGGACGCAACCGCGCTGGCTCAGATCGAAGGGGTGGTGCATCCGTTGGTGGCAGCGGATCGGGCAGCGTTTCTGGACAGCGCGACTTCGGATATCGTGGTGCTGGATATCCCCCTCCTGTTCGAGAAGGGATCCGAGGCCGAACTGGACGCAACCCTGCTGGTCACCGCCCCGCCCGATGTGCAACGCGCCCGCGTCATGGCCCGCCCCGGTATGACGGAAGCGCAATTCGCCACCATCTTGTCCCGCCAAATGCCCGATGCTGACAAGCGGGCGCGGGCGACGCATATCATTGAAACCTTAAGCTTGGATTCTGCCCGCGCGGCGGTGCAGGCCCTGATCGCCCATATACGGAAGACCCGCCATGCGTGAGATCGTTCTGGATACCGAAACCACCGGATTTGAACCGACCGAAGGCCATCGGATCGTGGAGATCGGGGCGGTGGAGCTGTTCAACCACCTGCCAACGGGCCGCACCTATCACCAGTACATAAACCCCGAACGCGCCATGCCGAAAGAAGCGTTTGAGGTGCATGGTCTGGGCGATGATTTCCTGCGCGACAAACCCGTGTTCAAAGCGGTGGGTCAGGCGTTCCTCGATTTCATCGGTGATGCCAAGCTGGTCATCCACAATGCAGCCTTTGACATGAAGTTCCTGAACGCGGAGTTGGATTGGGCTGGCTTGCCCGGCCTTCCCTATGACCGGGCGGTGGACACGCTGATGATTGCGCGCAAGCGCTTTCCCGGATCGCCAGCCTCGCTCGATGCGCTGTGCCGGCGCTTTGGGGTGGATAATTCGGCGCGGGAAAAGCACGGCGCGCTTTTGGACAGTGAAATTCTGGCCGAGGTCTATCTTGAGCTGGTGGGCGGGCGGCAACCGGATTTTGGGCTTTCGGCTTCGTCCAATGCGCAGCAGTCAGGCCAGCAAAGAAACGACGTCGGCGAGGCATGGCGTCCGCGGCCCCGCCCTGCCCCACTACCTTCGCGGATCACCGAGGAGGAAGCCGCCGCCCATGCGGCTTTTGTCGCCAAGCTGGGCGATGGTGCCATATGGAAAAAGCGCGCCTGAGGGGCGCGCTTTTCTGGCAGATCAGCAGTGGATCAGTTGATCGGCGTGGATTGCGCCTGTGCCGCCTGCGCGCGCCGGGCGAGCTCCTGACGATAGAGCGTTACAAAATCCACGGTGTCGATGTTCAGCGGAGGGAAGCCGCCATCGCGCGTGACATCCGAGATGATCCGCCGGACGAAGGGGAACACCAAGCGCGGGCATTCGATCAGCAAGAAGGGATGAAGCTGTTCTTCCGGCACGCCTTCGACATGAAAGATCGCGCCATATTCGACTTCGAGAAGAAACAGCGTTTCGCCATTCGTTTTGTTCTTTGAAGAACAGCGATACTTCGAGATCACGTCATACTGGTGATCAGCCGGACGCTTGCGCGCATCAAGGCTGACGGCCACCTGAATATCGGGCTGCACGTCTGCGCCAGCGATGCCCTTTTTGGCCACCATGTTTTCAAATGACATATCGCGGATGAACTGGGCCAGAACCTGCATCCTGACCTGTGGCTGTGCCGTTTGTGCGGCATCGGTCGCAGCGTCGGTTTTCGGGGCAGTGTCTTCGTCGGCCATCCCTGTCACTCCTGAACAAATCCTTGGTCGATGGCGTTCCTAGCAGGAAGGGACGGACGTCTCAATGCCTGGTCCAGCCTGATGGTGGGCCGGGTTGGCGGTTGGGATCGGGATCAACTTCGACGAATTCCCCGTCGATCACAATGCCGTCACTTCGGCGGGCGGGCTGATCAGATCGCATCGACGCGACACTGACGCGGCGGGCAATCTGGGCGATCAGCAAAGCGCGCAGGGGCGCGATCAACAGCAGTGCGCCAAGGAAATCCGTCAGGAAACCCGGCAAAACCAACAAGATAGCCGCAAAGGCACGCAGCGCACCGTCACCTGCGGCAGTCAGCGGATCACGCATCTGATCCATCTGCCGACGCAGCCGTTCCGCGCTGCGCAGACCCTGACGCTGCAGCAGGGCGATACCAAGCACACCCGTGCCCATGACCACCAGCAGTGTAAGCCAAAGCCCGATAGCACCACCGATGGTAACGAAAAGTGCTATTTCGATCAGCGGCCATGCCAGAAGAAGTGCGAAAACGGGCATTGGAGCGGTCCTTGAAGGCAAATCAGGGGGCGTGCCGTAGACAGGGGCGGCCATGAACCCTACATAAGGGCACAGCATGGCAGATACCAACCCCTGCCGCCAAGACATGTTAAAACCCAACCCTTGCCAGATCATGGCATCGCAAATCCGAGGTACCGATGAGTTCTTCCCTGATCCAGCTTCTTGTTCTGGCCGGGATCGCCGTTTTCCTGATTCTGAAACTGCGTTCCGTGTTGGGAACACGGGAAGGATTTGAAAAACCGCCTATCCCGCTGGACGATGTCCGACCCGTCGCCAAGCCGCGCCGGGATTTTGAGGTCATCGAAGGCGGTCCGGATCGTGATATCACCGATCACGTGACGGACGGGTCGGATGCAGCCAAGGCGCTGGGCGCAATGAAGCTGGCAGAGCCCGGCTTCAACGTGTCGGAATTCCTGTCCGGCGCGCGTGCCGCCTATGAGATGATCCTGATGGCCTATGAAAAGGGTGAAGTGGACAAGGTCCGCTCTTTCCTGTCGTCAGATGTTGCCGCAACCTTTGATGAGGCGATCCGCCTGCGCGTCGAGCAAGGCCTGACGGTTGAGGCGACCTTTGTTGGCCTGCGCGAACTGGCGCTGCATGACGCGACCTTTGATCGGGACACAAAGACCGCCGATGTGTCGGTGCGATTTGTGGGCGAGCTGATCTCGGTCGTGAAAGATGCGAATGGCGCGGTGATTGAAGGCAGCCTGAACGAAGTGAAACGTCAGCGTGACGTTTGGACCTTTTCGCGCAAGATGGGATCGAATGATCCCAACTGGCAACTTGTCGCCACCGGAGACTGATGCGCGCGGCCTTTGCAGCGGCTATGCTTGCGGTCGTCATGACGACCGAACCGAGCCATTCCGAAATACTGCGTTTCGCCGATCTTGATGGTTGGGCGGCCGATGATCATCGGGCCGCCCTTTCTTCGTTCCGGGAAACCTGTGGTCTGCTGGACGATTCCGACTGGGTACCGCTGTGCAAGCTGGCCGAGGATGCGGGTGACAGCGCCGAAGGGGCGCGGCAGTTCTTTGAGCTGTTCTTTCGCCCCGTGGTGATTGGGGCGCCGCCTGCGCTTTTCACCGGGTATTACGAGCCGGAGCTGGAAGGATCGACGGTGCGGACACCGCGATTTGCCTGGCCCATCTATCGCCGCCCGCCGGAATTGCGTGATGGCCAAGTGTTCCACACGCGGGCCGAGATCGAACAGGGCATCCTGCGCGGGCGGGGGTTAGAGCTGGCCTGGCTTGATGATCCGGTGGATGTGTATTTCCTGCAAGTGCAGGGATCTGGGCGCATACGGATGCCCGATGGCGCGGTGATGCGGGTGGGCTATGCTGGGCGGAACGGCCATGCCTATCGGTCGGTCGGGCAGGAAATGGTGCGGCGCGGCACGCATAGCATGGATCAGGTATCCGCGCAGGAGATTGCGGCCCATGTCCGCAATCAGGCGGGTTCAGAGCTGCTGAACATCAATCCGTCCTATGTGTTCTTTCGCACCGTGAATGAGGTGCCTGCCGAAAAGGGGCCGATTGGCGCGATGGGCCGGTCGATCACGGCGTTTCGGTCAGTGGCGATTGATCCGGCATATACGCCTTTGGGTGCGCCGGTCTGGGTGGAAAAGGATGGGGCAAAGCCGATCCGCAGCCTGATGGTGGCGCAGGATACCGGGGGTGCGATCAAGGGGCCGCAGCGGGCGGATATCTTTTATGGCACCGGCCCTGCGGCAGGCGATGCGGCGGGCACGGTCAAGGATGGCGGACGGATGGTGGTTCTGCTGCCCATCGACCGGGCCTATGCGATGCTGCCGGACGGTATGTGATGAGCCGCCGCCGCACGCTGCGCCCCGAGGAAGAAGAGTTGTGGCAGGCAGTGGCGCGGACCGCGCGGCCGATGCATCCCCGCGCCAAGGCTGCGGTCAACCGGATCGAGGGCGCAGCGCACCCACACCCTTTGGCCGAACCCAAGCCCCCGCGTGAGGCGGAGATCCCGAAAAGCTGGCTAGAGCCGTTCCGCCTAGGTCAAAAAGCGCGGGCGGCCAAGGCGCATGATCTGGCCCCGTCGCTGGGCGAAGCGTTGCGGGATGCACCCTTACAAATGGATGCCAAACAGCATGGCCGCATGGTGCGCGGCAAGCTGGCGCCCGAGGCGCGGATTGACCTGCATGGGATGACCTTGGCCGAAGCGCACCCGGAACTGATCCGTTTCATCCTGAACGCGCAATCGGCCGGGCTGCGGCTGGTTCTGGTGATCACCGGCAAGGGTAAGCGGGGCGAGGATTTTGGGCCAATTCCGCAACGCATGGGTGCGCTGCGCCATCAGGTGCCGCAATGGCTGCGCATGCCGCCTTTGGGGCCTGCGGTGTTGCAGGTGACCGAGGCGCATCTGAAACACGGCGGCGCGGGGGCCTACTATGTGTATCTGCGCCGTCGCTAGGCGCGGGCGGGCAAGGCACCCCGGTCGCTGCGGATGCGCCAGAACAGCAGGGCTGAGGCCAGCATGAACCAGGTGGCATAGAGCGGCATCTGCGCGGTGAGCGCATAGCCTTGGTCGATCAGCAAACCCGAAAGCGCCGGGCCGATGGCGGTGGCCAGCACCATTGCGGAGGCGACAGTGGCGCGGATCGCGCCGAGGTGGCGGGTGCCGTAGAATTCGGCCCAGAAGGCCATGGACACGGTCAATTGTGCGCCCGAAGTCAGGCCCATGATCGCCATGGCGAGCGCGGCGAAGGGCAGGGTGTTGATCAGCGGAAAGATCGCGAAGAACAGGCCAAGCGGCAGGATGTAGACCGGCATCAGCCGTGCCGTTCCCCATCGGTCCAGCGCCCAGCCGCCCGCGAACACCGCTGTGACGGAAGCGGCGGTATAGGCGGGGAAGGTGGCGACAAGGCCCAGATGGGACCAGCCCTTCACCTCGGCCAGGTGGACCTGCTGAAAGAAGAAGGCGGTGATGAAACAAGGCGGCCCGATCAGCGCAGGCAGCACACACCAGAACAACGGATGGCGCAGCATGTCGCCCCGCGACCAATGGCGGTTGCCCATCCCGGCCACGTCGTTTTCGGCGGCGATGGATTGCGGGGTGCGTTCCAGCCTGAGTAATCGCCAGATGACTGGAAGGCAAAGGGCGATCAGGCCCGCGGCGACAAGCCAGAGGTGTTGCCAGTGCAGGAAGGATTTCAGCCAGACAAAGCCCAGCGGCATCACCACCTCGCCCACCGAAAAACCAAGGGCAGCTACGGCCAATGCCCGCCCGCGTGAGGCGACGAACCAGCGCGACATGGCGACGCCTGCGGTTTGCACAACCATGCCCTGCCCGAACAGGCGCAAGGCGAAGATCGCAACGGGCAAGAGCCAACCGGTGGGGCCGGTGGCCATGAGCAGGCACGCAAGGGTGAGAAGGGCCAGAACGGCGGTGCCAAGGTGGCGCACGCGGAACCGATCTGTCAGCGCGCCGGACCAGAGCATGACAAAGGCAGACGCCATGGTGCAGGCGGCATAGAGCGCGCCCCATTCGCCATGGCCCAGCCCATTGGTTTCGCGGATTTCGGCGGCGAAGACCGAGATGAAATAGGTTTGCCCAAAGCCCGACAGGAAGGACAGCAGGAAACCTGCGAAAAGGAAGGGCGCATTGGCGCGCAGGAATGGCAGAAAGCGCATGACGCTGTCATCGCATCCTGCGGCGGGAATGCCCATCCTGTTTGCGACAGGATCAGTTCAGCGCGTCACCTGTGATTTCCGCCACGGGGGCCAGGATCACCCGCGTTGCGCTGCGCGCCGTCAGGATCACACCCGGCAAGAGGCCGACGCGGCCCGCGGCATCATTGCCAAAGGCCTGATTCACATCAACGATGCGACCCAGAATCTGGATCAGCGCGGGCGAGGTTCCGGGGACAAAGTGACCGGAACCTTTGGAGAAGGCACCGACATCGAGATAGGTCACCTCCAAATCGGAAAGCTGCTCGACATCGCCCAGCGAACCAAGGCGCCCGCGCTGGCCGGTGATCAATGCCGACAGGCGCAGCACGCGGTCACGGTCGGAGCCGAAGATCACGAAGGGTTGCGGCAGCGTACCAATATCCTTGGCCTGCATGCGGAACACCTCGACATCGATATCGGGCGAAATGAGCACCACGCCTCGTATTTGCGGCATGACGCGCCCATCACGAAGGGCGAGGTCGCGCAACACCTCCATCGACAGGAAGCTGCCCATCGAATGGGCGACCAGCGTCACGCGGGTAGCCCCCGCGGCGACAGTTTCGCGGATCAACTTTTCGAGCCCGTCGCGGGCGAAGACGACGGAATCACGGTCATAGACATAACCCAGCGGCTCAGCCGCCGATGGCCATGAGTAGTGCAGTGCGACACCCGGAATCTGCAGATCATGGCGCAGTTGGGCAATGCGATAGAGCCCTTCTGTGAAGGTGTTGTTGAAACCGTGAACGAAGATGATCGCCTCTCGCCCATTGGCGACGAGTGCCTTGTTCAGATCGGATTTGAAATCCGCGTCGGCGGCATAGATGCGCTGGTCGGTTGTCAGGAAGTCGGTCGACACATTGGCGCTGCGGGGTTTGGCGTATTTGATTTCCCCGACTTCGCGCTGGGGCGGGATGGCCACGTCATACCGGGCAAAGCGTATCTCTTCCGACCGGCCACTGCCAAAGACTCCGGTGCCCTCAAGCCCACGGGTGGTGCCGACAAAGACGGTGGAGATCGGCCCCTCGGCCGTTTCGGGCGGAACCACGACCATGGTTCCGCGCGGTGTGCAGGCGGTGATCGCCAGCACCAGACACAGCAAAGCGATGGGGCGCAACGGATTGGTCCTTCAAATCGTTGCACCAGTGATCGGGTCAGACGGCGCGCCGGTCAAGCCCGCGCGTGGTGTCACAGGACGTAGCGGGATATATCTGCCGAACGTGCCAGCTTACCCACGTTGGTTTCAACAAAGCCTGCATCCACAGTCACTTGATCGCCTGATCTGTCGGGGGCGGTGAAGGATAGTTCCTCAAACACACGTTCCATGATGGTGTAAAGCCGCCGCGCGCCGATGTTTTCGACACTGCCATTCACCTCGGCTGCGATGCGGGCAAGGGCGGCGATGCCGTCTTCGGTGAAGGTGACGGTCACCTCTTCTGTGGCCATCAGGGCGGAGTACTGCCGCGTCAGGGCGTTGTCGGTTTCCGTCAGGATGCGGACGAAATCGCCTTCGGTGAGCGGTTGGAGTTCCACGCGGATGGGCAGGCGACCCTGCAATTCAGGCAGCAGGTCGGAAGGTTTGGCTATGTGGAACGCGCCGGAGGCGATGAAGAGGATATGGTCGGTCTTCACCGGGCCGTATTTGGTGGAAACGGTGGTGCCTTCGATCAGGGGCAGCAGATCGCGCTGCACGCCTTCGCGGCTGACATCGGCGCCGCGCGCGTCAGAGCGGGCGCAGATCTTGTCGATCTCATCCAGAAAAACGATGCCGTTTTCCTGCACGGCTTCCAGAGCGGTGGCCTTGACCACCTCATCATCCAAGAGCTTATCAGCCTCTTGCCCGATAAGGATGTCATAGCTTTCGGCGACCGTCATCTTCTTGCGGGTGGAGCGGCCACCAAAGGCCTTGAACAGGTCTTGCAGGCCCTGCATCTGCAGTTCCATCCCATTGCCGCCCGGGAACATGCCCATGGGGGCGGTGGTGTCCTGGATTTCCAGCTCGATCACCGTCTGATCCAGTTCGCCGCGTTTCAGCTTGCCACGGAACATCTCGCGCGTTTGTTCTCGGGCGTCCTTGCCGGCCAGTGCTTCGATCACGCGTTCTTCGGCGGCTTTCTGGGCGCGCGCCTTAACGTCATCGCGCATGCGGGTGCGGGTGTCGACCATGGCGGTATCCACAAGATCGCGGATGATGCTGTCGACGTCGCGGCCGACGTAACCTACTTCGGTGAATTTGGTGGCCTCAACCTTGAGGAACGGCGCGCGGGCCAGTTTGGCGAGGCGGCGGCTGATTTCGGTTTTGCCCACGCCTGTGGGGCCGATCATCAGGATGTTTTTGGGATACACCTCATCGCGCAGATCATCGCCCAACTGCTTGCGCCGCCAACGGTTGCGCAGGGCCACGGCGACAGCGCGTTTCGCATCGCGTTGGCCGATGATGAAACGGTCAAGTTCCGAGACGATCTCGCGCGGGGTGAGGTTGGTCATGCGCCGTTCCTTCGATCTTGCCAAACCGATGTAGCCATTGCCGGGGCGAAGGCCAAGTGTGGTGACGCTGTATTGACGTTTTGTATATACAATGTCAGGTTTAAGAGGTCGGTAACCCTGTGCTGCGACAATCGCCAGAAGGCGGCGCAGGATTCTGGTGATGGAGTTTGAGTGGGATGAGGCGAAGCGATTGGCGGTGGTGGAGAAGCACGGGATTGATTTCGCAAAGGCAGCGCGGGTCTTCTTGGCGGATCATATCGTCCTTCCCGCGCAAAGCGAGATTGAGGCGCGGTTTGCAGCGGTGGGCTGTCTGGACGGTGAGTGGTTCACCGTGATTTTCACTTTTCGAGGCAACGCACGCCGCCTGATCACGGCGCGGAAAGCGAGGGAAAATGAGCGGAGAGCGTATCGTTCGGTACACAACTGATGAACTTCTCGCCATGGAAGACAAGACGGACTGGGCACGCCTGCGCCGAGAGGAGGCGGCAGGAATTGAACCTGAACTGGATGAGGAAGAAATCGGGATTGAGTGGGATTGGGACAAAGCCCGTTTGGTGCGCGCACCGGTGAAGAAAGCGGTGTCTATGCGCCTTGATGAGGATGTTCTCGCCTTCTTCAAGGCCGCGGGGCCGCGCTATCAAACGCGGATGAACGCTGTGCTACGTTTGTATATGAAGACACGGCAAGCGCAGGGGAAGCCATAGTCTAGCCCGCGATCCGCTCCACCGTCAGATTGCCGTTGGTGTAGACGCAGATATCTGCCGCGATGGCCATTGCCTTGCGGGCGATGTCTTCGGCGGGCAGGTCAGTGAGCATCAACCCGCGCGCGGCGGCGAGGGCGAAGTTGCCGCCTGATCCGATGGCGGCGACGTTATGTTCTGGCTCCAGCACATCGCCTGCGCCTGTGATAACGAACAGATCGCGGCCGTCGGTGACGATCAGCATCGCCTCAAGATTGCGGAGGTATTTGTCCATCCGCCAATCTTTCGCCAGATCGACACAGGCGCGCGCGAGTTGGCCGGGGGCGGCCTCAAGCTTTTTTTCAAGCCGTTCCAGCAGGGTGAAGGCATCGGCGGTGGAACCCGCGAACCCGCAGACGACATCGCGCCCGCCCGGAGACAGGCGGCGAACTTTGCGGGCGGTGCCCTTGATCACGGTATTGCCAAGGCTGACCTGACCATCGCCTGCGACAACAACCTCGCCGCCCTTGCGCACCGCAAGGATGGTGGTGCCGTGCCAGCCGGGAAATTTGTCATCGGACATCGGGACCTCCTGCATTTGCCCGTATATGGACATGACATGCGGAAAAGGAAAAGGGCGGCCGCATTGGGCCGCCCTTTCGAAGCATCGGGCGAAGGGATCAGATCGCCGACTGGATCCAGGTTGCCAGCGCGGCCTTGGGCGCGGCGCCGACCTTGTTGGAAACCACCTGGCCATTTTTGAACAGGAACAAGGCCGGGATGCCGCGCACGCCAAGCTGGGCCGGGCTGTCGGGGTTTTCATCGACATTGATCTTAACGATCTTGACCTTGCCGGCATACTCGGTGGCAAGCTCTTCCAGTGCGGGGCCGATCTGGCGGCAGGGGCCGCACCATTCGGCCCAGAAATCCACCACGACGGGGATGTCCGATTTGCGGACCTCGGCATCGAAAGTGGCGTCGGTGACTGCGACGGTCGCAAGGCCCATCTGTCATATCTCCTAAATGGAATGTCGGCTGCCGAAGCTATGGAGCCTTGGGGGAATCGTCAAGGGATCGTGGTGCGGGCCAGTGCCGCACTCACGATATCGGGATCGAGAGGCATCATTTGGGCGTGGCGCGTCCAGAGGATGGCGGTTTCGATCCGGCGACCGGGGTAGATTTGCGCCAAGGCGGCGGCATAGGCGCCCATCTGACGCAGGATGCCATCAGGCGTCTGGTACGCAGCGGCGGGAAGAACACGGTTGGATTTGTAATCGATGGCAAGAATGCGGTTGGGTTCCACGATCAACCGGTCGACCGTGCCGAGCATCGGTTGGCCAAGGACGGTGGCGGTCAGTTCCACCTCGGTCAACGCGGAGGTCGTGAACAGGGTCGGATGCGCGGCGATGACGGCGTGCGCTTCGGCCAGCAGTTCAGCGCGGAGGGTCGGGTCAGGGATCAAGGCGGCGGCGAGGGCCGGGTGATCAGCAGGATCGGTGCCGGGAAGATGTTCCAGAAGCAGATGAAGCGCGCTGCCGCGTGCCTTGGCGGTTTCTTCATCCAGACCTTCACCCGGCAGGGCTTTGGCTCCGCCAAGGTTGGAGGGGGAAAGAGGTTGCGCAGGGCGGTCCACATGGGCCGCTGGGATTGTTGCCCAGGCAGGCAGGGGGGGAAGCGGTTTCGCCTCTGTCTGATGCGGGCGCGGATCGGGCCATGTGCCAAAGGCATGGCGCAGGCGGCCACCGGGCAGGGCCTCGGCACCGGCGGCCTGCATCCCATCGGCAACCATGCGATACCATGCCTGTTCCTGCTTCGCTTCGCCCGCGCCGCAGACGATAAGCCAGGACCGCGCGCGGGTGAGGGCCACATAAAGCAGGCGCAGGCGTTCCTCGGCGTCGCGCTCCTTGCGGCGGGCGCGGGCAGCGGCGATAGCGGCGGGGCTTTCATCGGCGGGGGTGCGCCAGACGGGGGTGGAGTCGACCTCTATCACCTCATCCCGTTCGCGAGGGTTTGTGTCGCAGGTATCCGGCAGGATCACGATGGGGGCTTCCAGCCCCTTGGCGCCATGCACGGTCATCACCCGAATGCGATGGCCTTCGCTATCCATCTGGCGTTTCACCTCGACCTCATCGGTGGACAGCCAGACGAGGAAGCCTGTCAGGCTGGGTACATCGGTGCGTTCATAGGCCAGTGCCTGCGACAGCAGTTCATCGATGCCATCTTCGGCCTCTGGCCCCAGCCGCTGCAACAGGCGGCGGCGGCCATCGTGGCGGGTGAGAAGGCGTTCGATCAGATCATAGGGGCGCAGGAAATCGGCCTGATCGCGGAGATCCTTTAATAGCGAATAGGTATTCGTAAATTCATCAGACCGCTCGCGCAGGGACTCCCACAGGTAACCTTTGCGTGGTTGGGCGAGGGCGTAAAGCTCTGCTTCCGTCCAGCCGCAGAGGGGCGAGCGGAGGACGGCCGCGAGGGACAGGTCATCTTCGGGCGTGGCGAGGAAAGCGAGCAGGGCCCAGATATCCTTGACCGCCAATTCCGCACCGAGTTTCAGCCTGTCTGCCCCGGCAATCGGCAGGCCGCGCGCCTTGCAGGCGCGGATGATCTCGGCGAACAGATCAGACCTGCGCTGCACGAGGATCAGGAAGTCGCCCGCATGAACGGGGCGGGACGATCCGTTTTCCGGGATAGCGGTCCCGGTGCGGATCATGGTGGCGATCTCATCCGCGATGAGCGCGGCAAGGCGGGCGGCGTGATGTTCTTCGGTGATCAGGTCAACGGGATTGCGCCAGTCATCCTCATCCTTGCCATCGGCCTTTTCCACCAGCGGCCAGAGGTCCACCCGGCCGGGCATGGAGCCCCAAAAGGCGATGTGGCTGGACCGGCCGCCCAGCGCGGCAGGGAAACGGTCACCGAAAGTGTCATCCACCACACGCAGGATGGCGGGGGAGGAGCGGAAGGAATGTTCCAGTTCCAACGATTGAAAGCTGCGCTCCACCGCGCGGAAGCGCGCGCCGAAGCTGTGCTGTTTTTCATCAAAGGCGGCGACGTCGGCGCCTTGAAAGGAATAGATCGATTGCTTCTTGTCGCCCACGACGAACAGGGTGCGGTCCACATCCCGCGCGCCGGAGCCTGCGGTGAATTCCGCGGCAAGGCTTTCGATCACGCGCCATTGTTCGGGGCTGGTGTCCTGCGCCTCGTCCACCAAGATATGGTCGATGCCACCATCGAGGCGGAACAGAACCCATGCAGCGACAGCTTGATCCGTAAGAAGGTTTGACGCGCGGGTGATCAGGTCATCGAAATCCAGCCAGCCGCGCTGGGCCTTGCGCTGTTCGTAAAGCGGCAGGAAGGCGGCGGCGAAACGGTGCAACGTCAGCGCCCGATCCATCGCGTTCAGCGCGATGCGGGTGGTGCGCGCGGATTCCACGCGGCGCATCAGGTTTTCAAGGCGGTCGAGTATCGGGCCGAGCGCGGTGCGGGTGTCCTTGGTCGGGAAGGAGCCGATCTTGGCAGAGAAGGGTTCCTTGGCCTTTGCCCCGGTGAGGAATACATCTTCCAATACGGATAGCGTGGCGAGGCTGGGTGTCGAGAGATTGAGGGGCGTGAGTTTCGCTGCTGCCTTGTCATCGTTGCCGCCCCTTGCGCGAAGCGCTGTGATGACATCCGGCATCCATGCCGCCTCATCCCCGAGAAACACGTCGGCCATAAGAGTTTCGGTGCTTTCCCCCTGTTTCAGGCCGAACAGGCGGCGGGCGGCATCGGGGGTAAGGGGGGTGGTGAACTTGGCGCGGTTGCCGGTGATCTGCTGGATCAGGGTTGAGAAATCCTCGCCCGTCCAAGCGCGGGCGACTTCGGCGATCACATCGGGGGCGAGGGTTTCGGCCAGCTCTTCGATAATGTCATCGCGCAGAAGGCGGGCGGTTCGGTCATCGAGTTCCACAAATTGCGGGGATACCCCAGCCTCCAGCGGGAAGCGGCGCAGGAGGCTGGCGCAGAAGGAGTGGATGGTCTGGATGCGCAGGCCGCCCGGCGTCTCAATCGCGCGTGCGAACAAGCGGCGGGCCTGTGCCAGCGTATCGGCATCCAGCCGCGCGCCTTCGCCCAGTTTGGCAAGCTCCGCGCGCAGGGCGGGATCGGGTTTCATCGCCCATTCGCCAAGGCGGCGGAACAGGCGGTTCTGCATCTCTGTCGCCGCGGCCTTGGTATAGGTGAGGCAGAGGATGTGCTGCGGTTCCACCCCGCCCAGCAGCAGGCGGGCAACGCGGTCGGTCAGCACGCGGGTCTTGCCCGATCCGGCATTGGCAGAAAGCCAGGTCGAGGCGGTGGGGCTTGCGGCCTGAACCTGCCGTTCGGAGGCGGCGTTGGTCATGGCTTTTCCCCCACGGTTTCGGCGCTGGGCGGGGTGGTGGTGTCCCACTCGCCGTGGCGCGAGAGGTGGTCATAGTCGCCTTCGAACCGTTCCTTCTGCACCGCGCGGCGGGCGGTATAGCCCGCGCCATGGTTCGAAAAATGGGCGATCAGGGCGTGGAGGCCTTCCCACACCTCGGCGGTGATCTGGGGGGTGATCTCTGTCTCTTCCACCTTTGGATTGGTGCCGAGGCCGACATAGGTGATCTTTGCCACCTCGGACCCTTCCAGCCCCTTGAATGCGTCGCGTTCGGCCATGGCCGCGGCGAGGAGGAGTTGCTTGTCGAACGCCTTTTGCATGGCCTGCGTGGGGGGTGTGCCGGTTTTGTAATCGATGATGTGCAGCCGTCCGTCGGGCAGGCGGTCGATCCTGTCGGGCGTGCCGAAAAGGCGGAAGTTCAGCGGGGTGAGGTCAACCCCGCCCACGCCTTCCAGCGCGACGGGGATGCCACCATCGCGGCTGTCGACGGTGAGGAAGAAATCAGCGGCGCGGGCAAGACGGGCCAGCCAGAGCGCGCGGGCGGCGGGCCATGGCACCTGATCGGCAAGGATGCGGGTGGCGGTTTCCATCAGCCGCGCTTTCGCCTGAGCGGGGTTTTCTGATGGAGGGCGGTCCTTGACGAAGGATTCAAGGATCAGGTGCAGGATCTGCCCGCGCAGGGCGGCATCTGGTTCGTGCCGCAGCGGATCAAGCCGTTTCAGCCGCAGGATGTAGCGGCAGTAGATGGCATAGGGATCGCGGATCAGCAGGCCGATGCGGGTAAGGGACAGCTCCTTTGGTCGGGCGGTGGTGGGGGGCCGTGGCGAGGGGCGGCGCGCGGGTTTCAGGCGCGGATCGGATTGCATTTCGGGTGTGGGCTGTTCCAGAGCGGCGGTCAGGGCAAGCCAGTGGCGGCCCCGGTCGCGCATGGCGGCCAGCGCCTGCGGGCCGTGCTTGTCGGGCAACCCTTCCATCAGGTTCATCAGGCGGTTGATCCAGCGCGAGGGAACGGTTTCCGCCTCGGCATCCCGCAGGGCGCGGGTCAGCACCACACGGGGGGCGGCCATCGCGATCTGGTAGTCATGGGCGGACAGGCCCACCTGCCGTTCGGGCAGCAGCAGCCCCGCCTCCTTGCGCATCCTGCGGTTCAGCCATGGGTCCGGTTCGGGCAGGCGCGGCCATGCGCCATCGTTCAAACCACCAAGGATGACGAGGCCGGCCCCCTGTTCGCGCGCCTCGCGCGCGCCAAGGATCAGGATGCCAGGATGGGCGGTGACGGTTTCGCGCACCTCGCCGCGTGCGATGACCGCATCGAACAGATCGCGGTATTCGGCGGGCGACAGGGTGCCGCCTGCATCGGCCTCGGATGCGAGGGTTGTCATCAACTTGAGCGCTTCGGCCCCGGCCTCCTTGTCCCAGAGAGTGCCGGTGCCATCGGGGGCGGTGCCACGCGCGAAGGCTTCGGTCAGGGCGCGGTGGGTAGCGGTGAGGTCGGCAAGGGGGGCGGCAGTGATGGCACCGGCGTGGTCGATCAGTGTTGCAAGGACGGTAGACCATGGCAGGATGCCGGTTTCCTTGCGCGCCCCTGCCCATTTCAGAATGGCTTCCCCGGTGGGGAAGGCAGGGCCTTTACGGCGGAGTTGCAGTTCCAGCAGGCGGGTAAACAGCAGATGGTCACCACGATCCGCCCCGGTAAAGGCGAGGGGATGCTTCAGCAGCGTCAGCAGCATGTCGGAGGTCAGCTTGCGGCCCATCAGCGCTGCCACATGGCGCAGCAGGCGACCGGGGGCCGATAGAGCCAGTGGGCGACCGGCGCTGTCATCGGGGGTGATGCCCCAGCGGTCCAGCGCGGCGGTGACCTGACGGGTGAGCATTCTGTCGGGCGTGATCAGGGCGGCGGTTGTGCCATCCTCGGCCGCTTTCCGCAGGATCAGCGCGATGGTTAGAGCCTCGGCGCGTGGGGTTTGCGCCTCGATCAGGGTGATGCTTTCGGTGGCCTCCGGCAGATCGGGCAGGGTGGCACCTTCGGTCAGCCATTGATCGGTGACGGGGGCCGGGCGGAGCGATAGGGAAATCAGCCGGTTCCTTGCAGGGACGGGGGTCGGGGTATCCGTCCAGGGGCGGATGGCGGTGGGGGGAATATCCAACCGCTCCATCAGGCGGCGAAAACGGAATTGCGGGTGATCTTCGCCCGTCATCGCATCGGTCAGGCGATCCCAGACCCAAGACGGCATGTCGGGATCAAAGCCCGGCAGCACCAGCGCCCCTTGAGGCAGGCTTGCAACCGCCTGCATCAGCGCCGCCGTGGTGCCGCGCGACCCGGTGGAGCCTGCCACGATCACCGGGCCTTGCGGCGGGGCGGCCTGCCAGAGCGCCGCGATCCGGCCCACCGCCATGCGTTGGCGGGTTTCCGTATCCGGCGCCTCGGCCCCCGTGAAAAAGGGCGCGACGATCGACAGGAAGGCGCGGGTGCGCGCCCAATGGGCGGAATGATCGGATACGTCCAGCGCGGCGATGGTTTCGGGGGCCACGCCTTCGCCCTGCATCTCATCCATGAGGGTGGCGAGGCTATCGGCCAGATCATAAAGCGCGGCGCGGGGGGCAAGGTCGGGTTGGGCATCCAGCAGCCGCGCGATCAGTTGCGACAGTTCCAGACGGCGGCGCAGGGGAGAGATGGCAGCAGGGAGGCCGGGCAGCGCCATGCCTTCGGTGAGGTCAGTCAGCACATGCAGGCGGGGCAGGAAGCCGAGGCCGGAGGCGATGAACGCCTCGCGCACGCGGCGGCGCATGCGGTTGGTGTTGAGGTAGAGGGTGACGCCGGCCATCGCCTCGGGCGGCTGGGTGGAAAGACGGGCGCGCAGCCCGGCGACCAGCTCCGGGGCGAAATCGACGCCGGGGGGAAGGTGAAAGAGACGAGGGCCGGGATCGGGGAACATCATGTGGTAAAGCCCAAAAGGGCTTCGGCCTGCGCGATGCCTTCGGGGCGGCCCACATCGCACCAGCCGCCTTGATGGATCAGGCCGAAGAGGCGGCCTTCGGCGATCATGCGGTCCCACAGGAGGTTTAGGGAGAACACCTTTTCGCTGATGTCCGAGAGGCCATCGGTGCGCAGCATCTGCGCACCCAGATAGACCGCGCCCGCAGCGCCCTTGGCGCGGGTCAGGCGGCCATCGGCATCCATCAGGAAATCCCCTGTGCCGGTATGACCCGTGGCGCGGGCGGCGGGCAGGAGGAGGAGGAGGCCATCCATCCGCGCCGCATCCCATGTGGCGATAAGCTGGGACAGGGGGTTTGCGCCTGTCCAGACCGCATCGGTGTTCAGGGTCAGCACCGGGTTTCCGCCCAGCAGCGGAAGCGCAGCCTTCAGCCCGCCTCCGGTTTCAAGGATGTTGGGGGTTTCATAGGAAAGGGCGATGCCGCGCGGGGCGAGGTGGGCGGTGATCTGATCGGGCAGGTAATGGGTGTTGGCAACGATGCGCGTGATGCCAGCATCAACCGCCAGCGTCAGCGCATGGTCGATCAGCGGCTTGCCCGCGACGGGGATCAGCGGTTTCGGGCGGGTGGCGGTCAGCGCGCCCATGCGCGTGCCGAAGCCTGCGGCGAACAGCATCAGCGGTGGGGGTGCAGGCCGCATTGCGCGCCGATCCTTTCCAGCGTGTCAGGGGTGGGTTCGGGCAGCAGATCTTGGCAGATGTCGGCCAGCGGGGCCAGTGCCGGGTGGGCAAGGTTGCGCCAAAGCTGACCCCAGACGCGGGGGATCAGGGGCAGGTAGCCCGGTTTGCTGCCCTTGAGGCAGAGGCGGGTGAAGATGCCAATGATGCGCAAGGCGCGCTGGGCACCCAAAACGGCATAGGCCGGAACGAACTCAGCCGGGTTTGTGCCAGTTTCGGCGCAGAAGCGGGCGATCATCGCGGCCTCTGTGTCCGGCTTTACGTCACGCCGGGCGTCTTGCAGAAGCGAGACGAGATCGTATCCGGGCTGGCCCATCTGGGCGAGTTGGAAATCCAGCAGCCCGACCCGTGCCACGCCTGCGCGATGAGGCAGCCAGAGCAGGTTTTCGGCGTGGTAATCGCGCAAGATCATCACGCGGGGGCCATCTGAATGGGTTCGCATTAGATCGGCGAGAACAGTTACGAACATGGCCGGATCGGGGGATTGTCCCGTCGACGCGAAGGCGTACCAGTCCAGCGCAAAGGAGGCCGCCACGGCCCAATCCTGCGCGGAAAGATCAGGCAGGTTGGGAGGCGCAGGATGGCGGTGCAGGTGGATCAGAGCATCGGTTGCGGCAGCGTAGAGCGGGGCCTCCATAGCGGGGTCGGACGCGATGAGGCGGGCGAAGAGGCCGTCGCCAAGATCCTCGATCAGCAGGAAACCGTTTTCATAATCCTCAGCCAGGACCGCGGGGGGTGACAGGCCGATACCGGCAAGGTGACGGGCAATGGCGGTGAAGGTGGCGGGATCGTCACCCTTGCCGGGCGGCGCATCCATCAAGACGGCGCTTTGGCCGGATTGCGTCAGCCTGTCATAGCTGCGGTCTGACGCATCCCCCGCCAGAAAGCGCCGCTCTGCTGCGCCCCATCCGGCGCGGGAGAGGAAGGTTTGAGACAGGGCCATTCGATCAGTCATGCGCTGGCCGCCAGCACAGACGTGATCAGGCCAGCGCGGCCACCGGAAAGGTGGGCGATCCTGCCATCCCCCTCTGCCGCAAGGCGCAGGCGCAGCGCATCGGACGGGAGGTGAGACCCCAGCCGATCCGGCCATTCGACAAGGCAAATTGCGGTTGCGAAAGCGTCTTCAAGGCCAAGCTCCAGCACCTCATCCGGATGGGACAGGCGATAAAGATCGGCGTGCCAGATTTCCACCCCATCGGCATCATAGGTTTGCACCAGAGTGAAGGTTGGAGAAGGGACATCTTCCATCCGTCCCAGCCGCGCGCGGATCAAGGCGCGGGCAAAATGGGATTTCCCGGCACCGATCGGACCTTCGAGAAGAAGGGTGTCGCCTGCGCGAAGCAATCGCGCCAGCCTTTCGCCCAGTGTGGCGGTGGCATCCTCATCGGGAAGGTAGACTGTTTGTTCGGGGTTTGCGGCGGTCATGCGGGCAGTTTTACCGCGCTGCCAAACCACCGCAAGCGGAACGGTCACGCCCCGGCGCGTGTGGCGGTCAAGGCGCGGGGGGCAATTTCGGCCAGTACAGGACTGAAGCCTATCAGAGTGGCACCATCAGAGAGGGGTGCGAAGCGGCAGGTGATCAACCGCCCGTCAAGTAGCCGCGCCTCGGCCTGCCAAACTGCGCGGTCATCGAGACGGGCGGTGAAATCCTCGGCCTCTGCCCAAAGGGCAGATGGCGCTGAAAGCGCGCGCCAATGCGCAGCCATTTGGCCAAAATCCATGGGCGCAAGCCGTTCCCCCGGATCATGCCCCCACAGCGCCGCATAGGCAGAGTTCGACATCACAAGCTGGCCTGTTACGGCAAAGACGGCAATCGCTTCGTCCATCGTATCGACAACCCGCTGGCACAGTTCCAGATCAGCGCGATAACGGCGGCTGCGGATGATTTCGGTCGAGATGTCATCAATCATCAGCGCCAGTCCGCCATCCGGGTGCCGCCGTCCGGTGATGCGATAGGTTTGCCCACCGGGAAGGGCCCAGGTATCCTCGAACTGGCCGCTGGCGGCGGCGCGTTCCATGTCGGCGATCTGGTGGCGCCAGCCTTTCCAATCCTTTGGTTCGGGGATCATGTTGCGGTCGCGCATCCCGTCTAGCATGGCGATCAGCGACGGGCGCCGTGATAGGAATTCGGGCGACAGGCCGGTCAGATCGGCCAGCGCCGGGTTGAAGCTGTGCAGATGCCGGGCGTGATCGAATACGGCCAGCCCTGTAGGCAGGTGGGCAAACGTCTTGGCCATCGCCTGAACCATGTCGCGCATGTTCGCCTCGGCGCGGACAAGGTCATCAATCGGAACTGCGCAGCCGATATGCGAACGAACCTCTGTCGCGAACCACCGTATACCGTCATCGGTCTCGATGCTGAGCCGCTCGGGTGCGCGCGGCAGGCCAGGTCCGTTTTCAGGTGTCGCGATTTTGGTATAGGCCGCGTTGGACCAGATGACTTTGCCATCAGGACCCAGTTGCCAGAGCGGCAGCAACACCCGTTCCGCGGCTTCGGCGGCAAGTTGGACAGTGGGGTCAACGCTGCGCATCCCTGCGCGCGGCACGACGGATACAAGCACGATGCTGAGCGCCGCGCCCAAGATGGCAAGTGCGATGAATTCCAGCCAGACAACAGTTGCCACGGGTAACCCGTCAAAATTGAGCTGACTCAACCCTTGCGCGAGTAACCTTAACAAAAGGTTAATGGACGGGCCGGAAGCCCGTAACCATAGACGTGAATTCAGTCACGTCTGGCGGGGATCAGACCTCAAACTGGCGGTTGTCACCCAGCTGACCACTATCCGAAACGACCAAGGCAGAGGTTTTCCAGACCAGTTCGACAATCGCACCGCAACGCTCCGGCCGTTCCGCAGGCGAAAGGAAAGGATCAGATGCGTTGGCAAAAGACAGTTCAGCGCCGGTTCTCTCCAGCAGGGTTTTGGCAATGAACAGTCCTAGACCCATGCCTTCATATTCCGGTCGGCGGTGCAGGTCTTGCGCCGAACGGCGTGACCGAACAAAGGGATCGCCGATCCTACCGATCACTTGCGACGGGTAGCCTTCGCCATCGTCAACGATGCGGATGGTGATGGTGCGATCCGTCCACTCCCCATCAACCCATACAGTGGTTCGTGCGAAATCCACGGCGTTCTGGATCAGGTTGCGCAATCCGTGAATGACCTCTGGCCGGCGCAGGATGGTGGGCTGGCGTTCATTGCCGCCTGTGCCGGGATACAGGGTGAACTCCACATGTTTGCCGCGGCCCATATGTGGTTCGGCCGCCTCGCGCAGAACAGCGCCGAGAGGTGCTTGCCGCAGATGCATGTCGTCTTTTCCGGCACGCCCCATTCCGCGCAGGATGTCGCGGCAGCGGTCGGCCTGATCGCGGATCAGGGTTGCATCCTCCAACAACTGCGGGTGATCCTTCAGCTCTTCCATCATTTCGGTGCTGACCAGTTTGATCGTGGCCAGCGGCGTGCCTAACTCGTGTGCGGCGGCCGCGACGACGCCGCCCAGATCGGTAAGCTTTTGTTCGCGCGCCAAGGCCATCTGTGTGGCCAGCAGGGCATCGGACATCGACCGGATCTCTGTCGCGATGCGGCGGGAGTAGAGGCCAAGGAAGACGATCCCGATGACAATGGCGAGCCAATAGCCAAATTCAAAGACCAGCGGGACTGACAGCCGTTCGCCATCGGCGAAGTAGAGCGGGACGTTCACGAAGGCGATCAGCGAGGTGAACAGGATCGCCAGCGCGCCAAGCAGAATCGTTGTCCGCAGTTCCAGAGCTGAAGCGGAAATAGTGACCGGTGCAAGGATCAGCAGGGCGAAGGGGTTGGTTAGCCCGCCGGTCAGATAAAGAAGAAAGCAAAGTTGCGACAGGTCGAAGAGCAAGGTCAGCATCGCCTCGACTTCGGAAAGGCGTTTGTTTTCCGGATAGACAAAGCCCGAAATCAGGTTGGCGATGACCGATGCGCCCACGGCCATGTAGCACAGGCCCAGCGGCAGTTGGATGCCGTAGACCCGGTCTGCCACGGTAATTGCGGCAAGTTGGCCGGTGATCGCCATCCACCGCAGCAGAATCAGCGTCCGCAGACGGACCCAATCGCTGCGCGTGTCGCGGGAAAGAAGGCCGAAACCTGAATCCATCATCTTGGGAAATGCGTCCTGCGTGACCAAGTTTCGCATTGTTAAGCGTCGATCCATCCGCGATCAATGACGCCGCGAACGAGAGGGTTTTCGATATGAGCAAGCTTTACGCAGGTCTGGCCGCAGCGGCGGTTGTCGGGATGGTTGGCGGCCTGTTTGCCTATGGCCAACTGGCCCGATCCGGAGACGAGTTTGCCGATTGCCGTGCCGGGGCAGTGGGCGGTGATATCGGTGGGCCTTTCACATTGCAGAATGGGGCAGGGCAGCAGGTTACCGATGCGGACGTGATCACCAAGCCGAGCCTTGTTTATTTTGGCTATACCTTTTGCCCGGATGTCTGCCCGCTGGATAATGCCCGCAATGCCGAAGCGGTGGATATTCTGGAAGAGCGCGGGTTTGACGTGAACCCCGTTTTCATTTCCATCGATCCCGCCCGCGATACCCCTGAAGTGGTGGGCGATTTCGCCGCGAACCTGCATCCCAAGATGATCGCGCTGACCGGAACGGAAGAACAGGTGAAGGCGGCATCACAAGCCTACAAGACCTATTACAGAAAACAGAATTCCGACGATCCAGATTACTATCTGATGGACCATTCCACATTTACCTATCTGGTTTTGCCGGGAACCGGTTTTGTCGATTTCTTCAAGCGCGACGATACCGCCGAGCAAATGGCGGAAAGAACGGCCTGTTTCCTGTCGAAGTGATGGTCAGGAAGTTTGACCACACCCCTAAAGCCGCCTAGTTCTTGGGCAAGAACACAACGAAGGGGAACCCGATGGCTGATGACCTGATTGCCGATATCGGAGCGGACCGGACACTGCTGCTTGTCGACGATGATGAACCCTTTGTGAAACGCCTCGCCAAAGCGATGGAGAAGCGTGGATTTCTGCCGGAAACTGCGGAAAGCGTGGCCGCAGGCCGGGCAATCGCGATGGCCCGGCCCCCGGCCTATGCAGTGGTCGATCTACGGTTGGAGGATGGCAACGGGCTGGATGTGGTGGAAATGCTGCGCGAACGGCGGCCCGATTGCCGGATCGTGGTGCTTACGGGTTATGGCGCGATTGCCACGGCGGTGGCGGCAGTAAAGATCGGGGCGACGGATTACCTGTCAAAACCTGCAGATGCCAATGATGTGATGAATGCCCTTTTGTCGCGGACGGAAACCCTGCCGGGGCCGCCGGAAAACCCCATGTCGGCAGATCGGGTGCGCTGGGAACATATCCAGCGCGTCTATGAGATGTGCGATCGCAATGTATCAGAAACCGCGCGTCGGCTGAGTATGCATCGCCGCACCTTGCAGCGCATACTGGCAAAGCGAAGCCCGAAATAATCGGGTTATTGAATTAACGAGACTTATTCCGTAAAAGAGATGCAATCCCGCTTTATGGAGTGTGCTGGAATGAGCGTCGACCTTAATTCAATGTCACTGAAAGAACTGAAAGACCTCCATGGTCAAGTGGCCAAGGCGATTGCCAACTTTGAAGATCGCAAGAAAAAGGCCGCTTTGGCAGAACTGGAAGAAAAAGCCCGTGAAATGGGCTTTTCATTGGCAGAATTGACCGGAACCGCCGCGCCGCGCAAACGTGCGCCCGCAACGGCGAAGTATGCAAATCCGGCAAATGCGGCGGATACCTGGTCAGGGCGTGGTCGCAAGCCGCGCTGGTTTGCCGAAGCGCTGGCGGCGGGCCGCAAGCCGGAAGATCTGGCGCTGTAATCAGGCCGCCGATTCGAGCCATTTGAGAAATGCCCGCGTGGCCGCGCGTTGCGGCCCCGGGGCTGTTACAATGAAATAAGCCGGAAGCTGATCTTTGCTGTCATGCAGCAGGATCAGACGCCCTTCTTCAAGATCATCCTCCATCAGCGCCAGGCTTTCGACAACCAGCCCCAATCCCTGCCGGGCGGCGGCAAGGGACAGTTCTTCGTTGACGAAATCCGTACGGCTGAGCGTTGCCGGGTTCAGTCCAAGGCTTTTGAGATAGTTTTCCTGCTCGGGCCAATCGCGGGCAAGGATCCACTCCATATCCTGCATTTCGGCAATGCTGACAGCGGAACGGCCCTCTAGAACATCGGGCGCAGCGGCCACGGCCATGCGCGCAGGGGCCAGAAAGCGTGATGATACACCCGGCCAATCACCGTTGCCGTAGCGGATGCCCAAATCCATGCCATCGCGTTTCAGATCGGACACCCGCGCGTCAGGGTGAAGCGATAGGGCAATATCGGGGTGATGGTCCCAGAAATCCTTGAGCCGGGGCATAAGCCATTGGGTGGCAAAGCTGGCCGTCAATGTGATGCGGACCGGGCGATCCGATCCCCCGGCGCGCAACGCCGCCACCCCCGCCGAAATGGCACCGAACCCTTCCCCCAGCGCCTGCGCCAGCTGCTGGCCTTCGGCAGTCAGCGCCATGCCGCGCCCGTCGCGTGCGACAAGGGGGGTATCCAGCAAACCTTCCAGCGCGCGCACCTGTTGGGCCACGGCGGCATGGGTCACGTTCAGGGCGCGGGCGGCCTGCGAAAACCCGCCAAGTTCCGCCACCGCAGCAAAGGCGCGGAGTGAGGAGAGCGGGGGAAGGCTGCGCCAATCGGTTGCCATATGATAGCCAAGCTTACATATTTGAAAGTTTTCTGACTCGGAAACTGCAGCAGAAAAGGCTAGAAAAGCCAAGTCCAAGCCAAGGAAAGGGACATAAAATGTTACAGATATTTGCAGAAGCGTTGCTTTTGGCCACTGGCCAGCGGCTTGACGGTCAGGCGAACCAGAAGCGTCGCCCCGCCCCGTTTGATGGCACCCGCGGGGCAGAACGCCCCGGCCCGTACACCCCGCCCAATCAGCTGGGTGGCTGAATCGTGCAGGCTGCCAGCAACTGTTCATGCCGTGATACATAGTCCGCCCGCACCACCGCGGGCGGGCGCAATCTGATTTCCAGACCGCGCAGGATCAGCGCATCGGGTTTCCCGAAGAAACGATCCGCCTCTGCCGTGGCAAAACCGGCAATATTCACCGCTTCCATCCAGGCAGAGACTTTGTCGGCGGATTTGATCGCCTTCTTGATCGCGACTGGCAGAATGATGGGCAGGCCAAAACGCAGATGCACCGCCGCCGTCAACCGTTCATCCAGTGCGCCGTAGGCCGGACCGACGGCCGCTTTGACCGGGCTGATCATGTCGCCGATCACGTATTCTGGCGCGTCATGCAGAAGCGCCGCCAGTTGCCACCGCGCCGGAATGCCGGGATTGGAGCGGGTAAAGATCTGTTCCACCAGTAGCGAATGTTCAGCCACCGAATAGGGCCAATCCCCCCGCGTCTGCCCGTTCCACCGCGCCACAAAGGCAAGGCCATGGGCGATATCCTCGATCTCGATATCGACAGGGGTTGGATCAAGCAGGTCCAACCGGCGACCGGACAGCATCCGTTGCCATGCGCGCGGTTGTTTCGTGGGCTGTTTCATTGATGGGCGCCCCCCTGCTGCGAAACGATGTTTAACCACCGTTCCATTGTCGTAGACGGTTCTGCGTGCTATCTCGCGCCCCAAATGAAGGTTCAAGGAGCAACGGCACATGCCGAAGGATTACATCGTCAAGGATATCGCTCTGGCCGAGTTCGGCCGCAAGGAGCTTACCATCGCGGAAACCGAAATGCCGGGCCTGATGGCCTGCCGTGAGGAGTTCGGGCCGACGCAGCCGCTGAAGGGTGCGCGGATCGTGGGTTCGCTGCATATGACGATTCAGACGGCTGTGCTGATCGAAACGCTGACGGCGCTAGGCGCGGATGTGCGCTGGGCATCTTGCAACATCTTTTCGACCCAGGATCACGCCGCTGCAGCCATCGCTGCGGGCGGGACGCCGGTTTTCGCGGTGAAGGGTCAAACCCTCACCGAGCATTGGGATTATCTGGATAAATCCTTCATGTTCCCCGAAGGCGCGAACATGATCCTCGACGATGGCGGTGACGCCACGCTTTACGTTCTGCTTGGCGCCCGCGCCGAAGCGGGTGAGGACATCCTGCCTGTGCCACAGTCTGAAGAAGAAGAAGTGATCAAGCTGCAGATCCACAAGCGGATGAAGGAAACCCCCGGCTGGTTCACCAAGACCAAGGCCGCAATCAAGGGCGTGTCCGAAGAAACCACGACCGGCGTGCATCGCCTGTATGAGCTGCACAAGAATGGCGCGCTGCCCTTCCCGGCGATCAACGTGAACGATTCAGTGACCAAGTCGAAGTTCGACAACAAGTATGGCTGCAAGGAATCGCTGGTCGACGGCATCCGCCGCGCGACCGATACGATGATGGCGGGCAAGGTTGCCGTGGTCTGCGGCTATGGCGATGTGGGTAAGGGCTCTGCCGCGTCACTGCGCGGTGCAGGCGCGCGGGTCAAGGTGACCGAGGTTGATCCGATCTGCGCTTTGCAGGCCGCGATGGACGGGTTCGAAGTGACGCTGCTGGAAGACGAAGTCGCCAGCGCCGACATCTTCATCACCACCACCGGCAACAAAGACGTGATCCGCATCGAGCATATCCGCGAGATGAAGGATATGGCGATCGTCGGCAACATTGGCCATTTCGACAACGAAATTCAGGTCGCGGCCCTGCGCAACCACAAATGGACCAATATCAAGGAACAGGTGGACATGATCGAAATGCCTTCGGGCAATCGCATCATTCTGCTGTCTGAGGGGCGCCTGTTGAACCTTGGCAATGCCACAGGGCACCCGTCATTCGTGATGTCGGCGTCTTTCACCAACCAGGTGCTGGCGCAGATCGAACTGTGGACGAAGGGCGAGGATTATGCGCCGGGCGTTTATATCCTGCCCAAGGCGCTGGATGAAAAGGTGGCGCGTCTGCATCTGAAAAAGATTGGCGTGAAGCTGACTGAACTGAAGCCAGATCAGGCCGCCTATATCGGCGTGAAAGCCGAAGGCCCGTTCAAGCCGGATCATTACCGCTACTGAAAAACCGCGCCCCGGACAGATATCCCCTGCCAGCCCCCCGGCCGGCGGGGGATTTTTTTTGGCGGTTCGCTTTCTGATCGATCCGGGAAAACCAAGGCCGTGGTCTGCCGGTAGAGAATACGGCTGGAAGCCCGTTTCCGATGGTCAAAGCCGCTTGGTCGAGAAAGCTGTTGCAGCGTGCAGTTTCGTCCTTAACCATAGCTACCGTGGCGGACGAAGGATCGCCGAACGACAGGGAGAGATTCAAGACCATGAGTAAACGAGCCGAACTGATCGCGAAATACGCCGAAGATTTGAAAACGAAATGCAAGATGACGCCTGATATGGCGCTTCTGGAAAAGGTTACCATCGGCTGCGGCCCCGCCATCTATAGCGCAGACAGTGAAACTGTCGCCGGATCGGATGCGGCCGAGCTAGAGACGGTGAAGAAGAACTTTCTGATGAAAAAGCTGGGCTTGCCAGATTCGCCCAAGCTGATGGAAGCGATCAACGCGGTGATCGACACCTATGGTCGGTCCGAGCGGAACAAATATCGCCCCGTGATCTATTACATGCTGGTCAAGCATTTCGGGAAGGAAAAGGCCTACGCCTGATCCCGGCAGGGCCTTTACATGCCACCTGCCCGAAGGATCGGGCAGGTGCATTTGAATAAAAACCTTGCTGCTTCCGATTTGGCGAATCGCTTGGGTTTTGGCAGGTTCGTCATAGGACAGTAGGTCCGGAACCCTTTTTCAGGTCACGTGCGGTGCAAGGGGAGCGCGTGGGGTGGATGGAGGGTTCCGTAGGGGTGCGGGGCCCTCCATTTTTTTAGCGGCCTAGGCCGCCCATACCGCAGATGATCTGCCATTCTGCATCGCTGACAGGCTGCACGGAAAGCCGCGTGTTGTTGACCAGCGCCATCTTTTCCAGCCCCGATTGAACCTTGCATGCATCAAGGCTGACGGGTTCTGGCAATGCCTCAACCGCCTTGACCATCACGCAATCCCAGCGCGGATCGTCGGTTGTGCTGTCGGGCGCGCTTTCGCGGATCACCTCGACGATGCCCACGATCTCTTTCCCGATGTTGGAATGGTAGAAAAACCCCAGATCGCCCACGCGCATCGCCCGCATGTTGTTGCGCGCTTGATAATTGCGAACGCCGGTCCATTCTTCGCCCACATCGCCCTTGGCCAATTGGTGGGGCCAGCCGAAGACATCCGGCTCTGATTTGAAAAGCCAATAGGCCATCAGCCGATCACCTTTTTCCATTCGCGGATGTCGACGGATTGGAACAGCCCCGCTTTCGCATAAGGGTCGTTCGCGGCCCAGTCCTGTGCCTGATCCAGAGTGTCGACAGACAGGATCACCAAAGATCCGACCATCTCGCCGGTTGCGGACAGGAACGGCCCAGCCATCTCAACGATGCCTGAGGTTTGGATATGATCCAGATGCGCAGGGCGGTTTTCCTGCCGGATGTGCAGGTGGCCGGGTCTATCGATGCAAATCAGCGCCACGCGCATGGGTCATTCCTTTCTCAAAGGTCTGGATAGAAGGGTCTGGATTGCAACGGAAAGGTCAACCCTTCCATCGATCAGGGCCGCGACCATGGTTGTCACTGGCAAGTCAATACCGCGCTTTTCAGCAAGGATAGAGACTGCTTTCGCTGTTGCAGCCCCTTCGACGGTGACTGTCGGATCGAACCGCTGACCGGACCCAAGCGCCTGACCAAAGCGAAAGTTCCGAGATTGGGCAGAGGTACAGGTTAAAACCAGATCGCCAAGGCCCGACAGTCCGGCCAGCGTGTCAGACCGAGCCCCAAGTTCGGTGGCAAGACGGACCATTTCTGCGTAGCCCCGCGTCATCAGGGCGGCGCGGGCGCTGTCGCCCAAGCCAGCGCCGATGACCACCCCTGCCGCAATGGCGACGATGTTCTTCAGCGCGCCGCCCAGTTCCGCCCCAACCACATCATCGGTGCGATAGATGCGCAGAACAGGGGTTGCCAGCATCTTCTGCAGGGCCTCGGCGGCTGAACTGTCGGCACAGGCCAGTGTCAGGGCCGTTGGCAGACCGTGGGCAATGTCCGCCGCAAAGCTAGGACCTGTCAGAACCGCCGCGACCGAGCGCGGGCATTCCCCCCGCAAGATCGCGGACGGGCCGCTCAGCGTGGAAAGATCCATACCTTTGCAACAGGCTACCAATACTTGCCCGTTCAGGATTGCCCTGTGATCCGCCAAAAACCCGCGCAAGGACTGCATTGGAAGGGAGAGCAATACAGCTGACGCCCCGGTGATCTGGCCGATTTCCGCTCTAATAGTGACGTTTTCTGGAAGACTCACCCCTGGCAACCGTGCCGTGTTCTGGCGTGATGTCGACATCGCTGCAACATGTACCGGATCACGCGCCCAAAGCGTTACAGCTTGTCCGTTTCGTGCCAGCGCGACGGCAAGGGCTGTCCCAAAGGCGCCTGCGCCGATCACGGCGATCATGCCTTTGCCCCCTTCTTTCCGGATCCGATTATCGGCGCTGCCGTGGCGTCCAGTGGCCAGCGCGGACGGGCAACCAGTTCGCCGCGATCCTTCGGATCAACGCGAAACCGTTCAATCCCGGCCCAAGCGATCATCGCGGCGTTATCGGTGCAAAGCCGCAGAGGCGGGGCGACAAATCGAACTGAAAGCTGATGGCAAACCGTCTCTAGCATGGCCCGAATACGACTATTGGCCGCCACGCCACCAGCGACAGCCAAAGTCGGCTGGGTAGGGTTGGTCTGTTGATAGATTGCCAGCGCGCGGCGGGTCTTTTCGGCCAGAACAGCCGCCACAGCCTCTTGAAACCCGGCGCAAAGGTCGCGTCGATCTTGCACTGTGATCCCGCCTTTTTCCGCCACCAGCGCATCGCGTGCCCGCAACAGCGCGGTCTTTAACCCCGAAAAGCTGAGGTCGCATCCGGGGCGGTCCAGCAGTGGGCGGGGAAAGGGAAAGCGCGCCGGATCGCCCAAAGTGGCTTCGGCTTCTACCGCCGGGCCGCCGGGTTGAGGCAGACCAAGCAGCTTGGCCGTTTTGTCAAAGGCTTCGCCCGGCGCATCGTCGATCGTACCGCCAAGGCGGCGATAGCTGTCCACCCCGGACACGATCAGAAACTGGCAATGCCCGCCTGATACCAGCAGCATCAGATAGGGAAAGGCCAAGCCATCGGTCAGCCTGGGGGTCAGCGCATGGCCGGACAAATGGTTTACGCCCAGCAGGGGTTTGCCCGACCCGGCTGCAAGCCCTTTGGCCAGCATGACGCCGGACAGAACGCCGCCGATCAGGCCGGGGCCTGACGTCACGGCGATGCCATCCAGATCGGCAAGGGTGACGCCTGCCTGTGCCAAGGCCTGATCAACGCAGTGATCGAGCCGTTCCGCATGGGCGCGCGCCGCGATTTCCGGGACAACTCCACCAAAGGCCGCGTGGAGGGCGGTTTGTCCCTGAACGATTGAGGCCATGACCTCGGGCGTTGCGCCATCATGATGGCGCACGACAGCGGCAGCGCTGTCGTCGCAGCTTGATTCAATGCCAAGGAAGGTCAGCGTTGCCATATTCGTTGCCCGCAGGGTTCAAGCCGGGGTAACACCCTGTGCATGGCCCCGCAACACCGCGCCTTTTCTGTTCTGCTGACCCGGCCTGCCGCACAGGCCGACCGTTTCGTCACAGAGATGGCGGCACGCTTTGGTGACAGGCTTAAACCCGTGATCAGCCCGCTTATGGTGCCGGAATATCTTTCACCGGACTGGCCGGATGAAGACTATTCAACCGTGATCCTGACATCCGAGACAGGCGTAGAGGCGGCGGCGCGGCTACGGGCGCTTGGCCGAAGGCTGCCGAAGCGGGCGATTTGCGTGGGTGATCGCACAGCGGCGGTGGCACGCGGGGCAGGGTTTGACGCAACTTCTGCGCAGGGCGATGCCGAGGTGCTGATTGCGTTGATCTTGCAGGGCGATGATCCCGGCCCCTTTCTGCATCTGCGCGGACGCGATGCGCGGGGGGATATTGCGCCGCGTCTGGCGGCAAAAGGCCGCCCCGCACATGCGGCCATTGTGTATCAGCAAGTGGCGCAGCCTTTGAACGCTCAGGCGCGGGCGCTGCTGGAAGGCGCCGATCCGGTGATCATCCCGCTGTTTTCACCACGCAGCGCGGCGCTACTGGCGGATTTCGGCCCATTTTCCGCGCCATTGCTGCTGGCAGCGATCAGCCCGGCAGCCGCCGAAACTGCCACGATTCTAGTGGCCCGGAGGTTGGAACTGGCCGCGCGGCCGGATGCTTCGGCAATGCTGGATGCAGTTGAAAAGCTCATTCCCGATCCGGCTTCTTGAACCTGCAACCTTCAGGGGATTAGGGTAGGGTCCATAACCGCCCCATTGGGCGGAAGGAAGGAGCCGACGATGGCCAAAGGCAAGACCGACGAATCCAACCTGCAAGAGGACAGCGATCTTATGGCCGTGGTAGAGGCAACGGACCCGCAGGCCATGGATCCACGGGCACCTGAGCCGGCAGCCCCGCCTTCCCAAGAACCAATCCCGGAAAAGATGACCGAAGCACCGGCGACGCAACCACCATCGCCCACCCCGCCGCGCCGCAGCGGCACCGGCGCGTTTTTCGGAATGGTTCTGGGCGGTATTCTGGCCGCCGGTGCGGGCTTTGGACTTGCCCGATACATGCCCGGTCTGCTTGCCACAGGTGCCGACGACACGCTTGCAACGACGGTTGCAGCGCAGGCCGATGAGATTGCCGCTTTGCGCGCAGAACTGGCGGCAATGCCGACATCCGACCCACAAATCGATGCGCGCCTGACGGCGTTGGAAACAGCCCCAGCCCCACAGGACGCCGAAGAACTGACAGGCCGCCTGTCGGCGCTGGAGGCGGAGATTGCTGATCTGAAGGCTCGTCCTGCAACGGGCGGTGCGGCACCGGGGCCTGAGGTTCTGGCAGACCTTGCGGCGTTGAAAGAACAGGTTGCCGCACTTGGTGCAGGTGGGGGCGTGCCAGCAGATGTGATCGCCGCAGCTGAGGCGGCAGAGGCCCGGTTGAAAGCGGCGGAAGCCAGCGCCACAGCCATGGCCGAACAGGCCGAGGCATCCGCCGCCGCTGCGCGCCGGGGCGCGGCACTGGACAGGATCATCGCCGCATTGGATAGCGGTGCCCCCTACGCTTCGGCCCTGCCGGAACTGGGCGGGGCAGACTTGCCCCCGGTTCTGGTCGACAATGCGGATGTTGGATTGCCAACGGTGGCCGACCTTGCCGACAGTTTCCCCGAGGCGGCGCGCACCGCGCTGGAGGCGGCGCTGCGTGCGAATATGGGCGAAAGCTGGACCGACAGGGTATCAAGCTTCCTGCGCAGCCAGACCGGTCTGCGGTCCCTGACCCCGCGTGAGGGGAATGATCCCGATGCTGTCCTGTCGCGGGCGGAGGCGGCGCTGGCGCAGGGGCGTGTGGCCGATGCCATCACCGAACTGGCCGCAATGCCAGAGGCGGGCAAACCGGCGCTGGCCGATTGGCTGACGCTTGCGCAGACGCGCGTGGATGCCGAAGCAGCGGTTGCTGCCTTGGCCGCGAACTGACGGGGGCGCGGTATGGTCTGGTCGCTCACGAAGGTTTTGTTGTTTCTGCTGATTGTTGCCACGCTGACGATGGGCGCGGGCATCTTGCTGGATACCGGGGGCGGTATCCGCATCAACGTTGCCAATTATGAATTCAGCCTCGGTCCCTTGCAGGCGCTGATCACCTTTCTTGTGATGGTTGTTCTGGTCTGGCTGCTGATGCGGTTGGTGGGCCTGATCGTTGCCGTTTTGCGCTTCCTGAACGGGGATGAAACGGCGATCAGCCGCTATTTCGATCGCAACCGCGAACGCAAAGGGTTTCAGGCGCTGTCCGAAGGTCTGCTCGCCCTTGCGGCGGGTGAGGGCCGTCTCGCGCTGAACCGCGCGATCAAGGCCGAAAAGTATCTGGCCGATCCGCACCTGACCACGCTTCTGGTGGCACAGGCGGCCGAAGCGGCGGGCGATACCAAGCGCGCGACTGAGGCCTATAAGGAGTTGCTGTCATCCGACACCACGCGCTTTGTCGCGATCCGGGGGCTGCTGAAGCAGAAGTTGGCCGAAGGCGATGTGGACACCGCGCAGAAACTGGCGGCCAAAGCGCTGGAGTTGAAGCCGCGGCATCTGGAAACGCAGGACATTCTGCTGAAGCTGCAGGCCGAAAGCCGGGATTGGAAAGGCGCACGAACCACGCTTGGCGCAAAGCTGAAGGCAGGTGCGCTGCCCCGCGATGTGTATCGCCGCCGGGATGCGGTGCTGGCCTTGCAACAGGCGCAGGGCGTGATGGCCGAAGGAGCCAGCATCGAGGCGCGCGAAGCTGCGATTGAGGCGAACCGTCAGTCACCCGACCTGATCCCTGCCGCCGCCATGGCCGCGCGGGCGCTGGCCGACAAGGGCGACAAGAAGGGGGCGACGCGGGTTCTGAAAAAGGCTTGGGATGCCAAGCCGCATCCTGATCTGGCTGCCGCCTTTGCCGATATCGAAGTGGCCGAGACGCCCGCGCAGCGCCTGAAACGGTTCCGCTCTTTGGTCGCCAACCATCCACAACATGAAGAAACCCGCCTTCTGATGGCCGAATTGAACATCGCAGCCGAGGATTTTCCCGAGGCTCGGCGCGCGTTGGGCGATATCGTTGACACCCATCCCACGCAGCGCGCACTGGCGATTATGGCGGCTGTCGAACGGGGTGAGGGCGCGGATGAGGCTGTAGTGCGCGGATGGCTTGCGCGCGCCCTGACGGCGCCGCGTGGGCCGCAATGGTGCTGTGACAAATGTCAGGCGGTGCATGCGATCTGGGAACCGATCTGCGACAATTGCGGTGGTTTTGATACCCTGTCATGGCGCGAACCGCCCGAACGCAGCGGGCCTTCCGCAACCGGGGCCGAGCTTTTGCCGTTGATGGTGTCACCCCCGACGCCCGATCCTGTGGTGGAGGATGAACCCACTGAACCCCCCGCGCCAGAGCCCGAAAAAGAGCCGGAGGTCATCGATCTGGAAGCGATTGTCCGCCGTGGCGGCTAGGCGCAATGGTGCGATCAGGGCAATTGCACAAAAGGAAAGCGTTTACCAAGGGTTAAGCTTTTTTACCCGACACGAATTCTGCAAACGGAACGACATTAAGTCTTGCGCGACGCGGTGGTTGCAGAAATAAAATTTCGTCATACCTAAGAGCAACAAACAAAAATCGGGAGGATTTTTATGGATCGTCGCTCATTCCTGACCAAGGCCACTGTTGGTGGTGTTGGTGCAGCCGCACTGGCCGCTCCGGCCCTTGCGCAAACCGCGCCCAAGGTGACGTGGCGCTTGACCTCGTCTTTCCCCAAGTCGCTGGACACGATCTATGGCGCCGCCGAGGTTCTGTCGCGCATGGTGTCTGAGGCATCGGAAGGCAACTTCACCATTCAGGTCTTTGCTGCGGGCGAGCTTGTCCCCGGTCTGCAGGCCGCCGATGAAGTGACTGCCGGCAATATCGAGGCGTGCCACACCGTTGGTTACTATTACTGGGGCAAGGATCCGACTTGGGCCGTTGCGGCTGCGGTGCCCTTCTCGCTTTCGGCGCGTGGCATCAATGCCTGGCATTACCATGGCGGCGGGATTGACCTGTACAACGAATTCCTGGCGACCCAAAACATCGTGGCCTTCCCGGGCGGCAACACCGGCGTGCAGATGGGTGGTTGGTTCCGCAAGGAGATCAACACGGTTGCCGATCTGACCGGGCTGAAGATGCGTGTCGGTGGCTTTGCGGGCAAGGTGCTGGAAAAGCTGGGCGTTGTGCCGCAGCAGATCGCCGGTGGCGACATCTATCCTGCGCTGGAAAAGGGCACGATCGACGCGGCCGAATGGGTTGGCCCCTATGACGACGAAAAGCTCGGCTTTCAGAAAGTCGCGCCGTACTACTACTATCCCGGCTGGTGGGAAGGTGGCCCGACGGTCCACTTCATGTTCAACAAGGCGCAGTACGACGCGCTGCCGCCGCATTACCAATCGCTGCTGCGCACCGCTTGCCAAGCGGCAGATGCGAACATGCTTCAGATGTACGATTTCAAGAACCCGACGGCGATCAAGTCGCTGGTAGCGGGCGGCGCGCAACTGCGCCCCTTCTCGCCCGAGGTTCTGGAAGCCTGCTTCAATGCCGCCAACGAGGTCTATGCCGAGATGGAGGCCACCAACCCGGCCTTTGCCAAGATCTGGGGGTCGATCAAGGCGTTCCGCAAGGAGAACTACACCTGGGCACAGGTGGCGGAATACAACTACGACACCTTCATGATGTTGCAGCAAAACGCCGGAAAGCTGTAATCACCAACGTCTTCGGACAAAGAAAAACCCCCGGTCGCAGGACCGGGGGTTTTTTCGTTGCATTCATCTGATCAATCGCCCGCAGCGGGAGTTTGCAAGCCTGCTGGAGGTTGCCCCAACCCGCCGCCAAGGCTGCCGGGTGCAGGGGCCGTAGCACCGCCTTCGGGTTGCAGTGCGCCGGGCTGCCCCAAACCGCCCCCAAGACCACCGCCTAGGCCACCGCCCAGACCGCCACCAAGCGGCTGCAGTGTCGGCATTTCGATCGTCACACTGGACGGGTCGACCACCGGATCTTTGTAGTGCATGACCAGCTGCGGGAAGACGATCACCATGACGACCATGAAAAGCTGGATGCCGATATAGGGAATCGATCCGGCATAGATCTGGTCGGTTCTGATCGGGTCTTCCAGCTTGCCCGTCACCACATCCTTGTAGCGCGATTTGGGCGCGACAGAGCGCAGGTAGAACAGCGCAAAGCCAAAGGGTGGTGTCAGGAATGATGTCTGCATGTTCATGGCAAGGATGACCCCCAGCCAGACCAGATCGATCCCCAGCGCATCCGCTGCCGGTACGATCAGCGGGACGATGATGAACACCAGCTCAAAGAAATCCAGGAAGAAGCCCAGAACGAACAGGACAAGGTTCACCACGAACAAGAACCCGTATTCCCCGCCGGGCACCGAAGTCAGCAGGTGTTCCACCCAGACGTGGCCATTCACGCCATAGAATGTCAGCGAGAACACCCGCGCCCCGATCAGGATGAACATGACAAAGGCCGAAAGCCGCGTGGTTGCCGTCAGCGCCCCCGTGATGACGGCAAATGTCAGTCGCCGTTTCATCAGAGCCAGAACCAGCGCACCTACGGCACCCATGGCACCTGCCTCGGTCGGGGTGGCAAGACCGATGAAGATGGTGCCAAGAACCAGGAAGATAAGCGCAAGAGGCGGGATCAGCACGATGATCACCTGTTGTGCCAGACGGGACATAGTGTTCAGCCCGAGCGTCTTGTCGATCAGCGTGTAAGCGTAGATCACCAGCACGCCCACAACGGCGCCAAGGATATCGGCATTCGCGCCCTGCGTCGGGTAAAGCCAGACATGCGCGCCATAGCCGATCGCCATCAGCGCCACAAAGGCGACCATCAGCGACGTCACTCCGCGCCCCAGTGTCCGCACTTCCGGCGGCAGCGCGGGCACGGCATTGGGCCGGAAAATCGAAAGCAGGAAGATATAGACCATGTAAAGCCCGGTCAGGATCAGCGCGGGAACGATGGCCCCATGGTACATGTCGCCCACAGACCGCCCAAGCTGATCGGCCAGCACGATCAGCACTAGCGAGGGTGGAACAATCTGGGCCAGCGTACCGCTCGCCGCGATGGTGCCCGCCGCCACCCGCCGATCATAGCCATAGCGCAGCATGATCGGCAGGCTGATCAGCCCCATCGCGATCACTGATGCCGCAACAACCCCCGTCGTCGCCGCCAGTAGCGCACCCACAAGGATCACCGCATAGGCCACACCGCCCCGGATCGGGCCGAAAAGCTGGCCGATGGTATCCAACAGATCCTCGGCCATGCCGGACCGCTCCAGCACGATCCCCATGAAGGTAAAGAAGGGGATCGCCAACAGTGTTTCGTTCGACATGACCCCCCAGATGCGGTTGGGCAAGGTGTTGAGCAACGGCCAATCCAGCGCGATGGACCCATTGGAGAACGGCGCAAGCTCCACGCCGATGAAAAAGAACAAAAGCCCGTTCGCGGCCAACGCGAAGGCCACTGGATAGCCAAGGATCAGAAAGATCACGAGGCTGGCAAACATGATCGGGGCAAGATTGATTGCGATGAATTCGATCATTTCTTCACCTGCTCCAGCAACGCTTGCGCTTCAAGCTCAGCCTGTTCCTTTGCGTTGTGGAATGGCGCGGGATCTTCGATAAGCCCCTGCATGATGGCGATTTTCTTGATGATCTCAGACACACCTTGCAGCGCAAGCAGGACAAATCCCGCAAGGATAAAGGCTTTGGCCGGCCAGATTATCAAGCCGCCGGAATTGGTGGAGACCTCGCCGCTCATGAAGGATTGGCTCACATAGGGGATCAAATACCAGATCATCAGCAGGGTGAAGGGCATCAGGAAGAAGAGGTGACCCAGCAGGTCGATCCATTGCCGCGTCCTGTCCGTGACCCGACCATACAGAATGTCGATGCGGACATGCCCGTTCTCGCGCAGGGTATAGGCGGCGGCCAACAGGAAAGCGGCGCCGAAGAGATACCATTGCAGTTCAAGCCAAGCGTTCGACGACACCGAAAACAGCTTGCGCACCACTGCGTTTGTCGCGCTGACAAGCACCGCGATCAGGATCAGCCAACCCATGCTGCGCCCGATCAGAGCGTTGATTTTGTCAATAATCGACGAGAGTCCCAAAAGGCCCCGCATCCGTTTCCCCCCTGACAGTCTGTCTTTGTTTATCAGCTTTTACCTACCCACTAGGTAGGGCTGCGGGGGGTATCCCGTCAACGCTGCATGTCGGAAATGATACGATAGATGGCGAATTTTGCCCTCACATCACGGGTGGGTTCTTAAGGGCCCGTTAGGGTGTGCAAGGCCATTCGCATGAATTTGAGTCAAAGGCCTAAACCATGTGCAGACAAGGTTTTTCAGGGCGTCCGAAAGGCCCATGATCACCGCCTTGACGTCCTATTTCTGCCGTTATTCTTGGGCAGATTTCGAGGCGAAACGTAACAAAGATTAACGCATAACCCCGGTTTCCGAGGCTCGGCGTGACCAAACTATAGGACGTAGAACATGAGAATACTGGCGATCGACGACGATCCTGTGTTTCTCGAATTGCTGGCCGGAATGCTGAAGATGATCGGCTACGGGCAGGTCACGACCATGTCCTCTGGTGAAGAGGCGCTGCACGAGCTTGATTTTTCGGGAATGCTGTACGATTGCATCCTGTCCGATATGCAGATGCCAGACATGAACGGTGCCGCACTGACAGCCGCAATCCGCCAACGCACAGCCTATCGCCAAACACCTGTGCTGATGATCACAGCCATGTCGGGCAAGAACACGGTGGATGATGCCTTTGCCGCCGGGGCCACAGACTACATCACAAAACCGCTCGACATCATCGAACTGCGCGCCCGCATCGGGATGGTGGATCGCCTGCTGGCGGAACGCCGCCGTCTGGCCGAATTTGCCCGACTCGTGGGCCAGCGCGCCGCCGCGGCCGAAATCAAGGCCGAGTTTGAAACGCCGATCCTGATCCCCGGCTTTGAACGTGGGATCGAGTTTCTGGCGATGGAAAACTACCTGCTGACGCTGGGTGTGAAGCGGATGTATTCCACTTCGGCCTTTGCGATTCATATCAAGAACGCAGGCATCATCTTCAACAAGGCTTCCGGCGCGACCTATGTGCAGATGCTGGGCGATGTCGGCGCGCAGATTGTCGATGCGCTGAAGACAGAGGATGTGATGATTTCATACGCCGGCAGCGGCACGTTCGTCTGCATGGCGGAGCGCGATCCTGGCCAGTCGCCCGACGACCTGGAGATCCTGATCAATATCGGGCTGATGGATTTTGAAACGATCTATGCGGCGGACCGTCTGCCGGTGCCGCAGGTCCGGGTGGGTGAGGCCGCGCGCAGTGCCTTTCTGTCGCCGACCAAACCAACACGCATCCTTGAACGCGCGATCCAGTCTGCTACGACGCCGCCTGAGAAGCGGTCCAAGAACGGGCAAATGGTCGCATGACAACTATGGATGTCTGGGGTGGTCGGCGTGCCGACCATCCACTTGCCGGGGCAGAGCGGCTTTTCCGCAGCATGGCGGTGGATCGGCTGGATACGCTAAGCTCGGCCTGGGTCAGGTTGGACAGCGGCCAGAACATCCGTGAAGCACTGGATGATATTCGAATGGTGGCGCACAAGATCGCCGGAACCGCAGCGTCACTGGGCCACGGGAACCTTGGCAATCACGCGGCCGAGGTTGAGCGTCTTTCTATCGAAGGCGCGGGCAGAAAAGACTTGCTCAAGGCCCTTCGGCCCCTGATCTCGGGTCTTGCAGAACTGCTTGACGATTAAGGCTTTGGTAACATCGACAGGATGGCCTTGGTGACATCATTCATCGTCAGGGGCTTGGATACGCAGCTGTCAAAGCCCCAGATCAGGTATTCCACAATCTGATGCGACATGGCGTTGGCCGTCACTGCGATGATCGGCACACGGCCCGAACCGGCCGCTGCCTCCATGGCGCGGATCGCCTCTAGCGCGCCTTTTCCGTCCATGACTGGCATCGCGATATCAAGCAGAACCGCATCGAATTTTCCGGGCTCCCAAGCGTTGACCGCCTGCAAACCGTCTTCGACAGTTGTGACCTGTGCGCCGCTGCGTGACAGCATCAATTCAAGCACAGAACGGTTGGTTCCGTTGTCATCGGCGGCCAGAATACGCAACCCATCAAGCCGGTTCTGGCCCGCCTGGAACGCAGAGGGGGGCGCCGCTTCGGGGGCCGCTTCTGTCACCTGCAGTGGCAAGGTCACACGTACCGTTGTCCCGGCGCCTTTGGCAGATTGCACGGAAATTTCGCCACCCATCCGGTGCACCAGCGTTCGGGTGATCGCCATGCCAAGCCCGGTTCCGCCAAAGCGGCGCGTCACCGAACTGTCCGCCTGACGGAATTCTTCGTGCAGACGCTCGATCTCTTCCGGGCTCATGCCAATTCCCGTGTCGCGCACCTCAAGCGTGAGGGGCTTGCCCAACCGACCCGACACTTCGACCGTCACTTCACCGCGGTCCGTGAACTTGATCGCATTTGATACAAGGTTGTGCAGTATCTGCTGCACACGGAACGGGTCACCCATGCGCCGTGTATCGGCCCCGGTAGACACGAGAACTTCGAAATCCAGCCCTTTTTCTTCGGCCATAAGCCTGTGCAGATCTTCGACCCGTTCGGCCAGATCGACCGGGCTGAACGGCACGTCTTCCAGTTCCATCTTGCCCGCCTCGATCTTGGACATGTCGAGGATGTCGTTCAGAATATTCAAAAGCGTTTCGCCCGATTTCCGGATGGTTCCGATCATGCGCTTGTGTTCCGGATCGGTCAACGTGGCCTCAAGCACTTCGGCCATACCAAGCACGCCGTTCATCGGTGTTCGAATCTCATGGCTCATATTGGCCAGAAACATGGATTTCGTCCGGCTGGCCTCTTCCGCGCGCGCCTTTGACAGATAAAGCTCTGACACATCAGAACCAACACCGCGATAGCCCAGAAAGACACCCGCCTGATCAAATACAGGCTGACCCGAGATGCGGAACCAGCGTTCCACGGCGTCAGGAGCGGATGGCGCGCGGTAAACGAAATTGCGAAACGGCAGATGGTCGCGCTGGGCATCCAGAACGACGGACCAATCAGCGCTGCTGCGAACCTCTGGATGCGTGCTCAGCCATTCTTCGCGGGTTTTCCCAATCACGCTGTTGCCCGTCAGGCCAAGCTGTTCGACATGATCTGTTCCGGACAGGTAGGAAAAGCGCAGATCCTGATCCTGTTCCCACAGCCAGCCATCCGTGACAGCGGCGATATCCGAGAAACGCTGCTCCGCACTGGCACGCTGGGCGAGGGCTTTTTCCAGTTCGGCCTTGGCACGCATGAGCGCGGCTTCGCGCGATTTCAGTTCTGAAATCTCGATCTGGATGCCCGCCATGACCTTAGGTGATCCATCTGCCTTGCGGCGCACCACGCGCGCGCGGTCAAGCACCCAGATCCAATGACCCTTGCGGTGGCGCATCCGGTATTCGGCCTCATAGCCTTCATCCAACCCGGATGTGCAGCGGCGCAGTTCCTCTTCGACCCATTCCTTGTCATCCGGATGGATGAGCCTGCTCCACGTATCATAGGTGATCGTGGACATTTCCTTGAGGTCATAGCCAAGCATTTCCGCCCAGACATCGTTCACGATCTGGCCAACGGCATCGAGATCCCACGTCCAGGTGCCGACCTGCGCGCCCTTGATGACATCGCTCAAACGACGTTCCGCAAGAAGCAGCGCCTCGGGCGTTACCACGGCTAAGCCAGGGTCGGCCCCGTCTCGGATATCCGTTTCACGCTCTTGCTTCATCTGTCCTTCCCCTTGGCCGAGGATCGGCCCCGGTCATCCACGTTGCAGGATGGTTTCAATAGTGGACAGAAACGTCTCTGCTTTAAGAGGTTTAGGCAGGATCGCATCAATAAGGCCGCCTGTGGTGCGGATATCGGCGCGATCAGCATCGGCAGTGAAGCGTATCACTGGTGTTGTGGCATTGCTGGAATTGCCGGACCGAAGGTAGCGGATCACACGATCTCCTGTGATATGCGGCATGTTGTGATCGAACAGCATCAGATCGTATTTCGAACCAAGGGCCGCTTCCAGCGCGCTCCGGCCATCGCCAACAACGGTCAGTTCGATATTGGTCGTCCCAGATAGGAACGCCATCACGATCTGCTGGTTGACCTCATCATCCTCGGCAAGGAGGACGCGGTACTTCTGCTGTTCTGCGGCTTCGCTCATTCTCGATCCTAGCTGCGATCTCTCGCCCGTAATTACAGCACCACAACTCGGGGGCGAGAATGTGGTGAAAAAGGGGATAGAAAGATTTCCTAATGGTGAAGCAGAAAACGCGCATCAATCAAGCGCCAAGAACGCGCTGCGACATTCATCCCCGTAGCAGCATCTTGAGCGCGTGCAGCAATTCCTTTCTCTTGAATGGCTTGGCAAGGTGTGTGTCGAACCCGCCCATGATGTAATCTGCAACCTGATGCGGCATGGCATTCGCGGTGACGGCGATTGCGGGAACAGGGGCAAGCCGTTGGCCCGATTCGCGCTCGCGAATTGTGGCCAGTGCGCGCATCCCATCCAGAACGGGCATCGTGATATCCAAAAGCAAAAGCTCGAACGGCGCTGTTTCTGCAAGGGCAGATTCCCAAGCGTCGATCGCTTCCTGACCGTTTTCAACCATGGTCAGAACGACGCCGGTCTGGGCGAGCATTTCCGACAAAACAAGGCGATTCGTCAGATTGTCGTCAGCGACAAGGAGCTTGCGACCAGACAGAATAGACAGGTCCAGAATGGTTTCGGGTTCCGGAGGGGCCAGCATTGCCGGATCGGCCTCGGGCAGAGGAATGACGACGCGCACGTCCGTGCCTGATCCCGGATTGCTTTGCATGGTGATCATGCCACCCATCAGCAGAACCAGTTGCCGCACGATGGACAAACCCAAACCGGTACCGCCGAAACGACGGGTCATCGACCCATCAGCCTGTTCAAAACTTTCAAAGACGCGGGACAATTGCGATTCGGTCATGCCTACGCCGCTGTCGCTGATGTCGATCGTTACCGGCTTGCCGGGGCGACATGACAGCTTCAGCCGAACACGACCAGATTCGGTGAACTTGATCGCATTGCTCAAAAGGTTGTTCAGGACCTGAGTCAACCTGTGCGGGTCACCCATGCGCGGAAGGTCGGCGCCAGCACTGAGCAGAACCTGAAGTTCCAGCCCCTTTTCTTCGGCCTTGACGCGGTGCAGAGCTTCGACCTGCGTCAGCAGGTCTGTCAGAACGATGGGCACCACCTCCAGCTCCATCTTGCCGGCCTCGATTTTCGACATGTCGAGGATCGAGTTCAGCACCGTCAGCAGGGTTTCGCCCGAATGCCGGATCGTGGACACCATTCGGTGCATTTCCTGGCTGGTGACAAGGCCCTGAAGGATTTCCGCCATCCCCAGCACGCCGTTCAGCGGTGTGCGGATCTCATGGCTCATGTTGGCCAGGAAGATGGATTTTGCGCGGCTCATTTCCTCAGCCTTGGCGCGTGCCTCTTCCAACCGCGCGGTTGAGGCAAGCTCGTCGGTGATGTCGGAAAAGGACACAACGACATGCTGTTCGCCATCTGCCGGGGTCAGGGGCACGGCATTGGCCGAAAGCACGCGTCGCTGGCCATCGCTTAGATGCAGGGCAAAGCGGATGTCGCGCACGATACCGCCTTTGGCCAAAGCCTCGCGGAAGGGCAGCTCGGCCTCGGGCAGGGGGGTGCCATCGATGCGCTGAAGGTTCCAGGTCGGATCGTTATAGGTTCGCCCGCGCAACAGGGACCGCTCCAGCTTGAGGATGCGTTCGGCCTCTTGGTTGGCATAGGTGATCTCGCCCCGGTCATTCAGCACGGTCAGGGCGGCGATCGAGGTGTCCATCACTTCGGAAAGGTACGCGCGTCCTGCTTGCAGCTGACGCTCCAGCCCCTTGCGATCAGAGACGTCCAGATGCACCCCGGCCATCACACGGGGCAGTCCGTCATTGCCCCACTCAGTGACGCGCGAGCGTGACAGAATCCAGATGTAGTGGCCCGCATCATGCCGCATACGGAATTCGATCTCGCTGAAACCGTCGCCGATATCGGCGTGTTGCAGCGCGGGATTGGGCAATTTCTGCAGATCGTCGGGGTGCACCAATGCGCGGAAATCTTCAAAGCTGAAAAATCCGGGTTCGGATTCATCGCGGCCCAGCATATCGGCCCATTTGCCGCCAACATGCAGTGTGTCGGCGCACATGTCCCATTCCCAGGTGCCGACATCGGCCCCTTCCATGATGCCGCGCAGGCGGCGTTCGGCGCGGTCGCGTTCTTCCAATGCGGCACTAAGTTCGCGGTTTGCTTCATCCAGCGCGACAAGATGGTTGCGCCGCGCCGTCACATCAATGGCCAGTGCCACGACGCCGCCATCCGATGTTCGGGTGTGAATCCGCTTCATCCATCGCCCATCGGGCATCTGTATCTCATCAAGATCAAACGGCAGGCGATAGGTGCGCAGGCGGTTTGCCACCCATTCCGCCGCCGTTGTCTTGTTGTCTACGGGCCCATAGACACCCAGTTCCACGCCCTTGGCGAGGATCGCACCCAACCTTTCACCGGGGCGGGCAAAGGGGGCAAGTTCCGGGAACATCTCGTAATAGGCAGGGTTGGCAACGACGATGCGGTCCTTGTCATCCAGAATGACCACACCGTCCGGCAGTGCCCGAATCGCATTCTCCAGCCGCTCACGTGCCTCGGTCGCACTTTTTGCAAGTTGGGCCATCGCGGCCTCTTGCTCTTTCATCTTGCTCACGACTGTTTCGATCGTCACGAAACCAGCCATTTCCCCGGCGGCATCGTGCAGCGGAAGGACGTTGAAATCGATCCAGTAGCGGTTGCCGTGGCGGTCCTGATTGATGGTCTGGCCGCTATAGGGTTCGCGTCTCCGGATCGCTTCGGCCACGGCCGAGATGTTGCTGCGGTCCTCACCCGGGATGCGCACGATATCGCCCAGGAATCTGCCGCGTATCTCGTCAAGCTGCCAACCAGTCTGCTTTTCAAAAGCGGCGTTACACCAGACGACATTTTCTTCCAGATCGGTGATGCAGACCAGATTCGACATCGTCTCAACGATCTTGCCCAGCTGGACCAGTTCATCGCGCATCCGCGTATCGGCGGTCACGTCGCGCACCAGAAAGATCACATTTGGCCGTTGCGACGGCGAATCCGCAGGCTTCAACGCGCCTGTCAGATCAAACCAGTGCGGGCCATCAGGCAGATCCAGCCGGTAACGCACACCTTCGACCCGGCCTTGGTCAAGCACCGTTTCCAGTGCCTTCTGCACCACGCGGCTCACATCGGGTGGCAGGACCGTCCCGAAATGACGCCCCCGCAAGTTATCGGGCGGCACTGCCATAAGTTTGGGCGGCCCTGCAGCAAACTCGGCAAAATGCCCATCAGCCGTCACTTCAAACAGCAGATCCGGAAGTGCGGCGAGCGTTGCTTCCAGCCGACGCGCGGTATCCAGATGGGTCCGTTCCACTTCGCTGCGGGCGATGACGGTTTCCATCACTTCGGCCGCGGCTTTCATGCCGTCCTGAACGATCGGATCAAGCCCATGCTGCGTTGACGAAAAAGCAAAGGCCAAAACACCAATCAATCCGGCTTCCCCGTTGATCGGCAGGGCAAGGATGGCCTTGGCCCAGTCTTGGGCGCGCAACGGCGAATCTTCCGGTTGATCGGCAAGATCGGCCAGAAGCAAAGGTTTGTTGCGCTCCAGCACCGCTCTGCCCGGACCAAGCATGTATTCTGGCGGGCAGTGCAAAGACGGCAATCCCGGTGCGACATAGGCATGTGTTGGCGTCAGCTTTGCGCCATCCAGACGAAACAGGCTGCCCCAACCCGCCCCGATATGCGCTGCCAAACGGCCGATGGCTTGTGAAACCGCTTGGTCAAGCTGAGGAAGTGGGGTCCGCACCAGCTCGTTGAGCATGCGGACAAGAGCGATTTCGTCGGGCAAACATGACCTCCCGCAACGCAGGCAGGGAATCCCCCCAACCGCTTCACCCCCAGCGCCCTTATTCCTTAACAAAGGCAAAAGCACAATATCCCCAAGGTTGTATCTGAAGATGCGTGTCAGTGCAGTGTCTACTTGTGACGTCCTGAGATGGGCGTATGGTCGCCCGATGCAGACAGAGAGCCTTCAAGATCGCGTCGGTTCGGGGCTGACCGCACTCACCCTTGTTGGGATGATTGTTGTCCTGTGCCATGCATTTGTCGTGCCGCTGCCGCCCACTCTGGCCGAGGTTGCGCTTTGGACGGTCTTTCTTGCCGGTGGACTGCCCGCCGCAATTTCGGCGGTCCGGGAACTCTGGACCAACCGCATACTGGACATTGATCTTTTGATGGTCGTGGCAGCGCTGGCCGCCGCGTCTGTTGGGGCTGCCCTTGAAGGGGCGGTGCTGCTTACGCTGTTTTCCTTGTCGTCAACACTGGAACACCGCGCCATGGGAAAGGCCCGCCGCGCCGTTGAGGCGCTTATGGCGCTGCGCCCGGAAAACGCCGTTCTGCGCCATCCCGATGGCAGGACGGAAGAGGTACCCGTTGGCACCTTGCACCCCGGCGACATCGTGATCCTGCGCCCGGGCGCACGTGTGCCGGTTGATGGAACCCTGATCGAAGGTGACGGTGCGGTTGATGAATCCTCAATCACCGGCGAATCCCTCCCGGTGCACAAGACACCCGGCGCAAGGCTGAGCGAGGCCACCGTCAACCTCAATGCCGTGCTTTCCCTGCGGGTTGAACGCGGGCTGGCAGAATCGACCGTTGCCCGCATGATCGCGCTGGTGACCGAAGCGCAGGCGATGAAGGCCCCGTCAGAGCGGTTTTCGGAATGGTTTGGCCAACGCTATACGGTTGCGGTTCTGCTGGGTTCGTCGCTGTTGTTTCTTCTGTTCATTCGGATTGGCTGGCCGATTGACGAAGCGCTTTATCGTGCTGCCACCATCCTTGTGGCAGCCAGCCCCTGCGCCGTAGTGATTTCCGTTCCGGCTGCAATCCTTTCGGCCTTGTCGGCTGCTGCACGTGGCGGCGTTCTGTTCAAAGGCGGGGCCGCGTTGGAAACTCTGGCCGATGTACGCACCTTCGCCTTTGACAAGACCGGCACGCTAACGACTGGCAAGGCAGAGGTAACCCGCATCCTTGCCCTGCAGGGTGATGAAGATGCCCTGCTTGCGCTTGCCGCAGGCCTTGAGGCGCAATCCGAACATCCCATAGCCGCCGCGATTCGCCGCGCAGCCGAGGCACGCGGTCTGGCCGCCCAGGTCATTCGCGATGCCACCGCCAGCCCAAGCGAAGGGATCATCGGCAGGGATGACAGCGGTGAAATCTGGGCGGGCAATCCCCGTATGGCGGCGCGGATGGGTGCGGATCTGGCGCAACCTGCGTTGGCAGACATGCAGGGTGGCGCTGAAACGGTGATCTATTTCGGCCGAGGTTCCCACCTGATCGGCGCCATCACGGTGGCGGATCAGGCGCGGGAAACATCACGTGCCGGGTTGCAGGCGCTGCAACAGGCGGGAATCTCGCGCCTTTTGATGATGACGGGCGACCGACGCCCCGTGGCGCTGGCCATCGGGTCAAAGCTGGGCTTCCGGGCCGAGGATATTCACGCCGATCTGTTGCCAGGTGACAAGGTCAGGCTGGTCGATGAACTGGCAAAGGAAGGACGCGTGGCCTTTGTCGGCGATGGCGTGAACGATGCCGCCGCCCTTGCGCGCGCCGATGTGGGCATTGCGATGGGCGCAGCGGGGAGCGAGGTTGCCCTTCAGGCGGCCGAGGTTGCGCTGCTGTCCGACAACATGGAACGACTTGCCGCAGCGCATCGTCTTGCCCGTCGCACAGCGCGCATCATTCGCCAGAACCTCTACTTTGCGCTTGGCGCCATGCTCGTGTTGGTGATCGGCGGCACTTTCTTTAACCTGCCCTTGCCCGTTGCCGTGATCGGCCATGAAGGTGGGACTTTGCTGGTGGTGCTGAACGGCCTGCGCCTGCTTTTCGATCCGATCCGCGCAGATCGCCGCAAACCATAGCGCCGCGCGCCTCACTGCATCATTCCCAAACTGACAACCCCACAGACGGTGGCACGCCTCTACCGTGATGTAGGTTTGCCCAAAAATGCCCAGCTTCGGCCCCATCACGAACACCAGTTAAGGGTTCAGTGACCATCAATCTGGATGCCTGATCTTTGGGGGAACAGCATGCATGACGATGGAGTCTGCCGTAGGAACAGGCTTGCGCGCCGTACAGGTATCGCATGGCTTGCATTCGTAACCTGCCTAAGCGCGACAATGCCCGCGCTGTCGATTGATGTGCGTCGCCCGGACGCCGCCTTGATTCCGATCCGGGGTCAGGCGGGTGCGCCCATGGGTGCCGGGCATCTTTGCGCCACTTATGATTGGGCCTGCGCACGCACGGGCAAGCAGATGCTGATCGGGGAGTCCACACTCGATGTGGTTCGCTCCATCAATCTTCGCGCCAACCGCTCGATCCGCTCGATCAGCGATATGGCCCAATATCGCGTTGCGGAACGCTGGGCCATGCCCACGGCGCGTGGCGGAGATTGCGAAGATTACGCGATTTACAAAAAGGCTATGCTGATCAAGGCCGGCATTCCTGCCGACCAGTTGTTGATTGCCACCGTGTTGGACCGCAAACGCCAATCACACGCCGTGCTGGTACTACGCACCGGAACGCAGGATCTGGTGCTGGACAATCTGACCAACAAGATCGTGCCATGGAACAAGACCGGCTATACCTTCCTGCGCCTGCAGAACCCAAAGCAACCTTCGGGTTGGGTTTCGGTGCTGGCGGGTGGGATCATGCCCGCCAGCTGATCTCCGGCCCAGTCTGCAACAGTTTGCCTGCCCTGCACATGCAGGACCCGTGCGTGTTGACGGGGCCGGCCAGACCGGACTCAATACCCGTGACATCCAAACGGAACGGAATGCGCTTTGACCACGCTTCAGCAGGCCCTTGAAGACAGACTGGAAGACGCCGAAGAGGCCGAAGAGGAAGGGCGCTTTGAACGGGCGCTGAACCTGTGCAATGAAGTCATTCGCACTGACCGTTCCATCAACGCCGCATGGAAGACCCGCACACATGCCCTGGTCGGTCTGGACCAGCTTGATGCGGCCCATGACAACGCGCGTGAGGCGGCAAAGCTGTTTCCGGACTCCATCACCCACCGGCTGATGCAGGCCCGCATCCATGTGATGGCGCGACGTTGGGATAAAGCCGCCGCCGCCTATCGGGCGATCCTGACCGACTACCCGGTTCATCTGAATTCGATCCGGGAACTGATGGATTTCACGCCCATCGGCCCAGAGGATGACATCTGCCGTCAGCTGAACGCAGCTTCGACCGACCTGTCGATGAAGCCTTATGACCGCGCCTCCACATGGTTCCTTCAGGGTCAAATCTATTTGGCCGCTGGTCGCGATGATGAGGCGTTTGCCTTTTTCGACGAAGGCAATCGCCAGATGCGCGATGTGCATGAAAATCGCAGGCTGGAGTATTCCTTCAGCCGATTGCTGCCCGAACTCGACGCTGGTTTTCAGCGCCGCCATGCGCCGGTTCAGGCACCGGAAGTTTGCCCGCTTTTGTTGATCGTGGGGCTGCCACGTTCGGGGAAGTCGCTGATGGAAAAGCTCCTCGCCTCGCAGCCCGGGCTGCTGGGGGTGGGGGAAACGTCGGCGATCTATAACCTCTTTCTTGATATTGATCGGTCTGATGGGGCTGACCGGACGATGGCGATCCTGCGATCCCTGCCGGGTAGCCCGATCCGCGGCCATTTTGCGGGGCGTATCAAGTATGGGCCGAAACCCGACGCGCAGCGTTGTGTTGAAACGACCCCCGGCAATCTGGAACAACTTGGACTTCTTGGCCCGCTGCATCCAGATGTTCCCATCGTGTTTATCCGCCGCGATGTGCGCGACCTTGCGGCGTCGCTGTACTTCAAACAGTTCAACAAGGCGCACCGCTACACCTATGATCTGGGATGCGCCGCGCGGGCGATTGCCCGGACAGAATACCTCGCCCGTCGATGGCAGGACACGATGCCGAACCCGATGATCGAAGTTACCTATGAAGCGCTGGTCGCCGATCCGGTAGGAGTCGCGTCACATGTGCTGGGTCATTTCGGCTTGCCGATGGATCAGTCCGCATTGCGGCAGGCGGCGGGTGATGACGGTAAGGCGTTGAATCTGTCGCCGGGGCGGTCACTAGACGGCGTTGGCGCGATCCGGCCGGATCTGGTGGGATTCTCCGAACGGTTCGCCCGTCAGCTGGAAGAAGTGGTTCCCGCCTATCAAGCCGAACAGGCTAATCTCGAATAGCGCTGAGCCGAGCTTACAGAAAAAGCCCGCACTTTCGTGCGGGCTTTGTTTTTTCCTGGCTGCTGTAAGAGGCCAACAGACAGCAGGTGACGATTACTTGTCGCCGCCAAACTGCTTGTCGTCCCAGCGGCCACCATTGCCGCCTTTGCCGCCGCCGGAGCCGCCGCCGTTGCCGCCGCCAGTTCCACCGCCGTTGCCGCCGCCAGTTCCACCGCCGTTGTCGCCGTCATGGCCGCCGCCGTTACCGCCGCCATGGCCGCCGCCATTGCCGCCGCCGTTACCGCCGCCATTGCCGCCGCCGTTACCGCCGCCGTTGCCGCCGCCATTGCCGCCGCCGTTACCGCCGCCGTTGCCGCCGCCGTTACCGCCGCCGTTACCGCCGCCGTTACCGCCGCCGTTACCGCCGCCGTTACCGCCGCCATTGCCGCCGCCGTTGCCGCCACCATTGCCGCCGCCGTTACCGCCGCCGTTACCGCCGCCGTTACCGCCGCC